>SXGQ01714016.1_pt1 | contig 15011 bp, 11 predicted proteins | sample 3178371 | NCBI WGS metagenome assembly SXGQ01 (sample SAMN11356859, study PRJNA531348) | freshwater metagenome | isolation source: freshwater sample F1-20 | place: China: Fuxian Lake, Yuxi | collected 2017-12-25
CGTGTCTTTCGACGAATGTCTTTGATGTAATTTTCTGCTGTTTGTTTTTTTCTTGTTTCCATTTTGTTAAGTTAATAATTGTTTGGAAACACTCCCTAAGAAATAACCTCTATCGGTCCACTTTTTGCTGACGATTTACATCGCTTCTTGTAAATAAATCGTGTCTAAAAACAGCGTAGGATTGGGTAAATTGAGTAAAGTTCCATTTAGTTGTGCCAATGCTCGCCCAGCCGAAATTGTTTTTCGAAGTATGCGTTTTGTTTCTATATCTGCCTTTGGTGGTAGCAAGGGCAAGTCGTTATAAGGAATTTTTCGGTCAAACTTTACCATTATGTTTAAGTGTCAGTTTTACTTTCGCTATTAATATAAGGGTAAAAATACTAAAAATTTACTCTCGTTGTCAAAATGAAGGTAAAAATTACTCTAGTCAAATTTAAAAGTGAATGTCTTGTTTGTCGGTTTTTTGGGGCTTGCCACAACTCACTTATACAGGTAGCACGAGAAAGGTTTTCGAATGAAATGTGGGTTTGTTAAAATTTAATCAAAGTCAAGAAAATAACCTTTATCAGTCTAGTCTTTTAGCGCTTTTACAATTCAAAGAAGGACTAGTCAAACCCAATGTAAACATCAAATACACCTTATCTCCTGATTATCAAGCAAGGGGAAAGCGATTTTCAAGCCATAAAATTTGTGAGATAACTATTGGGTTGACCTACATTAAAGTGGGCAGGAGATTAGACTTGTATTTTAATTGATGGATATTTTATTTAACATTGTTTAATATTAAGCAATAGCGGAGGACTTTTAATTCGGGTTACATGAATGTTTCAACCGCTTGCTACGAACATAGATCTTAAATTTAGGTAATGTCTGACAAATTAAATGCTTGGCTTTTTCGTTTCGTTTTTATTTGTGCATTTGTACTTCATGGAGTGTTCATTAATGCGCAAGCCGAACGGCCAACCTTAAAACTAGCAGTATTCGATGTGGATGCAACACCACCAGTAGGGACTCAACTAACGTATGATCCCATGCTTAATAACTGGGATTTGGGTTTACGCGCGAAAGGGGTCGTTATTTTGGGTGCAGGGTTACCAATCGTCATGTGCTCAGTGGATTGGATTGGGATCAGCAATGATAGTCAAGATGAATTTAAACGCGTTATGGCTGAAGCAGCTGCTACTATTCCCTCTCGAGTTGTCGTACATGCCATTCATCAGCATGATGCCCCCTCATCTGATTTAGGGGCAGAGAAATTAATGCAAGAGGCAGGTTTAAATCCAATCGCTTTTGAAGGGACTTATACAAGAGATCTGATTAAACGCCTAGGACTTGCCATTCAGAAATCTATTTCGGTCGCAGTACCCTACACGCACATCGGGAAAGGAGAGGCTCCTGTATTCCAAGTTGCCTCCAATCGGCGGATTATAGGTCCTGATGGCAAAGCCAAAGCTTCGCGAACTTCAGCCACCCTTGATTCAGCTATTCGTGCTGAACCCGAGGGATTAATTGACCCCATGGTCTCTTTGATTAGTTTTTGGAACAATGATAAACCCATTGCGGTTTTAAGTTATTATGCTTCACACCCCCAAAGTTATTATAGAACGGGGGTGGCTAATCCCGATTTCCCTGGAATTGCTCGTTTTTTACGCCAATTGGCTGTTCCCGACGCACTTCATATTCATTTCAACGGAGCAGGTGGTAATCTAACGGCAGGAAAATACAATGATGGAAATAAAAAAAATAGATTGATTTTAGCTGAACGCTTAGCAGATGGGATGAAAAGGGCATGGGATCAAACCCAACTTGAGCGCGTAGAACCAAATTCCATTCAATGGAACATCGAATCGGTCACTTTGATTCCTGCAGCTCATATTGAATCCCTGGAAGCAAAAATGAAAACAGAGACAGCTGTATTTTTAGCCAATAATGTATCTAAATTAGTTTGGTTAAAGCGCCTGCAAGCTGGCAAAAAGATTGATCTTTCGTGCTTAACCATGGGCCACGTAAGAATCCTTCATCTCCCCGGTGAGCCTTTTGTTGAATACCAACTAGCAGCCAAAGCTGAACGCAAGGATTTGTTTGTTGCCGTAGCTGGTTATGGAGATTATGCGGTGGGGTACATTGGAAATTCGATTGCTTACACGGAAGGGGGTTACGAAACCGGACAGGCATCAGCCGTTACTGCCGAGGCAGAGGCCATATTAATGAAAGCAATTCGCAAGCTCTTACATTAATTTTTGAACTATAAGCTTTTATGTATTTCTCGCACAATCCGAAAAATTTAAATGATTAAAATTTCATTTTTAAATTAAATCCACCTTTGCTAGCTTGACAAATCTTAATTGCACGAATCAAATGGATGAATTGTCCTGAGCAAAAATTATAATGACAGTCACCTCAAAGGATATGTCATTATTCGTTTATCGGAGCCCAATAAGCACAATGTCCCTCAGGGCTCACTGGGCCTTTAAATAAAAGACAAGCACCACATGGTTTATCTGGGGCGGGTATAAAAAGATTGCAATTTCTACATTGGTTATTTTCAACAGGCGATTGACTTACGTAGGCCAATTTTTTTCGCTTCGAAATTTCATCTGCACTGACTTTAGAAAGATCATCGCATGGATTTTCAGGATCACCTTGGGGCACTATTTTTTTGGTAGGCTGCTTTTTTGAGGCGCTCATTTTTTTCCATTCAGTGACTGAAGCATTGGATTTAAGGTTCAGTATAAATCCTGATCCTGCCACTAGGTAGACCATTTTCAAATACTTTTGAAGAAAGTTTCTTCGTGCATATTTATTCTCATTCATTTCAGTGCAATTTGCTCATTTTCAATTTGATCTAAAGGAATTGAAATTAGAGTGCTGAGTAAATTTGACGCAAGGTTTGAAAGGAAGCATTTACTTCAGATGCTAATCCTGTTTTTAAATTCCCTGCGATTTCCTTTGAGGTTCCATTTTTAGTTAAGCCTAATTTAAGTCCTTTTAGTGCAGCCGTTTGTACATTTAAATCGCTCATGGTAGCAAGAGAAAACAAATTTAAATAGGATAGCATTTGGGATTTATTGTTTCTAGCTGCGATGGTATAAGAAAGGTCTTGTAAAAAACGCAGTTTCCAAGTTTCAGGATTGGGAGAAAATACATGATGGTCTACCATAGATTCCAAAAGATCTGGTGATGAACCAAGCTCTGAACTCAAAACCGCCAGCCTCAGCCATTCATTTTGGCCATGACTTTGAATAAGTTTTGAAAATGCCGCGATAATTTTTTGGTTTTTAAATTGCCCAAGACTTAAGGTAGCCTGCAATTTCACCCTTGGGGACAAATCATTCAGCATTTTTAACATGGTTGGCATTAATTCTGAATAGCGTTCAGCCAGCATTAAAGCATTTTCACGTACATCTGGGGAAGAATCTTGTAATCCTTTTTTAATGACCGCTATATCCAAAGCGTTTAAACCCTCAAGCACGTATAAAAGATGTAACCTCGTTCTTGGATCCTTGCTTTTATTGAATAGAAGTTTGGCTTCTTTTACGACTGACTTATCTTGACGTTCGAGAAGCAAACGGTGAGCATGCGTACGGTACCATCCATTTTCGTAAGATAAATAGGTAAGTAAATTGATACTTGATACCGCATTTAGATTGACTTTGACACTTTTATAAGGAGTGTTAGCCGGTTTAACCCGATAGATTCGCCCCATATCACTTCCTGCCATAAAATCCATGTCCGCTTTTAGGTCATCAGGAATCGAAACAGGTGTTTCTATATGTTGACGGTAATAATCAAGCATATATAGGTAACCGTCAGGGCCAACCGAGAATGTAATGGGGCGAAACCAGGGATCGGTGGAAGAGATGAATTCCTTGTTTTTTTCAGATTCAGCTCGTTTAGCCACCATGACAGGACTTGTTTCACTTGGACTTAAGATATCCCGATGGACCAAATTTCCAGATACGTCACCCGTGAAAATATTCCCATAAAACTCTTTGGGCATTGCATCCCCGTGGTAGATGGTACTTCCGGTCGACCCACTAAATCGGTCTTCCGCGTATTCGATCCGATTCAAATTCGCTTCTTTGAATGATTTATTTCTACGGGCACTTCTTTCCGCCCGCCAGAAGGGAGGTTGAGTTTCTTGAAAAGTATGTTCTTCGTGATCTGTGATACTTGTACTAAATTTCGATACGGGAAGATAGGCATGCCTGTGCGTATAGCGCCAAGGAATAATGGATTGTTGGACATGAATTGAATTCTCAGTAAAGAAGCGATGCCCCCAGTCATCCATGGTTTGACCAAATTGTCCTGAACCAGTTTCAAGCTCAAAAATATTTCGATCTAATCTAAAACGAAAATCGGCACCTTTAACATCTAATGGGGGCATTCCAGATAATTGGCTAAAGCTTACTTTTCCATTTTGGCCATGGTTATTTGCGTAAATCCAATTGTCAACGCCTAATTTTAGGCTGGTAATTTGAGCTTCTGAATTGTTTTGAAAAAACCCTGAAAATAAAATTTCCGAGGTATCTGATTTGCCATCCCCATTGGTATCTTTTAAACAGAGAATATGAGGTGCCGCGGTAACAATTAACCCCCCTTTCCAAAATAGCATGCTTGTCCCCTCCGTTATATTTTCAGCGAAAACGATTGATTTGTCAATTTTACCATCACCATCTGTATCCTTCAACAAGCGAATTCGGCCATGGCCTTTTCCGAGCTCAACTTCGTAGGGGTAATCGGGCATTTCTAAGACATAGGCATTTCCTTGGGCATCAAACTCTAAAGCTACTGGATCAAAGACATGGGGTTCAGATGCAAATAATTCAACGGAGAAACCTTCGGCCAACTGCAACTTTTTCATGGATTCTTCGGGACTAAGAGGTGTGGCATATTTCTGAGCCAAACTCTCCGTCATTCCACAAATGAATGCTATTAATAAAAGGATATTTCTGTTCATTAAAGGAGTCATCATAAGTTATTTTTTATGATTGAGATTTTCAATTAAATAGGTCATTCTAATTGTTAATTTGACGATTTTAAAATTAAAAAAAATCAGAAGACCAAATTACAAAAATTTAGGTAAAATAATGTCAGCTGATGGTAGCCGCATCGAGTCGGCCTTTGGGTACACCAGAATATACCTAAAAAGGGTAGATTATTTCTTTATGTGGATCAATCCGCTATTTTTCTCAATCGTATTTCCCTCAAATCTAAAATAGCCCCCTCCTTAAAATAATCATTCGATTTAAATCGAATTCGCTCATTGCCTTTTTTCAAAGGAAATTTCCCCACAATTTCCGCTGCGTAGTTTTCCCAAGATCCACTGGGCCTTACTTGTTTCTTTAAACTACCTTTTGAACTAGAAAGCAAGAAATATTTGCCCGCTTCCGCATCATCCACTGACCATTCCAGAAGCACCTCATAATTTCCAGATTCAGGAACTTGGACATCCCAAACCACCTCGTCTTTGGCAGTAAACCAACCAAACGCACGCCATTCTGGCATGTATTGAATTTTAGGACCGATCGCCCTTCCTTTTTCAGCCGTTAATCGCAAAGAACCGTCTTTTTCAACCAGAACCCGGCTGGGTCGATTCACCGAATCCATTGGAAATGGGGTATTTACCAAATCATTTTTGAAATAATCACCCACTGCTTTTTGAACATCGGCCTCCACAGAAGAAGTAAACGGAGAAACAGTTTCCACCTCATAGCCTCCCAAAACATATTCTTTAGCTGTGGGAATATAACCCAACCAGCCATTCGTATACCCATAGAAAAAGGTGTTTTCAAAGGGTGAGATTTTCCTGATTCCATTGGAAATCTCACAAAATAATTCGCCTGGTAAGCTCCAAATAGCCAATGATTGATTGAATTTTAAAAATCGAGCAGGTAAAATAACCACATCTTCTCCTGCCCTATTTTTCTTTTCATAAGCTTTTAATTCCGGAATCCATGTAAGTGATTTTTTCCGCAAGCTCTCGATTTGAGTAGCACCGGAACTTATTCGCATCGATTGAGTGAGATGGCCAATAGACTTATAAATATCGACAATTTTATCCCCCAAAGCTTCTTTAAAAAACCTCATGGAAGTATCCTTGGAAACTACTTTATTCCCCAAAGGCATGGTATTGGGAGCTAAATTACCCGCGGCGCCATTGATAAATAAAACAGGTGCTTTTAGTTTTTCTTGGACATACCTAGAAATGAGACCGGGAACATCCCCACTGATATACAAATTATCCTGCCCAAAAAACGTCCCATGAATAGGAAAATTGGCTATTATAGCCAGCGGACTTCCATCTAAATTATCTAAACGAATTAAGCCAATTTGATCGTCTACAGGGCCTTCCGGGTAAAACCCCAAAGCTATTTTGCCATTGGGCCTTCGTTCCCTCCGATTGATGTTGGCCTTAGATTCTCCCATTCCAAATCCTATAGTAACTGGTCTCAACATCCGCCTAGCCTCCACAATCCCATCGATTAATTTTTGCTTAACCTCTTTTAAATACTCAAAATCAATCGGGTGCTGATAGCGATCACCCATAAAAACCGCAGGAAGTCCAGGAGTACCCAGTTCGGGAGCCGAATGGGTATGCGTCAGCGTCCACCAAAAATTAATGGGATTTATTCCAAGTTTTTGATCTACCTCGGCCGCGACTTGATCATAAGTAGCCGGAGACATGACACATAATTCAGAAGAAACAAGCAAAAATTGGGTAAATCCATCATCCATCAAGACGATTCTGTGAAAAATACGATCACGCACGCCGATCGACTGCCTAGCGGCATAACCTAAAAGCATTTTGGGGCTTTTGGGTGTTATATCTACCGTTACTACCGAGGCCCTAAAATTAGCCTTCAATCCAAATGATATCAATAAGAGGAATAATAGAGCGTATTTTTTCATCATAAAATCATAAACCATTACCTGTAAAAAATAAGATTAAACTTAATCAAGCCTAATTAAATAAGTATCAAGATCAATCACTCCTTAAGGAAAAATCCAATTTTGCTGACGATTTTAAAAAAATCATCCCAATTTTATTTTACATTAATGTGCCTAAGTGCTAAATATAATAGTATCGCGGTTATCAAAAAATATCATTTAAATCGGCTCAACGATAGAATTTTATCACCCGATTGCTATAAGTCCTTGACACAACGAAACCCTACCGGGTACCTACTAATCTCAATGGGATCGAGGTAATATCGATGTGAGGTAATATAGAAGGACCAGTTGTTAAAATTTGAACCCCCTCGCATCACTTTATACTTTTCGCCATATTCCGCTATAAGCTTGCTATTGCCTGGATACGGCTTATACCAATCTGCAGTCCATTCCCAAACACTACCTGCCATATCGTAACAGCCATAAGGACTAGCAGGTTTTGCGATGGAACCGCCTCTCGATTCATTGTAATCCCAAGCCACAAAAGATTCATTGAACGTATTGCCCCAAGGAAAGAGTCGACCATCGGTTCCCCTAGCCGCTTTTTCCCATTCTTTTTCAGAGGGCAATCTAGCCCCGGCCCATTTGCAATAGTTGTTGGCCTGCTCCCAATTGACAATTACGGCATTGCCCAATTGCCCTTTTGAGTACTTAAAACGAGGATCAAACCCAAGATACTCTTTAATGCTGATTTCATATTTGTGGATAAAAAAAGCACTTGTCGCGGTGATATGTTGAGGTTTTTCATCATGGTCGCCTATTTCACTTCCCATAATGAATACCCCAGCTGGGACATAAACCATTCCTTCAGGAGGTGTGATTTGAACATGATCTTGCGCCTTAGCGTTTGCCGAGACAAAGATTACTGCCAAGAAAAGGAATAGTCTAGCGTTTTTCATTTTTACCATGAAGGGGGGATTAATCCATAATATCTTCCAAACCAATAATTACGAATCATGGCAGCAGCCGTTCCCTCTTCCTCTGATTCAACCATTTGAATGCTTCCGTCTTCCTTTGGAATCTCAAATGCTTTTTTCTTTCTTTCGAATCCCCACATATTTTTCCACACCATTTTTCTTTCATTGCTAGAAACATCTTCTCCTGTAAGGACATGATACACCATAGGAAACCAAGGGCTACTTTCCCAAGACATGTCCATGCTTTTCCAATCAAACCAATGGCGATTGAGGTTCATCCGGTATTTATTTAGCAGAGACTTATCTTTTTCTAATCGCATAATCATATAAAACGCTCTTGCCGCGTGATAGTCATCCCCCACGTTTCTCCACTCTTCCGGAAAAAGGACTTTGGCAGCTAGTTGATGGTCATCATAATGGTACTTTTCAATTAACATTTTATATGCCACATCGTATTTATCTTTTCCTGTCATGTGAAAAGCAACTTTTAACCCCGTGAGCATGAGGAGGGAATTTAATGGTTGATGCGGGAGATCAGGACATAAATTGCCCCATAAAGTCATTTTGCCATCTAAGTCAGTAAGTTTGTAATTATCATCCATCACTTTAGTGATAAAGCGATCTATCAGCGCTTCCGCTCTATTTCTTTTCTCTTGATCTGCACAGAATTCCCAATAAGTACCTACGCCATAAATGATCGAGGTATATTTATCTACACTGATGTCCCCCAACCAGCGGTATCCAGGCATCGAGGTAGACGCATGCCATTCGTGATACCATAATGCTTTTTCATGCCAAAGTGCCTTATCAGTTTGATTAAAACTTCTAGCAAAAAGCCCAGACACACCCGTCACTTTCTCAAGTTTTTCGATGGCTTCAAATATTTGATCGGCCATTCGTTTTGCTTGAGGGTCTTTGGTGATGGAATATTTAAAACTAAGGGCCACAAGCATTTCGGAAGTAGGATCTAGGCAATCAGCCTGTGAACCTACAATAGGCCTATTAAGTCCCGCAGGTGGAAAAATAACATGCTGCATGATGGCACCTTCGTTCCAGTGATTGCCTAGCATAAGCTTTTCATAAAGGGCCACTTTTTTAAATAGCTTATCCGTCTTTTTGGGAAACTCATTTACACTTTGAGCAGATAACTCATAGAATAAACAAATCCCAATTATCGTAATTTTGATTAAAATAGTTGTAAAGCGCATGGATCTAGTTAAACTGAAATAAAATTTCCTAAAGGAATGTTTTACTTCGGTTCTAAATTAGTCATAAATTCATTTTAAATAAAACAGTTTTCTACTTTTACTTATTTAGCTTCATAACGTTTGATAACCACAAAACAACTAGGATTCTTAATCCTGAGTTGCCTCCAGCAATGGCTTTGTGCTTCGGTCTAATGAGTCATGAATTAGTTGCTCCTCGCGTGGCTCATCTTAACTGTCCAATAGGTATATTTAAATTTGGTAGCATACATGCTTAATTTTATACTCCTTCCTAATTCCATTGGTTAATCATATCCGTGGTATAGATAAATCGCACCGTAAGTCCAATTTGGACCTTTCAAGCCAGGGTAATTAAATCGATCCATCATTAATGCAATATATCGAAATGGATAGCCGTCTGGCAACTGAACTACGTTAGGCCATACTCTTGTGCCAGATGTTTCGTCCCAGGGGGGTAAGTCCATCTGCAAACGACCCAATTCAGTGAGCCCAGGATAACTGTATATATAAATTTTCCGATCCGAACTACCTGAAAAACAAAACAATTTATCGCCTATTTTTTGAATGGAGGTACCGGTCGAATTATGTGCAACGGGACCCGCAATTTTTTGATACCCTTTGTTCCATTCATCCGATTCCAACACAACAGCTTTATACCCATTCAGATTTTCACAAGTCAGCATGCGCCATTTATGTGCCGTTGAATCAAACAATATATGTGGATCTTCAATATCTCCCACCATGTCAATAGGTTCTGCGGTCATGGTCGAGAAACCAAATCGAGGATCCTTTTTACTCTCAATGGCCAGCAGTTGTTTTTTCTCTTGACTAGGATTCGCAAAAGCGCTAAAACCGGTAGTCAATCCCCGCCAAACCTTATTTTTTCTATCATAAAAAAGATGCGAAGCCACCTCATTTCTTAATATACCATCATTACGATCAAACAAGATAATTCCCTCAAGCTTGACATCAAAGACCGTTGGATCCATACTAAATACCCCTTGAATATGATGATCTAAGGCACGTCCACGAATCGACATCGTATACCACAACCGCCCCTGATCGAGCATTGGATCTCCATTTTCATAGGTAATAGCCCGTATATCAGCCAAACCAATACCTGTGGTGATAGCCATTTCAACCTTTTTGATCTCAACTTGCCCCCCTTTCAAATCTGCAAATAGGTGTGATTGAAAAGAATGCATATATTTTTTTTCGCGTAAGTCAATGTAGGTGTTAAAATCACTTTGCCCAATAACTTTTGGCAACCCTTGATCTTGCAAATACAAGGTAAATCCACTTCCCAGCATTTGAAGAATAATGCTACCTTTTATGATTTTTACTTCGTTAAGGTTTACGGCAATTGATTTATCTACGATATCCTTAGCATTTTTAACGACTCTCAACTTTACTTCTGTCAGCATTGAGTCCTTAAATTCAAGCTTGACAAAGCATTGCTCGTTTTTATTGGCATCCGAAAATTCAAAACCAATTTCTCCTTTTCCAGAGCAAGAAGCGAGATCGATGGAGTACGTTGCAAATGAATTAAAACCCCCAAACCAAATGGATGTCTTGCTTTCTTTCGCTGATTGAATAAGCAGTTTGTCTTCGCTGACAAATACCTTGGAGTGATCATCCGTGTAATGGCTGATGGGATGCATGGCAGACAATCCGATGATTTTACCTGGTTCAATTCCCGCCAAATGAATGGATTGTTTTTCGTCAAAAATCAATCTTTTTACCCCCTGCCTAACAAATTTTATCTTTTCAGGTGAAGTCTGACTTTGAGCGACATGACTTAGAGCAGTAATCAGTAAAGTGAAAAGTAAGATGTATCTGTTATTTTTCATATGAATTTCACTTTTGTCTACAGTTTTCTCAAATTAAGGGCTCACGATTCAAATGAATGCAAGAAATATCCCCTTTGATGATCCAAATTTACTACCGATTGGCAAGTTTTTGCCGGCGATTTACCGACAATCCTAAAATACGTGTTAAATATCTTAAATGGTTTCCACTAATTATTGTTTACCTGCCGCTTTTCCTTTCATATCAATATTAAAATTTGTATTAATAATAATTCCATTATTATTCTGAAATACATTTTTTCCATTAATAAGTCTACCGAATTGTAACGTTTGATTTAAATAACCTCCTTCGATCCTGACATTTTTATTGAAGCGGTAGCCAATTAAAATACCTATTCTGTTTTGGTCAAAAACATTTGCATTCACATTTTTGCCAAATCCAATAAGAATCTCATCATAAGCCGCAACATACGGTGTCTTATCTTTTATTTCTTTACCCCTTAATGGTACCTGAAGGCGAATCATATATCTCGCTCTATTAGACATAGGAAATTCGTCTTCTGTGTACTCGTTTGCCGAACTATATTTTCCGATGAATCTTTGTTCCAACATAAACCGGTGGGAAAAATCGACTAATCCCTCTTTGTGTGAGAGCTGAACCATTTCAAAAATTCTATGTTCCGTAAAGCTCCTGCCCAATCCATTTAAGGGATACTCGCCATATGGGTACGTTTCGGCCACTGCATAACCCAATCTAAAAAATACTCTTGCGTTTACATTATAATTTAACCCCGTTCTTAAAAGACTTTGTTGCCAAAAGGCAATCAGGTTATTTCTGCGCCATTGATATTCCGTATGTATGCCTACTTTTTCGGATACTTTAAAAGTTCCTGTGTAACTGTACCATCCAATTTTATTGGTCGTTTCTAAGCGGTTGTTTTGAGCTAATGAAACTTGAAGATTCATCAATAGCAATCCTAAAAATAATTTAAACCTCATTTCCATAAAAAATTAAAACCTTAAAAATAGCAACTCTCCGCACTAGCAGAGAACATTAAAGCGCATTTAGCTTTTTAACTTCTGTTTTGCGTCGTCAAAAAATTGTTCGCTTATTTCTTCGTTCATTGTTCGGTTGGATTATATTCTTCTGCAATCATCCATTTTTCACGTAGGCGAAAGGAAGGAATGGTTTGCCTTTTGGCTTTGTTGGCAGCCACATTTGCTTTAATGGTTTTTTGCAAAGCCCATATGGAAAGAGGAATTATTTTTTTTGCGGTGAGTAGGGTTATTCGTTTGTGTAGACTTTCTTGCAAAAGCAAGGCAAATAATTCAGTAAAACCACCAAATTTCATTGTAGTTTGAAACTGAGAAAATAGTGGATAATATTCGGTATGCTTGCTTTTATTTTGAATGATAATCGGCGGAAATCCTGCATTCATTAACTGCAAATTGATAAGTATTCTACCCATACGCCCATTCCCATCCACAAAAGGATGAATGGTTTCAAACTCTGCATGAAAGTTTGCAATAGCATCTAAAAAATAGCTAGTTTTATTCTTATTGTAATCATCGACCAACCTTTGCATAAGCATATTTACAAACTGCGGATTTGCTCCCAAGTGATTACCTACCCGTACCCATTCTTTACCTATTCTAAATCGACCAGCAATGTTGTTGTCAATTAGGGTGAGTAAGATTTTGTGCCAACTTAAAATGAGTTTGATTTGGAGTGCCGAATTGTTTTTTTCCAATAAGGCTTCTGTAATCGTAGCTAAATTTTTAGCTTCGTATACTTCACGAACATTTACTTTTCGCCTCAAAATGCCTCCCAAAAGAATTTTTTCGGTGTCTTCTAAGGAAAGTGTTGAGTTTTCAATCGCATTTGAGTTGTAAACCATTTCTGGAATTTCGGCAAGGGCTATTTCTTTCAACAAAGGTTCATTTCCCTTTGTCAAATTCATGTATTGCTGACGCAATGCCTCAATTTTATCTTTTGTAGTTTGGTTTATCATGTTGATCAAACCTATTTATCGTGAAATATTATGTAAATATGCAAATTTTCACGATAAATTACCAAAACCTAGGCGACTGCTAATGAATATTCTAGACGGAGATCTAATAAAAAAGAGTTTTCCCTACCAGATTCCTTTTCCTAACATTAACACCCATTCTGTAGGTAATTTTGTAATATTGTCGGAAAAAAAATTTCCAATGAATAAAATCTTACTACTCATAGCGCTACCCTTACTGGCTCAGGCGCAAAAAATTGACAAAATTATTACGCGCGCAGAAACGGAGCGCATAGAAACCTATTTAGCGTCAGATGAGTTGGCCGGCAGAAAACTCTTCACGCCGGGCATTGAAAAGGCCGCAAATTTCATTGCCGGTGAATTCAAAAAAGCAAAATTGCAAAAGACCAACGGAACGTATTTGCAAACTTTCCCCATGTTTAAGTCCTCACTAATTTCCGCTAACATACGCGTGGATGAAAAATCTTTAGAGGCAAACCAAATCGCGATTATTTCCAAAGAGTCTTCAGTTGAACTCGACGAAAAATCGGGTTACGAAGTGGCAAGCATTCAAGAAGGATCGAATTTTGGCCAAAATGCTTATAAGATTATGAATGCCAAAAAGCCAACCGTCGCTTTCTTGCACGAGAGCTTTGCAAAATATATTCCTCGCCTGTCGGGCAGAGGTCCGCTCAGAGAATCACAGGCCAACATAATTTTCGTGATTGCCAATACCATACCTGCCAAGTTTAAAATCACCGCGGCCCAAAAAGTCGAACGTCTCGAATTAGCTAACGTCGTGGGGATCCTTCCTGGCAAATATCGCCCAAACGAATACGTTATTTTCTCAGGTCATTATGATCATTTAGGGATCGGGAAAGCTGTGCAAGGAGATTCTATCTACAACGGGGCCAATGACGATGCTGCTGGAACAACCGCTGTAATGATGCTAGCAAAATACTACGCTAAAAAGCATGATAACGAACGTACCCTGATTTTTGCGGCCTTTACAGCCGAGGAAAGCGGGGGCCACGGAAGTTCTTATTTCTCAAAACAATTCAATCCAGACCAAGTGATGGCCATGTTTAATTTGGAGATGATTGGCACAGAAAGTAAGTGGGGAAAAAATAGCGCATACATAACAGGTTATGAGAAATCTTCGATGGGTGAAATTATAAAAAAGAACCTAACTGGATCTCCATTTACTTTTTATCCAGATCCATACCCAGATCAAAACTTATTTTACCGTTCAGACAATGCGACCTTAGCAGAATTAGGCGTTCCAGCTCATACCATTTCTACCTCAAAAATGGACAGTGAACCTAATTACCACAAAGCAAGTGATGAAGTACAGACTTTGGACTTAGCTAATATGACTGAGATTATTAAGGCGATCGCTAAGAGTGCGACGAGTATCATTTCAGGTCAAGATACCCCTAGCCGTGTAGATACGACCCAACTTAAATAAAAAATCTTTTCATTAACAAGCAAAAAGACTAGGAGGTAATTTCAACCAGCTCAAATTGAATAAGTCAAATAAATGGGAATAGATTAAACTGGATACGCTTTTGACCTAATTGAAAAAATTAAGCAAAAATCCCAGACTAAAAACATTCGAGGATTTCAGAAATGTTCTCAAAAAGGTTATTCGTTTTTTAAAAGAGGTAATTTTGACTTACATCATCCGTTCGATAATTTCAATAATTCCATGAGGTAAAACAGACTTATGTTTGATACCCATGCAGATTGAAAAGGTCCATTCAAACAAAAGACAAATAAGCGATTTTAATACAAAAAAAAAGCACCTTTCAATAAATGAAAGGTGCTTTTTACAAAGAGATATGTATTAAACTAAATTAAAAATTTGACTTAACACCTGTGTCAAAGTATAAGCGAGTCGCTATATCATCCTTTGCACCAGATCCCATTTTAGATACTGCATCAGCTACGCCAGCCGCGTTACCTGTTCTTTCAGCATTGGTGAATGGCATTCTCTTGATAAACTCTCCTACAGGAATAATACCCCAATCTGGGCTAGAATCATTTTTAGCTACAGGAGGAATCTTTGGATATCCTGTTCTTCTAAAATCAACCCAA
>SXGQ01852372.1_pt1 | contig 15006 bp, 12 predicted proteins | sample 3178371 | NCBI WGS metagenome assembly SXGQ01 (sample SAMN11356859, study PRJNA531348) | freshwater metagenome | isolation source: freshwater sample F1-20 | place: China: Fuxian Lake, Yuxi | collected 2017-12-25
CCTTCGCCGCACAAGCGCTGGCGGTGTGCAATGACCTTGGGCTAGATGCAGCGAAAGTGAACCCGCTGGGTGGCGCGATTGCCTTAGGCCACCCGCTGGGCGCCACAGGTGCAATTCGCGCAGCCACCGTGATTCACGGACTCAGACGTCGCAATTTAAAGTACGGCATGCTCAGTATGTGCGTCGGTACGGGTATGGGTGCTGCGGGCATCTTTGAAAGGCTTTAATGAGCATACGCTTTAGCACCGAACAAGCGATTGCGACGCTTGCGTTCAGCCGTCCCGAAAAGAAAAACGCTATCACCGCTGCCATGTACCAAGCGGCCGCAGAGGCCTTGGCTGAAGCAGACGCAAGTGATGCAGTGCGCGTGATCATTATTACGGGCGATGGCGATGCGTTCACTGCAGGTAATGATCTGGACGATTTTTTGCGCAACCCGCCGCAAGGTGATGACACCCCGGTATCGCGGTTTATGCACACGCTACTTGTAACCTCAACACCCGTGATTGCCGCAGTACCCGGCATCGCTGTCGGTATCGGTACCACACTACTGATGCATTGCGATTTGGTATACGCCAGCGCGCGTGCCAAGTTTGCGATGCCATTCACGCAGTTGGGCTTATGTCCGGAGTTTGCTTCTAGCGTGTTATTGCCGCGGTTAGCAGGCTATCAGCGCGCCGCTGAAAAATTATTGTTGGGCGAAGCGTTTGATACGGCTGAGGCTGAGCGCATGGGCTTGGTGAACCGTGTACTGCCTGCCGAAGAATTAATGTCTTTTGTTCATACGCAAGCCAACAAGCTCGTTGCCTTGCCGAAAGAATCGCTGCGCATGACCAAGCAGCTGATGCGGGCGGAGGTGCAGACTGCAATCAGTAGCGCCATGCAGACCGAGATGCATCATTTCAGCCAAATGCTCAATGGCGCTGATGCCAAAGAAGCCTTCTCGGCTTTTCTGGAGAAGCGTAAGCCGGTGTTTCGCTGACCCCCTGCTGAGGCGACCGACCGGGCGCAGCCGTTGCCGACTATTGCTGCGATAAGCTTGTCACAGCGTCTATACAACGCCGCAATAGTGTCGCGGTACTCTCCAGGTAGGGCGCTGATAGTGTCGCAATTCCTGATCTCCTCCTGCAAAATGACCATTAAGTCGACAAATAATGTCGCAATTATTACTTTAGTGTCGTAATTTATGTTTTAATGTCGCGATTCTATCCGGCTTGATTTCCGATGGCGCGCCCTTTACCCGGTCATTCCTTGCAGGCGCTGAGCGACGTGGTGACTCGGTCTCCACTGGGTATGAGCATGAACGAGATCGAGGCCGCTTTGGCGTCACCGCCAAATCGGCGCACGCTGCAGCGCTGGCTGATGGCGCTGCAGGCCGATGAGAAGATCGTCCGCATCGGTAAGGGCCGCGGCGTTCGCTACCGAGCAATTGAGAGCCGAGAACTCAGCGAGCTAGTCGCTCATTCTCCTGAGCCGCCTGTCTATGGACTTCCCTTGTCCGAGCCGGCAAGCCAAATCGCGGCCCATGTACGACAAGCGATTCAGCAACGGCAGCCGGTAGGTTACCGGCGTGAGTTTCTTGACAACTACCAGCCTAATCAAAGCTATTACTTGCCGGCAGCGCTACGCGCAGAATTATCGTCCTTGGGCTCATTGAATAAAGAAGCGCCCGCGGGTACGTATGCGCGCAGGCTCGCCCACAGGCTACTCATCGATCTTTCATGGAATTCGAGTCGTCTGGAAGGAAATACCTACTCGTTACTTGAAACAGAGCGGCTGATCGCAGAGGGACATCTGGCTTCCGGCAAAAATTCGCTGGATGCGCAAATGATTCTGAATCATAAGCAGGCGATCGAGTTTCTCATCGACGCTGCTGCCGATATTGATTTCAATCGCCATACGATTTTCAATCTGCATGCGCTACTGTCCGACAATTTGCTGCCGGATTTGCAGGCGGTAGGCCGCCTTCGATCGATTTCCGTTGGTATTGGCCACACCACGTTCATGCCGTTAGAGGGTCCGCAGCGGATCGAAGAATTTTTCGATCTATTTCTTAAAAAAGCGTCAGCGATACATGATCCGTTCGAGCAGTCTTTTTTCGCTTTGGTGCACCTGCCTTATTTACAAGCATTTGAAGACGTGAACAAACGGGTATCGCGATTAGCGGCCAATATCTCCTTAATCAAAAATAATCTATGCCCTTTATCATTCGTCGACGTTCCGCGTGATGACTACATAAGCGCACTGCTGGGTGTTTATGAGCTGAACCGAATAGAATTATTACGCGATGTTTTTGCGTGGGCTTATCGTCGATCGTGCGGGCGATACTCGGCAGTGCGCCAGACGCTCGGTGAGCCAGACCCATTACGCCTGCGCTACCGACAAGTCGTGATAGATGCGATTGCACATGTGGTGCGAGATCAGCTGGATAAGCAAGCTGCCGTCGCTTTGATTCGCAAGCTTGCAGCGGAACATATTCCGCTACCTGATCGAGAACGTTTCATCGAGATCGTCGAGGCTGAATTGCTGAGTCTGCATGAGGGCAGTATTGCGCGCTTTCGTCTGAGACCCAGCGAGTTTCACGCTTGGCGTGCGGGTTGGCGCTGATCGCGCTGCTGAGTAGCAGGTAGAATCGTGGTGTGAAGCAGGCCAGACAGTCGCTGGCGATCGCAAGATCGCGGGAGGAAGGTCCGGACTCCACAGAGCAGGGTGACGGCTAACGGCCGTCCGCCGTGAGGCGCGGAATAGGGCCACAGAGACGAGCGTATTCAGTTACGGTGAAACGCGGTAACCTCCACCCGGAGCAATTCCAAATAGGCACGCGTTGATGTGGCTCGCGGAGCGTGCGGGTAGGAAGCTTGAGCGCCGGAGTAATCCGACGCCTAGAGGAATGACTGTCACGGCGATCGCAAGATCGCTGCACAGAATCCGGCCTATCGGCCTACTTCACATTTCTGTTGTGTATGCTTCTTTCCCTCCCGATTGATCACTTGGGTCAATGTACTGTACAAACCCATGTGTATAACTAAAGTTCCACTTTCATTAACTCGGCTAAGTCCTTCATTTCTATCGACTATTGAGCCTTTAACTGGCTTCAACTAGTTCGCCTAAGTCCTTGACTTCATTGGAAAAAACCTGTGTTTCACCTTGTCATTTTCCTTGACCGGGATTTGCGCATCCTCTAAAGTGGGCGTCAGTGTGAAAAAGTGTCTTTTTGTGGGGGAAATTTTTCTGAATTTCCAACTCGAAGGGCGCCATTTTCGTTGGCGGTATTTCAATAAAAAGGACTGGCCGGGTGTATCAGGGAGCTTCATCGCTGAGCATGGATGCGAAGGGACGGATGTCGATTCCGTCTCGGCATCGTGACGCGCTCACGCTGCAGTCCGAGGGTCGCGTCACCCTGACCAAACACCCGCATGGCTGTCTGCTGTTGTTTCCGCGCCCGGTGTGGGAGCAGCACCGCGAGCAGATCGCGAACTGGCCGATGTCGGCGCGCGCCTGGCAACGAATTTTTCTGGGCAGTGCGTGCGATGTCGATATGGACAGCGCAGGCCGCATCCTGATCTCGCCCGAGCTTCGCAACGCAGTTGCGCTGTCGCGCGATGTGATGTTGCTCGGTATGGGCAGTCATTTTGAAATTTGGGATGCCGCGAAACTGGAAGAAAGCGAAGCGCAAGCGATTGCGGGTGGCCTTCCCGATGTACTGAACGATTTTTCTTTTTGACGGCGGCGCATGACGGAGTCATTAGCGTCTGGTGATCAGCACCGGACTGTGCTGCTGCAAGAGGCGGTAGACGCGCTAGACATACAAGACGCGCGCCGTGATGGCACGTATATCGATGCGACCTTTGGTCGAGGTGGACATAGCGGTTTGATGTTGTCGCAGCTGTCAGCGCAAGGACGTTTGCGCGCCTTCGACAAAGATCCGCGAGCGATTGCAGTCGGGCAGCGGTTGGCACAAGGTGATGCGCGCTTTGCTATTGCGCACGCCAGCTTTGCCGCCATGAAGAATGTAATGAGCGCACAGGGTATCGCGCAGGTGGATGGTGTGCTGATGGATCTTGGCATGTCATCACCGCAGGTCGATGACGCGCAACGAGGCTTTTCATTTCGCGCAGATGGTCCGCTTGATATGCGGATGGATACCACGCGCGGTGTGTCGGCATCGGAGTGGCTGGCAACAGCAACGCAGGACAACTTGGAGAAGGTGATTCGCGAGTATGGGGAAGAACGGTTTGCTTTTCAGATTGCGAAGACGATTGTTAATCGCCGAGCAGTCGAGCCAATTACCACTACCGGACAACTTGCCGCGCTCGTGGCTGGCGCCGTCAAGACCCGTGAAAAAGGTAAAGACCCGGCCACCCGGACTTTTCAGGCTGTACGCATTTTCATCAATCAAGAACTGGAAGACCTTGAAACAGGGCTAAAGCAGGCATTCGACCTGCTCGCGCCATTCGGGAGACTGGTGGTGATCAGCTTTCACTCGCTGGAATATCGCTTTGTGAAGCGCTTCCTGGCTGCGCAGGCCAGCGCGCCGGTGCTCGACCGTCGGTTGCCGATTCGCGCGGCTGATTTGCCGCTGCCGAGCGCCAAGTTACTGCCAAGAGTGATGCCCTCCGATACAGAAATCGCGATTAATCCGCGTGCACGTTCGGCGGTGATGCGTGGGCTGATTCGATTACCGCAGGGAGAGGCGACATGAGTAATCGCTCGCTGATCACGGTAGTCGCTTTGTTAATGTTGTGCTCGTTATTACTGGTGAACTCGCAATACCAGGCGCGACGGTTATTCATCGAGCTCGAGCGTGCACAGCTTCGTCAGCGCAATCTTGAAACCGAGTGGGATCAGCTGCAATATGAGCAATCAGCACTGGCCAAACACTCGCGTATTGATGCGATTGCACGTGCATCACTCGGCATGAGCGTGCCGGGTGCTGCCCGTACGCAGTATCTGAGCGTAGGGGCGAAATAATGCGTGCGCCTACCCGAAAAGCAGCAGCGCGCGGACTGGCTTTTTCCGCTAGCCCGGTACTCGCCGTGAAATTGCCGGCTTGGCGCTCGCGCCTTGCCTTGTTTTTACTGTTCAGTGCCTTCGCTGCAGTGGCAGTGCGCGCCTTCTGGCTGCAAGCGATGTCAACCGATTTTCTGCAACGACAGGGCGCTAATCGCTACGCACGCACACTCGAGCTACCTGCAGTGCGAGGAAAAATTACCGATCGCTATGGCGAGGTGATGGCCTCGTCATTACCCGTCAAGGCGATCTGGGCGATTCCTGAAGATGTCGAGGCTGATAAAGAAAAACTACGTCAGCTTGCGCAGTTACTCGATACCACCGTCCCTGAATTAAATAAAAAGCTCGGCTCGGATCGAAGCTTTGTTTATCTGAAGCGCCAGGTTGAAGAAAAAACAGTCGCGCAGATTTTGGCGCTTGACATTAAAGGCATTCATACTCGAAATGAGTACCGGCGCTATTACCCTTCGGGTCAGGTGGCGGCGCATGTGCTTGGCTTTACCAACGTAGAAGATATTGGTCAGGAGGGCATCGAGCGCGCCCAGCAAAAATTACTGGGGGGAGTTACCGGCAGCCGACGCGTCATCAAAGACAATATAGGGCGCGTGATTGAAGACATTGGTTATATCCGTGAGCCGCAAGATGGGACAGATTTAGCCTTGTCCATCGACGGCAAGATTCAGTACATCGCATTTACCGAATTGCAAAAAGCCGTCGAGCAGCATCATGCCAAAGCAGGCGCGATCGTTGTACTCGATGTCAAGACCGGTGAAGTACTGGCGATGGCAAATCTACCGACCTATAACCCGAACACGCGGCAGGGATTGACTGGCGCGCAGTTACGTAATCGGGTCATGACCGACACTTATGAGCCGGGCTCTACGCTCAAGCCGTTCACAGTAGCGCTTGCCCTGGAGCGCGGCTTGGTGACCCCGGCTACGGTACTCGACACGCCGGCCAAATTAAGTATTGGGCCGGCATCCATTGGTGATTCGCATGCGCATGCCGGCACCATGTCGGTAGCGCAAATTATTCAGCAGTCATCCAATGTCGGCACCGTGCGCATGGCGATGAAATGCGAGCCGCGCGAGATGTGGGATATGTTCACCTCGGTCGGCTTTGGTCAGGTGCCGCGCTCGGGATTTCCCGGCGAAGTTGCTGGACGACTGCGACCCTATAAAACCTGGCGGCCGATCGAGCAGGCCACCATGAGCTACGGCCACGGTATTTCGGTATCGCTGATTCAGGTCGCGCGCGCCTACATGATCTTTGCGCGCAATGGCGAGATGATTCCGCTCTCATTCATGAAGCTGGCGCAGCCACCGGTGCCGCAGCGCGTAATCTCGGAGCGTACCGCGCAGCAGATGCGGGTCATGATGGAGAAAGTCGTCGGCCCGGGCGGTACTGCGCCATTGGCCCAAGTGCGTGGCTACCGCGTCGCCGGTAAAACCGGCACTGCCCACAAGCTGGAAGGTGGTCGTTACGTTAACAAATACGTCGCCTCATTTGTCGGGTTTGCACCGATATCCGATCCGCGCATCATCATCGCAGTGATGGTCGATGAACCGACTGCCGGTGGTCATTTTGGTGGACAGGTCGCAGCACCCGTGTTCTCGAATGTGGCAGCAAGCGCCTTGCGTGCCATGAACGTGCCACCTGATGCCAGCGTTGAAAACGTGATCATGCCGACGCAGATGATCACGGAGAGCATGTGATGATGACCGCGACCAGCACAGGCGAGTTACTTGAGTGGTTGCGCGCAACTGCGCCTACCGCTCAGTTGACGCTCGATTCGCGGCGTGTGGGTCATGGTGATGTGTTTTTTGCTTGCCGCCACGAGAGCGGTGATAGCCGAGACTACATTGCACAAGCACTTGAGGCCGGCGCTAGCGCGGTGGTGCTGGATGATGCCGATGGCTTCGTCTGGCGCGATGAATGGTCGGTGCCGTTTCAAGTCGTGAATGGTCTTGCGCAGCAGATTGGACATATCGCGCATGATTGGTACGGGCGTCCCGATACCGACATGTTCAGCGTTGCCGTGACGGGTACGAACGGCAAGACCTCATGCACGCAATGGCTTGGTCAGGCACTCTCACGTCAAGGCATGCCCACAGCGGTGATCGGTACATTGGGTATTGGGCTCTACCGCGACGGTAATAGTGGGCCGTTCATCGAGACGGGCTACACCACACCTGATCCGCTACAGCTCTATCGCCAGCTTGCCGAGCGCAAGTCGGAGGGTGCGCATGCGTTAGCGATTGAAGCTTCATCGATCGGACTTGCGCAGCATCGTATCGATGAGCTGCATATTGATTGCGCGGTATTGACGAATTTCACGCGCGATCATCTTGATTTCCACGGCACCATGCAGGCCTACGAGCAGGCCAAGACGCGGCTTTTCGATTGGCAAGGGCTCAAGCATGCCGTGATCAATCTGGATGACCCTTTCGGCGTTCGCCTTATTGCTCATTTGCGCAAGAGCAATCCCTCGACGCACCTGCTCGGCTATTCCGTTGAGGGTGCTCAGATCGAGGGCATTGAATCGCTGACGGCGGCAGACATTCGTACTACGCAGCACGGCAGTAGTTTTCAGCTGAAGTCACCGCAGGGTAGCGGCATCGTTCGCACCCACCTGATTGGGCGTTTCAATGTCAGTAATGCATTAGCGATCGCTGCAGTGTTATTAGTGCGCGGTCTGCCATTCGCGCAAGTCATCAGCCTGCTGGAGTCATTGGAAGCCGTGCCGGGCCGCATGCAGCAGCTTGGCGGTGTTGATGCGCCCTTGGTGGTGATTGATTATGCACACACACCAGACGCGCTGCACAAGGTACTCGACACCTTGCGCCCGGTCGCTGATGCACGCCATGGTCAGCTGTGGTGTGTATTCGGCTGCGGTGGAGATCGTGATCCCGGCAAGCGGCCTCAGATGGGTCTTGCTGCTGATCGTGCCGATCACATCATGGTCACCAGTGACAACCCGCGTAATGAAGAGCCGGCACACATCATTGCCCAGATCACTGAGGGTGTTCCCGAAAGTGGGCGTCAAAAGCTACAGATTATTGAAGATCGCGCCACCGCTATCTTGTCTGTGATTCGTCATGCCGGTAAACACGATGTGATTCTGCTCGCCGGCAAGGGGCATGAGGCCTACCAGGAAATCAAAGGTCGCCGCTTGGCGTTCCGGGATGCTGATCATGCTGCATTGGCATTGGCAAGCTGCGCAACCCGTCACGGGGGCCACTGATGCATGCATCTTTAAATGAACTGCTCAGCGTGGTACCCGGCGCTACGCTCACTGCCCCTGCGAGTTTTAGCGGTGTCACGACCAATAGCAAGACGGTTGAGGCCGGCAACTTGTTTGTAGCGCTGCGCGGCGAGCGTTTTGATGCGCATGATTTTCTTGCAGATGTGGCTGCACTCGGCGCGGCAGCCGTGGTTGTCGAGCGCTTGCCTGACGGCTTGCCGATTCCAGCGCTGATCGTGCCGGATACGCGTTACGCGCTTGGCCAGATCGCACAGCTATGGCGTAAGCGTTTCACGATGCCCTTGATTGGTGTCACCGGAAGTAATGGAAAAACTACGGTCAAAGAAATGATTGCGGCCATCCTGAGCGCAGCATTCGGCACAGATCACTTCCTAGCGACACGCGGCAATCTGAATAATGAGATTGGCGTACCGCTGACGCTATTCAACCTGAATGCACAGCATCGCGCGGCAGTGGTCGAATTAGGGATGAATCATCCAGGCGAAATTGCACGCCTCACAGAGATTGCATTACCCACGGTCGGCGTGGTGAATAACGCGCAACGCGAGCATCAGGAGTTCATGGCCAGTGTAGCGGCTGTCGCCGCAGAAAATGGCTCGGTCATCAGCGGTTTGGGTGAAGAGGACTGCGCTGTCTTTCCGGCCGATGACGAGTTCGCGCCCTTATGGACGAGCTACGCCGGATCACGTCGTTTGATTACTTTCGCGCTTGATAAACAAGCATCAGTCACGGCGCAATGGCGTGCAACTGACTTTGGAAGCGAGATCACGCTTAATGCGCGTGGTGAGCAGGTCAGCTTTGTTTTGTCAGCGGCTGGCCAGCACAACGTGCGCAATGCGCTCGCAGCATGTGCAGCAACGCTCGCTGTAGGCATTAACCTTGAAATAATCGCGCGTGGTTTATCAGCCTTCACACCAGTAGCCGGTCGTTTGCAAAAGAAGCAGGCCACCAATGGCGCGATCGTCATTGACGACACCTATAACGCGAACCCTGATTCGGTTCGTGCTGCGATTGATGTACTCGCTAATGCACCTGCGCCTCGTACGCTGGTACTCGGCGATATGGGCGAGGTAGGAAGTGAAGGCGTGGCGTTTCATGAAGAGATCGGTGAGTACGCACGTGCGCGTCACATCGATCAACTACTCACCGTCGGCGAACTCGCCCGACACGCTAGCCGCGCATTTGGCCGACCAGCGCGACATTTCGAGACTATGGAAACACTCAACGAGGAAGTCGCCAGCGTTCCACCGGGCGCAAGCGTGCTGGTCAAAGGATCACGTTTCATGAAAATGGAACGGGTCGTACAAAAACTCACTGGCGCTGCCATGGGAGGGCATTGAGATGCTGCTCTGGCTTGCACAGTATTTTCAAGATCAAGTGGGTGCGCTGCGCGTATTCAACTTCATTACTTTCCGCGCCGTCTTTGCAACGCTCACGGCTTTGCTGATTGGCTTGTTTGCCGGGCCGGCGGTTATTCGAAAACTGACTGAGTTGAAGGTTGGCCAGGCAGTACGTACCGACGGGCCGCAGACCCATCTGGTGAAATCCGGCACACCGACTATGGGTGGTGCGCTAATCTTGATTGGTATTGCCATCGCCGTATTGTTATGGGGTGATTGGAGCAATCGCTTTTTGTGGCCGGTACTGATCGTGACCTTGGGCTTCGGCATTATTGGGTGGGTAGATGACTACCGCAAAGTGGTCTACCGCGATCCTAATGGCATGCGCTCACGCGAAAAATTTTTCTGGCAGTCGCTGATTGGCGTAGTCGCTGCGGTTTATCTGGCTTTCTCGGTATCTGGAAACACCAACGACAAAGTATGGGAGCTGTTCTCGGCCTGGATACAGTCAGGCTTCTCGCTCGACTTGCCACCCAAAGCTGACTTGATCGTGCCCTTCTTCAAAACCATCAGCTATCCGCTTGGCGTATGGGGATTCATTGCGCTCACTTACTGCGTGATTGTGGGTACCAGCAATGCGGTCAACCTGACGGATGGTCTTGATGGTTTAGCGATCATGCCTACGGTGATGGTGGGTTCTGCGCTTGGTTTGTTTGCTTACCTGACGGGCAGCGCAACCTATTCAAAGTATCTGCTGATTCCGCACATCACAGGTGCTGGCGAGCTATTGATTTTTTGTGGTGCGATGGCGGGCGCAGGTTTGGCTTTCTTGTGGTTTAACGCTTATCCGGCACAAGTCTTCATGGGTGATGTCGGCGCACTTGCCTTGGGCGGAGCGCTCGGCACGATTGCGGTGATTGTGCGGCAAGAGATTGTGCTGTTCATCATGGGCGGTGTGTTTGTTGTTGAAACACTCTCGGTGATGCTGCAAGTGGCTTATTTCAAGTACACCAAGATGCGCACCGGTGTCGGAAAGCGCGTCTTGCTCATGGCGCCCTTGCATCATCACTATGAACAAAAAGGCTGGAAAGAGACACAGGTCGTGGTGCGATTTTGGATCATCACCATGATGCTGGTGCTGGTCGGTTTATCGACCTTGAAATTGCGATAAGTCGAGAACGCGGTTAGGTAAAAAATTAAAGGCAACATGTCATGCAATTCGCAGGTAAACCGGTATTAGTGCTTGGGCTGGGAGAATCCGGCCTGGCGATCGCACGCTGGCTCGCCCACTGCGATGCGCGCGTTCGCGTTGCCGATACCCGTGAATCACCTGAGCGCTTACCTGCTTTGTATGACACTGTTCAGCAGGCAGAATTTATTGGTGGGGAATTTAGTGCTGCATTACTTGATAGTGTTGAATTGGTGGTGGTGAGCCCGGGTCTCGCGCCGCATCGTGAGTTAGCAGCCATTCTGCCTGCCGCACAAGAAAAAAATTTACCGGTGTGGGGTGAGATCGAGCTGTTTGCCCAAGCACTGCAAGAATTAAAACAGACTCGCGGCTATACGCCGAAGGTACTGGCGATCACCGGTACCAATGGCAAGACCACCGTCACGCGTCTTACCGGTCAGTTGTGTGAAGCGGCGGGCCTCAGCGTAAAAGTAGCTGGCAACATCAGCCCGACTACGCTCGATGTATTGCGTGAAGCACTCGCCGCTGATCAACTACCGAATTGTTGGGTACTGGAGCTGTCGAGTTTTCAGTTGTTCAGCATCTATTCGCTGAACGCGGATGCGGCGGTCGTACTGAATCTGACGCAAGATCATCTCGACTGGCATCAAGACATGGCTGCTTATGCCGCAGCCAAGGCACGGATTTTCGGGCCGCACACCGTGCGTGTTTTGAACCGTGATGATGCGATGGTAATGGCCATGACCAAACCATCCGCTGCGGTCGTCAGCTTTGGTGCGGACTTACCTGGCGCACCGGATTGCCTTGGCCTGTCAGATGAAGGCGGCATGCAATGGCTGATGCTGGCGATGGCTCATGATGACGGTGAAAAGAAAAAACGCGGCAAGCCACAGCCGGATGTAGAGATTTACATCAATCGCTTAATGCCGGTAGATGCATTAAAAATTCGCGGCCAGCATAACGCCACCAATGTGCTCGCTGCCTTGGCACTTTGCCGTGCGATTGATCTACCCCTCGCACCCCTGTTGCATGCAGCCCGCCAGTACGCAGGTGAGCCGCATCGAGTTGAGCTGGTCACCACCATCGCCGGGGTCGAGTATTTCGACGATAGCAAGGGCACCAACGTGGGTGCCACCGTCGCCGCATTACAAGGGCTGGGCGCCGGCCATGCGGCGCGCTTGATCTTGATTGCAGGTGGCGATGGTAAAGGACAAGATTTTTCGCCATTGGCTGCAGCGATAGCACGTCATGTCAAAGCAGTGGTATTGATCGGCCGTGACGCACCCTTGATTACACAAGCCATCGCATCAACTCAGGTGCCGGTAATTCATTGCGATAGCCTGCCACAGGCGGTGAATGCTGCAGCCGAGCAGGCGACGCAAGGTGATCAGGTATTACTTTCACCCGCTTGCGCCAGCTTTGATATGTTCAGCAGCTACGCGCATCGGGCACAGGTATTTGTCGATGCGGTGCGCGAACTCGGCCTTACGCGCGGTGAGGTGATTGCATGAGGCTCGGTATGCCTGGCTTCATGGCTTCAGACACGTCCAATGAGACGCGTATCGAGGACCGTATCGGCCAGCGTTCCAGCATGCTCGAGTATGACCAGGCCTTGGTATGGGTCACTGCTTTACTGCTACTGCTTGGTCTGGTAATGGTGTACTCCGCGTCTGTGAGCTTGCCGGATTCAACCAAGTATGCGGGCTACAAAAACCATCATTTTCTTGCACGGCAAGCGGCATTTATTACGATTGGCTTAATCGCTGGCTTGCTCACGTTCCGTATTCGTGTCGAGCAGTGGGAGCGCTGGACGCCATGGTTATTTATTGGCGCCTTGATTTTGCTGGCACTGGTGCAGATACCAGGCATTGGTAAAGGCGTGAACGGCGCAAAACGCTGGATAGGTATCGGTAGCTTCAGTATGCAGCCATCAGAAGTGATGAAACTGATGATGGTGTTCTATGCCGCCAACTTCACCGTACGCAAGCAGCAGTACATGCATAGTCTGTCGAAAGGCTTTTTCCCCATGGCGGTAGCGGTTGGCATGTGCGGCGGCCTTCTGATGCTGCAGCCCGACCTTGGTGCATTTGGTGTGATTGTTTGTATTGCCATGGGCGTGCTGTTCTTGGGTGGTTTCAACATCATCTGGTTCGCTGGCATGCTTGGTGTTCTCAGTGCGGTGTTTGGCGCAATCGTGTTGATATCACCGTGGCGCTATGAGCGGATGGTGGCGTATTTAAATCCGTGGGCTCCGAATAATGCATTAGGCAAAGCATTCCAGCTCACTCACTCGCTGATCGCGTTTGGTCGCGGTGAGTTGTTTGGCGTGGGCTTGGGCGGTAGCGTCGAGAAACTGCACTATCTTCCCGAGGCGCACACTGATTTCTTATTGGCCGTGATCGGTGAAGAACTCGGTCTTGCCGGCGTATTGATCGTTACCGCAGCGTTCTACTGGATAGTTCGACGCGCATTCGACATCGGCCGCCAAGCCATCGCTACAGAAAAATTCTTCGCCGGCCTCGTCGCAAAAGGCATCGGTATCTGGCTAGGTGTGCAGGTCTTCATCAATATGGGTGTCAACCTCGGCCTGCTACCTACCAAAGGCCTCACCTTACCGCTCATGTCATACGGTGGTTCCGGTATCGCAATTAACTGCATCGGACTAGCGGTGCTTCTGAGAATCGACTTCGAGAATAGAGTCATGATGCGCGGAGGCCGTATATGAAGCACCTCCTCATCATGGCTGCAGGCACGGGTGGTCATATCTTCCCTGGCCTCGCTATCGCCGACACCATGCGCGCGCGGGGATGGCAAGTCTCATGGCTGGGTACGCAGCGTGGCATGGAAGCTGACATCATTCCTTCACGCGGCATCACCTTCGATGCCATCGACTTTGCAGGACTCCGCGGCAAGGGTCTCATGCATACACTCAAGGGTGCGCTGAAAATGCTGGTCAGTTTCTTCAGGTGCGGCGCCATCATCCGCGCTCGTCAACCTGATGTTGTGCTCGGTATGGGTGGGTACGTCACCGTCCCCGGTGGTGTGATGGCGGCTGTTCATGGCAAACCACTGGCACTGATGAACGCTGATGCTGCCTTGCTCATGTCGAACAAGGCGCTGCTCCCATTCGCCAAAAAAATTCTGTTCGGCTTTTCATCAACCGGTGCGCCGCTGAACAAATCGCACATTACGGGTAACCCGGTACGAAAAGAGATCAGCCTTTTACCTGCACCGTCACAGCGCTACCCACAGCGCAGCGGCCCGCTGAATGTGTTGGTGATCGGCGGTAGCCTGGGCGCGCGTGTGCTGAATGACACCGTACCTGCTGCGCTCGCGCTGCTGGCGCCGCAAGAGCGTCCAAACGTGGTTCACCAGTCCGGCAAGCAAAATATCGACGCACTAAAGAAAAACTACGCAAATGCGAATGTCGATGCTGAAGTTGTCGACTTCATTGATGACATGGCCAGCCGCTACGCAGCCGCCGATGTAGTCATCTGCCGTGCAGGCGCGATTACGGTGACTGAGCTATGTGCCGCCGGGGTTGCATCGGTGTTAGTGCCGCTGGTGGTCTCCACCACCTCACACCAACGCAATAACGCGCAGTGGATGGCTGCTAACGATGCGGCGATTCATCTGCCGCAGCAAGAATTGAATCCCGTCGCGCTGTCGGCGCTATTACGTGACATGACCCGCGAGCGTTGCTTGCAAATAGCAGAGCATGCGTATCAGCAGGGCCGACGCGATGCTAACGATGCCATCGCTGGCGTGTTGGAAGATTTAGGAAAGTAATGAAACACAAGGTTAAACATATTCATTTTGTGGGCCGAGCAGCGCGGCCGCGCTGCGTTCGTTTATGTGCGGTGAAGCCGGGCCGACAAAGTGAGCGACAAATATGAAGCATAAGGTTAAACATATCCACTTTGTCGGTATAGGCGGGTCCGGTATGAGCGGCATCGCTGAGGTGTTGCTGAATCTTGGCTACACCGTGTCTGGCTCCGATCTGGCGCATAGCGCAGCAACGCGCCGCCTGACCGAGCTGGGCGCTACCGTGCAAATTGGCCATGCGCCCGAGCATATCGCCGGTGCAGATGCCATCGTGACCTCGACTGCTGTGCTTGCGCACAACCCGGAAGTCAGAGCAGCGCGCGCTAAGCACATTCCGATCGTGCCGCGTGCAGTGATGTTGGCCGAGTTGATGTGTC
>SXGQ01194593.1_pt1 | contig 15003 bp, 11 predicted proteins | sample 3178371 | NCBI WGS metagenome assembly SXGQ01 (sample SAMN11356859, study PRJNA531348) | freshwater metagenome | isolation source: freshwater sample F1-20 | place: China: Fuxian Lake, Yuxi | collected 2017-12-25
CAGAAAAACTTCTAACGGTGTCTTGTCACACCGACTTTTCTTCAAAGGAAGCCGTTCGACGAAAAAGTCGATCGGCTTTCTCTTTGTGGTGACCTCGAACCTGCTGATTCTGGCGGCATCGAATGTGCTGTTTCCACCTCGGCATTGGCATCACCGCGCGAAGTCTTTCAACGAGCGGTGTTGACAGGGTCAATCTGAATCATCGTGGCTCACAATCATCCGTCCGGGGATACTGTGCCAGGTTCAGAGGATAGAGCAGTGACTCGACGCCTGCAAGATGCGGGGAAGATCCTGGCGATTCTCGTGCTCGATCACATCATCGTCACAGGAAAGTCGTTCCTGTCACTGAAAGAAGATGAATGCTGGCAGCGTTCTTGCCAGGCTTGCTCAGGTAAGTCCTGGCGTTTCTTTTCAGCCTTTTTCGCCTGCACTTGATTCAGAAATGAGCTGCAGCGATTCCAGTGACTCATAGTCTTTTCGATTGTGAGTCAACAGCGGAACATCGAGCAGCACGGCTGTTGCTGCAATCCAGGCGTCGGAATTGCTGAGATGACGGCCTTTACGTTCGGCCTGCACTCTCAATGTCTCCCAGACAGAGCACAAATCCGACGTTTGATGGAAGATCACAAAGTGTTTGCGGACAAAGTCGCCAAGTGCCTTTCGGCGAGCTTCTCCCCAGTTTGCTCGCAGCATGCCGTATTCGAGTTCGGCGACCGTCATGAAGGAAATGACGCTGCGGTGTTTGAGGACATACGGCAGATAGAACTTTTCTCGGCTGTCAGCCCGGAAGAGAAACGAGACTGCGTCGGTGTCGACAACGATATTGGACTCAGTCATTCAGGGGATCCCGGACTTTGTCCTGTTGACGTGCGGCTTTGATGGCACCCAGAAAATCATCCAGTTCATCGCTGGAGCTCAGAAAATCAAACCGGAGGTCCTCCGCAGATTGAACTGGGACGACACCCTGCTGCTGTGCGAGGATTTCCACATATGCCCGCGCTCTGGCAACCTGGGGGTTACGATGCTCTGGTTTTTCATGGACCTGAATGGACTGTTGCCGACGTTCCCACTGTTCAGCCAGCGTTGACAAAGAGACATCACCCCTTCCAGCTTCGATTTGCTGGCGGGCGAATTCATTGAATTGTGCGAGATCGATTTCTCGGATGCTCATTGTCGTTGTCTCCTGTTCCCTAGCGTCGGTCAGGAACATGAGGCCGTCGTCGGCGACAGAGAGGCAACAGATATTCTGAAACAACTGCCGCAAACGGTCGGCAGACGGTTCGCCCTTTCCGAGCAAATCAAGATCGCGGGTGGAGCGATGGGGCTGCCCCGTCCAGAGCTGAAACAGCGCCGCTCCCCTGAGAACGAACTCACTGGCGTACGGATGCTGCCAGGTCGCGTGGCTGTCGGGTGGTCACGCCGTCGCCTCCAGACAGGGGCGCATGACGTTCGTCATCCGGCAGACTTTGGCGGCCTGCCAGAGTTCGTCGAAAGTCGCTTTGCGCTGCTTCAGGCAATCACGCAGGGCTTCGATCGCGACGTCGATGCCGATTTTGTTGCGATACTTGAAGCAGTCGGCCACGGTCCTGGCGGGCGCATAGACGCGAACGGTGACCCCTTCGACAACGTGCTCTTGAACCCCGGACTTTAGAGCGATCCCGGAAAAGCGGACGATCCGCAGGGAGGGGGAGTCGATTCGTGGCAGGCGGGCCTTCTCGTCGATCGCCATCCAGACTTCGAACGGAGCCTGTGTCGTCAGTCCGTGAAACTGGAGCGCCGAGAGCAGGCAGACGATCCCGCGCGGGACGCGAAGGCAGGCTTTGACGAGCGAGCGCTGCTCACTGGGATCATCGTTCTGAAGGATGTACAGCCCGCGACTCGGCCGATCGAGGATACCCTCGGCGTGGAGTTTGTTGAGATAGGTGCGCGAGATCCCAATCGCCTCCACGTCCCTGGGACGCAGGACGCGAGTCTTTTCGATGAGGTGCAGAATCTGGTCGCGTTTGGTGCCGGGCATCGGGTTGCACAGTGTCGGGGGAAATCAACAAGTCCCGACACAATGCAACTCGCTGCGAATGATCGGACAAGACCGCATTTCTCTTCAGATCCAGACACCAGGGGCGAACAGGCGTTTTCACAAGCAGATAGATGCTCAAACTTGCAACAAAGGTGAGTTGAATCGATTGAGCCTTCAGCCCGGTGAAGCCAAGGACTGCAATCGCATTTGCGGTTTGGATCTCCTTAATCTCCGCTCATACAGCGAGGCGATGTCGTTGAATAAAATGCGGCGTTGAATGACAAATCGCCGCACAAGCCGTTGCGCACGGAGCTGCGGACCGCGCGGTTTTGTAATGGAAAGTCGTTCGCCGCGGCCCGGTGAACGGGGCGTTTGCTGCAAAATGAGATTCAAGACTGAAAATGGATTCGACAGTCGCTCACTATCGCCACGGTTTTTCACGTATCGAGGTCTGTGCCGCCACCGTCCATCGTGGCATTCGGAATGCTGAGTCCGATCCGGCTCAGCTTTCTCGCAATCCTGAGCGGTCCTCGATAGAAAAACTGGCACACACCACGCCGTGCTGGTATGTTTATCCGCATGAGCCTCGAACACCCTCCCGAAGAACTCCGAACGATCTCAGCGAGCGGGGCCCGGGCAGCCTGCCGGTGTGGCTGCTGCCGCAGTGCGATGGTCGGCGATTCTGCCTGTCATTGCGTCATGAATTTCGCATTTTTTACGCCGTTGGGCGGACAGAAAACGAGTTCAAATCGAACCCCTGAAATGTCGGTGCCGGTGCGCGTTCCAAAATTTGCCGCTGCTGGTATAATCCTGGGCTCCCGATGTCGGAGTCCTCGAGGCAGCTGCAGCGGCAGGATTGGGCAGCGAGCGGTATCGGGGTTATTCATTGCCTTCGAATTTCCACCGAATATACAGGAACTGTCACCATGAATTCCCTTTTTTTCAAGGAACTGAACGCCTGGTTTGATCCCGGTCGTGCCCGACTGAATATTGGCTGCGGTCGACAGGTGAGTCTGGTGGCGGGAGTGGAGACGGGCCAGCTGGTGGGGACGTTCCAGACGCTGGAGCGGGTGGCTGAGTACGCGACGGCATGTGGCGCCCGGTCGACGATGGTTTCCAATTTTCTGCTCAACGGTCAGGGGCATGGGGACAATGGTCGAATTGTCTTCCGCGATCCCAAAGAGCTGCGTCAGGTCCTGTCAGCGGCGGGGATCATTGTGCCGACGGTCAGTGCTCACTGTGCCGCCTATGCGCATCTGAGTGCCATCTGGGGTGCGGAGTATGCCGAAAAATTCGTCCCGGCCTCCGTTATGGCGAAGGGTACGCAGTACGCCGAAGACTGGTCCGAAGAATATCTGCTCGGGATGCTGGAAACCGGAACGGCAGCTGGAATTCACATCTTCGGGTGGTTCTGGGGTTTGTGGGGGCATCCGGTGCTGCACAGCGGCTACCCGTGGGTCTTCGGCTGGGACGGCATGATGGCTGCCGGGCTGGATCGGTTTGTTCGGAAGACGGAAAAGATTCGTGCGAAGGCCAACGAACTGGGAGCGTATCTGGCGCATGAGATTCACCCGGGAACCGGAGCCATCTGTGCTCGCGACTTTGCTCTGCTGCTGATGGCGACTGACTACGACCGTTCGATGTGTGTCTGGGGTGATCCCAGCCACTGCTGGGCGGGTGAGGACTGGACGCAGCGTTTCACCAGCCCGTTTGTTGCTCCGCGAGTGGTGGGCAGTCACGCCAAGAACTTCAAGCGTCTGACCGGGGCCTCGACACTGATGATCAGCGAGGACTGGCCGCAGCGTGGTCATCAGTTCTGTGGTCATGGTGAGGGTGAAGTGAATCTTGAGAGCTACGCGAAGATGCTGCTGTCGATTGGCGCGGGTGACCGCTTCTGTGCCATCAACGGCGGCGATCTGATGCCGCTGTACAGCGAGGCCGAGGACAGCATTTTGCCGCTGACGGCGCCGTCACCGCAGCTGCTGGGGGCCTGCAGTGCCGGGATCAAATGGGTCAATGATCATCTCACAGGAATGTCCATGACCACCGCGACATTCACCGACGGGATGGCTGGTGCGTAGCGGGCTGCCGCGTTTGCGGCAGCTGTGCCAGGAAGGACACCGGGGACAAAAGCCGGATTGTGCCGTAAGACGGCACAGTCGGGGTGCAGAGTGCGGTGTTCCTGAGAAGAGGTGCTCGGGCTGGAAAGCCCGAGCTGCGTCCGGGAGACTCGAGCAAAGCACAAGCGGGGCGTGAGGAAGAGCAGTCAGTGAAGGATTGTTTGAATGCCGGCAGCCTTGACCAGCCGCGAGAATGATCCGATTCGTTTGGGTCGACGAGCCTTCCTGCAGGGGGGGACTCTGGTGCTGACAGCGGGATCGTTGTGTGCAGCGAAACTGCCGGCTGCTGACGAGGGTGCTCGTGTGCGAGTTGGTCTGGTGACTGACATGCACTATGCGGACAAAGCGCCGGCAGGGACTCGGCACTACCGGGAGACGCTGGCCAAACTGGAAGAGGCGGCTCAGCAGTTCGGTCAGGACAAACCCACGTGTCTGGTGGAGCTGGGCGACCTGATTGACGCAGCCGATTCGGTGGAGGTCGAGCAGAGTTATCTGCGGACGATCAACCGGAAGTTTTCAGCGATCTGCCAGGACCGCCATTACGTGCTGGGCAACCACTGCGTGGACATGCTGAAGAAAGAAGAATTTCTGGGCGTGGTGGAGCAATCGCGTTCGTATTATTCGTTTGACCGGGGCGGCGTGCATTTCGTCGTGCTGGATTCGTGTTTCCGCAGTGATGGTCAGCCGTATGGCCGGAAGAATTTTCAGTGGACTGACGCCAATATTCCGGCGTCGGAGCTGGAGTGGCTGGAGGGCGACCTGCGGGCGAGTGGCGGGCCGGTGATTGTGTTTGTTCATCAGCGGCTGGATGTCAGCGGTGATCACGGTGTCAGGAACGGGGGTGCGGTGCGCGGAGTGCTGGAAGAGTCGGGCCGAGTGCTGGGTGTTTTTCAGGGGCACAGCCATCAGAACGACCTGCAGGAGCTGGGCGGCATTCACTATTGTACTTTGGCAGCGATGGTGGAGGGTTCGGGGGTTACGAACAACAGTTACTCGCTGCTGGATATCGAAACGAGCGGCACTCTTCGCCTGACTGGTTTTCGGCGTCAGAAGTCGCAGGTTTGGAAGCGAGGAGCCGGATCAGGAGGCTGAGTGTGATTCAGATTCGGAAAGCCGGGGAGCGTGGTTATTTCGATCATGGCTGGCTGAAGACGTACCACACATTTTCGTTTGCGGGGTATCATGATTCGCGGCATCTGCGGTTTCGGTCGCTGCGCGTGATGAATGAGGACCTGGTGGCTCCGGGACACGGTTTTGGGACTCATCCGCACAACGACATGGAAATCGTGACGTATGTGCTTTCGGGGGCACTGCAGCATCGGGATTCGATGGGGAATGGGGAAGTGCTGCGGCCGGGTGAATTTCAGCGGATGACGGCCGGCACCGGGATTACTCACAGCGAATTCAATCCTTCGTCGACTGAGCCGGTGCATTTGTATCAGATCTGGCTGCTGCCTGAGCGTCGCGGGCTGGAGCCTTCTTACGAGCAGCAGCGGTTTGCTGAGTCTGAGCGGCGGAACCGGCTGCAGCTGGTGGCGTCTCGTGATGGTCAGGATGGTTCTTTGCGAATTCATCAGGACGTGCGAATTTATTTGTCTGTGGTTGAAGCGGGGCAGGCGGTGCGGGCTGTGCTGGCGGCCGGTCGTTATGCGTGGCTGCAGGTTCTGCGGGGTGGTGTTTCGCTGAACGGCGTGTTGCTGGGTACGAGTGACGGAGCGGCGGTCAGCGAGGAGCGGGAGCTGACGATTGGAGCGGAGGGTGCTGCGGAGGTGATGCTGTTTGATCTGGGGTGAGCGTTGTTTGGGGGATCGCAGGTTCCGGTGGGCGGGATCCTGGAAAATCGAGGGCACTGATTGTGCGGAGGGTGGGGAGTTTTCTTAACCACAGAGGGCACAGAGGAGGATGTTTGGGATTGTTGGTCTCACGCGAAGCCGCGAAGTCGCGAAGGGAAACGCGGGGTTCTGAAGAGGGAACTTTGAGGGTGGTTGTACCCCTCACCTCGGCCCCTCGCCCCTTCCAGGGGCGAGGGGTGCCAGTTGCGATTTGCCGTGCGACAGGCAACACAAAGCAGCGAGTTGTTTGGTTGAGTTGAGAGTTGGGGAGATTTGGGCTGCCGGTGGCGTGATCCGCGGCTCGCCGCGGTGTATTTTTCCTCCCTTGGTGTGTCGATCGCGGTGGATTTGGCAGTTTCGGTTGTGGGGTTCGAGAAAAGCGAGTGCAGCGGGGATGGGTAAGGCAGCTGGGAAGCAGAAGGCAGAGTTGCCGGCTTTGGCAGAGCCGGATCGGCATGAGGTGTTGCGGGTACTGCGGCAGTCTGCAGAACCGCTCGAACTGGCCAAACTGCTGAAGCAGGCGGTGATGAGTCGCCCGGCGAAGGCGGTGGAACTGGAGGTGCTGCTGGGGTCGCTGTTGTCGGCGGGTTTGGCGGTGGAGTGGCCGGCGAAGACGGCTGCGGGCAAGCCGCGTTTCTGGGATCGGGATCTGCGGGCGGCGGGTTTAGGCGCAGTGCGGGACCTTGTTTGCAGTGCGGCGGTGCCGCTGTCGGCGAAGGACATCAAAAAGCTCTGGAAATGTTCGTTCAAGCTCACTGATACCGAATTGCTGGCGCTGCTTCGTGAACTGCTGGCAGACGGAACGATCTTTGAGATTCCGGGGAAGTCTGTGGCGGGTGGAGTGCGGTACTGGGGCCGGGATGTGCTGCAGTTTGCCGGTGCCAGTGTGCTGGAAGAACTGCGTCAGCGGGGGACGTTACCGACGGCGAAGCTGCGGGCGAGTGTGAAGTGGCTGGATGACGTGCGATACGTGGAGCTGCTGGATCGTCTGGCTGCGCAGAATTTGATTTTTCGTCATCCGGCAATGAAAGCGGGCAAATCCGCACAGCTGCTCTGGGGAATTGCTCCGCCTTCCCCTGAACCGTGGCTGAAACCGATTCGTGAGCAGTTGTGTGAGGTCGTTCGGCAGTTGCGGGCGGCTTCCGTTTCGGCGACGGATTTGCGTCGTGCGGCGGTGGACATGCTGGAGTCGGCGGGGATTTCTTTGGGTGCCACCACGGGTTCGACTGCTGCATCTGCGGCCGCTGCGGTCAGTGTTCCGTCGGTGGATTTGGTGCGGCTGATGCGTCAGCTGGATGCGGGTGCGGATCGTGGGGCGCTGGTGACAGCGCGAGTGTTGCGGGGGGCAGCTGGATTGCCGAAAAAGCAGTTTGATGAGCTGGCATTGCAGTTGTCGCGAGCCGGGAGGATTGTGTTGCATCGGCATGATTTTGCGAGCAGTTTGAGTGTGGTGGAGCGGGACGAGCTGGTGACGGATGGTGAGGGTCAGTATTTCGTGGGTATGGCTTTGCGTACCGGGCAGGTGCAGTGATGAATCCATTTCGCAACACGGTGATGTCGGATCCCTGGGAGACTCCGGGGGGCGACGTGCCCTCGATCCATGAGGCTGAGTTTCTGGAGTGTTTGCGGGGACTGCAGTCGGTGCGGGCATCAGAGCGTTCGACGGCTCTGTTGATTCATGGTGAAGCGGGCAGCGGGAAGACTCATCTGCTGAGTCGTCTGCGGGCCACGCTTGCTCCGACTCAGCCTGCGGCATCGGATCGTGCCGAGGCGTTGTTTGTGTGGGTGCGTCTGCAGACGAGTCCGCGGATGATCTGGCGGACGGTTCGTCGGACTTTGGTGAATGACTGGTTTCGGCGACTGCCGGATGGTCGTTCGCAGTTTGATCGGATTTTGTATCATCGCCTGGCGGAAATTCGTGTGGCGGAGGGTGATCTGGAGCCGTGGCATGAGTATATGCTGGACGAGCATCCGCAGGGTTTGAGTGAGCTGGTGGGCGAGATCTCCGGCAACCTGCAGCTGGACCGGAATACTCATGTAGTGCTTGAGCATTTGGTATTTGGTCGTCATCGGCGGGATTTGCAGGCGTGGCTGTGCGGGGATTCTTTGCCTGAAGCGGCTTTGAACCGTTTGGAGCTGGAGGAGGCGGACGAGGGTGATGAGGAGCGGGAGGATCAGGCGCGGCGTACGATTTTGATGTTGTGTCGTCTGGCGGGTCAGAGTTTGCCGGTGGTGATTGCTTTGGATCAGGTGGAGGCATTGGAGACGGGGCCTGAGGATCGTGCGGCATTGTTTGCCTTTGGTCAGCTGGTCAGTACTTTGCATGACGCAACGAGCAATGTGCTGTTGATAGCGGCGGTTCAGTCGGCGTATGCGGATCGTCTGCAGCGTGAGGCGCGAGCGGCTGATCACGATCGGATGACGTCTGCGGGTCGGATCAGTTTGTCCCCGTTGACTGGCGATCAGGCGCGGCAGCTGATTGCCGGTCGTTTGCAGGCGACCGGTCAGCTGGTGCCGGCGGATTGTGTTCAGCAGGCATTCTGGCCGCTGCAGGATATCGATGTCGTGCAATTGTTTAAGAATGGCGGGGTGACTCCGCGAATGCTGCTGAACCGTTGTGCCGATCGTTTTGACAGTCCGATGGCTGCAGCTGAAGCGCTGCCTGAGCTCGGCGATGCTGCGGCAGCGGCGGGGGGTGGTTCGCGGCGTGCGGTGTCGGAATTTTTGGAGGAAGTGTGGGGGACGGTTGTTGAAGAGAAAGTGCGCGGCAGTCGGGCGGAGCGTTCAGAGGAGATTTTGCGGCATGCACTGCCGATGGTCGCTCGGATGCTGGAGCCTGATCTGGAGGTGACAGCGGATACGGGTTTGGCAGACGTGCCGGCAATGTTCCGGGGGTCATCCGGGCGTGTGGGTGTCAGCATTTGTATTCATTCGAACATGACCAGACTGGCAGCGCAGCTGAGGCGACTGAGGGATCAGGCTGGCAGTGGGCGGCTGGATCGACTGGTGGTGATTCGGGACGCGCGTGTGCCAGTGACACGGACGGCCAGGCGGGCTCAGCAGTATCTGCGTGAGTTGCAGGAGGATGGTCGGACGAAGGTGGTGCATCCGTCGGTGGAGGTTCTGGCGGCTTTGGATGCGCTGCGTGCTCTGCTGTCGGATGCTCGTTCCGGCGATCTGTCCTGTGCTGGTGAAACGGTGCCTCCGGGAGTCTTTGAGGAGTGGTTTCGCGGTCAGATGTCCGGTCAGGTGCAGGAGTTTGTGCGGGAGGTGCTGGAGCCGTTATCAGCGGGGGATGAGACGTCGCAGGAAACGGCGTTGTTTGAGTCGCTGCAGGCGTTGTTGGCGGAGCAGCCGGTCTTGCGGCTGCAGGTGGCAGCGGAGCAGCTCGGAGTGAGTCCGCAGCAACTGATTGCGTTGTCGCAAAGATTTTCGCATGTTGTGGGTGTGCTGGGTGATGGTGACAGGCTGGTGTTTCGGGCGGTGGCTGCGGATGATGATGATTCCGTGGCAGTACCCTGAGGGAAACGACAATGGCAGTGACGTTGACGGTCAGTCAGGTCCGCGACGCTTTGTATCTGGCGGATCGAGTGGCTGGTGGTGAGCCTTCGCTGGCAACAACAGCATTACTGGGCCGCTGGTTTCATGAGGGGCTCAGTTTTCTGGTGTCGCGGGATTCGGCAGCAGGTTTGCTGGGTGTACTGGCTGCAGGTCCGGCTGATCTGACGAGCTGGAAGTTGACAGCGAGGGCGCGGCTTTACGAGTCTGTGGTCGGTCCTCGACTGACTCGCAGTTGTGCTTTGCTGCGGGAGTCTGCTTCGCAGGTGCTGGTCTTCTGGCAGGCAATGCAGGCTGCTGCTGACTGGTTTGCAGAGCTCGCCTGGCATGTGCAGTTGGAGTGGCGACGTGGCCATCAGTTGCCTGGTGTCGGGGGCCGTCGGGGAGTTGAGCAACCGGTGTGGCAGCTGCTGGCGGAGTGTTTTGAGTCAGAGGTCCCTGTGGAGTGTGAGCTGAGTGATCCTGCGTGGAGTGATACGGTTCGACTGGTGGGGATTGCGGACTGGGTATGTCGTCCGGCGGGTGTGGATCGCTGGTGTGTCGTGGAGTTCAAAACGGGGAGTACGAGTCCGGAGGCGGATCTGGGTCAGGCGTGTTTGTATCATTTGATTTTGGGGGAGTTGTCGCGAAGGCGTGGTTTGGCGCTGGATGCCGGTGGGGCCCTGGCCCTGATCCGTTTTGCTCCGGAGCGTCATGAGTTGCTGCTGACGGTGGAGCAGCTGGAGTCTGTCCGTGGGAAGCTGCTGGCATTGATTGGACGCTTGGCGGGTGTTTCGTCCGGGGGTGCGCCGGGTGCTGCCGTTTCGGCCGCGAGTGCTGCGGGTGCAATTTCAGGTGCGCAGCAGCGGGGTGGTGGGGTGTTGTCGGCAGCTGGCGGGGGTAATGTGATTTCGAGTGGAGCGGCTGCGCGGCGGAATCTGAAGTCATCGACGGACTGCGGGGAGCTGGGCCGGCGCATTGTGGCTGCCTTTCGCGAATATGGAGTTCTGGTGACACTGGACGACGAAGTGGTGGTTGGTCCTTCGTTCATTCGATTTACTCTGATTCCGGGTTTGGGTACGAGGGTGACAGCGATTGAGCAGCGGTCGGCGGAACTGCAGATTCGCCTCGGTTTGGGTGCGGAGCCGTTTATCAGTCGTGGCCGGGGCCGGCTGGTGCTGGACGTGCAGCGACCGGACCGGCAGGTGATCACGTTTGACGAGGTGCGCGAAAGTCTGTCGGCAGTGCGGTCGTCGTTCGGCAGTACTCTGGTGCCGGTGGGCGTGGATTTTTCAGGTGAGCTGATCTGTGCGGATTTGTCGAAGCCGGAGCATTGTCATTTTCTTGTGGCGGGGACGACGGGCAGTGGCAAGAGTGAGTGGCTGCGGATGGCGATTGCGGGACTGATGATCCGGAATACTCCTGAGACCCTGCGTTTGCTGGTGATTGATCCGAAGCGGAACGCCTTTCATGCGCTGCGGAATTCACCGTTTTTGTTGCAGCCGCTGGTGTTCCCGGACGAACAGCCTGTGGGCGAGGTGCTGGAGCAGTTATGTGCCGAGATGGAGGCTCGATATGCGATGATGAACGGTGCTGACACGATAGCTGATGCGGCGCTGCAGTCGGGGCGACGTCTGCCGCGTATTGTGTGTGTTTGTGATGAGTATCGGGATTTGATCAGTCGTGGTCGTCGGGAGCGTCGGGAGATTGAATCGAAGATATGTCGCCTCGGCGCAAAGGCTCGAGCGGCCGGTATTCATCTGATCCTGGCGACTCAGGAGGCCAGTCGGGACACAATCCGTGGTCCTCTGGACACCAATTTACCGGCTCGCGTTGGCCTGAAGATGGGGCGTGATCTGGAATCACGAATGTTGTTGGGTGTGCGAGGTGCGGAGAAGCTGCTGGGGCATGGTGATTTGTTGTTTCGAGACACACAGGATCCGCGTCGTCTGCAGGCGCCGTTGCTGACGGAGGCCAATCGGGCGGAGATTTTTGGAGGGTGATGCGGTGTTTTGGTGTCGCGAAGACAGCGTGACTGCAGTTTTCGGGGCGCGAGGCAGGTGGTTGCGGCGGCTGGTTTGGGGTTACAGGGAGACGTGCCAATCTGCCCCCGACCCCAGTGTTCTGAAACGTCCGAGAGAATTTTTTTATCCACAGAGGGCCCAGAGGAGGTTCTGGGGATTGTTGGGCGCACGCGAAGCCTCGAAGGGAAACGCGGGATGCTGAAGAGGGAAGTTTGAGGGTGTTTGTACCCCTCACCCCCGGCCCCTCTCCCCTTCCAGGGGCGAGGGGTGCCAGTTGCGATTTGCAGTGGGACAAAACACGTAGAATGCTCCCGTCGCCCCGGGCAGGTTGCTCTGGTCTGCTGGGGCGGCGTGGTGTGTGTGTTAACGAGGGGGGCACAGAGGGCGGGGAGGAGAGAAGTTTGAGGGTGTGTTTCGCCGTCACGCCCGAGATCGTCCCGGTGCGTCTGTGCTCGCAGTCATGAGGTGCGATGCCGAGGGTTAGGGGTTGAGTTGGCGCGTGGGTACGGTGTTCGGGAGAATGTGCAGGGAGTGAAGGGACGCGGATTGTCAGGTGTTGGGGAGTGTACCGATGGCAGTGATTCGGAATTCGTGGGTTGCCTGTGGTTGTCTGGCGCTGTTTTGGGTGATCTGTGCGGACAGTGTTCGCGCTGATGAATTGATATTTGCGGGTGGTGATGAGGTTTTTATTTTGGATGCCGGGGAGGCAGAGGCGGGGCGAGTGAACAGGCTGTGGCGCTGGAGTGGTCAGGAGGCGGCCGATATTCCGGAGGATGTGCGGAAGCAGTTTCATCATCTGGACGAATGCAAGGTGGTGGACGGTGGTCGTCGGGTGCTGGTGTGTGCATCGAACGGTGGTTGTGCGGTGCTTGAGCGGGCAACGGGTAAGGTGCTCTGGCGGGCCACTTCCAGAAATGCGCATTCGCTGGATCTGTTGCCGGGTGATCGCGTGGTGGTGGCCAGTTCTCTGAGTGGTGATCATGTGGAGGTGTTTGATATGCGGGGGGCTGAGGCGGCGGTTTTTCGGATTCCGCTCCGCTCTGCTCATGGGGTGCTGTGGGATGACGGACGACAGTGCCTGTGGGCGCTGGGGTTTGACGAGCTGCGACGTTATCGGCTGGCCAACTGGTCATCGGACAAGCCTTCACTGGAGCCTGACCAGTCGTGGCGTCTGCCGGACGATGATGGTCATGATTTGCGGGCGGTGCCGGGTTCAGCGGACCTGTTGCTGACAACCGGGGCAACTGTGCAGTTGTTTGACCGCGATCGTGGTGTATTTCGGGCGCATCCGGAGCTGGGTGGCGAGGTGCAGGTCAAGTCGGCGGATGTGCATCCTGTGAGCGGTCGGATCGTGGTGGGACGCTGGTCATCGCGGGTGCAGCTGCTGGGACCGGGGGGTGAGATCCGGTTTATGGATGCAAAGCCCTACAAGGTGCGGTGGGTGGATTGAGCTGAGCTGAGTTGGGTTGGCTGGGTGACTGATCCCGGAGATTTCTGAAATTGCGGGATGATTTTCCCAGGATTTTGTGGTGGCCGGCGAAACAGTGGGCCATGGGTGATTGGTGAGGTGGCGTTGGCTGGAGAGAGGCTGGCGATGACATTGCGAATTGATCAGTTGTGCAAGACGTATGGGAACGGCGTGAAGGCTTTGGATCACGTCAGTCTGGAGATCCCGATCGGGATGTATGGTTTACTGGGGCCGAATGGAGCCGGCAAATCGACATTGATGCGTACGGTGGCGACGCTGCAGGATGCGGATTCCGGAACTGTGTTTTTGGGGGACCTGGACGTGTTGTCGCGGAAGCAGGAGGTGCGTCGCCTGCTGGGGTATTTGCCTCAGGAATTTGGTGTGTATCCGCGGACATCGGCGATGGAGATGCTGGATCATATCGCGATTTTGAAGGGGATCATGAATGCGCGTGAGCGTCGGGAGGTGGTGGAGGGGATGCTTGAGCGGGTGAATCTGTTTGAGCATCGGAAGAAGGCGATCAGTGGTTTTTCGGGTGGTATGAAGCAGCGTTTCGGGATTGCTCAGGCGTTGCTGGGCAATCCGCAGCTGCTGATTGTGGACGAGCCGACGGCTGGTTTGGATCCTGGCGAGCGGAATCGATTTTACAATTTGCTGTCGGAGGTGGGTGAGAACGTCGTGGTGATCCTGTCGACTCATATTGTGCAGGACGTGAAGGAGTTGTGCACAAACATGGCGATCATTCATCGTGGGCGAGTTGTGTATGCGGGTGCGTTGGCGCAGGCGGAGCAGAACCTGCGTGGGATGATCTGGCAGAAATCGATTGCTCGTCAGGAACTGGAGGAGCATCGGCGGGCGTATCGGGTGATTTCGACCAAGCTGGTGGCTGGTCGACCGTTGATTCATGTGTTGAGCGAGTCGGCTCCTGGGGACGGATTTTCGCAGGTAGAGCCGGACCTTGAGGACGTATTTTTCTCGCTGGTGAATCAGGCGGTGTGAGTGCTGTCTGTGTGCGTTACGGCTGCGGCGGGTGTGGTGCTGGGTTGCGGGGGTAGATTGCGGTATGTTTGGTGCATTTTTTCGTTTTGAGCTGTGGTACTGGCTGCGTGGATTCATGTTGTACGTGTTTGTGCTGATCAATGCTGTGCTGGCATTTTCAGCGACTTACTCGGACAACGTGCGGATTGGCGGCAGTCTGGACAACGCCTACCGGAATGCTCCGCATGTGATCCAGACGTTTTATGCGGTGATGGGTTTGGTGTGCTGTCTGATGACGACGGCGTTTGTGAATTCTGCTGCGACGCGGGACTTTTCCTGTCAGACGAGTGGATTGATTTTCTGCAAGCCGATCGGTCGTTTGTCGTATCTGCTGGGGCGTTTTTTCGGAGCGACATTGACGGCTTCGCTGCCGCTGCTGGGTGTGTCATTGGGGATTATTCTGGCTGGCTGGGGGCCGGGCAATGTTCCGGATCGCTGGGGCCCGATTTCGTGGTCGGCGCATGTCTGGGGTTATCTGGTGTTTGGTTTGCCGAACACTGTGTTTCTGGGGGCCCTGATCTTTGCTCTGGCAACGCTGTTTCGCAGCACGATCGTGTCATTCCTGGGAGTGATACTGCTGCTGGTGAGTTACAGTGTTTCGGCCAGTTTATTGACGGATCTGGACAATCAGCGGCTGGCCGGGCTGCTGGATCCGTTTGGGATTCGCACGTTTGGGCTGGAGACTCGTTACTGGACCGTGGCCGAAAAGAATGTTCAGTACGTGACGTTGTCGGGGCTGTTGCTGTGGAACCGTGTGATCTGGCTGGGGGCGGGGTTGCTGATTCTGGCGGTGTCCTGCTGGCGTTTTTCGTTTTCTGAGCGGGTTTCGCGGGTGCGGAAAGTGGCGGAGGTGCGTGGTGCTGACCGTCGTGGGGCTGGACTGCATGTGGCGGGGGTGTGTCGCACGGGGGCCGCGGTGACACTGCGGCAGCTGCTGAGTCAGGTGCGGATTGATTTTTTCAGTACG
>SXGQ01367727.1_pt1 | contig 15000 bp, 14 predicted proteins | sample 3178371 | NCBI WGS metagenome assembly SXGQ01 (sample SAMN11356859, study PRJNA531348) | freshwater metagenome | isolation source: freshwater sample F1-20 | place: China: Fuxian Lake, Yuxi | collected 2017-12-25
ATCCTTTTGATCCTCCGCGAGCAAAAATAAAAGCAATTATTTTCATAATGAATTCTTTAAATTAGCGCCTATAACATAGACTTTTTTATTAATTTTTGCAGATTTACGAGCTGCATTAATTATCTGCAATATCTTCTGACCATCCTTGCCAGTTATTTTTGGTGATTTGCTATTTTTTATAGATAGTAGAAAATTTTTCCATTCTAATAAATAAGATTCATCTTTATGGGGAGTTTGTTTAAATAATTTTTTCCATTGATTTTTGCTTTTATTTAAAATTTTTACTTCAAATGATATCCCATCCCACATTAAACTAGCCTTCTCTCCAATAGCAATGCACTTTCTTACACTGTCATGGCGAATAAAATCCAGATTAACCGCTCCTATCAATTGAGCTTTATTTGGCTTGGTTACAAATCCCAATAAAAGATGTGCTGTATCTTCAACATTTATTTCCAGATTACTTTGATGACTCAAAGAAGCGGTTACCCATTCAATTTCACCAAATATCCACCGCAAATAATCAAGCTCATGACTTAATTCTAAAAGCACTCCTCCACCTAATTCTTTTTTTGCTGAAACCCCTGCCTTGTAATCTCCGCCAGGACGCCAAGTGGGCAAATATTGACCAGCCTCGCAGCGAACAGAGAAAATTTTTCCAGCTACGCCTTTATCTATTAAATCTTTAAAATACTGAAGAGATTTCAAGTATCTTAAATTGTACCCAACAGACAAAACTGCATTTTCTCTTTTACATGTTGCAATTAAATTATCAATTCCTTTTAATGAAGCAGATAATGGCTTTTCAATTAAAAGATGAACTCCTTTTTCAGCTAGTTTTTGTGCTATAGGAATATGGTGAGTTGCGGGATTTGCTATAACTGCAACATGAGGTAAAAAATTGATTGCATCCTTTATGTTAAAAAAATACCCATCAGAATAGTCATGATTTTTAGTCGCTATTCCATGTCTTAATATTCGTATATCGGCATCTGGTTTTAATTCTCTTGCTAATTTTAAATGGCGTTTACCTATGCTGCCTAATCCGACAATTAAAATACGGCTAATCAATACAAAATCTCCTTAGTAACTTTAGGCCAACCTCTCCGCTCTTTTCGGGGTGAAATTGACAACCTACAATATTATCTCGAGATATTATTGCTGCAATTTTATGCCCGCCGTATACGCAATCAGCTATAAGATGTTCTGGAGAAGCTGGAACAGCCATAAATGAATGCACAAAATAAGCTGCTTCTCCCGGTTTGTTATCTTGCAGTAGATAATGCTCCCATTTTGTTTTTTCGTTTGATGGCTGAATTGCACTCCAACCAATATGAGGAATTTTTTGTTTTTCCCCTGATAATGTTCGATCAGGAATTGCCTCAACTCTTCCTGGTATAAGGCCTAAACCAGATGTTAGGCCAAATTCATCACTTCCATCAAGCAGAAGCTGCATTCCCAAACAAATTCCAAGGAGGGGTGTTTTGCGTTGAGCAAGCTCTTTAAGAATCTCAACCAAACCCATCTCTTTAAGGGTATCCATCGCGCTGGCAAAAGCTCCAACACCTGGTAATACAACTCGATTGGCTGAGAGTATTTTTTGAGGGTCAGCCGTCAAAAATACTTTTGCACCACAATGCTCCAAGCCTCGTTGAACACTTAATAGGTTACCAACTCCATAATCAATGATGGTAACTATATTAGAGGTCATAACATCTCACACCGAAGCCTGCATTTTTAGCAATTTTTCTAATATCATCAATCTGTGCGCGTCCGTAATGAATAATATCTGCCATTGCAATAGCATCTGCATAACCCTCATTAATAGCAGGTAATAAATCTTTTGGATCCCCCATACCGCCACTAGCAATAATTGGCACATTAATTTCACAAGATACTGCTTTAATAAGGTTAACATCAAAACCTTTTCGAGTGCCTTCCCTGTCAACAGAAGTTAGTAGCACTTCACCAGCACCAAGAGCAACACCGCGCTTTACCCAATCAATCACATCGAGACCAGTCCGTTCTCGGCCATTATCGGTGAAAACTTCCCATCTCTCAGGTGCAACTTGCTTGGCTTCTATAGAAAGCACCATACATTGACTTCCAAAACGGCGCGCTATATCTGTAATTAATTGAGGGTTATTTACCGCAGCAGTATTTACAGCTACTTTATCTGCACCGGAACGAAGAATTTCGGTGGCGTCATCAACTGATCGAATTCCTCCGCCCACCGTTATAGGAACGAATATATCTTTTGCGGCTTCTTTAATAATTTCACCCAAATGGTTTCGACCATACAAACTTGCAACACAATCCATATAAATTAATTCGTCTGCGCCTTGATGGTAATAGCGCAGAGCGTATTCATTAGGTGAGCCTATAACTCTTAAACCTTCCAGATGTATGCCTTTAATTAAATTAGGTCCTTTAATATCAAGACGTGCAATAAGTCGAATATTTTTCATAGGCCGTAAATCATTAACGATACACTACAAAGGGTTTCTTAATTTCCACGCATCATCTTCCCATTTCCATAAATGTGGTGAACGAAATGAATCAGTTAAATTTGTATAATATTCTCGAGTTAAAATTGGTTGTTCAAACATTTTTGATGCCTCTGGAAATTCTTTCTCGTGAATACTTAAATAGTTAAAAATTTCATCAGCAAACCGTTCCGGAAATTCATGGTCAAAACGTTTAACTAGTGCTATTCCTTCCTCTCGTGTTATATCACCTGAACGAATTTCTTGAGCAGCATCATAACTAGCACGCCCAATTCCGAACTTAATACCTGTTGTATGATAATGAAAATCATCAATACGATCATCAATACTGTTATATTTGCTGTATGTTCCTGGAGTTCGCTCGGGAGAGGCTTCAAATCCCCCATGCTCAACAGCATAGTAATAGCAGCTTTGTGGGTGCCACTTTAAGTAATATCCCAAATAATGAACTTCTATTTTTTTTTCTTCAATTTCATTAGGATTTGCTGGCAAGTATGGCAATAAATCTTGATCCTCCAGGCCAAAATACTTTTTTAAATCAGGAACAGTGACGCCCCCTAAGCTAACCTTCGACTGATCTATTGCAGTGAAGTAAGACCAATCCCTAATTGCAGAAGAAGTATCTCCTATGGGATTACCATACTCAGCTTCGTTTTCACCGTAAATTACTAAAGGTATGTTATGCAACAGCGCCATTTTTGGTGCAAGGGATTTCTGGCCAAACATAAAAGCTTGAAATGGGTGGAACAAATTATCAACTGCCAGTCGAGTCAACAAACGATGAACTCTCCCGTTAGGTGTCATCAAAAAATTATCGTGCCCTGCATGAATCCAAGATTGGAAATTTCTCCAACCCCAATCAGTATAAATATGTGGCGCCCATGTTACAGTTAAAGGATGCATGTCATATTTAGTTCTCATTATATGAGAAGCATAAAAGCTATCTTTACCGCCTGAACCTGGAATAATACAGTCGTAACTGCCGTCCTTACTTCTATGCCTATCACATAACTCTCGCAATTCATTTTCACGATTTTCCCAATCTATGACTGATTTTTTTTGTATTGCAAAATTGCATGCATCACAAATACCATTTTCATCAAAATGAATAGTGCTTTTTTTTGTATTTTTGGTATGTGTATATTCAATAGCTGAATTAGGGCGTTGATTAGAAATTACGCACAACTTACAATATTCCACTTTTTTAGGGAGGCCATATTTAACTTCTAGGTCATCTGTTTCGCCTGTAAATTTTGATGTATCTACTTTTAGCGGGGCTTTAATTCGATCTATCATTTTTTAAGTTCTTTCTATTGTTTATTTTTTCATCATTAGCTCGACTTAAATCATCTGGCCGGCCAACATCCAACCAAGGCTCGTGCATTGGATAGGCTACAGTTCGCTTTTTTGCTGACTGGAGTCGCTCAAACAAAATTGGCATATCACACCGCTCATTTACTTCTAAAAAACTTAAAGCTTTTGGATTAAGTGCATATACACCCGCATTAATATGAGTGCGAACAATAGGCTTTTCTTCAAAGCCAATTATTTCAGCACCTTTTGTCTGAACTACGCCAAAAGGATGTTGCCATTCATACGCTCTTACTGCCATAGTAGCTAATGCTTCGTGTCTAATATGAAAGTCAAGCAATTCACCATAGCGAATATCTGTAATAACATCGCCATTGATTACAATAAAAGATTCTTTGAGAGGAAGATTTAATAGACTTAGAGCGCCTGCAGTCCCTAGTGGTGATTTTTCACGCAAATACTCAATACTTACATCTAATAATTCACCATTGCCAAAATGTTCTTCAATCATATGTCCTAAATAATTGATAGCTAAAATGAAATGTCTAAATCCCTCCAGTTTAGCTCGATCAATAATATGCTCCAACATAGGTTTACCTGCTACAGAAAGTAAGGGCTTTGGGCAGTTTTCAGTAAATGGCCTAAGGCGTGAACCCATTCCACCCGCCATAATTACCATTGAATTTGATCGTAGCGATGGGGATGCAACTTCATCCCATAAATGCAAGCCAACGATCTGTCGTCGATCATCAACTACAGGAATTTGCTGAATTTTATTAGCTAACATTAATTGCTTAACCAAATCTAGACTCAACTCAGGAGGAACGACGAGTGCATTCTGATGAACTATAGGGTGTAATGAACTATTAATATCTAAACCCTTAAGCAAACCCCGACGTATATCTCCGTCAGAGATAGTGCCTTCTAACACACCACTTTCATTAGCAATTAAAACAATTTTAATTGCTGTTTCATCTAGATTGCGAATAGCTTCAGCGATAGTATTATCGGGGGATAGAATAGATTTTCGCCAAATTTTTTCAATTGAGCTCATTAAATTGCCTCCTTGATAACTGTATCGGACAAATCATAAAAAGATTTCTTAATAATATTTTTAACAGAGTGAGATTTAAGCACCTTTAGAATTTTTTCACTTGCACCACCATCGCCATAAGGGTTTTTAGTTTCCTTCAAAGTTTCCTGGAATTCAATTGAGTAAAGCTTTGTAAACGCATTAATAATATTTATTCGTTTAGGTTCGCAATTAATCACACTTTTGGCTTGCAAACGTCCTCTCTGTCGATCGCCAATATTAATAGTCCCTTTTTTAAGGCTAGGTGCTTCTATTAATCCACTTGAGGAATTTCCGACCATACCATCGCATTGAGCAAGAAGTGAAAGATAAAGTAATTGGCCTAAAGAAGAATAAACCCGAGCGTTGTCATGCTCTCTCACAAAATTCTCAATCAATTTAATTAAAATTCGACTGTCTGTATCGGCGTTAGGTAAAGTAAAAATCAATTGCGTGTCTTTTAACGTTGAAAGTGCCACCAACAACTCTTTCATTTGATCTTCAGAAGTTTCTTTTTCTAGTGTTACGGGATGAAACGTAATCAGTAGATTTTTAGTATAAAATTTCAAAGCAAGGGTATTTTCCAAGGTCTTTTTATCGAGCAAATGTAATCGCTTGATACTATCTACCCCTAGCCCGCCAACAAGAAATATACTCTCGGGGCATTCACCTAATTGCATGACTCGACGTCGATAAGTTTCAGCCGCAACAAAATGAAGATGTGCCATTTTAGTTATTGAATGCCTGAATGCTTCATCAATAGATCCTTCTGTTGTTTCTCCTCCGTGCAAATGCGCTACTGGAATTCTTGCAACATGAGCTGCTGTAACCGCCGAAAAAATTTCAAACCTATCTCCAAGCACTACAATTAAATCAGGATTTAATTCATTGAAAGCATCTGCAAAACCAATTAAGCCTAAGCCTATCGATTTAGTTATACCAACTGAAGTATCAGATTCAGTTAACATTTCAACCTTATGGTCAATTTGAAAACCATCTTGTTCAATTACCTTATAAGTAAGGCCAAATTCTGATGATAAATGCATGCCAGTAACAATGATTTGCAAATGCATATTCAAATCATCTTTAATTCCCTGCATCAGCCATCGAAGTAATCCATACTCCGCACGACTTCCTGTAATAACACAAACTTTTCTCATAACTCAATCTGCTCATCTGGTAAAAAGTCACGTCTAGCAATCTGACCTATAATTTTATTCAAATCCATAGGTGATATTCCTGTGCCAGGTCGCTTTAAAGCAAGATTATCGACGGAAAAAATTTCGCCCGATTTAATAGTCCGTAATGCCACAATACTTTTTCTGGTAATTGCCATATTTTTAATTTCACTTTTAGTAGGCTTTTTAATACCATCGCCTAAAGCTTTTTCTATATTGCGAATGGCACGTACCATAGATTTAAATTCATCGGGCTCTAAACTCGCTTTATGATCTGGCCCTTCCATTGTTTGATCGAGTGTAAAGTGTTTTTCAATCACACAAGCTCCCAATGCAACAGCAGCAATAGAAACCTCAATTCCCTTTGTATGATCTGAGTAACCGACCTTCACTCCAAAATTTGCACCAATACTTTGCATAGCGCTTATATTGACCTCTTCAATGGGACATGGGTATTCTGTTGTAGCATGTAATACCGTCAATTGATCTTTACTTACCCCGCATTCAAGAAGCACGTCTAGTGCATTTTTAATATCGCCAAGATCTGACATTCCACTTGAAAGAATAATGGGTTTTTTCAAGCTGCCTACATGCCTTAAATATGGTAAGTTAGTTATTTCCCCACTTGGAATTTTAAAAATCGCCATACCAAAATCATTTAGCATGTCGACACTTTCATTGTCAAATGCGGAGGATAGAAACATAATCTGCTTTTGTTTGCAATGCTTAATAATTGCTTTATGCTTATCTTCATCAAGCTCAAGCTTCTTTAGCATTTCATATTGAGATTCATTTATAGAAGTATTGTTTTTTTGATAGTCTGCTTTATGCGCTAATTTAGTCGCAAGCCTATCAGCTTTGAAAGTTTGAAATTTAACTGCATCAGCCCCGGTATCAGTAGCTGCGTCAATCAATTTTTTAGCTAAATCAAGAGACCCATTATGATTTACGCCCACTTCTGCAATAATAAAAACCTTACTCATTAACGTAACCTTTAAAAAGCGAACCTGCTTTAATAAATTCGCCTACTTTTGTCTCAACATACTCTTTTGTTACTGCATTACTCCCAATGAAAGTGCCATTTTTTAAGATCGTTCCGCCATTAATAATGGCTCCTGTCGATACATGGCAATTATCTTCGATCACCACATCATGCTCAATAAGAGCTTTTGTATTTATGATGCAATTATTACCAATGACTGCACTAGCATTAATTAATGCATCGTTCATAACTATTGTTCCTTCACCTAATTGCGCATGTTTAGAAATATAAGCTCGTGATGAGACGATAGTAGGTAATTTAAAGCCAAGCAATTTAAGACGATTAAAAAGTTGTATTCGAATATTTGGACTTTCAAGTTGACCAATTACGATTAACGCATAATCGTATATATTTTTTAATTCAAGTAAATCAGCATCATTTCCGAGTATTGAATACCCTAAAACACTTTTTACAGATCTATTTTTATCAATAATTCCAGCTATAGAATATTTATTCTCTTGCTCAATAATATCAATACATGATTTGCAATGTCCGCCGCTACCAATTAAAATTATGCTTGGTTTCATTTAAATCTCGCACTACTTGGAATATTAATAACTCTCTCTTCAAGCCATTTTGCATTGCTAATATCAGTACATTCACAGTCGCTAAACATTTTTAATGTATTCATTAATCTCCATATCGGTCTAGACATAACTCCTGCGTCATTAAGTTCTCTTAAAAAATTATCGCGCATTTCTTTGTTCTCAAGTATTAAACCATTCAGCCAGTAATTTGAGTTTGAATGTTTTGGTTCATAGATAAAATTAAGGTTAATACTTCTAAAGAATTTTGAGTAGATGTCAGCAATTGCTCGCTTGTCTTCTAAAAACTGTTTTAATTTTTCCATTTGTGCACATCCGAGTGCAGCATTGATATTTGGCAATCGATAGTTATAGCCTATCTCGTCGTGAAGAAACTCATATGGATGAGGTTTTTTAGCAGTTGTTGTAGTGTGTTTTGCTCGAAGTGCGATAGCTTTATCATTTGTAACAATCATGCCGCCGCCGCCTGAAGTAATCGTCTTATTTCCGTTAAAACTAAATATAGCAACTTTACCAAATGAGCCAGTATGACGACCTTTATAATAACTACCTAAACTTTCAGCTGCATCTTCAATAAGTGGAATATTAAACTTGTCACATATCTCAGAAATGTCTTCTATCAGACAGGGGTGTCCAAATGTATGCATAGGCAATACAGCTGATATCTTTTTACCAGTTTTCTTATTTATTGAACTATTGGCACTCCTAATGACATTCTTCAATAGAAAATCTTTCAAACTTTGGGGGCTCATTCCTAAAGTTTCACGATCTACATCAACAAACACTGGTTTTGCTCCGCAATAAGTAATAGCATTACACGTTGCAATAAATGATAATGGCTGGGTAACAACTTCATCCCCCGGCTTTACGCCTACTAGCTCGAGCGCCACATGCAGAGCTGCAGTGCCATTTACAGTTGCAATTGCATGATTGATACCCGTTGCTTCAATGACCATTTTTTCAAATTGATCAACATATTTACCAACGCTTGAAACAAAAGTCGAATCTATACAATCCATCAAGTACGCTTTTTCATTTCCAATAAATTTTGGCTCATGAAGCGGAATGACTTCTACTGTCTGGTAAAGATTTTGAATAAAGTCTATAACGTTTTTAACTTTATCGCTCACAATTACATTTTCCCATCTAAATATTTACCAGTCTCTTTGTGATCAAAATCAGGAATAACTTTGTAAAAAGCATCAATAATTTGATTTTTTGTCCAATACTTTTCAAATTTAGATTTTTCAATAAATTCAATAAATTCATCAAGGGATTGATTATCAAAATCCAATTCATTTTTAATAATGCCTAAATCATTAAATCTAGTCATATCAAGCATTTCATTTTCCGTAAAAAACTCTTCAATATCTTTTTCGCCTGTGGTATCACTATTAGTAAAAAAACAAGGCCATTTACCTTCGTTAGGCAAGATTTTTACTAATCTTCTAGCTTCCTCTTCTGATGAACATATATAAGGCTCATAACCAACATGATTAAGATATTTGATAGCGATTTCAGAGAAAGAAATTAAATGAAGCGCTTCATTAAGCTTAGGGAAAAATATATCTCTGTTTTTTCCAAAAATACCAGACATAAGACAAAGCTCTCCTGATTCCTTTGGGGTTAAAAAATAACGTTTGATATCTTGTGGTGCAACAATTGGCTGTTTTTTATATAGTCTTTGATTAAAACTGTGTAAAAGTGATCCATCAGAAAACGCTACATTCGCAAACCTCGCTGTCGATATTTCTATCTCCAAACTTCTTCTCATAAGAAACTTTTCCATAATAAATTTTGAGGCTCCCATCATGTTTACAGGATTTGCAGCTTTATCTGTAGACACGCAAAAATATTTTTTAGATTTTTTAGCGATGGATTGAATTAGCGTTTTTTCAGTATTAAGAATATTTACATCGATCATTCGCATTAAAGTAAAAGGATCTTTCTCGCTCCTGACATGCTTTAAAGCCGAAAGATTAAAAACAAAATCGAATTGACCATCAGCTTGAATAAAAGCGTCATATTCTACAGATCCAACATCAAGAGAAAATGTCTGAAAATCTCCATCAATATAACCATACAAACTTCTAATATCTCGCACTAATTCAACAAGATTATTTTCGCTAATATCAACAACGTGGATTTTTTTAGGATTTCGTTTAAATATTTCTTTAGTTACCGATTGGCCAATGGAGCCAGCACCACCAATCACAAGAAATGTTGATGAAGATATAATTTGACGAAGTCTAGCTTCGTATGCATTTAAATCCCGTGAAAATAATTCCTCTCTTCTGCCTATTAAATTTAATATTAATGAGCTATTCATTTGATTGAATTCACAATTTGTTGGTAAGATCCCACTCTCTTAATATTTCCATCAACTAACTCAATAATTTGATTACATTTTCTTAATGTTGTTATACGATGCGCGATAATTAATAAGGTGAGATTTTTACTAAGATTTTCAATGGCGCTCATTACAGTTTGTTCTGTATCGCTATCGAGTGAGCTAGTAGCTTCATCAAAAATAATAACATCGGCTTGTTTATATAATGCTCTAGCTATTCCTATTCGCTGACGTTGCCCGCCAGATAAACGGACGCCGCGCTCACCAACTAATGTTCTATATTTGTCAGGCCAAGCCTCTATAACACTATCAATATTTGCTTGCTGAGCAGCAAGCCTTACTCTTGAGTGATTGATTTTTTCTAGAGACACGCCAAATGCTATATTTTCCTCAATAGTGCTATCTGCTAGAAATATGGTTTGTGGAACATGTGCAATATGGGCCTGCCAGCTTTGACAATTAGAGGCATTTATTAACTTACCATCAACTCTCAAATCCCCTTCAGTTGGTTGCAAAAGACCCATAATAATATCAAGCAATGTGCTTTTACCGCCTCCTGTTGCTCCAATAAATCCAATACGACTTCCTTTTTTAATATTTAAGCTAAGGCCTTTAATAATCCATGGACTTTTTTTGTTATATTTAAACCATAGATTATTCAAAGAAATACTTTTCTGAAATTTAATACCTTTGACTGTTCCTTGATCGTAGGGATGCGGTATAGGTTGATTTAGTAAATGAAGAGTGTCACTTAAAGAGGCTCTGGATGACTGAATGTTTGACCATGAACTATATGCCTGCTGCATTACCGGAAGTAATCTTTGAGCTCCCAATGCTAAAGCGCCTATAGTTGGAATAGCATTAATTAATCCATTTGGTTGTTTCGCCAAAAAATATGCTGCACCAACAATCAATAACATACCCAAGGCTTCGGTACCATATCGAGGGCTTTGGCTAATGAAAAAACTGCTTCCTTGCGCACGCCTTAAAGGCTGGTCTGAATTTTTATAAGCCATAGAGTAGGCGTTTTGAGTTCCACCAATTAAAATATCTCTAATTCCACCCAGGCCTTCATTTAAAGATTTAATAACATTAGTACTTTCTCGAGCAATACATTCACCGTCTGCCAAAAGGCGTTTACGACTTAGCTTAATAATAAACAAATAAATAAAACCAAATCCTCCAATTGCTATAACTGCTACTAAAGGATTGACCCAAAGTAATAAAATTAAAACTCCTACTAGAATAAAAAAAGAGCTAATTAAGGTTAACATTGGTGCTATGACACTATAAATTACAGTGTTAGTTTTGTTCGTGATAGCACCAATTATCTCACTAGTATTTCGCGAGATATGAACAAAATAAGGTTGGAAGAGTGTTCGATGATAAATATCAAAACTTATATCAGCGCCAGTTGCAAATGCAAGGCGAGAACTTGCCCACAAAAGAAATAATCTCAAAAATCCTGAGAGTAATATTGCAATAATAAAAATAATGGTTATTGGCAGCAATAGCTGATCTGGAGAGGTTAAATTCAAAATTCTTATTAAGGGTTGAGCTAAAGGCTGGTAAAAAAGTAAGCTTGGAGAAGTTAAGACTGATAGAAACGGCATAATGCTGCTGATACTAATAATTTCTGCGAATGATGAAAGAATCATTAAGATAAGTACTAAGGCGAATTGCCATCTTCTCCGAAAAGATATATTCAACCAAAGCTTTGATATTAAAATAAAAATAGACTCTGTTGTTTTCATAAAAATGATATTTAATAAATTTTTATAATTAAAAAGAAGTAATTAAAGACTTTATGTAAATATCTAAAACGCGAATGTAATTTCTCTTTTTTTTGCGCTAGCATTTTTTATTAAGATCTTAGTCATAATTAGCCCTGCCATAATTATCATCAAATCTTACAATATCATTTTCATCTACATATTCACCGCACTGCACTTCTATTATTGTCAATAACTTTTCAGTCTCGTTTGAAAGACGATGAGGACAAGTTTTGGGAATGTAAGTTGATTCATTTTCTTTAAGCAAATATGTATTACCGTCATTATAAATAGTTGCTATGCCTGAAACTATAACCCAATGCTCTGAGCGGTGTTTATGAAGCTGAAGTGAGAGTTTTGCGCCTGGATTAACTTCAATACGTTTAATTTTAAATTGATCAGATTTTTCAAGGACAACATAATTACCCCAAGGACGATAAACAGTTTGATGAATTTCAGTTAAAAGTGGGTTTTTTTCCTTAACGGCTGATACTAATAATTTAATATCTTGAGGCTGGCTTTTGTCACAAATTAATGTGGCGTCAGACGTCTGAATTACAATAATATTATTTAATCCAGCAGTGGCTATCAAGCCATTATCAGTCCAGAGTAAACTATTTGTTGTATTTAAGCTTACCACCTCTCCATGTAAAACATTATTCTTACTGTCTTTTTGATACTTCAAGTAAATTGAATTCCAGTTACCCATATCATTCCAATGCATATCAACAGGAACCACAGCAACTTTATCTGCTTTTTCAACTAACCCATAATCAATAGATATGCTAGGTAAGTTTGAGTAAATTTCATTTAGGTTAGAGTCAGATATCTTGGTAATTTGATCATATATATCAAATTGGTATGTTTTTAGAAGATTCATAAAAGTCTTCGCTTTAAAAATAAACATACCACTATTCCAAAGATACCCTTTAATCAAGAGTTCCTGGGCTTTTTCAATAACTGGCTTTTCCACAAAAGCGCCTACCTCATAAATTGGTAAATTTGACTCAAGTTCTAAAGGTTTAGTGGGCTTTATATATCCATAATCCGATTCTGGTATATTAGGTTTTATTCCTAAAAGCACCAGATAATCTTCGTAAGCCGCTTGCTCTGCAGCAAGCCAGGCATCTATAAATGCTGCTTCATCATCAATCGAATGGTCCGAAGCAAATGCGCCAACAATAGCTTCACTGTCTTTTTGGTAAATTTGATAAGTTGCCCAAGCAATAGCTGGCAAGGTGTTCTTAACGAAGGGCTCAATTAAAATATTTTGAATTGCAATAGGATATTTTTCTGTTAATTGACCTAACACTTCGAATTTATAATTTTGGTGAGTTACAGTATAAAGATGATTATGACTAACTAATTTTGTTAAGCGATTGACAGTGCGTTGAAATAAACTTTCTTCGTCGCCAAATGCAAGAAATTGCTTAGGTCTCATAACTCTCGAAAGAGGCCAAAGCCTTGTTCCGGAACCGCCGCACATGATAATGGCGTAGCGATGCAAATTATCCATAAATAATATTAAAAAATCTAAATTTAAAAATACTTTGAAACATAATTTGCTTTGAAAATAAATAAAAACGACATTGTTTATCAAAAGTATTTTTTATAAATTTTTTCTCCTTACTTTGATATTATAGTTTTTTGGATATATATCGCTAATCTAATAATTTTGATTTGAGCATTTCAATCTCTTGCTTTAATGCTTTGTATTCCATCATTTTTCTTTTTAAAAAACCTGAAGTTAGGTGAGCTTTTTCTAATATACCTTTAGGTGTTAATAAATAAAGATATGCGTATTTATTTTTACTCATACTAAAATTATTAACTTTTATATGGCCAATACTGATCAAAGCTTTTATGCAATAATTTGCGCTTCCTAGACTAATTCCTAATTTTTTTGCTAAAGCTCGCTGAGTCAGAGATGGTTCAATTTCTAGCAATCGTAGTATTCTAAAATGTAAATCAGGGTGAATGGGTTTTAAATTTTTATCCATACTTCAAAGTAAATGTTAGTACTGTTCAATAATGAACATTATATATAAAAAGAGAGAAAAAGGGAGAATTACTATCAGATTTATGTAACTAAATGGGCAGAATGCCTATAGCGCTATGGAAATAAAGTAGCTAAATTAAAAGCTTCACCCAGGGAGTCTTTATGAGAAACTTCAATTTTAAAATCTTTAGGCCAGTTAATATTTAAAGCCATATCATTCCAAAGAATGCATCGCTCACTTTCAGGATGATAAAAATCGGTTGTTTTATAAAGAAATTCTGAAGTGTCAGATAGTGTTAAAAAGCCATGCGCAAATCCCTCGGGTATATAAAGTTGTTTCTTGTTGTCACTCGATAAAATTTCAGCAACATATTGCCCACATGTGGGAGATGATTCTCTTATATCGACCGCAATATCTAAAACCTCGCCTTGAATCACCCGCACTAACTTACCTTGTGCATGAGGAGGTAATTGATAATGCAGGCCTCGAAGAACACCTTGAGATGACTTGGAATGATTGTCTTGCACAAATGAAACATTTAATGACGTTTCTTTTTTAAAAACATCTTCTCTAAAGCTTTCAAAAAAAAAGCCACGCGCATCTTCAAATACACAAGGCTCAATTAAAAGCACATCAGGAATACTTAAAGGCGTGACCTTCATGTTCAAATAATCTTTTCTTGTAAGATGCGCTTTAAATATTGGCCGTAACCATTTTTTAGTAATGGCGCTGCAAGTGATTCCAGATCGTTTGCAGTAATCCAATTTTGACGATAAGCAATCTCTTCAGGACATGCCACTTTTAAACCCTGACGATTTTCTAATGTTGCAATAAATTGACTCGCCTCAAGAAGAGATTCATGGGTGCCTGTGTCTAACCATGCATACCCTCGCCCCATCACTTCGACATGCAATTGATTTTGATCTAAATAGAGTCGATTAAGATCCGTGATTTCAAGCTCCCCCCTATTGGATGGCTTTAAACTTTTTGCCATTTCTACGACATCTTGAGCGTAAAAATAAAGGCCCGTCACTGCGTAATTAGATTTTGGTTTTAACGGTTTTTCTTCCAAAGAAACGACCTTATTTTTTTCATCAAATTCTGCCACACCATAACGCTCTGGATCATTGACATGATAAGTAAATATGGTGGCACCCTCTTCCCTATTTTTTGCATTTAAAAGAAGTTGATGAAAGTCATGACCATAAAAAATATTGTCGCCC
>SXGQ01274332.1_pt1 | contig 14999 bp, 9 predicted proteins | sample 3178371 | NCBI WGS metagenome assembly SXGQ01 (sample SAMN11356859, study PRJNA531348) | freshwater metagenome | isolation source: freshwater sample F1-20 | place: China: Fuxian Lake, Yuxi | collected 2017-12-25
CTTCGGCATCATCATCGACAGCGCGGTCGTCATCGTCGAGGCGCTGATGGTGCGGCTGGCCGTCCAGGGCGCCCATGCCACGCCGGGCTCGACGCCCGCCGGCCAGCGCCTGCATGCGCTGCAGCAGACGATGAGCGGCATGGCGCACCCGGTGCTGTTCTCCAAGGCCATCATCATCCTGGCCTTCGTGCCGATCTTCACCTTCCAGCGGGTGGAGGGAAAGATCTTCACGCCCGTCGCGCTGACGCTGAGCTTCGCGCTGCTGGGCGCGCTGCTGCTGACCTTCACGGTGCTGCCGGCGCTGCTGGCCGTGATCCTGCAGCGCGGCAGCCTGGTGGAAAAGCACAAGCCCTGGCTCGACGCCCTGCAGCGCCGGTACCGCCGCGCCGTGGACTGGACGCTGGCCCGGGGCAAGCTGACGCTGTCGCTCTCGGCCATCCCGGTGGTGGTAGCCCTGCTCCTCGCCCCGCGCCTGGGCAGCGAGTTCCTGCCGAAGCTCGACGAAGGCAACATCTGGCTGACCATCACGCTGCCGACCTCCGCGGCCCTGGAGACCACCAAGGACGTGGAGCTGCGCGTGCGCAAGACCTTGCGCGAGTACCAGGAGGTGGCGCACGTCATCTCCCAGGTGGGCCGGCCCGACGACGGCTCGGACCCCAAGGGACCGAACAACCTGGAGATCCTCGTCGACCTGCAGCCGCGCTCCGGCTGGCGATTCGCCGACACGGAGGCGCTGGTGGCCGACATGTCGGCCCGGCTGGCGGCGATTCCCGGCATCACCACCAACTTCTCGCAGGTCATCCAGGACAACGTGGAGGAATCGCTGTCGGGCTTCCGCGGCGAGATCGTGGCCAAGATCACCGGCCCCAACCTGGACATCCTGGAACAGAAGGCCAACGCCGTGGCTGAGACGCTGCGCGGCATCCAGGGCGCCACGGACGTGGACTACACGCGCGTCGGCGGCCAGTCCGAAGTGGTGGTCACACCAGACCGGGCGCGCCTGGCGCGCTACGGGCTGTCGATGGCCGACGTCAACAACCTCGTCACGCAGGCGCTGTCCGGCACCACGGTGAGCGGCTTCTCCGAAGACGACAAGCGCTTCGACGTGGTGGTGCGCGTGGCACCCGGCCAGCGCGACAGCGTGGACGCCATCGGCCACCTGCAGCTGCCGCTGCCCGACACCAAGGTGGGCAACGGCGCCGGCGCCATCTCGCTGGCGGAGGTGGCCGACATCGAGGTGCGCGAGGGGGCCTCGCGCATCGTGCGCGAGGCGGGCTCACGCGCGGTCATCGTCAAGGTCAACCTGATCGGCCGCGACCAGGGCAGCTTCGTGAAGGAGGCGCAGGCCACGGTGGCCGCCGCGGTGGCGCTGCCCGACGGCTACGAGCTGCGCTGGGGTGGCCAGTTCGAGAACTCGCAGCGCGCCGTGGCGCGGCTCACCGTCATCATCCCGCTGACGGCGCTGCTCATCTTCTCGCTGCTGTTCTGGACCTTCAAGTCCGTGCGGCTGGCGGCGCTGGTGCTGGGCATGGTGCCGTTCACGCTGGTGGGCGGCCTGGCCGCGCTGGGCCTGGCCGGGTTGCACCTGTCCGTGTCGGCCGCGGTGGGCTTCATCGCCGTTGCGGGCATCTCGGTGCAGAACGGCGTCATCCTGACCGAAGAGGTCATGCTGCGCGTGCGCAGCGGCAGCGCCGTGGCGCAGGCCATCGTCGAAGGCGCCGTCACACGGCTGCGTCCCATCCTGATGACCGCATTGATGGCTGGGCTGGGCCTGCTGCCCGCCGCGTTGTCGCAAGGCATCGGCAGCGAGACGCAGCGCCCGTTCGCCTGCGTCATCGTCGGCGGCATCGTCACCGGCACCCTGTTCACGCTGATCGCCCTGCCCGTGGCGATGCGGCTGTTCGCGAACTTCTCCGAGATCGAGCATGACCCCAGCACGCCCTCTCTTGCGTAGCCGCCCGCTGGCCCTGGCCGCGGTGCTGCTGGCCCTCGGCGGCTGCGCCGTGGGGCCCGACTACGTGCGCCCCGCGATCGACACCGGCGCCGGCTACGCCGTGGCCACGCCCGCCCCCGCGGCGGAGCGCGACGTGCAGGCCGCCTGGTGGACCTCGTTCGACAACGCCGCGCTCGACGCCCTCGTCGACGAGGCGCTGCAGACCAACCCGACGTTGCAGGCCGCACGCCATGCATTGCGCGCCGCGCAGGAAATGCGCCTGGCGCAGCAGGCGGCGTTCTGGCCGCAGGTGCAGGCCGGCTACAGCCCCACGCGCACGAAGATTGCCGGCAACCTGGGCGGCAACTCGCCCGGCGTGCAGGGCGACGGCAGCGTCATCAGCACCGGCGCCAACGAGCCGGCCTCCGAAGGCGGCACCGCGCCGTTCAACAGCCCGGTGATCTACAACTTCCACACCGCCCAGGTGTCGGTGAGCTATGCACCGGACATCTTCGGCAGCAACCGCCGCCAGGTGGAGGCGGCGCAGGCGCAACAGGGCGCCCAGCGCTTCGAGCTGCACGCCGCCCGCACCACGCTGGCCGCCACCCTGACGTCGGCGGCCATCCAGGACGGGCTGCTGCGCGAGGAGATCCGCGCGACCGAGGCCGCCATCGCGGCGGCCGACTCGGCCGTCGAGCTGGTGGCCCGGCAGCGCCGCGCCGGCTACAGCGCCGCGCAGGACGAAGCGCAGCAGCAGGCGACGCTGATCGCGCTGCAACAGGCGCTGCCCCCGCTGCGGCTGCAGCGGGAGCAGAACCGCAACCTGATGCGCGCGTTGCTGGGCGCACCCCAGGACCGTGCGCTGCCCGAGTTCCAGCTCGCGGACTTCCACCTGCCGCAGGACCTCCCCAGCAGCCTGCCCTCCCGGCTGCTGGAGCAGCGCCCCGACGTGCGCGCGGCCGAGGAGCAGCTGAAGGCCGCCACCGCCCAGGTCGGCGTGGCGCGCGCCGCGCGGCTGCCGCAGTTCACGATCACCGGCAACGTCGGCGGCGCCGCGGCGCACCTGTCGCAGATGTTCCTGACCGGTGGCCGCTTCTTCGACCTGACGGGCAACCTCGTCGCGCCGCTCTTCGACGCCGGCGGCGCGAAGCACCGCGAGCGGGCCGCGAGTGCCTTGATGGCGCAGTCCGAGGCGCAGTACCGGGCCACCGTCATGACCGCCCTGCAGGGCGTGGCCGACGTGCTGCGCGCCATCGACAGCGATGCCGCCGCCCTGGACCTGGCCGAGCGCGCGCGCGACACCGCCCGGCAGTCCTGGAGCACGTCCCGGCAGCGGCTGGCGGCGGGCTATGCGGACCGCGTGTCTGCACTGACCGCGGAGCTGGCCTGGCACCAGGCCGGCCAGCAGCTCGCCACGGTCCAGGCCACCCGGCTCGTCAACGCCGTGGCCTTGTGCCAGGCGCTGGGCGGGGGCTGGTGGCATGAGCCCGACCCGCTGGTGTCGCAGGCCACCCCCTGAGCGTGCCTGGCGGGCGGCGGATAAGGGCGCTGGCTATGCGGCCTTCGTCGGCACGAAGCCGGTGAAGGCGATCTTCCAGGCGCCGGCCTGCTTCACCAGCATCAACGCCACCAGGTACGGCTTCTTGGACGCGCCCAGCATGGCCAGCTTCTGCGGCGGGAGGTCGCGCGGGATCACACGCGTGGGGGCCGTCTCCAGCATGACGAGCGCGCTGTCGCCGTTGTAGGCCTGCACCGCGATGTCGCGCAGCTCGAACGTGTAGCCCACACCGGGGAACTCCTGCGCCCGGCGCCGCTCGGCCGCGTGGCTCTCCACCATGCGCGGGCGGTTGGGCCCGGTGAGCCGGCCGCCGACGTACAGCATGCTGCGGTCGTCGGTCATCAGGTCGGCCTGCGCCAGCATGTCGCCCTGGCCTTCATGCTGGAAGTAGGCGTTGACGACAGCCAGGATGGCTTCGCGGTCGGCCGCCTCGGTCGAGGCGTTGGCCTGGCTGGCCACGGCCGGTGCGAGCAGGGTCATCGCCAGGGCGGCGCGGCGAGAGGTGTGGGTCATGGTTCGGTTCCTGGATGGGGTTCGCTGAAGTCGATCTTCTCGCCGCGCAGGAAGGCGCCCAGCCCTCGCTGTGCGTCGGCGCTGGTGAAGGCTTGCTGGCCGAGCACGGCCTCGCGGCGGAAGGCGTCGTCCAGCGGCAGGTCGGCCAGCTCGCGCACGGCCTGCTTGGTGATGGCGATCGCGCCAGGGCTCAGGCGTGCCACCTGCTCTGCCAGCTGCAACGCGCGGGGCAGCAGATCCTCGGGTTCGACGATCTCGTTGATGACGCCCATGCGGTGCAACTGTGCCGCGCTGAAACGACCCGCCGTGAGCAGCAGTTCCATCGCGTGGGCATGCGCCACCTGGCGGGTCAGCCGCGCCAGCGTGCCGCCGGCAGGCACGATGCCCAGCGACACCTCCGGCAGGCTGAACTGCGCCTGCGGTACGGCCAGCCGCAGGTCGGTGGCCAGCATGATCTCGAAGCCACCGCCCATGCACAGGCCGTTGACGGCGGCGATCACGGGCTGGTCGATGCGCACGTGCTTGAGGTGGGCGCCGTCCCACGCCGAGATGTCGATCTCGTTGCGCGCGAGCGCGGGAATGGACTCGGTGAGGTCGGCGCCCACACAGAACGCCCGCTCGCCCGCCCCGGTGAGCACGATGGCGCGCACCTGCGGGTCGGCCCCGGCGCGCTGGAAGGCCTCGCCCAGCGCCTGGTACATCGCCAGCGTCAGCGCGTTGAGCTTGGCCGGACGGTCGAAGCGGATCAGCGCGGTGTGGGCCAGGCGTTCGTAGCTGATGGACATGGTCAGATCACGCCGGCCTGGCGAAGCTGTTCGAGCCGCTGCGGCGCCAGCGCCAGCCAGCCGCCGTAGATCGACTCGTTGTGCTCACCCACCAGCGGCGCGCGCGCCGACGTGGCGGCCGGCACGCCCGACAGATGCACGGCCGAGGCGAAGACCTGCGCACGCGTGTCGCCGTAGTCCACCGGCATCAGCATATGGCGCGCCGCCATGTGCGGGTCGGCCACGACCTCGTCGATGGTCTTGATGGGCGACAGCGGGAAGCGGTCGGCGGCCAGCGTCTCCAGTTCCTGCTTGGTGCGGCCACCGCACCAGCCCGCCACGATGGGCCGCACGCGGCGCGCGTAGACCTCGGGATTGAAGCGCTTGTGCATGGTGTCGATCTCGGGGTCGGACGCGAACTCGGGCGTCTGAAAGGCGCGGCAGGCTTCCAGCCAGAACTTGTCGGTGTAGGCCCCGAAGAACACATGGCCGTCGGCGCAGACGTAGCGGCCGTAGGGGCGCACGAAGGGGTGGTCGTTGCCCAGTGGCTGCGCGACCTTGCCGGCCACGGTGTAGTTCACCACCGCGTTCTCGGTCAGGGTGAACACCGAGTCCTGCTGCGAGATGTCCACCAACTGGCCCAGGCCGCCCGCCTCCGCCTGGCGCAGTGCGGCCAGCGTGCCGAAGGCGGCATACAACGACGCGGCCAGGTCGCCAATGATGGTGCCCACGCGCTGCGGTTCGCCCGGCGCGCCGTTCATGGACCACAGGCCGCCGGCCGCCTGCGCGCTGTTGTCGAAGGCCGGCCGCGAGGCATGCGGCCCGGTCTGGCCGAAGCCGCTGATGGCCGTGAACACCAGGCGCGGGTTGACGGCATGCAGCGCCTCGAAGCCCAGCCCCAGCTTGTCCATGGTGCCGGGCCGGACGTTCTCCACCAGCACGTGGGCCTTGCCCACCATGTCCAGGAAGAGCCCGCGCCCCTCGGGCGACTTGAGGTCGAGCGTGATGCCGAACTTGTGCCGGTTGTACTGCGCGAAGAAGCCGCTGCGCGGCTCGCCGCCGCCCTCTCCCGCGCTGTTCACCATCGGCGGGAACGTGCGCACGTAATCCGGCTCCTGCGGGTTCTCGATCTTGATGACCGTGGCGCCGAGGTCGGCCAGCATCTGCGTGCAGTACGGCCCCGCCACGACGCGGGTGAGGTCCAGCACGACGACGCCGCGCAGCGGGCCGTCGGCGGCGGGCGTGGGCAGTCCGGGCGGCGCCATCACCGCGCGCGCCGGTCGGCCAGCAGTTGCACGGCCAGGTCGGTGCGCACGTCGCGCGCCGCCACCAGTTGCTGCACCACCCAGTCCACCTCCGCGCCCACCGCGCCGGCCACGAGGGCGATGTTGCGCGCGTGCAGGGCCATGTGGCCGCGCTGGATGCCTTCGGTGGCCAGCGCGCGCAAGGCGCCCATGTTCTGCGCCAGGCCCACTGCTGCGATCACCTCGCCCAGCTCGGCGGCGGAACCCACGCCCAGCAGCTTGAGCGCCACGCGCGCCAGCGGGTGCGTCTTGGTGGCGCCGCCCACCAGGCCCACCGGCATGGGCAGCTCGATGCTGCCGACCAGGTCGCCGCTGGCGGCGCGCTCCCAGCGCGTCAGCGAGCCGTAGCTGCCCGAGCGGCAGGCGTAGGCGTGCGCGCCCGCCTCCACCGCGCGCCAGTCGGTGCCGGTGGCCAGCACGACGGGGTCGATGCCGTTCATGATGCCCTTGTTGTGCGTGGCGGCGCGGTAGGGGTCGATGGCCGCGAAGGTGTAGGCGTCGAGCATGCCCTCGATGACGCGCTCGCCGTCGTAGTCCGCCGTGTTGAGCAACGCGGCAGGGATGCGCAGCGCCGCGCGCGACAGCCGCAGGTCGGCCAGGTTGGACAGGATGCGCAGCCGCACCGTGCCGCCGGTGATGCGCTCCACCAGCGGCGCCACCGCCTCGGCCATGGTGTTGACCGTGTTGGCACCCATCGCGTCGCGCACGTCGACGATCAGGTGGGCCACGACCATGGCGCCGCGCGGCGTGTCGGGGAAGACGTGCACCTCGACATCGCGGCAGCCGCCGCCCAGGCCGATGAGCACCTGGTCGCGGCTGTTGGCGATTGCCAGGATCTCGTCGCGGTGGCGCAGGATGGCCTGGCGCGCACCGTAGGGATCGGTCACGCCCACCACCTGCACCTGCGCGCGCATGAGCGGGCCGGAGCTGGAGGTCTGGAAGCCGCCGGCCTGGCGCACCAGCTTGGCCATGAATGAGGCGGCTGCCACGACGGACGGCTCCTCCACCACCATCGGCACCAGCACGTCCTTGCCGTTGAGCTGGAAGTAGCCGGCCACTCCCAGCGGCAGCTCGAACGTGCCGATGACGTTCTCGATCATGCCGTCGGCCGTGGCCGGTGGCAGTGCGCCGGGGGTTGCCAGCAGCGCCACTTCGGCGGGCGTGAGGCCGGCCTTCTCGGCGACGAGGGCGAGGCGCTCGGCGGGCTGGAGCGCACGGAGATTGGGGAGGCGGGAGTCGAGTGTCATGAGCAGAGGCACCAAAAGATGCACGGAACTCTAGTGAGCGGGCCAGACACCAATGGGTAAAGTTACCCTGGACACTCCACCAAGTGTCTGGACACGGTTTCGCCGCCGCGCCGCCCCAGGGCGGTGCGCACCGTCGCCGCACAGCCACCAGGGAAAACACCGATGAACCCCAAGCTTTCGAAGACGGACCACGTGGTCGGCGACCTGCGCCGCCAGATCCAGGACGGCGCCTACGGCACGGGGCAGCGGCTGCCGTCCATCCGCAACCTCGTGGCGCGCTACGGGCATTCGAAGAACGTCATCGTGGCCGCGCTGGAGCGCCTCGTCACCAGCGGCGAGGTCCAGGCGCGCCACGGTTCGGGCCACTACGTCAGCGCGCGGCACGCCGCACCGGCCCCCGATCTGCTGCCCAACCCGCTGGATCGCGCGCTGGACGCCGTCTGGATGATGCGGGAGCAGCTCAACAACGACCCCCAGCACCTGGCCATCGGCCACGGCATCCCGCCGGGCGAATGGCTGGCAGACAACCGGCTGGACCGCGTGCAGCAGCGCGTCGCACGCGCCGCACCCGGCGGCCTGTTCCAGTACGGCGACCCGTATGGCTACCGCCCGCTGCGCGAACTGCTGGAGCGCAAGCTGGCGGCGCTGAGCATCCAGGCGCGCGCGCACCAGATCGTGCTCACTTTCGGCGCCAACCAGGCGTTGGACATCATCGTGCGCTGCCTGCTGCGCCCGGGCGAGGTGGCGCTGGTGGACGAACCCGGCTATTACCCGCTGTTCGGCAAGCTGCGCCTGCACGGCGCGCAAGTGGTGGGCGTGCCCCGCGAGGCCGATGGTCCGGACGTCGCCCGGTTCGAGCAGCTCGTGCAGAGCACGCAGGCCAAGGTGTTCTTCACGCAGTCCGCGGGCCAGAACCCCACGGGCTCCGACACGTCACCGGCCAAGGCCTACCGGCTGCTGCAGATCGCCGAGCAGCACGACATGACCATCGTCGAGAACGACGCGCTGGCCGATCTGAAGCCCCAGGCGCTGACCCGCCTGTGCAGCCTGGACCAACTCCGCCGCACGGTCTACGTGGGCAGCTTCACCAAGTCGGTGGCCGCCGCGCTGCGGGTGGGCTTCATCGCCGCCGATGCGGGACTGGCGGAACGGCTGGCCGACGTGAAGATGCTCACCCACGTGAGCAGCTCCGAGATCGCGGAGCGCACCGTGGAGGCGATGCTGTGCTCACCCACCTACCCGCGGCTGCTCACGCAGTTGCACCAGCGCGTCGAGCACGCCACGGGCCATGCCGCAAAGATCCTGCGCGGGCTCGGCGGGCAGCTGTTTTGCGCCCCCACCCACTCGCTCTATCTGTGGGCGCAGTTCGACTGGGCGCCGGACTCGCTGAACCTGGCCAAGACGCTGCTGGGTGAACGCATCGCGCTGGCGCCGGGCACCTTCTTCGGCGTCGATGCGCGCCAGCCCAGCGCCTGGAGCCGCTTCAACGTGGGCTACGTGACCGACCCGCGCTTTGCCCGCTCCATGCTGCGGCACCGGCCCCGCTAGCGGGTCTCGTCGCGCGGCGAGAGGTCGTAGCCGCGAAATGACTTCATCTCGTTCATCAGGAAGTTGGACGTGATCTTTTCGACCCCGAATCCGCCGTCCAGCAACTGCAGCATGATGGCCTTCCACTGCTGCATGTCGGCCACCACGACGCGCAGCATGTAGTCGTACAGGCCACTGACCCGGAACGACTCCACCACCTCCGGCATCTCCTCCAGGCAGGCGTCGAACGCCACGAAATCGTTCATCGCGTGGCGGCTGAACGAGATATGCGCCAGCACGATCAGCACATTGCTGATGCGGTCGATGGCAATCTGCGCGCGATACGCGGTGATGAATCCCCGCTCCTCCAGATCACGCACCCGCCGCAAACACGCGCTGGGAGATAACGCCACGCGATCAGCCAACGCCTGATTGGTTATGCGCGCATCCTGCTGCAAGGCCAGCATGATTTTGCGATCGATCCGGTCGATATTTTTATTCGTCATCGGTCATGCACTCCAAAGACCTGAACGAGGCGAAGCAGCTCATGGTTAATACCTAGGCTGCGTCATTTGTCAGATTGACGACACAAACGGGCGCCGCAGGATCCACGCTTTTCGGCCCGGCAATTGCAGCGCTTCTGCGAATCTGCACCGGCTGCAGGCCCCAAGCCTTGCGAGATTCGAGAAAAAGTCATTTCAAATCAACAATTTATCGCAACGCAACGAACCTGAAGGCCATCTGGACCGGGTGTGCAGCCGCTCCTACATTGACCTCAGCGACGCCGGGCGGCCACCCTTCTTGAGCGACTTTATACCCGGCCACACCCGCCGCCGACGAGCACCCACCCAGGAGCCTGCGATGACAACGAGAATCTCAAAACTGCTGCGATATGGAATCCTGTCCCTTGCCGTACAAACGGTATTGATGGGTGGATCCGCCCATGCCCAATCCACCACGGGCAGTTTGAGCGGCGAGGCACCCAACGACAACACAACCATTTTCATTCGCAGCGACACCGGGTTTGCACGCGAAGTTCCTGTCGACAGCCGGGGACGGTATCTGATTCCCCAGCTGCCACTGGGCACATACCAGGTGCAATTGAAGCGCAACGGCCAGGTCGTCGAGAGCCGCGACGGCGTGGTGCTCACCGTCAACAGCAACACCGACGTGTCGTTCGGCAGCCAGACCCAGAAGCTGGACCTGGTGACGGTGCAAAGCAACGCCGCGCGCCGGCTGATCGACGTCGGCAGCGTCGATTCCCGCACCGTGCTCACCGCGGCCCAGCTGGACCGCCTGCCTCTGGGCCATTCCGCCGAGGCCATCGCCAAGCTGGCGCCGGGCGTCGTGGGCAACGGGGGCGGGTTCTCCGGCCCCACCGGCGACGGCCTGCTGAGCTTCGGCGGCGCATCGGTGTCCGAGAACGCCTACTACGTCAACGGCTTCAACACCACGAACTCGCTGAGCGGCTTCGGCGGCATCACGCTGCCCTACAGCGTGGTCGACCAGCAGGAGGTGTTCACCGGCGGCTTCGGCGCCAAATACGGCCGCTCGGCGGGCGGCGTCATCAACGCCGTGGGCAAGCGCGGCACCAACGAATGGCGATTCGGCGCGCGGGCCTACATCGAGCCGCAGGCCGCGAGAAGCTCGGAAGCCGACATTCACTACCCCGGCACCCACGAGCTCTACAACCCCAAGCGCCTGAACCGGCAGACCGTCAGCACCCAGAGCGTCTATGCCGGCGGCCCGCTGATCGCCGACCGCCTGTACTTCTTCGGCGCCTATGAGCAGGAGCTCTCGCGCGGCACGGCCATCGGCGGCAAGGAGGAAGCCGACGCGTTCACCGCCACCGACTACCGCCACCGCCAGCCGCGCTGGTACGCCAAGCTGGACTGGAACATCACCGACGAGCACCTGCTGGAGTTCACCAGCGCGTCCAGCCGCCGCATCACCAGCGGCAAGCTGTACGGCTTCGACTACGACACCGTGCAGCGCGGCGAGGCCCATGGCGACGCCAACGTCACGAAGACCGGTGGCGAGTTCTGGAGCGCCAAGTACACCGGCTACCTGACCGACAAGCTCACCGCCAGCGCGCTGTACGGCCGCTCCAAGCTGCTCGACTACGTGGGCACGCCGGGCTACGACCCCAGCACCATCTACCTGGCCAACATCGCCAACCAGAACCCGGCGTTCACCAACGGCACGCCCATCCGCAACAACCAGACCACGCAGAACATCTCGGACCCCGGCCGCGCCATCCAGAGCAACAACCTGCGGCTGGACCTCAACTACGTCTGGGGCCGCCACAACGTCACCATCGGCATCGACAACCAGACCTCCCGCGCCGTCAACTACGGCGAGCGTGCCTCCGGCCCCGAAGGCTTCTACTGGGACTACGGCCGCGCCAACGCCAGCGAGCCGCTGTCCAGCGGGCTGGGCGTGCCGGCCACCGCCGGCTTCCCGAACGGCCAGGACGGCTACTACGTCATCCGCCAGGACTACCTGTACGAGAGCACCGTCGAGTCGACGCAGCGCGCGCAGTACATCGAGGACAACTGGCAGGTCACCGACAAGCTGCTGCTCAGCCTCGGCCTGCGGCTGGACCAGTTCACCAACTACAACGGCAACCACGACGCCTACATCAAGCAGACCAAGGGCCAGTGGGCACCGCGCCTGGGCTTCAGCTTCAACCCGAACGGCGACGGCACGTCGAAGTTCTTCGGCAACATCGGCCGCTACTACCTCGCACTGCCGCTGCGGCCGGCCTTCGGCTCCGCCGGCGCGCCGCTGTCCACGCAGACCTACTACACCTACGGCGGCATCGACGCGAAGGGCTACCCCACCAACCTGACCAAGATGGCGGGCCCCGTGTCGGCACTGAACTACTTCGGCCACCTGCCCGACCCGAAGACCGTGGCCACCGAGGGCATCAAGCCCTCGTTCCAGGACGAGCTGATCCTCGGCTTTACCAGCGCGCTGAACCCGCAGTGGGTGGTGGGGGTGAAGGGCACCTACCGCACGCTGCGCGCCGGCATCGACGACTACTGCGACAGCGCCACCGTGTTCGCCAAGGCGCAGAGCATGGGTTTTGACGTGACGCAGGAGAGCAACCCCGTCAGCTGCTGGCTGTTCAACCCCGGCCGGGCCAACACCTTCACGCTGGTGGACACCAGCGGCCACTACGTGAGCGTGCCGATGTCCCGCGAGGAGATGCGCATGCCCAAGTACTCCCGCAAATACCAGGCGCTGAACATCGCGCTGGAGCACCCGTTCCATAACGGCTGGTACGGCAAGGTCGACTACACCTACTCGAAGAGCTACGGCACCACCGAAGGCCAGGTCGTCACCGGCATCCAGCAGGACTCCGTATCCACCACCATCGACTGGGACTTCGCCGAGCTGATGGAGCACACCTACGGCCCGCAGAGCAACGACCACCGACACCAGCTGAAGCTGTTCGGCTACTACCAGGCCACGCCGGAATGGATGGTGTCGGGCAACCTCAGCTTCGTATCCGGCGCACCGCGCGTGTCGCTCGGCTCCTACATCGACCCCAACGACCCCACCAACACCGACCCCGTCGGCTACGGCCCCACCTACTACCACTCGTACAAGGGCCAGCCGTCGCCCCCGGGTGCCCTCGGCCGGCTGCCCTGGATGACGCAGCTCGACCTGGGCCTGGCCTACCGCCCGGCGCTGGCCGGCGGCAAGCTGAAGTTCAGCGTGGATGTCTTCAACGTGCTCAACGGCAAGGCCGCACTCTGGGAGTACCCGCACTCCGAATACGGCCGCGACTACCCACTGCCGCTGTTCAGCGCGGCGCTGCTGCGCCAGTCGCCGCGCTCGGTGCGCGTCGGCGTGAGCTACGACTTCTGACCTGCTGCCTGCCTGAATGACCGCTTCCTTCGCTCCTCAAAGCCCGGCTGACCTCGCCGACCTCGTGCGCAGCCAGCCACTGGCCTGGGTGGTCAGCGGCACCGCCGACCACCTGCACACCAGCGTGCTGCCCGTGCAGCTGGTGTGCGACGCCGCCGGCCAGCCGGTGCAACTGCTGGGCCACTTCGGCCGCAGCAACCCGCAGTGGCGGGCACTGGCCGAGGCGCCGCGCGCCAGCGTGCTGCTGCTCGGCCCGCAAGGCTACGTGTCGCCCTCGTGGTTCCGCAACCGCTCGCGGGCACCGACATGGAACTACACCCTCGCCCGCTTCGATGTCGACGTCACCATCTGCGACACCCCCGCCGATGCCGACGCCCTGCTGCGCGGCCTGGCGCAGGACATGGAAAGTGCCCGCCCCGCCGGCTGGCATCCCGAGGAGATGGGCGCCCGCTACGGCCAGCTCTCCCAAGGCATCGTGGGCTTTCGCGCACAGGTGCGCGAGGTCCGGAGCTGTTTCAAGCTCGGCCAGGACGAGCGCGACGACGTGTTCGCCGACATCCTGCAAGGCTTGGACATCCAGGGCCAGGCCGCGCTGGCCGGCTGGATGCGCCGCTTCGGCACCGGCCGGCCCGACGTGGACCTGCGCGCCACGCTGCCCGACCGCACGCCGCTGGACCCCGAGGTCATGCGCTTCATCGACGACGTGCGCAACGCGGGCCGTGAGATGACGGCCGGCCGCCAGCTCGACTGGCCGCAACGCCGCGAGGTGGCCGAGCACTCGCGCCGCCGCTGGCACTCCCCCACGCCGCAGATGGCCCGCACGCAGGAGCACGTCATCGACACCGAGGTGGGCCCGGTGCGCCTGCGCATCCATGACCCCGGCCCCCTCGGCGGCGCCAAGCCCGCGCTGCTCTACCTGCACGGCGGCGGCTGGGCGCTGTTCAGCCTCGACACGCACGACCACCTCATGCGCAGCCTCGCCGAGCGCAGCGGCATGGTGGTGGTGGGGGTGGACTACGCGCTGGCACCCGAGGCCCGCTTCCCGGTCGCCCTCAACCAGGTGATCGGCGTGGTGCGCTGGCTGCGCGAGCACGGCGCCGCATTCGGCATCGACCCCGAGCAATTGACGCTGGGCGGCGACTCGGCAGGCGCCAACATCTCCATGGGTGCGGCGCTGAAGCTGCGCGACCTCGGCGAGCCCGACGCCGTGAAGGCGCTGCTGTGCATCTACGGCGGCTACACGCCCTACCTCTCGCCCACCTCGCGCCAGCGCTACGGCACCGAGGAAGACATGCTGACCGCCGCCGAGGTCGACGAGTTCTGGGGCATCTACATCGGGCACCTGAAGGACCTGCGCAACCCGTACGCGGCAGCGGCCCTGTCCGACCCTCGGGGCCTGCCCCCCACCTTCCTCATCGTTGCCGAGTGCGACGTGCTGGCGGAACAGAACCTGCAGATGGCCGGGCTGCTGCTGCAGGCCGACGTGCCCGTGAAGGTCAAGGTCTATCCTGGCGCGCCGCACAGCTTCATCGAAGCGCTGGCCGCCTCCAAGGTTGCCAACCAGGCCGTCGACGACGGTGCGGCCTGGCTGCGTACGACGCTGTCGGCACCGCATCGCCGCTCACCGCCCAGCCCCCTCCTGGAACGCCCATGACCCTCTGGCCATTCACCGCCCTGCTGGCCCTCGCCCTCACCGGCACCACCGCGCAGGCCGACACCTACGACGAGCGCCCACAGACGCTGACGCCCGTCACCGCGCACCGCAACTACGAGCGGCGCGTGGTGGACATCGAGATGCGCGACGGCACCAAGTTGCACACCGTCATCGTGCTGCCCAAGCGCGCGAAGCAGGCCGCCATGCTGCTGACCCGCACGCCCTACGGTGCCGAGGGCATGACCGCCAAGACGGCCAGCAACGACATGGGCATGATCCTGCACGGCTTCGACAACCCGGTCGACGTGATCCAGGACGGTGGCTACATCCGTGTCGTTCAGGACATCCGCGGCCGCTTCGGTTCGGGCGGCGGCTTCGTCACCAACCGGCCCCTGGTGAGCAGCGGACTCAACCCCACGCAGGTGGACGAATCCACCGACGCCTACGACACCATCGAGTGGCTGGTGAAGCACGTGCCCGAGAGCAATGGCCGGGTGGGCATCATCGGCGTGTCGTACAACGGCTTCGAGGCGCTGATGGCGCTCGTCAACCCGCACCCGGCGCTCAAGGTCTCGGTGCCCATCAACCCGATGGTGGACGGCTGGATCGGCGACGACTGGTTC
>SXGQ01450688.1_pt1 | contig 14996 bp, 15 predicted proteins | sample 3178371 | NCBI WGS metagenome assembly SXGQ01 (sample SAMN11356859, study PRJNA531348) | freshwater metagenome | isolation source: freshwater sample F1-20 | place: China: Fuxian Lake, Yuxi | collected 2017-12-25
GCGATAGGTGTGAATGTGTTCAGGAGCGCGCTCTAATTCAGCAAAAGGTGCAATCGCTTTTCGGGCTTCATCTGAAAGTGGATGATCTATTTCTAATAGAAGAGTTCGATCACTTTGTACGATTAATGGCCCGTTAGTCACAAGACTCCTGCTTTAGTTTTAAGTTGACTGCGTATTATCTCAAAGATTGGTTAGTTGAGCAGTTTGGAGATCATGCCAGCTAACAACTTAACCCTAGGTTCAATATCTGTAACAGAAACCCACTCAGTCTTGGCATGAGAGCCAGCACCAACGGCACCTAAACCATCAATGGTTTTGGTGCCCAAAGCAGCCGTAAAGTTGCCATCACTTGCGCCGCCCACCTCGGCTGCACCAATTGATTCCAACTCTAAGTCTTTAACGACTTCAGTTGCTAACTGATAAAGAGACTCAGACATCGATTTTTCCATTGGAGGGCGATTAATTCCACCAGTAACCTCAATCTTGATACCTGGAACAGTGGATGTTATTTTTCTAACCTCTAAATCTACTCGCTGTTGTTCAGCAATGCTCCAACTTCGAACATCAATACTTAACTCAGCCTTAGCAGGCACAGTGTTAGTAGTTGTGCCGGCATGAATGACGGTTGGTGTAACAGTTGTACCTAAATTTAAGTTAGCTATTTTTTGAATGTTCAAAACTATTTCAGAGATAGCAACACCAGCATTAATTCCCTTTTCAGGCTCAAGTCCTGCGTGAGAGGCTAAACCATGAGCAATTATTTTGTAATCCGAAGTTCCTTTACGAGCAATCTTTAGTGCACCATCTTGGGCACACTCTAAAACTAAACAACCTTTTGCTGAGGCTGCCGCTTTTTCAATTAATGCTCTTGAAGTTTTGCTCCCTATTTCTTCATCGGTAGTTAGCAGCAGGGCGATTCGTGGATCGAGGGCTAATTTGATGGCATGAATTCCTTGCACCACACCACACTTCATATCGACACAACCAGGGCCAGTTAATTTGTCACTGGCCACATTGAATGGAATCTCGCTAATGCTGCCTAACGGCCAAACTGTGTCTAGGTGACCTAGTAATAAAACTTGTGGGGTATCAGAGCCCCACCACAAATGGGTGCGACCAGCAACTTCAATCAATTTACCTTTACTGCCTAATCTATTTTCTAATATCTGATTAGCAGTTATTACTACATCTAAACAGGCTTTGAGATCTTCACTTGGTGACTCAACTTCAATCAGAGTCTGCATATCCTGCAGCACTGCTTTTAGGTCAACCATGGGCTAACGCTACCCCTCATTCACTCATGATCGCGATCATGGTGATTCGAGCGATCGAAAAATCACCAACTTTGGCAGATCTTTGATCAAAGGCGGTGAGCTTCCCGGCATTGAGTCGAATTGGTTGCACCACATGCTCAACTTCTCGGCCGGCTTCGTTGGCATAACCAATCCAAACTTTGGCTTTGTTGGCAACTGCTTCACGGAGCACACCAACAGTCTCAGCAGTGGTTAACCGAACGGCGTTTTTAGGTCTAGCAGATGGGGCAGCAGCATCACCTTGACGAAGTGCCGCTACTGCTGAACTCAATACTTCATCTGAAGGATGTTCTAATTTATTCGAGTGGCCTTCCAAGGCCACTCTGCGCTTTTGTCTGGCTCTAATTAGTGCTGTTCCATCAGGTGACTCCAACATTGCAATATAGCCAGACTGACCCAAGATGGCTGCAGACTCTTCTGGATCTGCTTGAAACACAACCACGGTTGGTGCAATTCGAACTGGGTGTAAAGCGGTTACGCGGACATCTTTCATCAAGGCATCTAGTAAGCCAGGATCTTCGGAGCGCAAATATGTTGGTGCGTAACCCAACCTAAGTGCACCGTGTTTGCGAGCAGTATCTTCAATTAGATAGGTGAGTGGTTGAGGAACTTCTGTTTTAGAGATCTTCTTTAGAAACTTCTTGACCGCATCTACGGTTTTGCCAGCATCTAATGCTTTACGAATACTGGCTTCATCAAAGCGATAAACAGTTGCAGCACTTCTACTTTCAATTTCAGCAATCAAATTGAGCTCACGCTCAATATCAACCTGCAATGGTCCAGGCGCTATTGCAGTTAGGTCTGCTTGAATCATGATGTAATCAATTGGTGTTGGCAGAAACTCGGCTAGGTATCCTGCAATTTCGGTGTGGTGCAGTAGCTGTTTACCGGCATTGGTTAGTAAACCCATGCCGGTAATTCCTAAGAACTCAGCTTCATAAATAGTTGCTGTAACTAATTTGTGAATTGTCTTGCGATCCCGCCTTGGTCTATGCCAGTGAATCCAATCCACTATTTGTTCGGCGTTGTTTGATCCAAACACTAAGGCTTCAATAAATAAAGCTCTTAGATCAACAATTGGTAATCCAACTCGGTCCAGTCCAGGCTGCAAGGCATTAACTCGATCACCTTTTTCATCTTTCTCACCAATTAAGAACAAAGCCCGTGAGTTATGCCACCAAGCCAGGATCAAGCTCTCCCACTTAACACTCACATCTTTAATGCGCCATAAATCAAAAGCAGTAGTTGGCGCCCAGGCAGGTTCTTTGTAAACATCTGTGGCAATTAATCCTGCTGCGAAACAATTCTCTACTAGTAGTGCTGCTGTTTTTTCATCAACATCGAGAAGTTCAGCAGTTTTAGTTAAGTCTCTAGCGGCTAAACCACCAGAGCGCAATACAGGCGGGGGTGTTATTGACCAAGCATCTAATAATTGTTCAGCAAGACGAACTAGGCGATAGCCAATCTCGCCGCCGGCGCGATTGGCTATCTCAACTTTGCTAGATGTGTCTGGGGTGACCTCTGGAGCACCTGGATCTAATTCTTTAAATAGTTTCTGTTCTCTAAGCTCTAGAGCGATCTCTCTCGGTAGCATGATGCTTTCAGGCCCAGTTGCCACAATCACACCATGGGCTAACAGCCATTCAATTGGAGTCTTGGCGGTTTCAATAGTTATGTGACGATTGGCATCAGCCACCTTCCCAACTGGAATTCCCCACAGTAATTTCTCGATGATGAATTGGGCTTCTTCAGGAGCAGTTGCCAATAGTTTTTTTAGTTTTGCAGGATTGGCGGCGAGCACACTGGCTTCAACATGGTTACTAGCTGAGCCCCCTAATCCACACGGATACATACCAACCACATCAACAAGTGAATCTGGGGTTAGCAAATTGCTGTCTTCGCCATAAATCAAACCTATTTTTCGCAAACCAGCAACTGCATGTTTAATGCTTAGTGGAATGGACTTAGTTGTTGAACCCATCGCAGTTGCTAACTGATTTATTGAAACTGGTTTTGGTAGCACTGCAAGTGCTTCAGCAACTTGCAGTGCTGATCTATTGATTCGATCTAATGCTCTAGAAACACTTGATGGTGAAACTGCTCGAGCAGCAAGTCGCTCGATGTCGGGAGGTATTGGGTGTAATAGGTCGGGGCGCTCGCGGAGCAGATGCATCATCTCGGTATCTGTTAGTGCGCGTAGCGAACTTACTAACAGGGCTCGAGCGTCTATTACTTGATTGGACATTCTGCCTAATCTACTCCCCCTAGGATGCTCCAATGATTACAGTCGGCTTCGATTTAGATATGACCTTGATAGATAGCGTTGACACCATCGTGGACTCATTAGTTGCGGTGGTTCAAGAGCGGGGTAAAAGCGTTGACCCCCAGGCAATTAGAGACACAATTGGAATGCCATTTCCATTAGTGCTGCCAACCTTGGTTCCAGATGACGACCCAGAAGAATTGCTAGCGGCTTACCGGGCGCACTACCGAGTTCATGGAGTGCCTAAAACGAAAGCCATGCCAGGTGCGATCGATGCCGTTAAAGCTGTTAGAGATGCTGGTGGTCGAGTTGTGGTGGTAACTGCTAAACAAGGCATAACTGCAATTGGTGCATTAAAAGCTGCTGGATTTGTTTTTGAAGATGAAGATGTTGTGGCAGAAGTATTCTCAGAAGAAAAAGGAATCTCACTTAAAGAATTTGGGGCTCAGATTTATGTGGGCGACCACCCAGGAGATGTGAAAGGTGCCAAGGTGGCTAACGCCTTGTGCGTGGCGGTGCCAACAGGGCCAACTAGTGCAGCTGAGCTCTTGGAAACTGGGGCAGACGTGGTGCTCTACGGGGGATTAGCCGAGTTTCGGGATTGGTTCCAAGGCTGGCTAGCAGCCCGCTAGATTTACCCTGCTTAACTGCAACTTGATCAAGGAGATTTGCAATGCCTACCGGCAAACTCAAGTGGTACGACCACGAGCGTGGATTTGGCTTCATAACGTCTGATGACGGCGAAGACGTATTCGTGCACACCAACGCACTTCCAGCAGGTGTGGTGGTTAAGCCTGGCATGAAACTTGAATTTGGTGTGGCAGATGGTCGTCGTGGTCGTCAAGCATTGAATGTGCTGATAGTTGATCCAATACCAAGCATTGCTGAGGGTCAGCGCAAACCTGCAGATGACATGGCAATCATTATTGAAGATCTAATCAAATTATTGGATAGCGTTTCTAACGGTTTACGCAGAGGAAAGTTTCCAGATGGCAATCATGGTCAAAAGATTGCATCAGTGCTGCGTGCTGTGGCTAACGATCTAGATATCTAAATATGTCACGGTTAAAAAATCGTAACCGCCGAGTTAAATTAAACTTAGGCAAAACTGCTGAGCCAGAAATAGAGCAGGTTGTTGAAGTTGTAACTGAACCAGAAGCTGTAGAGACAATTGTTGAAACCCCTAAGGTTGTTGAAGTTGCACCAGTACAAGTTGAAACAGTAACTATTCCAAAAGTTGTTAAACCAATACCTAAACTAACTTTCAAAATTGACCCAGACTTAGCTCGAGCTGCACTTCATGAAGTTACAGATAAAGCACATGTTGGCACCTATATTTCAACTGAGCCAACTAGTGAATCAACAGCAGTTATCACTTTTGATTCTTTAATGCCTGGCTATAAGAGTTGGACTTGGGTAGTGATGCTTTCTTGGTTAGATCAAGATCATCTAACTATTGATGAAGTTGCAATGGTGCCAAGTGAAACAGCATTGATAGCACCTGCCTGGATTCCTTGGTCACAACGCTTGGAAGCAGGCGATGTTGGAATTGGTGATGAGCTGCCTTATCGAGCAGTTGATCCAGCACTAACTGCCGGCTATGCCGGTGTTGAAGAGGAATCAGTATTAGAAGACACCTCAAACCTAAAACCACTTTGGTGGTCTTTAGGCCTTGGCCGCGAGCGCATCTTGTCTCAAGAAGGCCGAGAGTTAGCAGCCACTAGGTGGAGTCAAGGTGAATTTGCAGGGAGCTCAATCATGGCTCGCGTGGCCAAGGCCAATTGCTCAAGTTGTGGTTTCTATCTGCCACTTGCTGGATCTTTGGGTTCAGCATTTGGAGCTTGCACTAATGCGCTATCTCCTGCAGATGGCAAAGTGGTGGCGCTGAATTTTGGATGTGGGGCTCATAGCGAAACTGATGTAGTGGAAGCTCAAGTGCCAAGCCTAGATTTAGTTTATGACGACACCTATGACCAAGGGCTTAACGTTGACGGCGACGACGAAGAGTCAACACACTAGAAATTATCAATCCCACCGCAACTAGATTTAATGCAACCGTTTGATACTGCTCCATGAAACCTAAAGATGTGACTATGGCGGCGAGAGTGAATAGGGCTAGTAGCGCTAGCACAAAGTAATAACCATCAACTTTTAGTGGATCTTGGGCCATAACTGCATTCTAGAGGATGTTCAATTAAGGTTGGGTCTAATGAATGCCAGAACTAGAAGAATCATCACCTTACTGGTGCTGTTTGCGCTGATTGCTGCGCCACTAGTTAATGCGATTATTACTTTTTAGAGTCTTTCAATCACGTAGTCAACGCACTGAGTTAACTTACTAACATCTGTAGGCTCAATTGCTGGAAACATAGCCACCCTAATTTGATTACGCCCAAGTTTGCGATATGGCTCAACATCTAAAATGCCATTGGCTCTAAGTGCTTTAGTTATCTCAGTGGCATCAATCTTTTCATCAAAATCAATTGTGGCAATCACATTCGACCTTAAGTTTGGCTTGCTCACAAATGGGGTTGCCACATTTGATTGGTCAGCCCAGCCATAGATGCGGTTTGCTGAATCAGTTGTTCTAGAAACACACCAATCTAATCCACCTTGTGAGTTGAACCAATCAAGTTGTTCAGCCATCATCAATATGGTGGCAACCGCAGGTGTGTTATAGGTTTGATTTGCTCGAGAGTTTTCGAGCGCAATTCCTAAATCAAGAAATGCTGGTGTCCAGCGATCTTTGGCTAGACGCTCAATTCGCTCAACTGCCTTTGGACTAACAATTGCTAGCCACAAACCACCATCTGCCCCAAATGATTTTTGGGGTGCAAAGTAATAAACATCAAATTGAGAAACATCAACATTTAACCCACCAGCAGCACTAGTTGCATCTACCACCATTAAACCTGAATCTGTTGGGCGCTTAATTTCAATTGCCACACCAGTTGAAGTTTCATTGTGTGGAGTGCAATAGGTATCAATGCTGTCATCTGGTTGGAAATTTGGTGCATCCCCTGGGTTGCTGCTTAGAATTTCTGGATCAGCTAAATGTGGAGCTGCTTTGGTGCCAGATGCAAATTTGGCACCAAACTCACCAAAAGATAAGAATTGTGCTTTGTTGTCAATTAGATTGAACGTGACTGCATCCCAAAAAGCAGTAGAGCCACCATTACCTAAAATCACTTCATAGCCATCTGGCAACTTAAAAAACTGACTTAGACCATCTCTAACCCTGCCAACTTGGGATTTAACCGCAGCCTGGCGATGAGAAGTGCCCATGATCGAATTGTTGATAGCACTGATTTGTTCTTTGCGAACTTTGCTTGGGCCTGCACCAAAGCGACCATCAGTTGGTAGTAATTCGGCTGGAATCTTGATGCTGTCAGACACCTAGGGCTCACTCTCTCAAATTTATTGTGGCCAAACTTACCCACCCAACCTGCATAAATGCTTCTTGGCATAAGAATTAGGCCATGAAAGATGCCAACTGGCTAAATGACCTGCGGGTCAGCTACGAAACAAGAGGGCTGCACGAGTCACAGTTATTGCCAACACCGATGCAGCAATTTCAATCTTGGCTAACCGAAGCAATTGAGGCCGAGCTACCTGAACCTAATGCGATGGTATTGGCAACCGCATCATCAACTGCCCAGCCCAAAACTAGAACGGTGCTTTGTAAGTTGGTTGATGAACGTGGGTTTGTATTTTTCTCTAATACCCAAAGTGCAAAAGCCGAGGCTATGTCACAAAACCCACAAGTTGCTATTTCGTTTCTTTGGCTACAACTGCACCGTCAGGTTCAAATCATTGGTGAGGTTGAGCAAGTATCCCGTGTTGAAACTGAAGAATATTTCGCAACCAGAGCTAGGTCCTCTCAAATCGGAGCTTGGGCTAGCCCACAATCCGAAACAATTGCTAGTAGAGATGTGATTGCTAACAGAGTGAATGAATTAGAGGCAGAATTTAAAGATGTTGATCAAATTCCAGCACCACCATTTTGGGGTGGATATTTAGTAAGACCAAGCTCAGTTGAGTTTTGGCAGGGTGCTCGATCCAGATTGCATGATCGACTGCGCTTTGAGTTAGCGAATCCAGGCTTTATGGGCCGCTCAGTGTTAAATCGAGCAGATGCTTGGGTTGTGAACAGAGTAGCCCCGTAGTCTTTACCCACTAGATCTTAAAAAGAGGACTGAAATTTAGATGATTGTGACCATCACTCCAAACCCATCTTTGGATTACACCTACGAACTTCCTTCTGGTGAATTTCGACTAGGTGGGGTGATTCGACCAACTGACACCAGATGTGATGCTGGTGGCAAAGGTGTGAATGTGGCTCGAGCACTATCTCTTAATGGAATTAGATCCAGAGCAGTATTAACTTTGGGCCAAACTGAAGGTCAGCACATTTTGGACTTATTGATGCTGGAAGATCTCGACACCAGACCACTTTTGGTTAAAGGTGCATCTCGCGTAAATGTGACACTGGTAGACACTGCTGGAAATACCACCAAGATCAACTCATTAGGTTCTCCGATTTCACCTGGTGAATGCAGAGGATTGATTGCACTAGCAGTCACAGCAACTGATGAGATTGATTGGTTAGTAACCTGCGGATCGCTGCCACCAACTGTTGAGAAGAATTTCCATGCAATGGCAGTTGTTTCAGGTAAAGAGATCAATGCTAAGACTGCAGTTGACTGCACTGGTGAAGCATTGATCTTGGCTTGCCAAGCTGGAGTGGATTTAATCAAACCAAATGTCCATGAATTATCTGACATAGTAAAAAGACCTTTGAAATTATTAAATGATGTAGTGGCAGCTGCAAAAGAATTAATAGCTCTGGGTGCTGGCAGCGTGATTGTTTCTATGGGCTCTCAAGGAGCACTTTATGTTTCTAGTACCAAGACTTTGTATGCAACTGCTGCCAAGGTAAAACCACGCAGCACTTCTGGTGCTGGAGATTCTTCGCTAGCTGGCTTCTTATCCAAGATTGATAAAGGTGTTGAAGAGGCACTGTTGGAGTCAATGGCTTGGGGTGCAGCAGCAGTTGCATTGCCTGGATCCAAGATGCCAGTTGAATCAGACATTGCAAGTTATCGTGGACAAAGCAAGGTCACAGATAAACCAGATTTAGATATGGTTGTAACAGGAGATTAGTTTCTAACTTTTTCCCAGTCTTCAAGTGCTCGGACTCGCTCAATTGAATGATCAACTATCTGCTTTGGGTATCCATGTGCATAACCAAAGTCGCTCTCCCACGGCAGATGGGCTTTAGCCCCTGGCAGATGTCTTAATTCGGGGATGTAGCGGTGGATGTATTCACCATCTGGATCAAACTTTTCACCTTGGGTGATTGGATTAAATACTCGATAAAAAGGTGATGCATCTGTGCCTGATCCTGCAGTCCATTGCCAACCATGTTGATTAGAAGCAATATCAGCATCACTCAACCATTGCATAAACCAGTTAGCACCTAGACGCCAGTCAATGTGTAGGTCTTTGATTAGAAAGGATGCCACCACCATTCGAACTCGGTTATGCATCCAGCCTTCGGTTATGAGTTGGCGCATGCCAGCATCCACGAATGGATAACCAGTTTTGCCAGCACACCAATCTTTAAAGTTTTGATCTGCAGTTTTGCCAGTCTCCCACGGCATCTTGTCATAATTCTTATTTAAGTTTTCAGTAATGGTGCTTGGGTTGTGGTGCAAGACATCTGCATAAAACTCTCGCCAACATATTTCTTTGCGATAAACCTCATCAGTATCTGAAAGTTGATTCAAGATAGTTCGAGGGTGAATCTCACCAAATCTAAGTGGGGTGCTCATCTTGGATGTGCCATGAATTAAGTCTGGGCGGTTTCGATCTTCTGCGTAATTAGCCAGCCCCAATTTCTTAAACACTGCCCATTGAGTTAGTGCAGCAGTTTCGCCTGCATCAGGCAGAGTTAAATCACCAAGGTCTGGTCGCTTTGGAAGTGAATCACCAGCAACTGGCTTGAACCAATTCACCCCAGCGGGGGCTGCAATTGGTTTGCGCCAACCATGAATCATCCAGGCTTTATAAAAAGGCGTGAACACTCGGTAGGGGGTTTGATCTTCTTTGCCAACCCGCCCTGGAGCAACGGCATAACTAGATCCAGTTCTAACAAGTGGCACTTTTAAAACTTTTTCTAATGCTTCATCTTGAGCTTTAAGTTCTGGTTCATAATGCGCAGAGATATGAACTGAATCTGCGCTAGTTGATTTGATTAATTCTGGTAGTACTTTAAATACTGAACCATGCAAAATTATTAAGTTGTTGTTAAGGGAATTGTTTAATTCAGTGAGACTTCTAATTAGGTGGTCTAATTGCACATTGTTGAACCCTTTAGTTTCAACTTCATCAAAGATATAAACCGCAATTAACTTGGAATCAGTTTGCTGAGCCTGTTCCCAGGCGGTCACCAAGGCAGGGTTATCAGCTAGGCGTAGATCTCTTCGAAACCAATAGATGCTGGGCATGGGATGAAGGTAGGCGAGAAATCCGCCCCAAGCCACCGTAGGTTTTTAAGGTATTTTTAAGGTTCTGCTAGGTTAACCCCATGCAAGCCAAATTGTTAGCCCTGGCCTTGAGCCTTGGCCTCACCTTCAGTGTGGTGCCGACAGCCCATGCTCAAGAGGAGCTCTTAAACCTTGAGCCCGCAATTGCAACCTCTCAAGCTCAAGAAGAAGCGCTAACTAGTCGAGTTGAGGCTGCTACTAAAGCCTCTAGAGCTGCCCGCCTACTTCAAGTTCGAGCCGTCAAGTTAGTTGATGCAGCAGCAGCCCTTAAAGGGGTTCGTTATAAATGGGCAGGCTCTAGCCCAAAGTCAGGGTTTGATTGTTCTGGATTCACCGCTTATGTTTATAACAAAGTTGGGATTGAACTGCCACGGTCCTCAGGGGCTATTAGAAAAGTGGCTGAGAAGATCAACAAATCTGAACTCAAAACAGGGGACCTAGTTTTTTGGCATAACAAGTCAGGCCGAGTCTTTCATGTTGGAATTTATGCTGGGGCTGGCAAAGCCTGGCATGCACCACGCCCAGGCCGAAGTGTTAGCAAACAGTCGCTATGGCTTGCTGGTGGCTGGCAAACTTCTTATTTGTCCTACGGGCGAATTTAAACCCCTGCCTACTTTCTAGTTACCCGATACCTTTCCGCCATGCGAATTGCCGTCCCTAAAGAAACTGCTGCTGGTGAAGCCCGCGTGGCATTAACCCCAGATCTGGTTCCTCGATTGATTAAGTCTGGATTTCAAGTTGTGGTGGCTAGTGGTGCGGGTCAAAAATCTCAAGCAACTGACGAGATGTTTAAAACTGCCGGTGCAGAAGTGCAATCAGGTGACGTGTTCAAAGATGCAGATGTCGTTTTGTCGGTGCTCGCACTAACTGCAGACCAGATTAAGCAGTTAAAGCCTGGGTGCATCACGATTTCATTCTTGTCTCCTACTAATTCGGTGGATTCAATCAAGGCTGCAGTTGCAGCCAAAGTGACTGCAATCTCGTTGGAGTTAGTCCCTAGAATTTCTAGAGCACAATCAATGGATGCCTTAACTTCACAAGCATTGTGTGCGGGTTATAAGGCTGCACTTGTAGGAGCCGAATTATCTCCACGGTTTTTTCCACTGTTAATGACCGCTGCTGGAACTGTGACCCCTGCAAATGTATTAGTACTGGGTGCGGGTGTTGCTGGATTACAAGCAATTGCAACCTCAAGAAGACTAGGTGCAGTTGTTTCAGCATACGACGTAAGACCATCATCGAAAGATGAAGTTATCTCAATGGGGGCAAGCTTCATTGAACTTGAATTAGAAGCACTTGAAGGTGCTGGCGGATATGCCAGAGAGATGACCCCAGAGCGCGCTGCCAAACAACGCGAACTGCTCACCCCATATATTTCAAAATCAGATGTATTGATCACCACAGCGGCAGTGCCTGGCAGAGCCGCGCCAAGATTAGTAACCAGTGAGATGTTGCAAGGGATGAAGAGTGGCTCTGTAATTGTTGATTTAGCAGCCGAGTCTGGTGGAAACGTAGAAGGATCAAAGCCTGGCGAAATTGTGGAGACAAGTTCTGGAATTAGAATCTGGGGCGCTAAAGATGTGCCAAGCAGTCTGCCATTTCATGCATCCCAGTTATTTGCCAAGAATGTATTTAATCTAATGATGTTGATGCACAGCACTGATAAGCCAGGCGAAGTAATACCAAATTTTGAAGATGAGATCATCGCTGCATCTGCTGTCACCCATCAAGGTGAGATTCGGTTAGAAAATGTTAAATCCAGTATTGGAGGGACAGCGTGAGTGCTGAGATGGCTTTATTTTCAATCTTTGTGCTTTCTATTTTTATTGGATTTGAGGTTGTTTCTAAAGTTTCTACCACCTTGCACACCCCATTAATGAGTGGTGCAAATGCAATTCATGGTGTGATCTTGGTTGGAGCCATCATGGTGGCCGATCATTCGGAAACAACATTAGAACTGACTTTGTCTGTTATCGCAATTGTGTTAGCCACTATCAATATGGTTGGTGGCTTTGTGGTAACTGATCGTATGTTGGAGATGTTTAAAGGCAAGAAGAAATGAGCAGAAATATCTATGATCTATTAGGTCTGGTTGCTGCTGTTAGCTTCGTGTTGGCCTTGAAAGGTTTATCTTCACCTAGAACTGCTAGACGTGGAAATCTAATAGGTGCCTTTGGTGCCACCTTGGCAACCTTGATTGTTTTCTTTTATGCATCTGAAGGTTCAACCCTTCCCTTAAATAATCTGCCACTTATCTTGGGAGCGATTGCTGTTGGTGTGCTGGTTGGAGTTCCAGCAGCTCGTAAAGTGCAGATGACTGCTATGCCGCAGCTAGTTGCCTTGTTCAATGGTGTTGGCGGTGGAGCTGCGGCATTAGTTGCAATTGTGGAGTACTTAAGACTTGGAGCAGATGCCAGCTTGGCAGCAGTTGTGGCAACGGTATTCACTGTGGTTGTGGGCTGTGTTTCTTTCTCTGGCTCGATTGTTACTTTCCTAAAACTACAAGAATTAATGACCACAAGACCAGTTGTGTTTGCAGGTGGACGTTTTGTAATTGCTGGCACCTTGATCTCAGTTTTAGTGGTTTCAGGTTGGGTAATTAGAGATGGTGGCACCACACCACTATTAGTGCTGGGAGCACTGTCTTTGGTGTTTGGTGTTTTGTTTGTCCTTCCTGTTGGTGGTGCAGATGTACCAATTGTGATCTCACTATTAAATGCTTTCACTGGTTTAACTGTGGCTGCAAGTGGTTATGTGCTGGATTCAGTGTTGTTAATCGTGGCTGGAACATTAGTTGGAGCTAGCGGCACGATTCTCACTCGCTTAATGGCTGCAGCTATGGGTCGATCACTTTTTGGAACGTTGTTTGGTGCATTCACCGCTAAGGCCCAAGAATCCGCAGGTGGCACCGAGACTAGATCTGTTAAGTCTTCGTCTGCTGAAGATGTGGCGATCCTGCTTAATTATGCGCGCCGAGTTGTGATTGTTCCAGGATTTGGTTTAGCAGTGGCTCAAGCACAACACACAGTGCGCGAATTAGCAGATTTGTTAACTGCCAAAGGTATTGATGTCGCATATGGAATTCATCCTGTTGCTGGTCGTATGCCAGGGCACATGAATGTATTGCTTGCTGAAGCAAATGTGCCCTATGAGCAGTTAGTTGAGATGGAAGAAGTTAATCCAACATTTGCGCAAACAGACGTTGCGCTAATTATTGGAGCAAATGATGTGGTTAACCCAGCAGCAAAAACCACCCCAGGCTGTCCGATCTATGGAATGCCAATTTTAGAAGTGGCGCATGCGGCTAACGTAATCTTCTTAAAGCGTTCAATGCGACCAGGGTTTGCAGGCATTGAAAATGAGCTGTTGTTTGATCCAAAAACCACCTTGTTGTTTGGTGATGCCAAAGCATCACTTACCCAGGTGGTCAGCGCTCTAAAAGCCGTTTAACTGGCAGATTTCTAGACTGGGAGAGTCAATCTCCATCATTTTTGGCTAGAACAGGGGAGAATAACCACATGACAGTTTTAGTAGTAGATGACGACCGAGCAATTCGTGAAGCAGTAGTTCGCGCCATCAAATTTGATGGCATGGAAGCAGAGGCAGTTGCCACTGCTCGTGAAGCATTGCAACGAGTAAATGGTGAGCATGGCACCCGACCAGATTTACTTATCTTAGATTTAGGACTACCTGATTTAGATGGTTTGGATGTGGTCAGGCAGATTAGAGCTCGTGGCGATGACATTCCAGTATTGGTTTTAACTGCTCGAACTCAAATTTCAGATCGAGTGGCTGGCTTAGATGCTGGCGCAGATGACTATCTACCTAAGCCATTCGCGCTACCAGAACTACTAGCCAGAGTTCGAGCACTCTTACGCAGAATTCAATTAGATGCAGCAGTTGATACTGATGTGTTGCCTGATGGTGAGGTCTACAAGATTGAAGATCTAGTTGTGGATCCAACTGCATATCGGGCAACTCGAAACGGCAGACATTGCAATCTCACTAGAACTGAATTTGCACTACTAGAAGTGTTGGCCCGAAATGCTGGCAAGGTTGTGCCAAGAGATATGTTGCTTGAGAAAGTGTGGGGATGGATATCACCAACACTTAGCAACGGTCTAGATGTTTATATCGGCTACCTGCGACGCAAACTTGAGGAAAATGGAGAACCTCGATTGGTCCAAACTGTTCGTGGTGTGGGTTACGTATTGCGCATAGAGGAATAGCTAAATGTCGCTACGCAGACGATTAGCCTTAATTGCTGGTGGAGTGACCGCATTTGCGGTGTTATCGGTAGCACTTTTGAGCGGTTTGTTATCTGCTAGAACGATGTATGAGCAAGTTGATTCAGAATTAGCATCTGCTCTAGAAATAAGTGTTGATGATGAATTAGCCACCGCACTAGCACTAACTTCAAGAGCCACTTTAGAGAAAAACTCTCCAGAGATATTGATTGACGTTTATTTCGTTGAAGGGGACGTGCAGCCAGCTGCCTCGACCACGGCTCAAGTTCCAGCGGGCGATGCAGTTTTGGATCAGTTGCTGGCTAAACCTGGCAGCGATGTTTTATTTGAAACAGTAAACACCAAATCAGGAATCACGGTTCGAGTTGGGGTGATGCCGCTTGCTGATGGTGCAGTTATTCGAGCCATGCGACCAATTACTGATTTGCAAGCCAGTATTGGCACGCTAACCGCTGGAATTGCAGCATTAGCCTTGCTCGCTTCAGTAGTAACAGCAGTTGTGGCATCAGTTGTGGTGGGCTCTGCTTTGCAGCCGATTATGCTGCTAACTCGAGCAGCTGAAGTTATTGCTGAAACTAAAGTATTAGATGAATCTGGTTTAGCTGCTGCCACGTCTGGCCGAAGC
>SXGQ01323441.1_pt1 | contig 14995 bp, 15 predicted proteins | sample 3178371 | NCBI WGS metagenome assembly SXGQ01 (sample SAMN11356859, study PRJNA531348) | freshwater metagenome | isolation source: freshwater sample F1-20 | place: China: Fuxian Lake, Yuxi | collected 2017-12-25
CATGCACCCGGATCAGGAAACGCTCGCTAACATGATGGGCCAGGCGGGCTTGGGGCGCGTGCGCTGGTTTAATCTGAGCGCGGGATTGGTGGCGCTGCACGAGGGCTGGCGGCTCGACTGATTCCGGCTGCGCGCTTGCGGGTGTGGGTTCTAGGCCAGGGTGGTCTGCCGGGATACAGCCAATGCGGGCGCGCGTTGTCGCCGTCGAGCGGAATAACCGTAGCCCGATCAGTTTTTTCTTGCAATCCCGGTCAGTCGGCCCGATATTAGCGGTGGGAAGTAGTCCCTCATTCAATCGTAGGAGATCTCCGGTCATGAAATTTACCCGTCTGATGGCTCTGGTGGCCGCCTTTGTTGCCGCCATCACGTTGTCGATCGGTCAGGCAGAGGCGTCCCGCGTCGGGGGCGGCAAAAACTCTGGTAAGCAGCAGCCCAATGCCATGCAGCGTGACGGGGGTGCGCCCGCCGGTCAGCAGGGCGCGGCTGGCGCCCAACGTCCTGGTCAGCCCGCTGCTGCGCCTGCCGCTCAGCCCCAGGGCAACCGCTGGCTCGGTCCGCTCGCTGGTCTGGCTGCCGGTATTGGCCTCGCCGCGCTCGCGAGTCACCTCGGCTTTGGTGAGGGACTGGCCAACATCATGTTGATCGTGTTGCTTGCCGTCGTCGCGCTGGTCGTCATCCGCATGATCATGGCGCGGCGGAGCCAGTCCGCACAGCCACAGCCCGCTTACGCGGGTGCGGCTGCTGGCCAGGCTCCTGGCCCGTCGCCTGCGGCGTCCTCCCAGTCGGGCAACACGTTGTTTTCTCCGGTTTCGCAGCCGGCGTCGGCAGCACCGCTCGCAGCAGGTTCGGGTCCGATTGAGGCCAATGCAACGACGGCCGCCAGCACGGGTCTGCGGGTACCGGCCAATTTTGATATCGCGGGCTTTGTTCGCAATTCCAAGGTTCAGTTCATCCGCCTGCAGGCATCGTTCGATTCCGGCAATCTCAACGATCTGCGCGAATTCACCTCCCCCGAAATGTTCGCCGAGCTGCGCATGCAGATTGAAGATCGCAAGGGAGCGACCAACGTCACCGAGGTGGTGTCGGTTGAGGGCGAGTTCCTGGGCGTGGATTCGAGCGATGCTGAGCACATGGCAAGCGTGCGGTTCTACGGCGTGATTCGCGAGGCGGTTGGCGCTCCGGCGCAGTCCTTCGACGAAGTCTGGAACCTCACCAAGCCGGTTCACGGCGCGGGCGGGTGGGTGCTGGCCGGTATTCAGCAGAACGAGGCACCGGCCGCCTGACATGGGTGCGTCAACCGACGCTTCGCAGGAAGCGTCGGTGGCCTCAGGGGGCGCCTCAGACTGGCTGTCGGGCGCATCCCAGCAAGGGCTGCGGGCACTGCTCGCGGCCCTTAATCATTTGCTGGCCGCCAACGATGCCGCGCGGGCAAGCCTGCGCCCGCACGCTGGGCGGCTGATCCGGTTGGAATCACGCGATTCTGCGCAGTCGGCGCCGTGGTTTTCGATGCAGCTTTGTGTGAGCGCGGAAGGTCTGCTCGAGCCCGCATCTGCGCCCGCATCTGCGCCCACAGCGGCCGCCTCCCCGGCGGTCACCATGACCCTCCGGCCATCGCTGGATGCCGGTTTTGCGATGCTGAGCAAGGGGCCCGCAGGACTTCAGCCGCATCTGCGCGTCGAGGGCGATGTGCTCCTCGCGGCCGCGCTGGGCGAGCTGTCGCGCACGCTGCGTTGGGATGTTGAAGAAGACCTCAGCCGCCTGACCGGGGATGTGATCGCGCACAGGATCGTGGGGCTGGCCACCGGTGCGGCACAGGCGCTGCGTGAGCTCGGTGAGCGCGCAGGCGCTGGGTTTGCCCGCCAGTGGAGTGTCGAGGATCCCATGCTGGTGGCTCGCAGCGAGCTGGCTGAACACTCGGCGCTGCTCTCGTCGTTAGAATCGCGGCTGGCGTCGCTCGAGCGGCGCATGGGTGCGCGTCGCTGAACGCGTCATCCGCTTCCGCTTGATTTTCCTGGAGGGTTAGCAATGGATCTCGGAATTTCCGGCCGCTGGGCGGTCGTTTGCGCCTCGAGCAAGGGCCTGGGGTATGGTTGTGCGATTTCACTCGCGCAGGAAGGCGTCAATCTGGTGATGAATGCCCGCTCGGCTGAGGTGCTGGAGCAGGCTGCTGACCAGATCCGCAAGCAGACAGGCGTCGAAGTGCTCACGGTGGCGGCCGACATCACCACTGAAGAGGGGCGAACCCGGGTGCTTGCCGCCTGCCCGCAGGTTGATATCCTCATCAATAACGCCGGCGGTCCCCCGCCTGGCGATTTTCGCAATTGGACGCGTGACGACTGGGTGAAGGCACTCGATGGCAATATGCTCACGCCGATCGAGCTCATCAAGGCAACCGTCGACGGGATGATCGCGCGCCGTTTCGGTCGCATCATCAACATCACGTCAAGCTCGGTCAAGGCTCCCATCGAGGTGCTGGGTCTGTCCAACGGCGCTCGTAGCGGTCTGACCGGCTTTGTCGCCGGTCTGGCGCGTCAGACCGTGCGGCACAACGTCACGATCAATAATCTGCTGCCCGGGGTATTCAACACCGACCGGATCCGCACCACCGCGCAGGCGATGGCGAGCAAGCAGGGGCAGAGCCTGGAAGAAACCCTGGCCGCGCGCGCCAAGTCGGTCCCGGCGGGCCGGTTGGGCGAGCCTTACGAATTCGGCCAGGCCTGTGCGTATCTTTGCAGTGGGCAGGCCTCGTATGTCACCGGGCAGAATTTCCTGATTGACGGTGGCACCTATCCCGGCACCTACTAAGGCGCAACGCCCGGGGGGCTAGGCGCTGCGTGGGGGCCTTGCCGGGCGCGCGCGGAATTAGCCCCGGAGGTTGAGCCTACCTGGGCCTTCGTGCGAGCGCGGAGAATTCAACCGCGCCACGGGATGATCACTGGGCGCCTGCGTCCCAGAGGGTATCAAGGCCCGCCTTCTTTAAAGCTTCGGCTCGCGCTTTCAGCCACACGGCTTCGTGGTCGGCGTCAGGGTTCGCGACAGGCTCGCCGGATCGGCGCAGGCTCTCCCAGACCTGCTTCAGCACACGTTGGCGTTCGAGCAGCTGCTCCTGATGTGCCTGATGTTCAGCGCGCCACAGGCCTTGTTCGCGAAACACGCGAATTGCGCCGTCGTGCCATGGGATGGCCCATGCCAGCGGCTGGCGGCGCGCTTCCCAGCCCGCGTTACCGGGCGCGGCGTCGCGATAGTCGCGCCAGCGTCCGGTGAGCTCACGGGTGATGGCCTGGATTTCATCGGCATCGCGCCGTGCCAGCGTGATCAGAACCGGATAGGGCCAGCTCACGCTTTCCACCGGCTCCTTGTCTGACAGACCGGTGCCGGTCACCGCATCGACCGGCACCATGTAGGGCGCCCACTGACGAAGCTGGCGCCATCCCTGCTCGTCGGCGTGAGGTACCAGCGGCCAGGTGAGCCCGCGCTTGGAGGAGGCCAATGCCTGCAGATCCGGTGTGCGCGAGGCTGCGAATGCGGCGTCGGCGCGTCCGGCGGCGACAGCACGGATGGCGGCGCCATAGCCTTCGGTCGGCACCGAGGTGACGTCTTGCCAGGTAAGGCCAGCGTGGGCAAGGAGGGCGCGCAGGTGCTGATCAACTTCGGGGGCATCCTTGATGCGCGCCACGCGCTTACCTTTCAGCTCTGCGACAGAAGTGATGCCGGCATCGCCCGCTGCCACCAGCCCGAGCAATTGCCCGTGTGAATTCATAAGCACAGCGCGGACCGGCTGCGGCCCCCAGTCTGCCCCGGCAAACGCAAACAGACCCTCCTGGGCAAAGACGCTGCCTGCCACGCTGGTGGCCGCGAGCTGCGCCCGACCGTCGCGCAGCATCCGGGCTCGCGTCACGTGCGAAGCGGAGCTTTCGATCTGTACCCGAATCACGCCGCCTTTGGCGAGCGCGGCTGTGAGCGCGCGCAGTTGCTCATGCGCTTCGCTGCCGCTGTCGGGCGTCGCCCAGACTTGCTTGCGAGGTGCGGGACTGTTGGCCGAGGTAACGCCGGCGCCCCCTGCCAGCAGAAGGGCGGGCAGCAGCAGGCGTAGAAAGCGGGTGGCGGCGGACGGTGTCATGAGTGGAGACAGGGCGGTGTGCGGGGTCGACAAGCTCGCGGGCGAGGAGATGGTCGGACAACGGTGAACAGAGCAGCCTAGAATCACGACCGGGGCCAGCGCGAGGCCCAGCCTTACATGAGGAATTATGCAATGAAGCTGCGTTCGGCGTGCGTTCGAGTGATCGCGCTGACCTCGCTCGTTGTCTTGGGGGGGGTGATGCGGCCGGGCGAAGCGGGCGCGCAGCCGACCGCCCCGCCGGGCGGGGCTGCACGTATCGCCTCGCTCACCATCGTCAGTACGCTGCCCGAGTCCTATGCACGGGCGCGGGTACGGGCGTTTGAGCAGGCGAATCCGGGCACGCGGGTTGAGCTCATCATCCAGCGGCCCGAGCAGATTCTGGGCATGCTTCGTTCGAATACCCCAGCGCAGCGCCCTCACCTGATCTGGTCCGCTTCAACAGAAAGCTTTGCAGCGGCGGCGGCCGAAGGTCTGCTTCTTGGCATCGATGGCGAGTCGCAGCCCATGGGTGGCACGGTGCCTGCGGATCAGGGATTGACCGCCCGGGCGCAGCATCTGATCCGGATTGCGCTCGCCCGACCGGCCACCGCTTCGGCGCCGGCGTGGCCGAATGTCTGGCAGGACCTTGCCCAGGGTGAGTGCACGGGCGCGCTCGCCAACCCGTTTGCGGCGCCCGGCGGCCTGGGGAGCTTGCTGATTGAATCGGTGCTGCAGGATCGCGGCTGGGAGGGGGGCTGGGCGCTGCTGTTGGGCCTGGTTGCCAACAGTCGAAGCGGCGACGCAGGCGGCCCGACGCCACTCAGCCTTGTCTTTGAAGATGCGGTCACCGATCCGTTGCTCGAAGTGCAGCCTGCGTTTGTCGTGCTGGCGCGGACCAGGCTCGCGCTGGTTGCCGCCGGTTCCCGTGACATGAGACTTGCGCAACGGTTCGTCCGATTCACCACCGCCTCACCGTCCGCTGTGACTCCGCCCGTTGTGACTTCGCCCGCTGCGACACCGCCCGCTGCGACACCGCCCGCTGTGACTTCGCCCGCTGAGGCGCAGGCTCGCGCCGTTCGCCGCGCTCCGCCTGCGATCGCGCAGTATCTGTCGGTCGATCTCGCCCAGATGGAGCGGCGTGAGCCGGCGGTGAGCGCACTTGCCCGCCAGTGGCTGGTGGCCCAGGCGCCGCAGCTGCGGCAGTCGTGCGCCGCGCTTCGTGATGGCGCTCGGCGCGCGGTAACGGCCACCGACGAGCGCACCGCCCGCCAGACGCTTGCTCAGGCACGCGCGCTTGCCTATGGTCCCGCAGTGCCCGAGCGAATGCTCGCCGAGGAGTCGGTTGTTCAGGCCTTCAATCCTCAGATCCGCGAGGCGCTCCGACGGCCCCGGGTGGCGGCCCTCGAGTCACAGTGGGCGGCGGCAGCGCTTGAACGCTACACCCAGGCCCTGAGCCTGCTTGCCCAGGCGAGGCTCACGCCATGAGCCTGGGGGGGCGGATCATCACCGCACTGACAGAAAAGGAGTGTGGCGATGAAAGCAATCACAAAACCCTTGAGCCCGGTCTCGGGCTGGCGGGTGTGGTTCGACTCGGATCGGCTGGTGCTGGTGGCCTGCCTGTGCGCTATTCCCGCCGGCGTGCTGCTAGCGGGCGGATGAGCGCCGCGGCGGTTAGCGGAACACGACGGTCTTCGAGCCGTTGAGCAGCACGCGGTGCTCCGCGTGCCATTTAAGCGCCCGGGCCAGCACCACGCTTTCAACATCACGCCCGATTGCGGTGAGCGTGGCCACGTCCATGGTGTGATCCACACGCGCCGCATCCTGCTCAATGATGGGCCCTTCATCGAGGTCGGTGGTGACATAGTGGGCGGTTGCGCCAATCAGCTTTACGCCCCGGTCGTGTGCCTGCTGGTAGGGGCGCGCTCCCTTGAAGCTGGGTAAAAACGAGTGGTGAATATTGATCGCCCGGCCCTCCAGCTGTGCACAGAGAGCTGGTGATAGCACCTGCATGTAGCGGGCCAGCACCACCAGCTCCACACCCTCCGACCTCACCACCTCCAGCAGCCGCGCCTCGGCCTCGGCCTTGGTGTCGGCGGCGACCGGGATGTGGTGAAACGCGATGTCATAGGAGGCAGCCATCTGATAGAAGTCGCGGTGGTTCGAGACAATTGCTCGAATATCGAGCGGCAGCAGCCCGCTTCGCCACCGAAAGAGCAGATCGTTCAGGCAGTGGCCGAGCTTGGACACCATGATGACGGTGGGCAGCCGCCGACTGAGCTCAACGATCTTGGCGCGCATCGAAAAAGACTGCGCCACCGGTTCGAACTCGGTACGTAGCGCCGCCCTGGGCATCCGCCCGGTGGTGAGATCGAACTGCACGCGCATGAAAAAAAGGCCGGTTGCCACGTCGCCAAACTGCGCGGCCTCGACGATATTGGCGCCGCGCTCAAAAAGAAAGCCGGATACCGCGTGAACAATGCCGGCACGGTCGGGGCAGGAGAGCGTAAGCACAAAGGAGGCATTCATTCCGGAGGCGCTTTCAGCAGGAAGTCAGGTGATGGGCTCGGGCGCCGGTCGCCAAACAGCGCATTGGCCTGCGCGTAGCCGATCGAGCCTTGATGAAACGAAGTGTAGCGACCTTGGTCGAGCAACTCGCGTGCAATGCGGCCGGCGAGGCCCAGCATCGCTCGCGCGGGTCCGGATCCTTGTGAAAGACGACGAACCCCCAGCGCCTGCAGCGTGGCGATATCGGGGCAGCCCGGCATCGCGAGCACGTTGAGCGGGGCTGCGGTGGCCCGCACCAGCGATGAAAGGGTGGGGGGATCGAGCGCACCCGGCACGAACACCCCGTCTGCACCTGCATCGACATAGGCCCGGCAGCGCGCGATGCTCTCGGATAATCGGCGCGGTGCGTCCCAAAGCGACAGCCAGAAAGCATCGGTGCGCGCGTTGATGAAGAGCGGAATACCGCAGCGATCGGCCGCCAGGCGTACAGCGCGGATGATTTCGCATTGCCGTTTGAGATCGGTGAGCGTCGCGGCGCCTGGCCGGGCGTCTTCAAGATTGACGCCCACCGCGCCCGCCTCCAGAGCGAGCCGGCACGCCTCAGCCACTTCAGCGGGCGAGGCGCCATAGCCGGATTCAAGATCGGCGGACACGGGGATGGATACCGAGCGCGCGATACGGGCGATAGCCGCGATCATGTCGGTAAGCGGTGCGCGCTCGCCGTCGGGCAAACCCTGTGCGTAGGCGATCCCGGCGCTCGAGGTGCCGAGCGCGGTAAACCCTTCCTGCTCAAATATCACCGCGCTTGCGGCGTCCCAGACGCTCCCGATGATGAATAACGTCTGCTCGTGATGAAGCGCATGAAACCGTCTGGCCCGCTCGGCTTGTAAAGGGTCCACCTGCGCGACCTGATCTACATGGTGGCGGTGGCAAGCGGCGGGGAGTCGGTTTCGCTTTCCTGCTGCTGGAGCGCGAAGATGGAGGTGTAGCCGCCGGACCAGTCGGGAGGCAGCAGGCACGGCCGGGGATCGTGATGCGCCCAGGTGGCGCGCTTTCCGGCGATGATCGCCTGATCATGCTTCGGTCGGATGGGGTTGACCGTGTACGGAAATGCATCAGCAGAGGTGAGCGTGTAGAGCAGGAGCGGCCGCCCGGTGTCGGACAGATTCCTGGGCGAAGCGTGCAGTGTGCGGCAATTGTGCAGTGTGAGCGAGCCAGCCGGTCCGGGCAGCGCCACCGCGCGCTCAATCGGCAGGCGCGCTGCATCGGCGTCGCGCAGGCATCCGATCCAGCGGCCCGATTCATCGAACTGGGTGAGGAGCGGTTCAACCTCGATATGGCTGCGTGGCAGCACCATGAGCGGACCGTTATCCATGCCGCAGTCATAGATGTAGGTGCCTACGGTGAGCGGCGAATAATTGGTGTGGGGCCAGAAGCTGATGTCGTAGTGCCACTTCACCTCTTCACCACCGCGTGCCCATTTGAAATTGAGCTTGGAGTGATGGAACTTCACATCCGGACCTACCAGATCGGCCACGATATCGACAATCGGCGAACGCGTGACATAGTCCCAGTAGACCGGGTGATGTTCGACCGGGTTCGATACCCGGCGCAGCCGAGGCGCATCAGGCGTATGCCCCGGTTCAAGATCGAAGATCTTGTCGGACACGCTGACCTTGCGTGAGCGCTCCACCATCTCCTCGGTGGCGGCGCGAAGTTTCGCGATCCATTCGTCGCCTATCACCCGCTCGAGCAGGATGTAGCCCTCGTTGAAATAGAACTCCCGCTGTGACTGGGTGAGCACGCGCGGCTTGATGGAAAGGATCTGATCGGGCGTCATGGAAACCTCTTTGGATCGGGCTCAGGCGCTAGCGAAACTGCAGCATCTGCTCGGGCAGCCAGGTGACCAGTTGCGGGAAGGCCATGGTGAAAACAAGCGTGAGCACCTGAAGCGCAATGAACGGCACCACGCCCCGGTACATGTGGCGGATAGTGATCTCGGGGGGCGCCACAGCGCGCAGATAAAAGATGGCGGGCGCCATGGGTGGCGTGAGGTAACTGGTCTGAATCATGATGAGAAACAGCACGCAGAACCAAACACCGTCGAACCCCGCCATGGTAGCGAGCGGAGTAAAAATCGGTACAAAGATGAGGACGATCGAGATCCAGTCGAGAAAGAACCCCGCGATAAAGATGATCAGCATCATGAGCGAGAGCAGCATCCAGGGGCTCAGGTTCAGGTCACCAATCAGGCGGCTGGCGGTATTGATGCCGCCCGCACCGATAAAAACGCCGGTAAAGAGCGTACCCGCGAGCAGCACCATCATGATCATAGCTGTGACCTTCAGCGTCTTGATGAGCGCCTCGTAGAACGAAGCGAGGCTGAAGGTGCCGTAGAGCACGGTGAGGAGCACCGAGGCGAGTGCGCCAATGGCTGCCGCTTCAGTGGGCGAGGACCAGCCAAGCAGAATCGATCCCAGCACTGCAAAAATGAGGAGCACGGGCGGGATGAGGTTTTTCACGCTGATCAAGAGCTTTTCGCCGAAGGTGGGGTCGTCGGGCGAAGACGGAATGGCGGGCCCGTTCTCGGGCTTGAGCACGCACAGCACAAAGATGTAGATGAGGTAAAGAAGCCCCATCAGAAGCCCCGGGAAGGTCATGCCATAGAGGATGTCACCCACGGACAGATTGGCGAGCGGGCCCATGACGACGGCCACGACCGAGGGCGGGATGATGGTGCCAAGCGAGCCGCCGGCGCAGATGGTGCCCGAGATGAGGGAACGGTTGTAGCCGTAGCGCATCATCACCGGGATGGTGAGGAGACCCACTACCGACTCGGTGGCACCGATCACGCCCGAGGACGCGGCAAATAGAATGCACATGATGACGGTTGCGAGCGCCAGCCCACCCGGCAGCCGTCGGGTCCAGATGTGGATGGCCTCGAACAGTCGCTCGGCGATGCCTGAGCGCTCGAGCATGGAGCCCATAAAAACAAAGAGCGGTACTGCGGCAAAGACAAAGTTGGAGGACAGATCATCGATTTTTTCGATGAACTGAAACACCACCCGGTCGCCAAAGACCGCGAGACCAAACAGCACAGCGGTGACCATCATGCAGAACGCCACCGGAAAGCCCAGGAACATGAACAGAAAGGCTACCGGCAGCATAAAAAACGGAAGCAGGTCCATGATGTCTCAGGCTCTCGCGGGGACGCTGCGCAGGCTTCGAACGAGCTTGATGACCTCGGCGACCACCTGCAGGGTGAGCAGCAAAAATGCCGCGAGGAAAACCAGCCGGAAGGGCCAGACTGGCATATTGAAGGCGGACTGGCCGCTTTTTTCGTTGCTGGCGTAGGCACTCGAGAAATAGCGCGAAAGCGCAAGCGTGAGCCAGACCAGCATGGGCAAAAGCACCGCATAGCCTGCGAGGTCGATCAAGGCACGGGTACGCGCGGAGAACTTGCCGCTGAAAATATCGATCCGGATGTGCTCGCCCGCGCGCAGGGTGAATGCAAGTCCCAGCAGGAAATGCGATCCGGTGAGCATATAGCCCACCTCGTAGGCCCAGATAGTGGGCGAGTTGAACAGGTAGCGGGCAAAGACTTCGTAGCAGGTGCTGAGCACCAGCGGAATGATGAGCAGCGCGCCAAAGATGCCAATCTTGTCGCTCGCCGCCTCGATCGCACGGATCAGGGCTTGCATGGTGAGGGGGCTCCGGTGTGACGACCGCGCGCGACGGCCCGCGGGTTCGCGGGCCGTTCCACCGCTTTAGCTGCGGATGGTGCGCCAGCGTTCGGCACCTTCCCATTCTTTCTCGAAGTCGACCTGGCTCTTCAGAATCTTGGCAAAAGCAGGATCTTTTTCGGCAGCCTTGGTCGCCCAGTCGAGGCCGATCTTGCGAGCCTGCTTCTGCACGTCAGCATCAAGTTCGATGATCTGGTTGCCGGCCTTGCGATAGAACTCAAGGGCCTTGGCGTCTTCGTTTCCAACCTTGATCCAGCTCTCGAAGGTGACAAGTCGCGCGATGAGCTGCACCAGCTGCTGATCGGCAGCGGGCATTTTCTGCCAGACATCTTTGTTGATCACCAGCTCGAAGGGTGCGGTGGGCTGATGCACGCCAGGAATGATCACGTAGCGCGCGACCTTGTGAAAGCCGGTGGAGATGTTTTCCCAGAGCGTGCCCCATTCGGTGGCGTCGATTGCGCCGCGCTCGAGCATGGGGTAGACGTCACCGCCTGCGGTGGTGACCGGCGCGGCGCCCAGGTCTTTGGCCATTTCAAGCCATGCGCCTGCGGTGCGAAGCTTGAGACCCTTCAGGTCGGCGAGCGACTTGACGGGCTTCCGGGAGTGCAGAAATGCTTCGGCGGTGCGAATGAAAAGCGGCATGGAGATGATGCCTTCCTTTGCTTCGCGATGGGCGCGCTGCATTTCGTCGCCGCCCGCGCCATAGAGCCAGTGCAGCATGCGCTCGCTGTCCATCGAGCCCGCGTAGCCGCCGAAGAGCACTGTGCTGACGTCTTTACCCCAGTCGTAGCCCATCCAGGTATGACCGCATTCGGCCACGCCGTTCTTCACGGTTTCGGGCACGCGGAGGGCGTTACCGAGGGCGCCGCCCGGGAACGTCTGGATCTTGAAACGTCCGCCCGAGACGGCTGCCATACGCTCGGCGAACGCCTTGGCGCCGATATCCATGAGCGGGCCGCTAGCCCACCCGGTTGCCATTTTCCAGCTGTATGTGGGCCCTGCCTGGGCGTTGGCAAGCAAGGGTACTGCGGCCAGCCCGCCGGCTGCACCCGCCTTAAGAAAATCACGTTTACGCATGAGGTGTCTCCTTAGGATGTGGTTTGTTTTAAGCGCTGCGGAAATCGGTGATCAGGCCATCTGTCCCGACGTGGTGACCGGGCCATCGAGCGTGACCGGCGCGTCTTCGCGACGGAAGCGTTCGATGGTGGGTCGAAGTTCGGCGCGGATGTGGTCTTCGTTGTAGCCGTTTAGCAGCGTGCCTGCGAGCCCGCGGTCGAGGTCGCTGGTTCCCATCACCCAGTCGGCGATCGGAAAAGTGAGGTTCATGTTGTGCGTCATCATGACGCCGTAGTTGTGATGCGCGGTGTGATGGCGACGGATGGTGTTGATGAACGGCATGGTGCGCACGAACGCGTTGTCATGCACGTGGCAGCAGTAGTGAAAGAGCTCGTAGAGCAGGTACTGGCCGACGATGGTGATCATGAGGATGTAACCCGCGTTGGGGTTCACCAGCCAGCCAAGCGCGATCGCAAAGGGCGCACCCAGCCCCATGAAGGTAAAGAGCGCACGCCATGGAAAGAAGATGATGCGCCACTCGCGGGCGGAATCCACCGTCATTTCGTTGTCAGTGAAATATTGATGGTGCTGGCGGGTGTGCCGGTCGTAGATAGCGCGCAGCGCCCACACGTCAACCAGCCGGTGCATCACGTTTTTGTGGATCCACCACTCGAACAGATTGGAGAAAAAGAACACCGGCACGACTAGGAGCCACTCCCAGCTTGCGCCCTGCAATTGGGCGATGCATAAGCCAAGCACGACGATACCCACCGCATAGATCACGCTGATGTGAAGCAGGCCGTTATAGGCGGGATGGATGTTGGAGCGGTAGTCTTCGCGAAAGCGAACCTGACGCGGAGAAGGGTTGTGACGTTCGATCAGGTGGGCCATGGGTGTTCTCCTGCAGTTTGCAACGTGGCTTGACATGTTAGAGATATGTCTCAGCGCTTATCGAGCGGCCTCAGGGCAGCCCGGACGACAGATTTCAGAAATCGGTGCTGACGGTGTTGCGGGTAAAGGATTCGATGTTGTCGAGGAGCGAATCGACCGCGCCGCCCGCCAGTGCCTCATCGCCGTCGGCAATTGCCTGGGCGAGATCGGCATGCAGCCTGGCGGCGACGGGCAGGTCGGCTGCCTGGCGAAAATGCAGGAACCAGAAGCGTCGCGAGAGCGAGTTCATGAGCCCCATGGCGGTGGCTGCGAATTCATTGCGCGCTGCGGCGAGGCAGAGCTCGTTGAACTCGCGATCGGTGCGAAGAAAACTCACGTCGTCGTGCGCTCGCGCAGAACGCCGGAACGCCTTCGCCAGATCGGTGAACTGGCTGCGCTCATTGGCTGAGGAGCGCCTCGCGGCGGCGCGCGCCATCAGGCGTTCGATTTCACGCCGCACCTCCAGGAGCCGCAGCTGCGACTTGACGTCGATCTCGGAGACGATCACGCCCCGCCGCGGAAGAATTCGGACCAGCCGCTCGCGCGCGAGGCGCTGCAGCGCCTCGCGGATGGGCGTGCGGCCGATGCCCAGCCGCGCTGAGAGCATGGCTTCTGAAACCGCGCTACCGGGCGTGAGCTCGAGCCGCACGATCATTTCCTCGAGAAGCGTGTAGGCCTGTTCGGTGAGCGTTTGCGCGCTTGCCCCCTCGGGCTGCGAGGCCAACAGGGACGGCGCAGCGGGGCGCACGGCCCCCCGGGCGAGGGGCTGCGCCGTCGTGCGGGTAGGGCGCAGGCCTTTTGCGCGCGTCAGTGCTGGCGGCGCTTTTCGATTAGGCCCAGGAATTTTTCGTACTCCTTCTGGTCGACACCGTAGCTGTGATCGTCGTCGGGAAAGGTGCCTTGTTTGACATCCGCGACATAGGCCTTGAGACCGGCTACCGCTACCTCGGTGAGGTTCGCGTAGCGCTTGGTGAACTTGGGTTTGAAGTCGGTGAATACACCGAGCAGATCGTAGGAGAGCAGGATCTGCCCGTCGGTGCCGGCACCCGCGCCGATGCCGATGGTGGGGATGTCCAGCTGTTCGCTGATGGCGCGCGCAATGGGCGCGGGCACCGCTTCGAACTCGAGCATGAAGCAGCCGGCATCTTGAATGGCAAACGCGTCTTCGAGAATTTTCATCGCGGCGTCGGCGGTCCGGCCCTGGATCTTGAAGCCGCCGAACATGGCGATGGTGTGGGGCGTGAGCCCAATGTGCGAGGCGGTGGGGATCCCGGCATCGACCAGCGCCCGCAGGATGTGTGCCTGTGATTTTCCGCCTTGGGGCTTGACCGCGTCGCAGGCTGCGTCCTGCATGAAGCGGGTGGCGTTCTGGAGTGCCCGATCGACGGTGTTGTAGCTCTGGTAGGGCATGCAGCCCAGCACAAACGTGTTGGGTGCGCCGCGCCGTACCGCCTGTGCATGCATCACCATCATGTCCATGGTGGCGGGCACGGTGCTGGGATGACCGTGCCCGACCATGGCAAGGCTGTCACCCACCACGGCCACATCGACCCCTGCGGCTTCAGCCCACTTGGCTGAGGTGTAGTCGGGCACCGATGTGTAGACCATCTTCTCACCGGTTTTTTTTGAGTCGCGGATTTCAGTGATGGTCCGCTTCTTGAGTTCGGCGGGTTTGGCGGTGTCGGCCATGGGTGACTCCTCTGGGGCGGCTGATATGTCTTGAGTATATCAACCGCAATCTCGCCTGGCCGGGGTCGGTGGCCGCGCTATTTCGGGATGATCAGCACCATCGCCGGGAAGATTTTGTCGGGATGATTGATGAGGTGCTTGTTGGCCTGTGCGATGCCCGGCCAGCGATAGGCGTTGCGATAGAAGAAGAGCGCGATCGAGGATAGCGAATCGCCGTCCTGCACGGTGTAGATGCCGCGGGCGCCGGTGAGACGGGCGACTTTTGTCTGTGCGTCAGCGAGTGCGGCGCTGATGACGGCGATCTCCGCGCGTTGGGCATCGGTGCTGGTACGAAGCTTCGATTGTTCGCTGACCGCTGCGGCCAGTCGGTCAGTGAGATCGCTCGCGCGCTTTTGCTCCTGGTCCAGATTGCCGGTGCTTTGCTGAAGCTCCCGGTCAATGGCCGCCGCTCGGGTACGCATCGCGGCGAACTCGGTGGCGAGCGCGTCACGCTCAGTGGCTGCACCCTGCTGCGAGACGCGCGCCTGATCGAGACTTTTTTGCAGCTCGGTCTGTGCTTGTCGCGCGGCGTCGGTGACTTTGGTGAGTTCGCTTCGGGTGCGGCTCGCCTCGGCGGTACGTTCCTCAAGTGCCTGCGTGAGGGCGCGTGATTTCTCATCGAGGAGCTTTGAATCGCGCTGGAGTTCGGTCAGCCGAATTTCGCGCGCGGCGAGGGTGGATCGGACTTCCTCGAGCGTGCGGGTAGCGGTCGCAACGGTAGCCTGTGCCTCGGCGGCCGCCTTGCGCTCGGTTCCAGCCTGGGTTCGCGCCTCTGCGGCCGCCTTGCGCTCGGTTTCAGCCTGGGTTCGTGCCTCGGCGGCCACCTTGCGCTCGGTTTCCGCTGCGGCTTGTGCGTCGACAAGCAGCCGGGCGGCACCGTCGGTTGCCATTCGCGCCTCTGCGAGCGCCTTGCTCGCGGTTTCAGCCTGGGTTC
>SXGQ01424894.1_pt1 | contig 14994 bp, 10 predicted proteins | sample 3178371 | NCBI WGS metagenome assembly SXGQ01 (sample SAMN11356859, study PRJNA531348) | freshwater metagenome | isolation source: freshwater sample F1-20 | place: China: Fuxian Lake, Yuxi | collected 2017-12-25
AAACATGTCTGCAACATCCTTCGGCTTTCTTGGCTGACCTGCCTGTTTTAGAGCTGAGAACACACAGGATGCAAGAATTGCTGATCTGGAGAGACCCCGCTTTTGGCAGTGCTCCGTTAAAGCCACATAATACTCCTTGCTCAAATCCAAGATGCCCGCATCCAAGCCTTGATTCGTCGCCGTGATTTGTAGAGTCTCAAAGACATGGAGTAGACTGCGCTCTTTATAGGGGAGCATATTCCACGTGTGATAGCGGCGAATCTTGTTCATGGACCAACGTGTATTCGCGGAGCCACCTTGTTGTGTGGGCAGAATTACAGTGCCAAGACTGGATTCGGGGAATCGGTTGTCCTGTGGTGCGCCAACACGACACGGGTCACCGCCACCGCGATCATCTTGGCTGAAATAGCGGTACTCCGCAGTAAGGTCTAGACATCTGGCAATGACGGTGCCACATTTAAGGCAGGTACTCACATCGGAATGCTCCCATTCCTCAAATGGGCTTTGGCAGTTGGAGCAGGAACTTACGGTTTTAGATAATGCCTCGTGATTTTCTAGCCAGGCATTATCTAAGAAGGTTTTAATGGACATTTAAATGGGAGTACAATCCATATGAAAAACAGATATTCAATTTTAGTTCTCGGTGAATGGATTTAAAAAGTCGCCATCGTTGGATAGTGTTCTATCATATTTTGTATTGCGCACAAATGATATACTTGAACTATCAGCAGAGGGATTTATATCGGAAGAAAAATCGGCAGGCCCGAAAGGTAAAGAGTTGGCGATATCTGATCTGAAACTATTTGATACAGCAGAGAAGCCCTCTTTTTTTATTATACGTGCAGGAGGAGAGCGAGCTTTTACTGGCGCTGCTGCTTTCGCTGGCGCAGCCGCTACTGCTTTCGTTGGCGGCGCCGCTACTGCTTTCATTGGCGCAGCCGCTACTGCTTTCATTGGTGCAGCCGCTGCTGCTTTCATTGGTGCAGCCGCTGCTGCAACTGGCATTTGCATTGGTGCTTGCATTACCATTGGCGCTTGCATCTGCATTGGTGCTTGCATCGGCATTGGTGCTTGCATCGGCATCGGTGCTTGCATCTGCATTGGTGCTTGCATTGGCATCTGCATTGGCGCTTGCATTACCATTGGCGCTTGCATTACTGCGGGAGGTGCAGGAGCTGCAGCTGCAGCTATAGTAACGGGTTTCCAGGCAAATGTATCAACTGTTGGACTTTGACTATATGATCCACAATATGCTGGGCAACCTCTAGTATCATTATTCCAACTTAAATTTAAATAACTATACCCCTCTAGTGTTACAAGATCTCCAAGAGTGTAAGCAATGTTACTTACATATGGACCTTTATTAGACACAGTTATAGTGATAGGAGACGTTGTTCCAACAGTATAAGAAGCACCTATTACAACACTAGAAGGTACAAGATTTGTATCAACTGTTTGCTGACCCCATGCTGGCGCACCAGGAGACGTATTAGGCACTAAATTAGGGTTTTGTAAAGATACTGCAGGTTTTGCAGGTGCAGCTGGCGCAACACAAAGCGTTTTAATAGATTCTGGAGAAACAGGTGTCCAGTTAGTTGGTCTCGGAGGAGCATAACCCGCAGCCCCAACAGCGTCTATCATCACATATATAAGCTTATCCATTGATACTACATCACCAACCTTATACACAGTTCCGTTGTTATATTCTACAGGGCTGCAAAGATTCGCAGATGGAAGAGGCGCCCAATTAGTTGGTCTAGGTGGTGCATATCCCGCCGCACCAATTCCATCCTTCATAATATATATAACCCCATCATGTATTACTACATCGCCCACGCTATAGACTTTCCCATTATCATACGGGCTGGGAGGATTACTGAATGCTTCATTTTTAAAGGTATTTTTATAAATAATCAAAATAACTAGCAATACAACAATTGATAAAAATAAACAGATTAAAGCCTTATTTTTCATCTATGTTATAATGATAAAATTATAGAGCAGCAGTCTAATTGTTTCTAAATCAATGTAAAAAGGGTCCGTACTTGGATTTTATGCTACCGTGGAGTACTTAATTTAAGTACTCCCTAAGGGTGCTGCCAAGTAGCGAAATATTACACTTAATAGGTCAGACTCGCTTTGCGAGTCTTGACATTAAGAGTACTTAACTTCGGTACTTGGCGGTATCATATTTCGTATTACGCATAAATGGTGCATCACCGGAGGATCTTGTATCTGAAGAAAAATTTGCAGGTCCGAAGGGTAAAGGGCTATCTATATCTAATGCACCGGAGAAGCCTTCACGTTTCGCTGGGCGAGCCTTTTTTGCTGGTGCAGCCTTTTTTGCTGGGGCTGCTTTTTTTGCTGGTGCGGCCTTTTTTGCTGCTGCGGCGGCTGCAGGAGGTGGAGGTGGTGGAGGCGGTGGTGGAGGAGGTGCTGCTGCTATATCACCACGAGGGCACACCCTTTTATTAGATTCATCCGTAATTGCCGACCAGTTACCAGGTTTAGGAGGAGGGAATCCTGCTTCTCCAATACCGATTCTATTTGATAATATATACTTAACCCCATCTTTAGTTACAGCATCACCAACCTTATAGATTTTTCCGTTATCATAAGGAACAGGGCTACATACATTGACAGATGGCAATACTTTCCAATTTGGATCTCTAGGAGGAGCATAACCCGATGCTCCAATTCCCTCATTCATAATGTATATAATGTTGTCATTTACCACTATATCGCCCACCTTGTAGATTTTTCTATCATCGTACGGAAAAGGACTACCATCCGATGGTGCAGCTGCAGCAGTAGAAGCTGCGGCAGCAGAAGGGGTAACACCACTACATATTTGTCTATTAGATTCTTCAGTCATGGGAGACCAGTTACCGGGTTTAGGAGGGGGGAATCCTGCTTCCCCAATACCAATTCTATTTGATAATATATACTTGACCCCATCTTTAGTCACAACATCACCCACGCTATAGATTTTTCCATTATCATACGGGGCCGGGTTACACAGATTGGTGGAAGGCAATACTTTCCAATTTGGGTCTCTAGGAGGAGGATAACCCGCTGCTCCAATACCTTCATTCATAACATATATAATGTTGTCTTTTAGTACTACATCACCCACTTTGTACACCTTTGAATCATCATATGCGCTGGGGGGATTACGAAACCCTTCACTGTATTTCATATTTCTATAAACAATTAAAATAACCAGTGATACACAAATTAGTAAAAATAAACCAATTAAAACCTTTTTTCGCATCTATATTCGCATAATAAAATTATCCGAATAAAGTTTGCTAATTTGCGGTACACATCAATAATACAAATTAACATTCGCCGGCGTAGAATCTTGGCACTCACAGTCAGGCTCAATGCCAGATATATCGTCTAAACATGTTGAATCATCATCATCGTCATCATATAATTTATAACGCGTATTACGTATTGGCATTTTACTGCTATTGTCTGATGTATTTGAGCCCGAACTATTTACCTTTATGATTGCTGGAACCACTTTAGCATCTGAAATAGGGGCTTTATTCCGCCGAGTACCTGAATCGCGCCCAGCAGCCAATTGGGCATTTACTGCCGACCTATCAAAAGCATCGCCAGTTTTCATATTCGCAGGGCCGCTACAGGGTTGCCCCGTTATACTACTATATCTACCAATTGGACATGTTGGATCACGATTTACAAGAGCCGCTGGTAAAGTAACTTGAATAGAAGAAAACTTTAAATTAGAAAAGCTTTTACCAATTTTACCAGCAGCAGCAAATTCCGCGTTTGCATCTAATACACTATCATTCAATGTTCCAACTACATTACCGGTATTATCCATTAATTTTACAGTAGACCCTTTTGGGCCGAGAATTGAGATATAGTGATTATCATTTTGGAAAATCTTATTTACTTTTGTTGTCCCATTTGGATAACAAGCCCAATTATAGCGAGTATCTCTTGGATCATTACCAGATTGCATTACTTGATTCACAAGTATATTATTAATAGGGCACAAATTCAATAAACTTTCACCTTTAGGTATATCATCCTGTGTTTTTATATCTTCAAATCCATCAACCCCCATGAATACCTTTACGACAATAAGTATAAAAATACTCATAAGAACTAAAATACCAAGCCCCTGTAAAACCCCCCTGACCATTCCTATTTATAGGCGATAAATTTGCCTGATATAGAATCCGGATACTAATTAAATTGATATGGACAACGGTTCCTCCGCAAAAGGCTTCGCATTTGAACGGCGTATTGGTGTACTCTTAGAACAACTAAAGGCAACACTTGTATCCGAGGGCTGGGTCTTTATCATACATACAGAGCAAGGTATTCGGGATTTTTTCAAGGAGCAGAGTCTGAATGGCGTTGATCACATGCTGCAAATCCAAGATGACAGGGGCAATCAACACCTCTTTTTCATCCAAGAAAAATGGAAATTAGTCACCAGTCAGCGCGAGGTTTCACAGTTCTTGGATTGCTGTGCACGCATTTTGGCACGAATGCCCGATTATACCGGCTCCATACACCGAATCTGGTCTTCCCGGACAGTCCCATCATTAAATGGTGAAAAGTCCCTACAAGAAGGCCAGTGCATTATAGTGCAGACGTGCACTTCTCAGAGTCTCCTAGGTTTTAATACCATTTTAGTTATAAGTGAAATCATAGGACAGCGATCTGCCGCAATAGATATTCTCAAGGGACTCGGCTCTCTTTTGCCAAATGCCGACGAGGCCGTCGTGGACCCCAAGGCTCTGGAGGAAGCACCAAAGACAACCTTTGAACCCGTCAGTAATTTCGGAGAGAAACGCGTCCTGCCAATTACGAACAAGACGGTTGTTTTAGTGAAGAAAGTCTAGGGGCGGTAGCATTAAACCCTCCAATCCATTGTTGCTAATAGGCGATTAGAGGCAGCCTGGTTTTGGGTCCAATGTGATCCATCATGCACGGTGTGGATATAACATAGGCCCGGTTCAACCGATAAAGTGTACCCCGCCTGAATTGCCTGCCGCATTGCCAAAATACTGTCTGTGCCTACAACACGCTCCTCGGGTATATCTGGCATATACCCGACGATACTCTTTGGCCAGACTGCATTCCCATCATTCAACAAGAAGTTCCATCCCACCGTTTGCAGTACATCATTCCAATTACGCCGATCTATACGCTTTCCACTGAAATGGGCTACTCGGTTTTCCGTGGCACCCGTGTCCAAGAATAGGCGCTCATTCCCAGAGGCGGCATATATGGTTTTCTTAGCATCTTCTCCATCACGATGAATACAGTTCATGATTTTATCAAAATAGGAAGCCTCAAAATAATTGTCGCTGTCTAACACGGCCACAAAGTCTGTAGGGGCCTTCAAAAGGCACTGGCGTTTATTCCCATAAACCCCCATGACAGACTCGTTTTCATAGAGACGCAACTTCGGGTTATCGTGTAACTCGGCCTCACAAATACCGCTAATATCATTACCATTCTCATCACATACTATTACACATTCAACAAGAGGGTGGTCCAAATATACAGGAAGCTGTTTTTTCAAGAATTTATCCCAGCGGTCCATGGTGGGAATAGCAACAGTTAGGCTTGGGGTAACGTAGGCCATCTAATGAATATTAGACCCCGTTCATTTTAGACTGGCAATTTAATTCCTCCCCCGAAAAGTAAGATGAGCGCCGAAGGTGGAGCACAAGTAGGAAACGAAAAACGTGCAAATGTCTTGCCCGTTGGAACGGCCTCCGGTCCAGGCTTTCTCGGCCCGTCCTATAACCCCGCTGACGAGATGTTACCACCGGCGGCCGTCGGCGTTCGCAGAGGTGGTGATCTCGGAGATGTAGTAGGGGCCGTGAAAGGTATTATTTATTATGGTGACATGATTGGCTTTGGTGCCCCGTCATCTGGATTCACACAGGGAATGCCTGGCCTGAGACCACTTGGTGTAAATTATTTTATTAATAGTGGGCTAACGTGCAGTAATGGGGCCACAATGTGGGAGTACGTCAAAACGATTCCTGAAGGAAATGCACTGGGAAATAAGGTCAGAGATGCCCTTAAAGGGGTCGGATTACCCCCTTTAAGAGGTATGGCCCCTGGCATGGTAGAAGACGTGAAATTCGCCTTGAACCCATACCCCGTGATCAACGCTGTTGTAGGAAGTGGTTATCCCAAATGTCGGCTTGTAAAAAATATAGTTGGCGATATTGACGGTAAAATTACAAATGTGGACGGAGTTTTATTGGTTGATCCAGTCGGCTTAATAAAGGGTAATGATGGCAAATACTATCAAGAAAGATGGACTCAGGATTATTATCCCGTGCAGGTGAGACCGAATGAGACAGAGGAATCCGCTCAAGATAGAGCGGAACCCATACAGCTTGCGTATGAGGACTGGGAAAAGGAGCCCAAAGTATATCAAGAGAACGGGTGTCGTAAAGATCCTGCTGGTACAGAGGGGCAACCTAAATTTTGTACTGCAGGCAGCAGAACAGAAACTATAAAGTTATTTGACGGCAAAACCATTATTGCGCAACTGGAGGGTTATGAGAACTATAATCCTATGAATGCAAGATTAACTCTACAAAAAAAGCCGACCGCGCTTCTATCACTGAGTGTGGCTGTAATTTCTGTGGTCTGTCTCATATCATATTGGGGTACCAAGGGTGTACTATTGCGGAAGTAATTGAAGAAGGCGCTCAAGACTGAAATGGGGGTACCTGCGCATCAGCATTTTCAAACGGTGCCTCTGTTCTGCCTCCGAGTCCTTCTTGATGACATTAACGGTCCAAGCATGCCGAGACCGGGTGTCTTCGTAAAGACGGGGGTTGAATTTATTTCTTATCTGCGGCTCTACCGTGCTTATACTACGTAAGTACAAAGGCACAAAGTTCTCAGGCATGATTGTACTCTATACAATCATGCCGGTAACTTCAGTTTTCAATTTTTTGCATTCGTCTAAGCCAGGGCCTGGTAGGCGTACCAGGCGGCCACTGCACCCGCAAACTGCGCAATCGTGTAAGTAACGAACTCCGTTGAGGAAATCGCACCCTTCACCAACATGGCGATGGACACGGCCGGGTTCACGTGAGAACCCGAGATGCCGCCAAGTAGCCAGACGTTGAGGGCAAGGGTAGCACCAATAACGAGAGCATTACCCGTGGCAAAGATGGACATCAAAAGCAAAAAAGTTCCGAAAAACTCGGCAATTAAGGGGAGGGCGTTCATCTATAGTTACTTAGCATTTTTACTCGGTAACTTTATCTTCCAATGCGCAGTTTATAGCCCCCTGGGTAAAGATGCGGCTTGCGATATTCATGGTTTCTAGCTCCTGCACGAGCAGTTTGTATGCATACGGGATATGAATCGCCGCAAATTCGGTGGTATTGTCGCAGGCCTTGCACAGCCAGATATTCGCCTCAGCATTTGCCGTAGCGATCAAACCACACTTGCGGCAGGTATAGCACTTGAATCCATCACTGCACTCCATGAAGCGCTCCTTCGTGAATTCCATGATGCCGTGGGCAGCCACACAATCACGCTCCATCTCTCCGAATCGGAGACCACCTTCCCGGGCACGCCCCTCCGCCGGCTGCCGGGTTAGCATAACCAGCGGCCCACACGCCCTGGAATGGAGCTTATCGGCAGCGCAGTGCCTCAAACGCTGATAGAAGCATGGGCCCATGAAGATCTTCGTCTCCATCTGCCGCCCAGTCAGGCCATTATACATCACCTCGTTGCCATAGGGTTCCAGGCCCATGTCATCACGTAACACTTTCGCGAGACCATCCAGCGTCATGTTCTTGTTGAAGGGAGTACCATCGCCCAGGCAGCCGGCGTGGCAGCCGATCTTGCCCAGAAGTGTCTCCATGAGCTGTGCAATCGTCATGCGGCTCGGAATACAGTGGGGGTTGATGATGATATCCGGAATAATCCCCGAAGCCGTCTGGGGCATATCCTCCGGCTCCAACAACATCCCGACAGTCCCCTTCTGGCCGTGGCGGCTTGAGAACTTATCGCCAATCTCGGGCGTTCTCAGCTCGCGCATCCGGATTTTCACAAACGAATAGCCCTCGCCATTCCGATTCTTGAAGATCTTATCCACAAAGCCGCTTTCGTTATTCCGCGGTGTTCTGGAAACATCCCGAAACCGCTTCGTCCCCGCCGGCAAAACCATCCCCGTGGGGACTCGGAGGGGAACCACTTTCCCAACCAAGATATCATCCGAATTCACAAAGGTATTCTCGGGAACGAAACCGTCCTCACCCAACTTTCCATAATTGCCATTTCGGAGTTGCCGGGTCATCTCGGGATCCGGGCGACCGAATCGCTCCTCCTCACCGGAACTCTGGTTCTTCTTCTCCTCGTCCTTGTACGTCCTGAAGAAGACCGACTGGAATAGACCGCGGTCAATGGACCCCTTATTGATCATAATGGAATCCTCCTGATTGTAGCCGCCGTAGGTCATGATGGCCACCACGATATTGCGGCCGGAGGGCATAGAATAGGCCCCATAGTACTTGCCCATCTTCGGGGACACGAGGGGCAGATTGGGATACATTAGCATGTGGGCAAGAGCGTCAAATCGCTCCTTGTAGTTGTGGGCAAAGACGCCCATGGCCTGCTTTCCCATCGCACACTGGTACGCATTTCTCGGAGACTGATTGTGGTCCGGAAAGGGAATCGTAGATGCGAGGCTCCCCAGAATCACACACGGATGAATCTCCGCGTGACTGTACGTAGCTGCCTCCTCCTCCGGCTTCTGAATGAGTTCCTCCGGGTCCATGGCAATCATCGCCTGCTCGGTCTCGCCGGCATCCAGGTACTCTAGAAGGTGGTGGCCCTCCGGCGTCTCCCAACGGAGCAACTCATCCCACGTCTTACACGCATTAATTTCACTAAGCATCTTTGCCCTCTCAGCCTCAGGCCGCTTAGCAATATCCAGGAGCGCGGGAGCGTAATACAGGGGGCGTACTAAGCGCCCAGCCTCCGTGGAAAGCCACAGCTCCTTCACGGTCGGCTTCCAGACAATCGCGATATGCCGCTGAATGAATCCCGACCGCTTCGCCTTTCGTAAACGTTTGATACAGGCCAAGGCAGACTCGGGCGGAAACATTCCAATCCATTTGCCATTTATAAAGATGCGGGCGCCTACAAACAGCTTCTCCAAAGCGAGGCCCCGAATCGGCAGGAATTCCGGCATATCCTGGATGAAGTCCGTCACCACATTCCGATTGGATGCCTGTGTAATACAGGCCGTGGAGGCCAGGTTTTTCACGACGCCTACGCTGTGACCCTCAGGCGTCTCATTCGGACAGATGAAGCCCCACTGCGTGTTGTGGAGTTTGCGCGGCGCAATCAGTTTGCCCGCGGTCTTCTCAATCGGCGTGGAGATGCGGCGCAAGTGGGAAAGCGATGACACATAGTTCAAGCGGCCGAGAACCTGACTCACGCCAATTTTCGGAGGCCCACCCACCTTGGCGGATCCGAAATTCCCCGTGGACAGCGCGGATTTGAGACCCACCTCAATAATGGTGGATTTGATGATTTTATACAGGTTACTCATATTCAGGATTTCCTGGAAAGAACCAGTCGCCCGCCAAGAGCCGCTGTGGATTTCTTTGGCGATGGAAGCTTTCATGTCCTTCAGCATCTTGACCTGGAAGAAGGTACGGAGCAAGTTGCCGAGAAGGAAGCCGGGAGAGTCCACGCGCTTATTCGGGTATGAGTCTCGGTCGTCGTTATTGATGCGCTTATATGCCACCCACAGGAGGCGCCGTGTCATGTGCGCTAGGAAACACGCCTTTTCGTAGGCCTCGTCCAAGCCGCCGATGTGGGGATACAGCTCGTCCTTGAGCAGATCCTCCACCGTCACGGCCCTCGTAGGCTTTCCCGACCACACATTGATATTGCGCTTGATCCAGAGGAGCGCATCCTCCTGCGTTATGATGGAGGCAGCCTCCGAAATAGACTCGGTGATAAGCGACTCAAACACCTGATCTTGGTCATTACCCAAGATCATTTTCACAATTGTCTCGTCCTCAATGACGCCCAGTGCCCGAAACAGAATAAAGAGCGGAATCTCCGTCTTCATCCTGGGAATCGTGGCGCGCAGATACATAATTTGCTGGTTCTTCGGATGATATTGGATTCGGACAGAATTGGACTTCGGCACTTGCTCATTCAGAGGTCCAATAGATTTCACCTCAATCACCTCCCACTCTTTCGCCTGATTACGGTTATTGCGGAAAACCACGGGGCGGTTTTCAGACATGCGCTCCTGCGAGATAATAGCACGCTCACCGCCACCCACGATGAAATAGCCGCCGAGATCCTCCGGGCATTCACCAAGATCCATGGGGGGTACATGCATCTGGTCCTTGAGAAGGCAGAGACGGCTGCCGACCATTACCGGGATTTTACCCAGGTGCACGTTGGGAAAGAGGCGTTGATGGGTGACTTTCTGGCCAGTCTTGTTATCCGTTCGCGTGATAGTGGCCTTCACGTCCACGGTCAGCGGCGACGCATATGTTAGATTGCGCAGTCTGGCGTCATTTGGGAGCATAGGAAGAACCGCACCATTGTTCTCAAAGATCGTGGGCTTTCTCAGCTGCGGCTTCTCAAATTCAATCTGAACTTCGTATTCGTAGTGCACGCTGGCCCTGGCGGCGGCAATGACCGCTGCGGCCTCTGCGGCTGCGGCGACTGCGGCCGCAGAGTTATTCGCGGTGTGACCCATGAGAGCAGCGGCTGCTGAGGAGGACAGACCGGTTGCCGATGCGAGCGCAGACCTGGGACCAGATAGAGGGATCTCAGGACTGCCTTTAACAATTACCGGATTCACCGCTTGGAGAATCTCGGGTACATCGTGGAGAATGAAGTGATTGAATGACTCAATCTGGTGGGCGATTACCTGTTTGCCCTCCATCTGACGGAAATACGTGTCAAGTATCCTCATATTATCTGGAACTGACATTATGGGATATGTAGCTTATTTTTAGGCGATTGTAAAGTCAATTTTTATACTAGCGTGATAGTTTGATACAAATATCACATGAAATATACGCTAAAATATCATTCTTAAAAGGCGGTATTATGATAAGATGGATGCATCCGTAAAAAATTTGACAATTACGGGGGCAGCCGCCAGCTTAGGAGATATAGCAAAGCCCCGGCGTAAAAGAGGGATCTCCCGGAAAAAGCCATCAGAGTCCTTGGAGGCAGAAAGAGAAGAGGAAGATGTAATGGAAGAACCGGTTAGCCCGATGAAGGCGGTTATTTCTAAGATTATGCCTCCAGCACCCGTACAGACTCCCGCGGGCCCACATGTAAGGCCTATACAGACACCTGCAGGTCCATATGTAAGGGTGATGCAGACAACTGTAGCTGCACAAGTAAGGCCTCAACAGACTCCATCTGTAGGACAGAGTCCTTCTGTAGCACAGAGTTCTTCTGTAGCACAGAGTCCTTCTATAGTAAAGGCGCCAGTGGCCGTGCCTAGCCCCCCCTTATTGAACGCAGGTACACAGAAAGTCAATTTGATTCCTCCTAAATCACCACGGGTCAAGTTAAATCCGAAGATCATTGGAGGGCATACATCTGGGCAAAGCCATATCAGGGCACTACAGACAAGAAAGGCTAGAAGGGTGATTGTGCCCAATCTGTCGGCCAGATTTACCAGAGCAAAGAAGCTTCGAGATGAAACGGAAAAGAGTTCAATTGATACGATACGAAACTATCTAATTGAGAAGGGTGTCATACAATCAAAGAGTAAGGCGCCAGAGAAAATGCTGAGGTCCATGTATAATGACTTTAATTTGTTAAAAGATGGGCAGGCGCTGTAGGCGCCACCCTAATGAGGGCAGGCGCTGTAGGCGCCACCCTAATGAGGGCAGGCGCTGTAGGCGCCACCCTAATGAGGGCAGGCGCTATAGGCGCCACGCTATAGGCGCCACGCTATAGGCGCCACGCTATAGGCGCCACGCTATAGGCGCCACGCTATAGGCGCCACGCTATAAATCTAATGAAACTCTTATAGAGCTTCATTAGATGAGTACAACCTCCGATTTGACGGCGGCCTTTTCCGGCCTGGATGCCCAAATCAATCGGGTGTTTGGCGTGATGTCTGGTAAGGTCCCTGTACTGAACGGTCCACCGGGTGCGACCGGTCCTACTGGTCCTCAGGGTATTATAGGTTCTACAGGTAACACGGGTCCTACAGGGACTCAAGGGCCTGCTACCTTCACGTGGAATGTGCAAAATGCGACTCTGCTATCACAGAGCAGTTTACGGAGTTTATCCACTGGATCGGGTGGTTTTCAAGTAGGTGGGTATTCTACGGAAGGATACACACGCGGTGCATATACAACATTTCGTTCTACTGGCGCATATTTTCGAGGTGGGTTTTTACAAGGCTCCACTGGAATTACAACAAACGTCAATCCAAGCTATGGATTTTCTGTAAGTGCAGGCTCATTAAGTGTAGTGGAAGCTGGTGTTCAAGTTGCAGGACCCTTCGCATATTCAGGTGAAGTCTTAGCCGTCGTTTACGATGGTGTAAATGTTGTGTATTATATGGCCGGTGTAGAAAAACAGAGAACGGCAAGGGCCGTCGGGGACCCCTTATTTTTGACATTTAGCGTGAATAATACTGAGTCTCTAGTAACCATACAAGATATCCACTTCAGCCCCATGGGTGAAATGGGTACAACGGGCCCGACTGGTCTGACTGGTCTGACTGGTGTAACTGGCCCATCTGGTGCGACTGGTTTAACTGGTGTAACTGGTCTGACTGGTGTTACTGGCCCGACTGGTATCACTGGTATCACTGGTGTCACTGGCCCCAATGGTGCGACTGGTCTAACAGGCGCCACAGGTGTTGGGGTTGGTGGAAATTTAAGAGGCGCCTGGTCTAGCGGTAACGCATATAACGTAGATGATATAGTTACATACGGGGGTTCTATGTATGTCTGTATAGCCACTGTGGGTCCGAGTGGTTCACCTCCAAGCGAAGATACCGCTAGCTGGACTCTCTACGTCTCCATGGGTGCAACAGGCACAGTGGGTTCTGTTGGCTCTGATGGGCAGTTTCTATATAAGAATGCTGGAAGTATAGCCGGTACTGAGTTTATGACCTCAACTGGCCCCGATGGCATTTACGTGGGTAGGCACATTGTTCCTATGAGCGATTTGGCCTATGACTTGGGTGCCACGGGCATCCGCTTCCGCCATTTGCACGTTGGAGGTGGTAGTATATATTTGGGCGATACTGTCAAATTGTCGGCGACGGGTAACACGCTCAATATTACTGCGGGAGGTGTGACAACTGAGTTGGCAAGTACAGTGCTGACGGATAATTTCATGGTCGCGGGTGGTGACGGAGTGAAGCTGGCTTACACATATGATGGCCTAACCTGGAATACATCTGCAAATGGGAGTAGCATATTTTCTACCAGATGTCATTCAGTCGCCTGGAATGGGTCTATTTGGGTAGCAGGTGGACAAGGAACTAATAGACTCGCCTATTCTTCTGATGGTATAACATGGACAGCATCTGCATCTGCAAATAGCATAATTGGCACTGCAGCTTATTCAGTCGCATGGAATGGGTCTATTTGGGTTGCAGGTGGAGAAGGAACTAATAGACTCGCATATTCTTCTGATGGTATCACATGGATCGCATCTGCAAATGGAAATAGCATATTCGGTACTGTGTGTTATTCAGTCGCCTGGAATGGGTCTATTTGGGTTGCAGGGGGGAATGTAACTAATACACTCGCATATTCTTCTGATGGTATCACATGGGTTGCATCTGCAAATGGAAATTCTATATTTTCTAGCAGTGTTAGATCGGTCATCTGGAATGGGTCTATTTGGGTAGCAGGTGGAGAAGGAACTAATATACTCGCATATTCTTCTGATGGTATGACGTGGACTGCATCTGCAAATGGAAATTCTATGTTTTCTACCAGATGTTATTCAGTCGCCTGGAATGGGTCTATTTGGGTAGCAGGTGGACAAGGAACTAATAGTCTCGCATATTCTTCTGATGGTATCACGTGGACCGCATCTGCAAATGGAAATTCTATATTTTCTAGCAGATGTAATTCAGTCGCCTGGAATGGGTCTATTTGGGTGGGAGGGTCTATTGGAACAAATAAACTGGCCAGAAGTACAGATGGCTCAACTTGGACTGCAATAACCTATTCTGGTTTTACAGGAATTGTCAGTGCTCTCGCTTCCAGACGCCCTCTTCCCTTCGTAGGGGCTGGCAATTCCACACCTGGCCTTCAGTATAGGGCCTCTGGGCCTACAGGGCCCACAGGGGGTGTCACAGGGCCTGCTGGGCCATGGCTCCAACTATCGGCAAATATAGTACCCACCTCTGATAACACATATGATCTGGGTGCCACGGGCATCCGCTTCCGTGATCTACACCTCGGAGGTGACAGTATATATTTAGGTGATTCCGTTAAGTTGTCGGCGACGGGTAGCTCACTCAACATTACTGCGGGAGGCGTGACAAGTCAGCTAGGTACAAATACAGCTGGGACCTTTTATGATACAGTGTCAAATACATTATACAGTGGCCCAATCTTTTCTTTAGGGGCCACGGGGGCCACGGGGCCTCTGATTGTACAGACGGGTGGAGGTGCCGGCGCGGGCCCTCAACACGTCCTAGAGTATTATGATGATTCTGGTGATTACAATATATCATACTCTCAGACAGTTTCCAAGACTGGATCTTATAATGTTACAAGTGTGTATCAAAATGTGGGGCCTTATAATGATTTATCTGTCAACCCCAAAGTGGTTTTGGCATCTATGCGTGGAACCATAGATGCGCCTGAAGGCCTTGAGGATGGGGAAGTAATCGGAGCACTTGCATGTTTTGAAGGTCACAGTAGTAATATACAAAACCTTCGCGGAGCAGTGGCGGCACTAAAAATTGGCGGGCCAACTTCCACGGAG
>SXGQ01046808.1_pt1 | contig 14993 bp, 13 predicted proteins | sample 3178371 | NCBI WGS metagenome assembly SXGQ01 (sample SAMN11356859, study PRJNA531348) | freshwater metagenome | isolation source: freshwater sample F1-20 | place: China: Fuxian Lake, Yuxi | collected 2017-12-25
GACTTTGATTTCTCAGTAGCAAGAAATCAAGCACTCTCTTATGTAAAAACTGATTGGGCATTCTCACTTGATTTTAATGAAGATCTAGATGAGTTCTTTTCAGATGGTCTTGGTGTAATTGCTGGAGAATTTACTGGATTTAATCACGAACGATATGATAAAGTTGGAGAAGAAGAACCGACTAAATCAAATGAGATACATATTAGATTACATAGAACCAAAAATTATACTTGGGTAAATGCTGTTCACGAAACTCCAATGTTTCTTCCTACAGAAGATTATTTGAATGAAGTTTCTGTTGATACCACAATTAAGATTACTAAAAAAATAAATCAAACCGTTGATAAGCAACTTTTTTATCTTTCAATCTGTGAAAGAGAATATAAAAAAAATTCAAATAATTGGTATTATGTTTGGTTTATTTACAATCATTATTTGAATGTAAAGAACTTCCAAAAAGCACTTGAATATGGTCAAGAGTTTCTAAATCTCTCTAAACCTTATTTCAATACATTTAGAATTCCAGTATTCATTCATTGTAGTCAACTTCTTTTTATGTTGGGAGATACTCAAAAAGGAGCAAATTATGCTTTTCATGCTGTAAGTGAAGCAATGAATATGGGAGAACCTTATATGTCTCAGGCATTTTCATATTTAAATGAAATATCTAAGAAACTGAATAATCCCAACATTACAATATTTGCAACTGGGTTCTCTGAGCAAACAGTAGCACTCAAAGAAAGAACTGATGCTATTGATAAACTTTTCTTGACTAATCTTGATGATACACCAGCAACTGCTTGGTATGGTCATCGCAAATTTGCCGAAAATTTAGTAAGATTTTTAAATCCTAAAGTCATTGTAGATCTTGGTGTTGACTGGGGATACTCAACATTCTCATTTGCTATTCCTAGAATTGGACATACTTATGGTATTGATAACTTCACGGGAGATGAATTTGTAGGAACAGATGAACTTCGTGAGAAATATGATTTTGTAATGATGAAGAGAGAAAAACTTCACCTTCAAGATAATCTAACTCTTATTGAAGGAGACTTTACTGAGGTAGCACAAACTTGGGATAAAACAATTGATATTCTTCATATTGATGGAAGCCATAAGTATGAAGATATTAAGAGAGACTTTGAAACTTGGAGTAAGTTTGTAACTGATGATGGAATTATCTTACTTCACGATACTTGTGTAGAAAGTTTTAATAGTAGAGAGTATGGAGTAAAAAAATTCTTTGATGAACTTAATATACCTAAATTCACATTTACCCATTGTTTTGGTCTTGGAGTTATTTGTAGGAATGAGGTTGTTCTAAATCATATTAAAAATAATTTTATATGAAAATAATAATCCCAGTATCAGTTGGAGAATTAATTGATAAGATTACGATTTTAGAAATCAAATCTCAATATACAACAAATGAATATGTCTCAAAAGAGCTTCGTGAATTAAATCAAATCAAATCCACTCTTACTCAATATACTTTAGAGTATGAAGTGAAACTTAAAGAAGTCAATCAAAAACTTTGGAAGATAGAAGATAGATTGAGAGAAAAGGAAAAACTTCAAGAATTTGATGAAGAGTTTATAGAACTTGCTCGTAGTGTTTATATGACTAATGACTTAAGAGCAGTAATCAAAAAGAAAATAAATGAAGAAACTCAATCAACTTATCAAGAGATAAAATTATATTGACATTTATTTTAATATGATATATAATGAGTTAGAGATTACTATCAAAAATTATGACCGAACAACAGACACATTTGCAACAAGTGATTGAGCAACAACAACAATTGGTTTCCGAAATTAATACTCTCAACAATCAAGTCGCAACAAAAAAAGAAATTGTACTTAAACTTCAGGGTGTTGTTGAATATCTTCAACAAACCGGTGTCGTACTTCCCATTGCAGAAGAACCAGAATGAGTATTCTAAAAACACTTGACACCTGACCTCAAGTATCTTATAGTATCAAAGTCAGTTCGTTCTTCGTATCTTTGATATATGTTATAGATGATAAACTTCCTTGGAATTCTATACAGGATATAAATTCTAAATAAAAATAATTGCAAAATATAATTATGTGTGTTACAATATTGTAAAAGAAAATCATTTATGAATTTTGTACAGATTGCTCTTCAAGCACAGGGATCTATTCATCCACTTATAATTCCATCAGAATTGACAAATGGATTGGGATTAATGAATCCTTCTATATTAATTGATAAAGATAAAATACTTGTAGTTTTACGATCTGTTAATTATACTTTTTATCATTCGGAGAAAAAACTTTTTCAACATCAATGGGGGCCTCTAACATATGTTCACCCAGAACATGATATGCACCTGAGGACAATTAATTATTATCTAGAGTTAGATGATAATTATAATATTACTCGTTATAATAAAATTGATACTTCTAAATTTCCAAATAAAGAACTTTGGGAATTTGTTGGACTTGAAGATGCTAGAATATTCAGATGGAATGGAAAACTTTATACTTCAGGAGTTCGTAGAGATCTAGATACTATCGGAACTGGTAGGATGGAGTTGTGTGAAATTGTAGTTGATCAAAATAATGTTACTGAAGTTTCTAGAGTTAGAATACAACCACCAAATGATCCAAATTCTTATTGTGAAAAGAATTGGATGCCTGTTCTAGATCAACCAAATGTGTATGTTAAGTGGACTAATCCCACCGAAGTTGTTGAAATAAACCCAGATACTACAGAATCTAAAACAATATTTTTAGGTAATCGTTATAATTTACCTAGAGATATTCGTGGAGGTTCTCAAGTAATCCCTTGGAGAGATTATTATATTGCTATGACACATGAGGTCGATTTATTCAATAGCGAGGTCGAAAGAAAAGATGCTATTTACTATCACAGGATAATTATTTGGGATAAAAATTGGAACATTGTTAAATGGTCTAATCAATTTTCCCTTATGGGAGGACATGTTGAATTTTGTATTGGTCTAGCACATAAGGATGATTATTTCTTAATGACTTTCGGATTTCAAGATAATGCTGCATATTTACTCAAATTTCCAGAATCTATAATTGAAGAGGTGTTAAAATGACAGACTATTCATTGTCAGATTTACTTTTGAGGTACAATATCGATCCCGAAGATTCAATAAATAATTTTTATCTTGCTTTTTATTATCATAGCATTGGACAGACTGCTGCTGCTGTTTCATTCTATTTGAGAACTGCTGAAAGAACTGATGATAAAAGAATGCAGTATCAGTGCCTTTTGGCAGCAGCAAAGTGTTTTGATTTGCAAGGATCTAGAAATTTTACAGTAAAAAGTTTGTTGCAAAATGCACTAGCAACTTTGCCACAAAGACCTGAGGCATATTATTTTTTAAGTAAATTTTATACCAAAGAAAATAGTCATTATGATGCTTATTTGATTTCTTCTATCGGAGAAAAATTGGCACAAAAAAATCCAGAATCTTTAGATATTAATCTTGGATATTCTGGGTTCTATTCTATTTTAATGGAAAAGGCAAAATCTGCATATCCATGTGGATTATGTGATGAATCCAGAAAATTATTTTTTAAACTCAAAGATCAATATGTTAATGATATGACTGAAGAAGATAAAAACTTTTTACAAGAAAAACTAAGTTCTCTAGGTGCTCACGGAGCAAAATATGAGTTTAAAACATATCGTACAGAAGATCATAATAATTTGAGATTTAAATTCAAACGGTCTGAAAATATTCAACAAAATCATTCTCAAGTTTTTCAAGATATTTTTGTTCTTTCCATATTGAATGGAAAGATGAATGGAACTTTTCTTGAGATTGGAGGAGGATATGCGTATCATAAAAATAATACAGCATTGCTAGAAAGTGATTTTGGTTGGAAAGGAGTTTCAATTGAATTCAATGAAACTTGTGTGAATGACTATAAGACCCATAGACCAAATACTAATGTATTAAATACTAATGCATTATTAATTAATTATTCAAGATTAATCAAAGAGTATTTTGGTGATGAAAAAGTTCTTGATTATTTACAACTTGATATTGAACCATCTGCAAATACTTATGAAGCATTACTTTTAATTCCTTTTGATGAGTATAAGTTTAGAGTGATCACTTACGAGCACGATCATTATGTGGATGTATCTGGTTCTTATAGGAATAAATCAAGAGAATATCTTACCAAAATGGGTTATGAACTTGTAGTATCAAATGTTGCCGAAGATGATGAGTCTTCCTTTGAAGATTGGTGGGTTCATCCAGATTTCGTTGATGGATCTATCGTAGATATTATGAAAGCAACCGATGACTCTGTTAAAAATGCTGGTAAATATATGCTAGGTGGTGAAGTATTTTTGCAAGAAACTCCAAAAGAAGACGAAATAAATGAAGAATGGGAATGGCAATGGGGAGAAATCGGTCAATTGGAATGGTTAAAACACAGTATTATTGAAGAAGTGTTTGAACATGACATCTATCAAAAACATTTCAGAGTTAATGAAGGAGATGTTGTTTTAGATATTGGTGCAAGTTGCGGTCCATTTACCTATAAAATTTTAGATCAAAAACCATCTAAAGTTTATTGTTTTGAACCTCATAAAGGACTATTTAAAACAATGGAACATAACCTTCAAGGAAAAGATAATGTTGTTTTAATCAATAAAGGTGTTGCTAATGTAGATTCTGAATATATTACTGCTGAACTCTTTGATATTACATGTAGAGAAACTTGGGAAAAGGAAAACCTTGCTGATGGTATTAGATTTGATACTTTTATTAAGGAAAATGACATTCAACAAGTTGACTTCATTAAAATTGATGCAGAAGGTGGAGAATATGATCTCTTCTCTAATGAAAATTTACCATGGGTTATTAAGAATGTCAAAAAAGTTGCTGGTGAATGGCATTTATCCAATGACTATTTAAAAAATAAATTTAGAGAATTTAGAGATAACGCTTTAGTTCACTTTGATAAAACAAAAATTAAAGCTCATGAGTGTGTAACCGAAAATGAAATTTCGGACTTAATTTGGGAAGAAACTATTTTCAATTATCGTGAAATTATTTTATACATTGATAATAGTGCAGAACCGGAAAAATTTTGGGATATGACTCCTTGGCCAACAATGGAATTCACAACTTCTGTTCCCAAAAAGGGATGTGTAGTTGATTGTGTATATTGTCCACAAAGGATTTTAGAAAAATCATATGTTGATGAGGAGAGGTATCTTACATTAGATAATTTTAAGAGAGCAGTAGATAAACTGCCCCAAAATGTTAGAGTGACTTTTGCAGGATTTACTGAACCTTGGTTGAATAACGATTGTACGGATATGGTTTTGTACGCCCAAAAAAAGGGTCATCCAATTGCAGTATTTACAACTGGTATTGGAATGAAAGTTGATGATGTCTATAGAATTAAAAATGTCCCTTATGATTTGGGTCCAAATGGCAGATTTGTTCTCCATCTTCCGGATAATGAGAGAAGAGCAAAGCACCCGATTACTAAAAATTATATTGAGGTGTTGGAAGCCTTTAAGAACGTTCATCATGAAATTCAAGGTTTTTATACAATGGCAATGGGGACCGTTCATGATGAAGTTAAGCATCTTTTTCCAGAAGCAGTTGTTCCTGCATTCTGGTCTAGAGCAGGTAATTTGGTAGGAGAAGCAATGTTAAAACCAGAACTTCTTAATCTTCAGAGTGAATATAAATCAATATATCATGGTGAAGAACCAAGAACTTGTGGATGTGATGAACATCTTTATCACAACATTATGCTTCCTAATGGTGATGTTTCTCTGTGCTGTATGGATTATAGTCTAAAATTTATTATTGGAAACCTATTTGAGCAATCTTATAGTGATATTGCACCCAAACCACAATCATGCTATGATATGTGTAGATTTTGTGAGAATGGTGTAAAACCTCAATGAGCATATCGGTAATAATTTTCTTTGGTGAGAAAAGGGAGGATCTTTGGGAATATGATTATATAACTGAAGATCTTCTTCCTAAATGTTCTAAAAATATTGATTTTGTTTCGTATTCAAATTTAAATACCTACAGTCAAAACTGCGATATCTTCGTCTATTCGTGTAGAGATCCCAAGAATTTTCACTGGGGATTTATGCCTGACTATACTCAAGTACTTGAGGCAGTTAAAAAATTTAAACCCAAAATTATAATTCAAGTTTCTGATGAGTTTGGGCATGAAGACAATAGTTCTCACAATAATTTGGCAAATTATTGTGAGTTATTTTTAAGGAATTATCATCATTCAAATTATTCTTACTCGGATAATACTTTACATATTCCACTTGGGCGCAAAAATAATTTTGATATTTCGAATAAAAAAATTACCTCAGTATTGGAGAGGGAATATAATTGGTGCTTTGTTGGACAAAAAAAATCTGATAGGGAAGATTTAGTTAATTCATTTTCTTCCATTCCAGATCATTATTGTTTAATTCATGATGGAGATGAAAAACAGAAGATAGATGGTAATCAAATAGCAGATTATTATTTAAATTCAATTTTTGTTCCTTGTAGTAGAGGTTGGAATACATTGAATACTATGAGGATTTATGAAGCATCAATGTGTGGGTCAATTCCAGTAGTTGTAGGTACTAAAGAAGAAATAGATATTAATTTTAAATGTGAAGACTCCCCTCCTTTCATTTTTTCGGATACTTGGGAAAGTGCTGCATCAACTTGCAAATCTTTACTCGAACAACCTGATATTTTAATTGAAAAACAAAAACATATTTTAAAATGGTATAATACTAGAATGGATAAAATAAAGTCTGAAATATCTGAAATTCTAAACATTGAAGAAAATCCATATCGTACAATAGTTCAGATTGGTGCAAATTATGGTGACGATGATCTTGCAAATTATATTAAGAAAAATTGTTTGGAAATTGATTTTGCCTTATTTGTTGAAGCAAATCAAATCCATATTTCAGCATTAAAAGAATGCTATAAAAATTATAAAAATGCAATCATAGAAAATATTGCAGTCAAACTTCCCCATGTTGAAGATAATGAACTGACAATTTTTTATCATACAAATGATGGACCTCAATATGGAATTTCTTCATGTGATGTAAATCATATTATTAAGCATGTGGAATTTGTACCATATCTAAAGGATGGGGAAATTAAATCATTTAAAGTTCCATGCATCACTATGGAAGAACTATTTGATAAACATGGCATTAAAGAATTAGATTGGATTTTATTAGATGTTGAAGGAATTGATGCAGAATTATTATTAAGTTTTAATTGGAAAAAATATAAAATTAAAAGAGTTGAAGTTGAGCATCTTCATTTGGGTGAATATAAGGAACAAATTGTAAACATGTTTAACAATATGGGATATATTCAGACTAAAGCATTACATGAATATGATTGGGCATTTGAGATAAAAACTTCACCGAATAAATTAAAAAATATTCCCAGTATTAATTGTATAAGTTTAGAAGAATATGAAGATAGAAGGAAACTTTTCTTAGAACAATTTAAAGCATATGGAGTAGATCATAAAATAAAATTCCATATTTCTGAAAAATTTGGTGAAGTCAAAGAAGTTTTGGAATTTGATGAGGGGTTTGAAGACAAATCATGCGATGGAAATAAATCTATTTTTGTTGCTCATCTTAAAAATATTAAAAATTGGTACAACAATACTAATGAGGAATATTCTTTATTTTGTGAAGATGATTTGAGTTTGGAACCAGTTCAGTATTGGAACTTTACTTGGGAAGATTTTGTTGAGCATTTGCCGAATGATTGGGAGTGTGTTCAATTATCTTATACTGGAGAAACTTTTAGTGAGCATATGATTCGTCTTCAGAAAAGAAAGTGGTATTTCTGGGGAAATCAGGCTCTCTTAATAAAAAGAAAATATGCCAAAAAATTGTTGGATCTCTATTATAAAGAAGATCGGATTATTATGAAGGTTCAAGACAGGGAACCATTCTATTATAAAGGATATTCTTTTTTCCCAAATTTTCATTTATACCCTTATGCAGAAACTCTGTTACTAAAGGGAATTGGAAATGTTTATTGTCTTCCACTATTTGTGGAGAATGTGGAATTTGAAGCAACATTTCATTTAAATAATCCGGACTTTTATAAAGAAAAACAAAAACCCGGACATTATGAATCTCACACAATTGCACTAAAATGGTGGAAAAGTGAGGGAAATAAAAAATCTATTCAAGAATTAACAACTATGATTAAAATTATTGATTATTTTCCATACTTTAATGAGACTGGTAGAGAACTTTTAGATTTTAGAATTAATCTACTTAAAGATCATGTTGATCAATTTATTATTTGTGAATCAAATAGAACTCATAGTGGCAATCTAGTAAAACCAGGATTACGAGATGCAATAAAATATTATAATTTACCAAAAGAAAAAATTCGTATTGTTGATTTAATTATTCCTGGAGATGATGAACTTGTTATCGAGAGCATAGATTATTTAAATTGTCATGAAGATAATGCACAAGATACTAATTCTCTAAGAGCAAGAGTTAGGGAAAGAATGCAGAAAGACGCAATCATGGAAGTCATAGATGATTATGATGACGATTGTATGATTATTCATAGCGATAGTGATGAAATTCCAAATCCCAATTACATTAAAGACATTAAAAATACACTCTTACTTCATCCTAATGGATATGTAAAAATTCCATTATCATATCATGAAGGTAGCGCAGATTTGAGATTGTATGATAAAAATACTAATCAACCAGTTCATTGGGCAATTTTTGCTGCAAATAGATCCATTTTTGAAAAAACAACACCAATTAGAATTCGTTCCGATAATGAAGTTCCTCCAGAACTTTATCTTCTTTATATGATTGATTCTCAAGGTAACAATATTGGTGAAATGGGGTGGCATTTTTCTTGGATGGGAAATCAAGAAAGGAGATCAATCAAAGCAAAAGCATTTGCTCACTATAATGATAATCTTTCATTCTTATCAAATTCTAGATATGAAAATGAAGATTTATCTGGAGATTATATTGATGGTTCATTACCACCATGTGGAAATGTGAATTATATTTTGAGGGATTATCCTATTTCAAATCTTCCAAAGTTGATGATTGAAACTCCAAGAATGAAAGAATTTTTTATACCCGAAAGGGAAACAAAAACTTCAAACTTAAATCTTACAATTTCTCAAGAACCTAAAACTTCCCTTATTGTATGCGAAGATTTTTATGAAGACCCACATGCAGTCAGGGAATATGCTCTTTCTTTAGATTTTAAAGAAAGTGATTATCATAGAGGAAGAAGAACTCTTCATCAACACATTTTGCCCGGTATCAAAGAAAAATTTGAACAACTTTTGGGTAAAAAAATTATTCGTTGGGGTGAAACTTATGGGATGTGTGGTAGATTTCAATATTGTACCGCAGAAGATGCAATAGTTTATCATGGAGATGACCAACAGTGGGCGGCGGTTATTTATTTAACTCCTGATGCTCCCTATGAAACTGGAACATCTTTATTGGTTCATAAAAAAACTGGTACTCGTCATTGTAGTGACCCAAGAATTTGGGATGCTTGGAAAGATACTGCACCAACAGGATTATACTTGGATGGAACTCCTTGGGACGAAATAGATAAGGTTGGAAATGTTTTCAATAGATTGGTTATTTGGGATGGTCACTGCCCACACTCCGCATCTAAATATTTTGGGTTTACAAAAGAAACCGCAAGATTGTTTCATATTTTCTTCTTTGATACTGATCCTACGCCTTCTTGATAAATTAATTTTAAAAATATTATTGGGTCTCTATAATAATGATAACAATGAATCGTATAGGTTCCAATGGAGGATTGGGAAATCAACTGTTTCAATATGCAGCATTAAGAAGTATTGTAAAAAAATTTAAATATGATTATTGCTTATCTGAAATAAATTCAAAATCTTTAGATAGTTATGGAAATTTAGAGCAATTAAATTTGTTTCAATGTTTTAAATTGAATAACGAGGAACATAAAAATACAAATTTTTCTAAGATAGAGTCTCATACATTCGGATTTCATGATCAAATATTCAACAAATGCCCAGATAATATTGATTTGGAAGGATATTTTCAAGATATAAAGTATTTTCAAGATAACTCCGATGACATTAAAAAGTCCTTTACATTTTATGAAAAATATTCTGATATAGGAAATCAATACACTTAACAATCAAGTCGCAACAAAAAGAGAACTTGCTCTTAAACTTCAGGGTGTTATTGAATATCTTCAACAAACCGGTGTCGTACTTCCCACTGTAGAAGAACCAGAATGAGTATTTTAAAAACACTTGACACCTGACCTCAAGTATCTTATAGTATCAAAGTCAGTTCGTTCTTCGTATCTTTGAGAACGAAACTGACCTGCTCTAATGGTGGTAATCTGAGCAGTTATCTAGAATAGAGAGTATGAGTGTGATGACTTATACTCTCTTTTTTTATGTCTTATGATACTTGACGAATATTTTAAAATCAATTATAATTACTCTGTGGGTTTTGAGATGAGACTGTAATAAGAATCTTAGAGACACTTCAGGAACTGGTCCAAGACCTCCCTAGAACCCAGCAAAGACCTGCTATGATACTGGAAGTTCAAAAGCACTTATATGTCTCTTTCACACGAAGTTCGTGGTTCTCTTGCAAGATGTTTAGCCACAGAAAATATTATAGTAGAACACAAAAATGTAGATACTGCGAGTTTTGATGTAGATAAACGCATTCTAACTTTACCTAATTGGAAAAAAGCAAGTGATACTGTATATCAAATGTTGATTTTACACGAAACATCACATTGTTTATATTCGCCAAATATTGATTATCGTGAAGAGTATCCTGATATTCCACACGATGTTGTGAATGTAGTTGAAGATGCTCGTGTAGAAAGATTAATGAAGAAAAAGTATGCAGGTTCTTCTCGTATTTTTTATAGTGCTTATAATGAATTGAATGAAGATGATTTCTTTTCTATTCAAGGTGAAAAGTTTGAAGAACTTTCGTTAATTGATCGTATCAATCTATATTTCAAGATTGGTGCATTTCATCATATTCCTTTTAATGATGAGGAAGATGAGTTTATTACTCGTATTAGTGTTGCTGAAACATTTGATGATGTATTAAAGATTTCACAAGACTTGATGAAGTATGTAAAAGAAAAGAAAGAAGCATCAGCAGCACCAATTGAAACATCTTCCGATCAAACAGAAAGCCAATCTGGTTCTGGTAATACAAATGAAGAAGCACAACAAGAAGGTGATAGTGAAGGTAATGAGGGTAGTGAAGGTTCATCAATAGAAAATGATATACAATCTGCTTCAAGTGGTATGAAACCAGAACAAGCAGGAAGTAAAGATGTTGATGATGATTTAGTATCCAAAACATCTAGATCTTTTGATGAAAAATCAAAAGAATTAAATGAAAGAACAGATGATAAAAATACTGCATATGTAGAACTTCCAAAGTTTGATATGAGTAAACTGATTTTACCAAATGAGTATATTCATCGTCTTGCAGATAGTTTTTATCAGCAACATCTTCATAAAGAAGATTATGCAAATCAAGTAGTTTCTTATAATGAGTTTCGTAAATCAGCAGAACGTGAAGTATCTTATTTGGTAAAAGAGTTTGAGTGTAAGAAATCTGCAGATGCTTATGCTCGTTCTACAACTGCTCGCACTGGTATTTTAAATACTTCACTTCTTCATACCTATAAGTATAACGAAGATTTATTTAAGAAAGTATCTGTATTGCCTGATGGTAAAAATCACGGATTGATTTTTATTTTAGATTGGTCTGGGTCAATGGTTGATTATTTGTTAGATACTTATAAACAACTATTATCTTTGATATGGTTTTGTCGTAAAGTCAACATTCCATTTGATGTTTATGCCTTTACACAAGATCCAAATGCATATTTAGAGTTTGACCCACATCACACACCAGTATACGAAAAGAAGGAGAATGTATTATGTCCTGAGCCATCATTTCGTTTGATGAATATTTTTACCAGTAAAGTAAATAATCGGGAACTTGAAAAGCAACTCAAAACATTTTGGGTTATTTGTAGAGCATTTCAATACCGAAATGGTTTTGTTCCAAATCATCTTAATCTTTCTGGTACTCCATTAGGTGATACGATGATTGCACTTAATCAGATTATTCCGCAGTTTATTTCTTCAAATAAAGTGCAAAAGGTAAATGTAGTATTTCTTACAGATGGTGAAGGAAATATTAATCCACACGGCAAAAAGTCAAAAATGTATAATGGTGAAGAATATGTGACGTTTGCTTATGCAAAAGACACAATTATTCGTAATCGTAAAAATGGTCGTATGTATCCTTCTTATCTTTATGGTAGTTTCTCACAATACTTCAAAACATTAACACAATATACCAAAGATATGTTTCCAAATGTAAATCTAATCAACTTTCGTATTGCACTTACCAAAGAACTTCATTCTTGTTATACTGCATTTGGTGATACTCATATACCTTATGATACAGTAAAAGAACAGTTTCGTAAGAATAAGTTTGTGTCTTTTAGTAAATCAGGTTTTGATAAGTGCTTTGTGCTCTCATCTCATAGTATGAATGCAGATACTGATTTGAATGTAGAAGAGGGTGCTACCAAAACAGCAATCAAATCTGCATTCACCAAAATGTTGAAAAACAAAAGAACAAACAAAAAAGTTCTAAGTGAGTTTGTAGAGTTAGTCGCATAGACCAGTTCCCAAGGTGTCTACCAAGACACCTTTATTCCCCTTTTTGATGCTATACTACGTGAGTAGTTAAGCAGTTCCCCACCAGTTCTTTATTTTTTTATTATGGAAAACGCAATTCAACTTCTTCAAGACCAGTTTGGTATTGAGTTTGGTGCAGATGCTGTTCGTTCAGTTGCTTCACAAATCAATACTTCTTATGCTACATTATCCAAAAAACTATCTGCATATAAAGTATGTCGTGGTAAATGGAACTTAGAAATCACCAAAGAAAAACTTGATGAACTGGAAGATACTTATTCTGCTCCTGCTGCTGAACCAATCACTATGATAGAAGCAGTTAAACAAAATCTTATTCCTGATAAAGATGATACTTTCGTCAGCTTCGGCAATTTCACTGATATTAAGAAGATTATTCAATCTGGGTTATTCTATCCTGCTTTCATTACTGGTTTATCTGGTAATGGTAAAACTTTTGGTGTAGAGCAAGCTTGTGCGCAACTTGGTCGTGAACTTATTCGTGTGAATATCACGATTGAAACTGATGCTGACGATTTGATTGGTGGATTTAGGCTTTTAGATGGCGAAACAGTATGGCATAATGGCCCTGTGATTGAAGCACTTCAACGTGGTGCTATTCTATTACTGGATGAGATTGACCTTGCATCTAATAAGATTTTATGTCTTCAATCTATTTTAGAGGGTACTGGTATATTTCTGAAAAAGATTGGTAAGTTTGTAAGACCAAAGGCAGGATTTAATATCATTGCAACTGCTAATACCAAAGGTAAAGGTAGTGATGATGGTCGTTTTATTGGAACTAATGTTCTTAACGAAGCATTTTTGGAGAGATTTCCAGTCACTTTTGAGCAAGAGTATCCTACACTTACAGTAGAAAAGAAAATCTTGACGAATGTTGCAGCATCACTTAAAATACCTATGGTCAAAGAACACGAGGACTTTATCAATCATCTCTGTACTTGGAGTGAAATCATTCGCAAAACTTTTGCTGATGGTGGTATTGATGAAGTCATTTCAACTCGTCGTTTAGTTCACGTTCTTCGTGCTTATTCTATCTTTGGTAAGAAAGAAAAAGCAATCAAAGTATGTTTAAATCGTTTTGATGACGAAACTAAAACTACCTTTGTAGAACTTTACGATAAGATTGATGCCGAGTTTGTAAATAGTAACAATCAAGACATAAAGGAGGAGTAATCCTTTCTTTATGTCTATATAAATACAATCCCTTCACCCCCCCTTACATTTTCCTTTATGACTTTACTACTTCTAGAAAAAGATGCAGATGCTATTTATGAGGAACTGCAAGATGCTGATACAGAAGATTTGGAAGAAGAATATAGAGAAGATAGAATGGACCAGATGATTTCCCGTTACGGATATTAGGAGGTTAAAAAAATGACTGAACACCAAGAACAAGAACTCATCAACTTAGATGAGAATGAAGATATGGATTACTTTGCAAAATACTTAGGCATTGATTGTGAAGATTATAAATGCTTTACTCGGGATAGAGATATTGATTTTGATGATTGGTCTCATTAACTAGGTAATTGAAATGGAAATTCGTGATGTTGAAGTGAATGAAAGAACTGGTGAAGTTGTAGTCACTGCATTATTTGATGATGCAGTGCAAGTTTCACCTGCAACTTGGGAACAACCAGCAGAATATAAATCTGGTTATCGTATCACTTCTTTCTTTATGGAAGATATTGATTTTGATGTAAATGATAGGAATGCTTTGGAAGATTATCTCGAAAAAGCAGACTGGGAACCTTATGGGTATGATGATGAATAATCAAAACTACCGAGTGATGTCTGAACTTGTAGAACAGCATCAAAAAAGAATTAAATACTTGGAAAATAAAGTTCTGGAATATGAGGCAGAAATTAATCAACTCAAATACTTTATCAAGGAAGAAAAGAAATGATTTCTTTGATATTCGTAGTTTTATTATCTTGTTCTCAATCAAAAATGTTGATTGATAATATTCAACAAAATAACTCTTTGACTTATATACAGAAACAAGAGTTGATTCAACAAATTCAAGAGGCATCAAAGACCTGTTCTCAAACTGGCACACAGACCCCTTGACCGGGGTCTTTTTTTATGCTATGATACACTCATACACACAAATCTCCCAATGAACTACAAGGCAACAGTTCAACTCTCCTATACGAGTACCAGTGATGGTGCGA
>SXGQ01806153.1_pt1 | contig 14993 bp, 12 predicted proteins | sample 3178371 | NCBI WGS metagenome assembly SXGQ01 (sample SAMN11356859, study PRJNA531348) | freshwater metagenome | isolation source: freshwater sample F1-20 | place: China: Fuxian Lake, Yuxi | collected 2017-12-25
GAGATGATCACGTCCTTCTTGCGGTCGACGATGCTCCGGTGGTGCTCGTCGTCGATGGCTCCGCCGTCGCCGGTGTGGAACCAACCGCCCTCCAGCGCCCGGGCGCTCTCCTCGGGCTGCTCCCAGTACCCCTCGAGCACGACGTTGGAGCGGGCCAGCACCTCGCCGGACTCGCTGATCGCCAGCGAGACGCCGAGGGCGGGCGCGCCGGCGCGAGACAGCTTCCGGGCCCGCTCGGCCGGGTCCAGGTCGTCGTACTCCGCCCGGCCCCGGTTGATGGTGAGGAGCGGTGCGGTCTCGGTCAGCCCGTAGATCTGCACGTACTCCCAGCCGAGGTCGCGCGCGACGGCCTCGATCGTCGCGGTGGGCGGCGGCGCACCGGCCATGACCCAGCGTGTGGTCCCCCGTCCGGGCACGTCGCCCTCGAGCGACCGTGCCGCGTCGAGCACGATCGAACCCACCGCCGGCGCGCCGCACAGCAGCGTGATGCCGTGCTGGTCGACACGGCGCAGGATCTCGGGCCCGTCGATCTGGCGGAGCACGACGTGGCGGCCGCCCATCCCGGTCACGGCGTAGACCATCCCCCACCCGTTGCAGTGGAACATCGGCAGGGTGTGGAGGTAGACGTCCCGATCGCTCACCCCCATGTGCCAGCCGAAGGTCGCCGCGTTGAGCCACAGGCTGCGGTGGGTGAGCTGCACCCCCTTCGGCCGTGCCGTCGTGCCGCTGGTGTAGTTGATGGTGGCGGTGGCGTCCTCGTCGGGCTCCCACGGGATCGGCTCGCCGACGGCCCGGAAGAGCTGCTGGTCGGTCTCGGCGCCGAGCACCATCGTGTGCTCGGCCTCGACGCCCGCCAGGTCGTCGGCCAGCGCCGGGTCGATCAGCAGGACCGAGGCGCCGGAGTGCTCGACGATGTAGGCGATCTCCTCCCGGTTCAGCCGGAAGTTGATCGGCACGAGGATCCGTCCGTAGGCGCTGACCCCGAAGAAGGCGGTCAGGAGCCGGGCCGAGTTGTGGCTGACGACGGCCACCCGCTCGCCGTGCTTCACCCCGAGCTCGTCGAGGGCCACCGCCATGGAGCGCGCCCGAGCTGCCATCTCGCGGTAGGTCACCGAGCCCCAGGACTGGGCCGGCTGGTCGGGCTCGTCGACGAAGGCGATGCGATCGCCGTACACGAGCTCGGCCCGGTCGATGTGGTCTCGGACGGTGAGCGGGACTCGCATGGCCTGTTCCCCCTGGTGCGGTGCGCGGGCCGGCACCCTACCGAGCCGGTCGCGGGTCGTCGCCGCCTCCGCCATCGGGCAGAGTGGCACCAGACCACCCCCACACGACGGAGGAGCCCCATGACCGGTTGGGTCGACGACATCGAGAAGGCCACCCTCGACAACGACACGTTCCGCACCGTGCTGTTCACGGGGAAGCACCTGCAGATGACGGTCATGTGCCTGCAACCCGGCGAGGAGATCGGGGTCGAGAAGCACGACGACCTCGACCAGTTCATCCGCATCGAGCAGGGCATGGCCCAGGTGCAGATGGGCGCCTCGGAGGACGACCTGTCCGAGCGGCACGACGTCGAGGACGACTGGGCCGCCATCATCCCCGGCGGCACCTGGCACAACGTCGTCAACACGGGCGAGGGCCAGCTGCGCCTCTACTCGATCTACACGCCGCCCGAGCACCCCGAGGGCACGGTCCACCGGACCAAGGCCGAGGCCGACGCCGCCGAGCACGACCACTAGAGCCGGGCTCGGCGCTAGAGGTACCCCAGATCCCGGGCCTCGCGGCTGAGCTGGTCGCGGAAGTCGGGGTGGGCGACCCGGATGAGAGCCGCCGCTCGCTCCCGCAGGGACCGTCCCCGCAGCTCCGCGACGCCCCACTCCGTGACGACGTTGTCGATCGTGTTCTTCAGCGTCGTCACCACCGACCCCGGCGGCAGGTGGGCCGAGATCCGCGACTTGGACCCGTCGCTCGTCGTCGAGCGCAGCACGATGAACCCCTGCCCGTCGCGCGAGTACTGCGCGCCGCGTGCGAAGTCGGTCTGGCCGCCCGAGCCGCTCCAGTAGCGACCGCCGATCGTCTCCGACGCAGCCTGTCCGAGGAAGTCGATCTCGGTGGTGGCGTTCACCGACACGAAGCAGTCGTCCTGGCCGATCACCCGGGGATCGTTGACCCAGTCGACCGGCTGCATGTCGACGATCGTGTTCTCGTCCATGAAGTCGTAGAGGGCTCGCGTGCCGAGGGCGAACGTGGCGACCATCTTCGTGGGACGCCGGCGCTTCCGGGTGCCGTTCATCACGCCGGACTCGACCAGCGGGATCACGCCGTCGCTCAGCAGCTCGGTGTGGAGGCCGAGGTCCCGGTGGTCGCCGAGCCGACCGAGGATGGCGTTGGGGATCGAGCCGATCCCGACCTGCAAGGTGGCCCCGTCGGGGATCCGCTCGGCGACCTGGGCGGCGATGCGGTCGTCCATCTCGTTCACCGCCGGCGGCGGCACCTCCAGCAGCGGACGGTCGACCTCGACCCAGCCGGCGACCTGCGACACGTGCAGCTGGTTGCGGCCGAAGGTCCGGGGCATCTGGGCGTTGGCCTCGAGGAAGAACGGGACCTTGCCGATGAACGACGCCACGTAGTCGGCGTTGGTGCCGAGCGAGAAGCAGCCGTGCCGGTCGATCGGCGAGCACGCCGCGAGCACGATCGTCGGACCGGTGAGCGCAGCCAGGAGCTGGGGGACCTCGGAGAAGTGGCACGGCACGAGGTCGCAGCCGCCCTCGTGGAACGCCTTCCTCGTGACGTGGGAGAGGAAGTAGGCGCGGTAGTCGAGTCGACCACGGTTGGCCCCATGCAGGAACGGGCGGTCGTGGAGCCCGTGCATCTGGTGGACGGTGACGCGGTCGAGCCCGTCGGCGTGCTCCTGGAGGGCGTCGAGCAGGGTGACCGGCTCGCCGTTCGCCAGCGGGACGACGACGTTCGTGCCCGGCGCGATGTGGTCGAGCACCGCGTCGGCCGAGGCCGACGGACCGGTGATCACTGGAACAGGGCGGACGGGGGTGTGGCGACGCCGTCCGCCCACGCCGCACGGCGGGATGCGAGCCGGTGCAGGAACAGGGCGGTCTGCCCGCGCGAGACGTCGCGGCGGGGCTCGAAGCGCCCCTGCTCGTTGCCGCCCGTGATGCCGTGCACCTTCGCCCACCGCACCGCTTCCTCGTAGAACGCGTCCGGAGGCACGTCGCTGAAGCCGTGCTCCGGGTTGCCGGTCGGCTCGCCGGCGAGGCGGTGCAGGAACGCGACCATCTGCGAGCGGGTCACGGGATCGCTCGGACCGAACCGGGCCAGGCCGGTGCCGCCCGTGATGCCGGCCGCAGCGAGCCACCGGACGGCATCGTCGAAGAACGACCCGGGAGGGACGTCGACGAAGCCGTGGGGCAGGGGCTCGAAGGGCTTGCCCATGAGCCGCCAGAGGAACAGGGCCATCTGCCCCCGCGACACCACGTCGAGGGGACGGAACTTCGGGGGCGAGCCGACGCCGGTGGTGATCTCGGCCCGGACCATCCAGGCCACGGCGGCGGCGTAGATCGAGCTCAGCGGGATGTCGGACAGGCCGAGCTGGCGCATGTGGGCCGAGGCCCGGATCGCCGGGAGCTGCGGGTACAGGTACTGGCCCGGGCACGAGGTGCCGCCGCCGGATGCGCCGACGTCGCGGTGCCCGATGATCCGCGAGTACGTGCCCGACTTGCCGGTCGAGGCCGACGAGTAGAAGACGGGTTGCGCGACGTCGCAGCCGTGCAGGTCGAGCTTCCACGCGGCGAGGGCGGTGACCGCCTCGATCACTGCGGCCGGGGGCCGGGCCAGCTGGTGGTCCCCGAGGACGGAGATGCCTGTGGTCGACGTGTTGTGGCCGTAGGCGTGGCCGCCGATGACCGCGTTGTGGGTGCCGCCCGCGCGGGCGTCCCAGACGCGGCCGAAGCGGTCGACGATGAAGTTGTAGGCGATGTCGTTCCAGCCGTTGGAGTCCATGTGGTAGCGCTGGATCGCTGCGATCATCCCCGGGACCTCGCCGGCGGTGTACCCGTTGCGGTTCACCGTGTGGTGCACGATCGCCATCTTCAGCTCCTTGGCGATCTCGGGCGTCCCCTTGTACGGGCGCGGGTTCCACGACGCCCGGGTCTGGATCACGGGTTGCGGTGCACGGGTGGTCGCCGCCGGGGTGTCGTTGCGGTGGAGCCCGAGGACCGTGGGCGTCTCGCGCTGCAGGTGCACCTCGGCGGAGCCCTCGATGCCGCCGGGGACCTCGATCTCGACGGCATCCGACCAGCCCACCCAGAGGGCCTGGCTGGTGTGGCGGGGGCCGCCGGGCGCCTCGTCGTCGTCGGGACGCTCCCCCGGCGCGAACACGAGCGGCATCCACTCGCTCCAACCGTCGGCGCCGCGGGTGCGGATCCAGGCCGTGTGCTCCTCGTCGGGGGCCAGACCGGTCGGCGCGCTGATGCCCACCAGGACGAAGGGGTCGACCGTGCCGCCGCCCCGCTGGTCGCGTCGCAGGTCCCGGAGCCGGTGCCGGTCGGTGCGCAGCTCGTGCTGTGCCACGACGAGCGACACGCCGTCCAGGGACGTGGTGCCGGCCTGCTGCAGCATGCGAGCCACCGCCGAGCTGGCCACGACCGACGTCGCCGCCGCACCGAGCAGTGCTCGTCGGGTCAGGCCCGTGGGCATGCCGGGATCGGGAGAGCCCTGCGGGCCCGCCGCTTCGTGCTCGTTCGCCATCGTGTCGTTCCCTCGAGGTGTGCGGAGTGGTTGCTCGCCGCCCGAGCGCGCAGCATCGAGATCGACGCTGGCCCCTGCCTGGCCCAAACGGTACCGCGGGTCACCGCCGACGTCGGCGCGGAGCCGGGACGAACCCGCCCCGGAACGGCAGATGCCCAGGCCAACGAGGTGACCTGGGCACATCCGGAGTGGGCCGTGAGGGATTCGAACCCCCGACCCCCTGCGCGTCATGCGCTTTCCGGGGGTCCGTGTACGTCCGCTGGGGCGCGGAGCTGCAGGTCAGAGCGTTGCGCGGTCCGTCGGTGTTCGCCAGTGTTCGCCTTCGTTGGCTCCCCTGTTGGCTCCCCTCCGACAACTTCCCGGCCCTCCTGTCAGGGGGCACTGATACAGTCGAATCACACGGTTGTGGTTTGACCTGTGCCCGAGGAGTGTCCGTGGCAAAGAAGTACTCGACCAGCCAACAGATCGGGGACCACGGGCACACGTACGCGGCAAGCGAGGTCACCCGCTTGGGCCATCTCTGGCATGACCGTCGTGTTGATCACGGCATCGACGCAGAAATTGAGCTCGTGGACCCCGGGACGCGTGAGCCTCTGAATCGCCTCATCCTTGTCCAGAGCAAAGCTTCTCACCGTCCGTTCCCGGGTGAGACCTCGAACTCATTCCACTATCTCGTGACCAGCGACGACATGGGTTATTGGCTCAACGGTTCCAACGAGGTCATCGTCGTCTGCTCACACCCGGCAAGCGGCGACGTCTGGTGGGCCCCGGCACGTCGAGCCACGCCGCCCCCGCCCGGGCGCAAGAGCTGGCGCATCGACTTCGACAAGCACGCCGACCGTCTGGACGCAGCATCAGCCAGTCGCTTGCTCGATCTCGGAACTCGTGGCGGCTTGGCGCCGTCCCTGCCAGTGTCCCCGACGCGTCGCGTAGAGACCCTCCATTCGAACCTCTTGCTCCTCGTCGATCTCCCGGACGTCGTCTACGTCGCGCCCACATGGCAACCGGATCCAAGACGTTTGGGACGGGCGCTGCGAGAGTCAGGCTGCTTTCGCTCGGACTGGGTCTTGCGGGAAGGCCTGATTCACTCGTTTGAAGACCCCCGAGCCACCGGACTGGACCCCTTCGTGGAGGGCGGGGTCGAGGCCGTGGACACCGAGTCCTTCTCGGAGGCAAAGGATCTCGACACCTCAAACCGCTTCGCCCACCTGTTGCGCCAGGCCTTGCGCGAACAGGAGCACGGTGCGTTGGCGGTGCACCACCGGAGGAAGTACTTCTACTTTCGACCCAGTCCCGATCTGGAGCTTCGGCGAGTTAAGACCTCCTCGAAGGGGAAGGGCCGCGCCGTGTTCCAGCCGAACCTCAAGAAGAGCGATTCGTCGACGATCGCAGACTTCCGGCACTTCGCCGCGACCATCAACTTCGTCCCGACCTTGGACGGTTGGGCAGCGCAGATCGTACCGACGTACCACTTCACTTCGGACGGTCACCGCGATCTTCCGTGGGGTGCTGACCGTGTCAAGGGGATGAAGCGTCTCGAGAAGAACAGCGCGGTCTCCAGTTTGGTTCGCTTCTGGGCCGACTACCTCGCACGACCTGACCAGTTGGTTGGCGATGCTCGGAGCCTCCGCTTCGGACATCTCCTGACGGCGACCGTCGACATCGGCATCGACGAGGCTGCGTGGAAGGCGGGAGCATCTGCACCTTCGGACCCTCCGGCGGGTCAAGAGGCGCTGGACCTATGAGGGCTGTCGTACTTCCGGAACCAGAACTCGACTTCGGCGCGTCCGGAGCCCATCGGGATCCCCGGTTCGGCATCACCACTTTCGGCCCAGTCGATCGAGGCTCGATGCCGGCGCCTACCGACATCCGAGTCGGTTTCGTGGGTCCGGCCGATGGAATCCACGGCGCACGGCAGTGGCTCGAGCGTTGTCGAACCGCGATCGCCGGAAAGCCAGCGTCGAAGAGTCCAGAGTTGTTCTGCGACTTCCCAGGCTTCGCACACGATTCGCCGTTTGAATCACAGCTTCTGTTCGATGAGTCATGGGAGCGAACGATCTCAGGCCGGACGCTTCGTCGCGAGATTGAGAAGCCCATCGGGCTCGCTACCGCCGCATGTGCGGATCTGTATACGCGGGAGGTCGCCGATCTCGCCGAGCGTCGCATCGTCGACGTCGTGGTTGTCGCTCGGCCCGACGATCTAGAGGATGACGTTCCGCAACGAAGTCGGCTCCGGTCCGACGAACTGGAGGCGAGCACGGAAGTCGATGGGGAGCACGTCGACTTCCACGATCTGCTGAAGGCCCAATGCATCTCCCTCGGGGTACCCCTTCAGTTGGTCCGGTCGACGACATGGGATCCAACTCGGTCAACGGCAAAGCGAAGGTCGAGAAGGTCGCACTCGATCCAGGACGAGGCAACTCGGGCGTGGAACTTCCACACCGCCATCTACTACAAGGCTGGCGGGAACCCGTGGCGAATGCGCCGTGAACCGACCCAACTCCGGTCGCTGTTCGTCGGTGTCTCGTTCTTTCACGCCCGCGATCGCGCCAGTGTTCACACCTCTGTCGCACAAGTATTCGACGAACGGGGTGAGGGTGTCGTAGTTCGCGGAGGACCTGCAGCTCGGAAGAAGACAGACCGCCAGCCGCACCTGCAGCGGCACGATGCTGACGAGCTGCTCGGGACGGCCTTGGATGCCTATGAACGGGAGCATCACAGCTTCCCGGCGCGGGTTGTCGTCCATAAGACGTCAGCATTCGACGAGGAAGAGGTTTCGGGGTTCGAAGCGGCTGCCGACGCGAGGTACATCCGCCATCTTGAGTTGCTCTGGGTGAGCGATGACGGAGAGAGCACTCGGCTCTTCAGGAGCGGCGAATACCCGGTTCTGCGAGGAACGCTCGCCACGATCGCCAAGGACCGTCACCTCCTCTACACGAGAGGTGCGATCGACTTTTACCGCTTGTATCCCGGCATGTACATCCCGGCTCCGCTGGGCCTTCGCCCCGCAGTAGTCGAAAGCTCGATCGACGAGCTCGGTTCTGAGGTACTTGCGCTTTCCAAGATGAACTGGAACCAATCCCAGATGGACGGGCGGCTGCCGATAACGCTTCGTGCCGCTCGAGGAGTCGCTGGAATCATGAAGTACCTCGACCCGACGGCCAAGATTTCCGCTAGGTACGCAAGCTTCATGTAGCAGTGGCTTGGCAAGGTTCGGGCGCCGAGCTCATCGAGGAACGCGCTTCGGGTCTCGATCGGGAGTGGGCACCGAGGGACGATGCCGTTCGTCAGCTTCCGCTCCAGCGGAAGCTGCAAGGGTGTGTGTGCTCGGAGGGGTTGTCCGGAGGACGTCCGTTACTGCTTTCGGGTAAGCGCGGCGGGGCGGTGAGGGGCTGAAGGATCGTCGGTCGGATCGTCGTTGGGCTGAGGAGCTCTCGACCGACGGAGCGACGGCGTACAGGGCTGCAACGGCGGGCGCCACCGAGACGGACCGTGCCACGGTTGCAGCACCCCGTCTCGCAGCCCACCCATCACGGAGAGTCATCGGGTAAGTGACGAAGCGCGCGGTAAGCCCAGGACTGCGCTGCCGGCTGACTTACCGAAAGGGATTCTTCGACGGCTCGCGTGAGGTTTGGCGCTCTCAAAAGGCCTCGTAGGGCATGAGCAGCCACCACCAAGACACCCTCCCGCTCGCCCTCGACGACTGCCGCGTCGGCATCGCCGAGTCGTACGCCGACCGCACCCCGGCTACGAAGCCCACCGAGCACGCCGCCCGCCCCAGCGCATCCGCTCCGACTTACCCGAACCTCGACGCGAACGTCCTCCGACCCCGCCCCTCCCGCAAACACACCCTTGCAGCTTTCCCTTCCGGGAAAGCTGACGACACGGCCGGCGACTCCGATCCGGAGCCCGCTCCCCTGCTGCTGACGATCCCGGATGCCGGTCGGCTGCTCGGGGTCGGTCGTACAACGATGTACGAGCTGATCGGCGCCGGCGAGGTCGAGGTCGTCCACATCGGGCGCGCCGCCCGCATCCCACTCGAATCCGTCGAGCGATTCGTAGACCGGCTCCGTTCGGTGTCACACACCGGTCAGTAGTCTCGACCCATCCACGCCTCGGCGTGACTCGCAGCACCCGCTGCCCTCGACAACAACTGGGCATGCTGGAGATCTGCGATGGGCCGCCGTGGCCATGGCGAAGGAGCGCTCTTCCACGAGGAGGACCGCGACCGCTGGGTCGCCCTCCTCGAGCTGCCGCCGGACGGCAGCGGACGTCGACGACGTCGCAAGGTGACCGGTCGGACGAAGACTGACGCACGGCGGAAGCTCCGCCAGCTTCAACGCCGGCTCGAGGACGGACTGCCGACCGGCGACGGCTCGATGACCCTCGGCGACTTCCTCGAACGCTGGCTCAACGATGTGCTCCCGGCCCGGAGCCAGGTCCAGGCGAAGTCGACGGTCACCAACTACCGCTGGGCAGCCGGCCACGCCGTCCGCGGACTCGGACACCGCCGCCTTAACGAGCTGACTCCGGAGAACGTCGAGGCCCTGCTCCGCCACCTCGCCGACCAAGGCATGGCCCGCAACAGCGTGATGCGTGTCCGCTCGGTGCTGGTCATGGCGCTCAAGCACGCCCAGCGCCGGGACATCGTCGCCCGCAACGTCGCCGAGCTCTCCGAGATGCCGATCTCGGCGCGGGACCCACGCTCCGGACGCTCCCTGACGCCGGAGGAGGCACGCCAGCTGCTCGACGTCGCGGCCGAGGACCGGCTCGGCGGACTCGTCACCGTTGGACTCATGCTCGGACTCCGGCCGGGCGAGCTGTGCGGCCTTCGCTGGGAGGACGTCGACCTGGACGCCGGCGTGCTCTCTGTGCATCAGTCACGGAAGCGCACCACCGACGACGACGGCCGTGAGGCGCTCGTCCTCGGCGCGCCCAAGACGAGGAAGTCCAGGCGGGCTCTGGTCTTGCCACGGCCCGTGCTCGACCGGCTGCGACAGCACGAGCGCCGCCAGCGTGACGAGCGCCGGAACGCAGGCGAGCGCTGGCAGGACCTCGATCTCGTCTTCCCCACGAGTGTCGGCACTCCGATGAGCCCGAGCAACCTCCGTCGTGACCTGGCCCGCATCACGGTCGCCGCCGGTCTCGGTCGTTGGTCGCCGAACGAACTGCGTCACTCGGCGGCGTCGTTGCTGTCCGCTTCTGGGGTCCCGCTCGAGCAGATCGCCGACGTGCTCGGCCACGCCGACACCCGGATGCTCCTCAAGCACTACCGGCATCCCATCTCCCGGACCATCGACGCTGCTGCCGCCCCGATGGAGCGACTCTTCGGCGAGCCGGGAGGCGAGCGATGAAGCAACGGTTCGTCCGACCCGACGACGACCTCGGCGATGGGGAGGAGCTGATCCTCCGAGGCGGCGACCTCGACCCATCGATCATCCGCAGCGACGCTCAACGCATGTTCGACGTCTACGGGACCTACGGCATCTCGGTCTTCGGACTTCGTGGCGCAACGATCGATGAGCTCGCACAGGAGGCGCCGCTGGTGCGTTTCCCGCACTTCACAGTCATGACTGTGCGGACGATCCAATCCCTGGGCTTGCAGCTGGAGCCGACGGGACGGAACCCTCGCCACTACACGCTGATGCTTCGGACGCTCCACGAGGACGTCGACGCTCTGGTCTCCGCCGACCACCACGTGTGGGTCAACCCGTACCATGAACCCTGAGCCGAACGGAGGGCTCGTCATGGACTTCGAACTCGACATCACCGCCGACCTCAACGCCCAGGACGACAACGGCCTCGGCTGGTCGACCCTTGCCGACGCAACCGATCCGGGCCGGGTCACCCCAGGAGCGATGCTCCTTGCCGGCAACAACGCCGGCGCCGCCGTCGTTCGAGTCGTATCCATCGACGACGACGGGCAGGTGCACTTCCACGTCCTACCTGGGTCGGTCGAGAAGAACCGGCACTTGCTCGGACCGGCGAGCGCCTGAGTCGTCGGACGACGATCGTCCGCAGTCAGCTACTTGGGCCGCAAGGTCCGCGATACGAATCTCGCAAGCGAACCTTGGCGCCCGCACAAGTCGCGCTTGGACCGGATGCCTGCGGTCGTACGTACGTCGAAGTGCGAGCGGATCAGTGAGCGAAGCACGCACGACGTTGTCGTCCTCATCACCGTGATCCGCCGGCGCGAGAATGGCCATGAGTCCGGAGGCCCTCAGCACGAGTGCGACGGTGCTCGGCGCGGTGCTGTGAACGAACCCGTGGGCAACGAGGTTCCGAAGGTTGTTGCCGCGCGGAAGGAGAAGCGTGCCGAGAAATCGCTCCCAGTCGGGGTCGAAATCCAGAGTGAGCAGTTGCGGCAGCAAGAACCCGAGCCCGGGGAATTGACCAATGCTTCTCCCCTGCTCGACGCGATACAACGGCTCGTTGAGCTCAAGCAGCAGAGCGCGAGCAGATGCCTCGACAATCGGGACAGCGAGGTGCACCGCGGCCTCGAACTCCTCTTGCCAGAACAATCGCACGGCAGTGGCGAAGGTCTTCGCCAGCCTCTGATCGCAGCCGTACGCCTCGACCAGGAATGCAGCGATCTCATCCTTTGCGGGGATGCCGAACGTGGTGGCGATTCGGCGGAGCCCGTCGGCATACCAGAGTCCGTAAAGGCCGGCGGACATCTCCTCGAACTGGACCAGCTCCTGCTGCAGGCGGTCATCGTCATCGCTGGTGCTCTGCTGCGGGAGGCCGTGTGCCCCCAGCCGCACGCCCCCGAGCAGGTGGCGTAGGGATGGCTGTGCGAGCGACTTCTGCGCTGACCTCAGGTTCTTGTCGTAGGACCCCGTCGGCGACTCGGTGTGAAGAAAGCGGTGGATCGCCTGCCGCCAGTCCAACGCTTCGTCGAACTGGCGAAGGAAGGACTCCGGGACCTGAGCCGGAAGGCTGGTCGACGTCCGGATGCTCTGGAGTCCGAGGTCCTCCTGGTTAATCGCCTGGAGCCCCCTCACCGCCGTCGCCTCGAGGTCCTTGAGGTTGAGCCTCTTTGCTGCTGCGGCGGCAGCCGCAAAGTGATGCATGCGGACGGTGGCGTGGTCGGATCGAGACGCGTCGTCGAGGTGAGCCTGCACCTCCGCCCGGTTCGCCACTTCTCGACCGGCGTCATCCTGAGCAGTCCGGCGCATCATCGCAGCGAGCCGAACCTGAAGGTACGACGCCTCGAACAACTCCCTCGCGTCGGACAACATCGAATCGAGGTCGGCCACCGGGACGCCAGGGGCCGTGCGGGGAGGAGTTGTGAGGGCCTCGAGCAAAGGCAGCACTGTCCCGGGGTTGCCACCATCGTCGATCTTCGATCGGGCGTACGAAGTCATCTCCTCGTAGGAGCGCTGCTCCAGAGCAGAGTCAGCTACGACCCGACCCAGAGTCCATGCCCGTACGAGCCCGAGCGCGACGTCGAGAGGTTCGAGGGCGGTCTGAGGCCACCGCAGGTAGGCATCGCCGGCTGCGAGCGCATACGTGCGACCATTTCCGACCTGACCTGCGAAACACAGGTCGTTCGATCGAGCGGCTACGACCGGGTCGGTGGCTCCAGCAGCGATCTCCGCCCACAACGCCTTGACGGCGGCGTCCACGTTCCGGATCGGCTGTGGCCAGTACCAGTTGTCGCTGTCTCCACGAAGGGGCTCGAGTTCGGCGAGCGCACTGTCCCCACGCCTGCTCACCTGAAGCCGGTACCAGGCGAAAGACTGCAAGGTCCGGCTCAGCGGATCCTGGTCGTCGAGGCCGGCTGCGGCAGTGGCCGCCGCCGTAGCGTTTCCGAGCTCGTGAAGGTGGTCAATCGCCCGAGCGGCGCTCTCCAGCCAAACGATCGAATCCGCTGCATGGCCGGCTTCGTGGAGGTACGGCGCAGGTGGTTCCCGCGTGCCCGGGTCGTCCTCGGCGTCGAGGTCTGCGAGCTCGGCACGCTCAAGATCGGTGGGGTCGCCGTCCGATTCGCCATCCTCGTCTGCTTCGCTCGTCATCGACTCACTCCGTTCAAGGCTCGAAGACGCTACGCAAGAAGCGACTCGGGCGCGAGCCGAATTCATCGGCGCCTCGCCGTCGAAGGGTCGCGCTCGGACTGCGGATGGCTCCCCTCTTGGCTCCCCTCGGCCGTGTCCGACCGGGGACGCGACAACGCCCAGGCCGTTGACCTGGGCGTTCCGAGTGGGCCGTGAGGGATTCGAACCCCCGACCCCCTGCGCGTCATGCAGGTGCTCTAGCCAACTGAGCTAACGGCCCTCGGGAGCGGGCACTGTAGCAGTGGCCCTCGCATGCGCCACATCGTCGATCCGCTCCGCCGGAGGCGCTGTGGTAGACCGCCGACCCGTGCCGTCCGCCCTCGACGACCTCGATCGACGACTCCTGCTGTGCCTGGCGGAGCACCCCCGGGCCGGCGTGATGGAGCTGGCCCGCCAGCTCGAGGTCGCCCGCGGGACGGTGCAGGCCCGGATGGAGAAGCTGCAGCAGCGCGGCGTCGTCACCGGCTACGGGCCCGACGTCGACCTGCGCTCCATCGGCTACGACGTCGTCGCCTTCGTCACCCTCGAGATCTCCCAGGGTGCGCTCGAGACCGTGGTCGCCCACCTCTCGACCCTCCCCGAGGTGCTCGAGGTGCACACCACCACCGGGCCCGGCGATCTCCTGTGCCGCGTGGCGGCGCCCACGAACGCCGACCTCCAGCCGGTGATCGCCCGCATGCTGGCCAACGGCGGCATCGAGCGCACCACCACCCAGATCGCCATCACCGAGCAGATCCCCTACCGGGTTCTGCCGCTGGTGGCGGGCACGGCGACCAGCGGTCCCTGACCGCCCGGGTGGAGCACCGGGCATGGGGGCCGTACCGTGGCGCCCATGGCCTTGATCGCCGGCATGCGGCTGCTCGCCCACCAGGGGGGCTGGGACGAGGTCCTCATGGTGCTCGCACCGCTGGTGATCTTCGCCGGCCTGCTGGTGGTCGCGCGGCGACGGGTCGAGGACCTCGAGGCGCCGGCCGACCGGGACCGCACGGCCGACAGTGCGGACGACGACCGGGAGCGCACCGGGCCGGCCTGATCGTCAGGAGCACTCAGGCCGGAGGCGCCCCGGCCCGCCGCAGGGCGGCCTCCAGGAGCCAGGCGGCGACCGCACCCGAACCGACCACGACCCCGAGCGACAGGCGGAGCGACGTCGCTCCGGCGATGGCACCGACCAGCGGTGGGGACACGAGGAAGCCGAGCCGTGCGCCGGTCGACATGACGCCGAGCCCCAATCCCGCCGGGATGCCTTCGCGGTCGGCGGCCGTCAGGTAGAGCGCAGGGAACAGCACCGACACCCCGAGGCCGATCAAGGCGAAGCCCGCCAGCGCGACGGCGATCCCGGGCGAGAGCACCACCACGCCGAGACCGCACCCGACGATGGCCAGCGCGCTGCGTAGGACCCGGTCGGGCCCGAGCCGGTCGGTCGCGGCATCGCCGGCGACCCGTCCGGTGACCATGCCGGCCGACATGGCGAGGAACCCCAAGCCGGCCACGCCCGGGCCGGCCTCGTGCACGTCGGTGCCGAAGACCGCCGCCCACTCCCCCGGCGCTCCCTCGACCACCGCCATGGCCAGGGCGACGGCGGCGAGCAGGACCAGCACCGGGGCCCGCCGGGAACCGCCGTCCGGGTGTGGGGCCGGTGCGTCGTCGACAGGCGAGAGGTGCCTGGCGGCGAAGCCGACCGTGCAGACCAGCGCCACGGCCGTGACCAGCAGGTGCGTGCGCAGCGGGACGCCGGTCGCCGCGGCCGCCGACGCCACGGCAGCTCCGCTCAGCGCGCCGATGCTCCAGGCGGCGTGGAAGCGCTGGATCACCGAGCCCGACGCCTCGCGCTGGACCTGGGCGGCCTGGACGTTCATCCCGATGTCGGCCAGCACGTCCACGGCACCCAGCCCCACCAGCACCCCGGCCAGCGCCAGCGGGGTGGACGCGACGCCGACCAGGGGCAGGCCGGCCGAGAGCAGGACGGCGGCGGTGACGCAGCTGCGCCGGCTGCCGAGCCGGTCGACGAGCGCGCCGCCGGCGGCGCTGGCCAGCAACCCGCCGAGACCGGTCCCGAGCAGGACCGCGCCGAGCGCGCCGAGACCGATGTCGAGGCGGTCCCGGAGCTCGGGGATGCGCGGCAGCCAGTACGCGAACGTGAACCCGTTGACGAAGAAGACGTCCGTGACCGCCCAC
>SXGQ01688042.1_pt1 | contig 14992 bp, 13 predicted proteins | sample 3178371 | NCBI WGS metagenome assembly SXGQ01 (sample SAMN11356859, study PRJNA531348) | freshwater metagenome | isolation source: freshwater sample F1-20 | place: China: Fuxian Lake, Yuxi | collected 2017-12-25
CAAAAATCCGCGGCTTGGTCGCAGCCCTTTTTGCGGCAGTGACCGTGGTTGCACCTGGAGCTTCTATAGCTTCGGCCAACACAGAAATTACATTCTGGAGCTGGCGCACCGAAGATAAGGCGTTCTATGAGAGCCAGATGAAGCTTTTCGAAGCTAAGAATCCTGGTATCACAGTTAAGTTCACGCCATATCTAAATACCGAGTACAACGCCATTGTTGCTACTGCACTGACTGCTGGAAAGGGTCCTGATGTTCTTCAGATGCGCCCATACGGTGGAATGGCAAATCTCTCTGATGCTGGAAACTTTATGCCGTTAACAACAGCAGAAGTTCCTGCTTTGAAGAAGTTACCAGCTGGAATTCTTGCTGGCGCTCAAGGCTATAAAGATAAGAAGCAGTATGGCTTGCCATATGCAGTCTCTGCATTGGGAGTTATGTATAACCCAGATATTCTAGAAAAAGCAGGCGTTCGTGCACTGCCACAGACCTGGGCGCAACTTCAAACTGCTTTTGATAAAGTCAAGAAAGCTGGATTCCTTCCACTCGGTAATGCTGGTGGTAATGGACCTGCTCTAGAGCAGCTCCATGCAACCGTTGGTCCAACCTTCTATGGTGGAACAGCGTTCTTTAATGATGTTGTCGCAGGTAAGAAGACATTTACCGATAAAGGTTATGTAGCAAGCCTCAAGGCTGTTGCAGATCTTGCTAAGTGGATGCCAGCAAATTACCAAGGTATTGACTACAACACCGCTCGTGGTCTATTTGCAAACGAGAAGGCAGCCTTTTACATTGGTGGAAACTATGAAATCGGTTATTTCCGCTCTCTAAATCCTTCAATCACAATTGGTTGGTTCCCAGCTCCTAAGGCAAATGCCGGAGCAAAGCGTTATGTCGGAACCTGGGCAGATGGCGCTTATGCCATTAATGCTAAAACCACACAGAAAGCAGCAGCCTTGAAGCTCATCAACTTCCTTGGAACCAAAGAATTTGGCCAAGCACTAGTTGATGAAATTGCATTCATTCCAACTGCTCCTTATGTAAAGATAAATGATCCAGCTGTTAAGGAAATCAATCGTTGGAGAACAACACTTGGAACACCATTCCTAAATGTTGTTGGCTTCCGATTTGAGAACCCAACCAGCTCATCAATTCTTCAGCCTGGATTCCAGAAGTTGATTGTTGGCGGAACTACGCCAGAGCAATTAGCTAAGGATGTTCAGACTGCAGTAGCTTCTTGGTATGCACCTCAAAAGGGTAAATCCTAAGAAAAGTTAGTAGCTCTGGGCGCATCCATGGTGCGCCCAGAGCGCTATTTCTAGGCCTTTAAATGTCATCAGCGCTGCGAAGAGAACAGAATCGAACAACAGGAACGCTTCTAATTCCTGCTCTTGCAGTAATAATTATTTTTACAACAGTTCCAGCGCTAACCACTTTGAGTTATGCCTTCTTTAGTTGGGATGGTTTCCAAAGAAGTACATTTGCAGGATTTGAGAATTTCCAGAAACTCTTTGCCTATCCATATCTCGACCAACTAATAGCTGCCTTAAGGCACAACACGATCGCCTTTGTAGTCATTATGACCTTTCAAACATCTCTTGGACTTCTATTTGCTTATGCCATGTTTAGAGTAAAAAAAGGACTGCGCTTTTATCGCGTCGTAGTATTCCTTCCAGTTATTTTCTCACTAGTTGTAGTTGGATATTTATGGCAATCATTACTTGATCCTTATTACGGACCAATTAATCAAATTATCACAGGACTTGGAGTTCCAGATTTAGCCAAACCATGGCTAGGGGATACTTCAACAGCGCTACCTACCCTGATGTTTATCAACCTATGGCGCTGGGTTGGTTTTCCAGCGATCGTATTTTTAGCGGGGTTAAATGCAATAAATAGCGAATATATTGAAGCTGCGCGTATAGATGGAGCCTCAGAGGGTCAAATATTTAGAAAGATTATTTTTCCACTCCTTGCTCCATCGCTAACAATCATCACCGTACTTACATTTATAGGTGCTTATGAGTGGTTTGATTTGCCCTTTGTAATTGGTGGTTCTAATGGAAGCCCTGCAGGAGCAACAGATACTTTGGCGCTCATGTTCTACCGACTCTCATTTGGGTCTATAGATTCAGGGGCAAATAATGTAGGAGTTGGTTCAGCGCTTGGAGTTTTGATTTTCACTTTAGTTGGTTTTGGCGCAGCATTTGGTTCTGCACTGCTTCGTAGACGCGAGGTAGAACAGTGATAAAACTTCTTGCATCTCGTACCTTTTTTCAGAGCGTCTTGATAATCAATTCTTTGATTGTTTTGCTACCAGTATTTTTTCTTATTAATTCATCTCTTAGAGAGTCAAATGAATTTGCCAGGACACCATTTGCTCTGGCTAGAGATCTTTTTTGGGAGAATTATCAGAGGGTTTGGAGAGAAGGGGAATTTGGTTCCTATTTCATTAACTCCCTAATTATTACGGGTGGCTCACTAATTCTGATTTTGATTCTAGCTTTGGGTGCAGGTTTTGTTCTGGGTAGATATACATTCAAAGGCAATAATATTATTTTTGCTTTCATCCTCACCGGAATGTTAGTTCCCGCAAAACTGGCGATACTGCCCCTATTTATTCAACTCAAATGGATGAATCTATTGGATTCTAGATTAGGGTTGATTCTGGTATATACCTCAGCAGCACTTCCTGCAGCTATTTTTATCATGAGTGGTTTCTTTAAATCTCTTCCAACGGATTTAGATAATGCAGCAAGAATTGATGGAGCTAGTGAATTCAAGTTACTTTCTAAGGTATTGGTTCCATTGGTTCGCCCTGGAATGGCTATTGTGGCTATCTATTCAGCTATACCTATTTGGAATGATTTCTTTCTTCCACTTGTATTTTTGCAAAGCCCAGAGAAGAAGACTTTGATGCAGGGCTTAACCGTATTCTTTGGCCAATATGCCTCACAGTGGGGGGTTTTATTTGCTGGGCTCTGCTTGGCAGCCCTTCCGTTAGTGGTGCTTTATTTGATACTTTCCGAACAGTTTATAAAGGGTCTAACCGCCGGCGCCGTGAAAGGCTAATTAAATGCTTAGTCTAGGAATAGATGGAGGTTCATCTTCGGCCAAATGGACCTTGATAGATCAATCAGGTGCCATAAAATCCAAGGGTTCAAGTAATCCTATAGATGGCCATCTCTATAGAGTTGAATCGCAAGAAAAGATGGAGAAGTTCTTATTACAACTAAGACAAGAGTTGGGTAATCTAAATCCTGATCACATAACCATCGGAATAACAGGGCTAGGTTCTATTAAAAAAATAGAAGAACATTTCCTAAAGGCTTTTCCTGGCGCTAAGTTATCAATAGGAACTGATATAGCACTTGCCTATCGATCAGAGTTTAAGGAAGGGGAAGGGATCTATCTTTATGCCGGGACTGGCTCAATAGCAGTTCATATTACAAAAGATGGCCAGGAGATAAGTATCGGTGGCTGGGGTTATTTACTCGGTGATGAAGGAGCAGGTTATTGGATTGGAAGACAGGGGCTGCGACATCTTCTGGCCCAGATTGAGGAGTTATCAGAATTTGATGAGCTCTCTCAAGAACTTAGCAAGTCTATTGGTGGAGATAGTTGGCCAAGTATTCGTCAATTTGTTTACTCAAAAGATAGATCTGCAATTGCCAGTCTTACTCCAATAATTTCAAAGTGTGCCGCTCAAGGCTCAAGTAGCGCTCAGGTGATTTTGGATGAAGCCGCATCTCACCTAGCTGACCTAGCTAGAAGAATGGAAAAGCGAGTAAAGAGCGAGAGTATGCCGATAGCTTTTGGAGGAGGTATCGCAACTGCATCTCTTGGTATTGATAAAGCACTAGAAGAGAAGCTAGGCCGGAAAATTCAAGTGAACTCCCATGATCACTCATTGACTGCTGCAATGCTCGGCTTGATTCAAAATTAAAACATTTAATCTGTGCGTATTAAAGCTTGCTGAGGGGCAAAAACTTAGTCCTTCAAGGAGAGCGATTTCTTAATTACCAATAAAATTGGAATTGACTCGGAGCGAGGTTGTCTGGAGTCCTTAAATACTTGACCTTTATGGACATAGGCGATAATTTTCACCAACAGAAGATCTGGCTGAAATGATTTTTCATGAAAGGTGTATATGCTCCTCTTAAAGCATAGCTTCAAGACTTCGGAGGGGGCATAGACTCAGATGAAAAGTTCAGAAGCTGGCAAAAGCTCAAATCAATAAATGGAATTCTTGAGAGAGACATTTATATTAAATGAGATGGCCCTCAATAGAGTTACATCAACCCTCGCTTGAAAGGAAGTTAAGTGAAATTACGTAAATTATCAACGGGCATTGCAATCATTGCCATGTTGGGAGGAATACTTGTTAGTCAACCAGTCAGGGCTGCCGAGACAAGTCTTGTTATCGGTAGTGTTCTTGACATAGATAAAACTGATCCGCATACAGCAACAAACTTTGCAACTGTCCGTGGTTTGGGATTGGTCTATGGAAGCTTGATTGAAATAGGTGCAAAAAATGCAATCAAGGGCGGCCTTGCAAGCTCCTGGATATTTTCCAAAGATGGAACTCAACTTACATTGAATCTTCGGGAAGGTGTAAAGTTTCATGACGGCACCACATTTGATGCAGAAGATGCCAAGGCGTCTCTAGAACGTATTCTCGACACTAAAACTGGAGCAGCTGCTCGAGCAAATATTGCAACAATCACCTCAATCACTGCCCAAGGCCGTAAGTTAATTCTTAAGATGTCTATTCCGAATGCTCCAATTTTGGCTGCGCTTGAGGGTGTGAACATGGCAATGCTTTCCAAGGAAGACATTACCTCTGGAAGAATTGGTGGAAGCAATAAACCAAATGGCACAGGTCCCTACAAGTTCCTCTCATGGGAGCCAACGCAATCCTTGAAATTACAAGCGAATCCAGATTATTTTATGGGTGAGCCAAAGATCAAAGATGTGACTATCCGTGTGATTCCAAGCGAGGCCTCAATTCTCTCTGCTTTAAATGCCGGAACGATTGGAATGGGAGTCATCACTGACCCACTAATCGCACGTCAAGTCAAGAGCAACTTGAAAACATTCAAGACCCCTGCCCTTGCTTACTATGCACTTCAACTCAATACAAAAGTTGCCCCACTGAATGATAAAAATGTTCGACTCGCAATTCAGTGTGCAATTGATCGTAATGAGTTAATCAGTACTGCATTACTAGGAGAAGGTCAGGTGACTGGTCCAGTAACTAGCCCAGCTTTCCGCTCTGATGTAAATGCTCGTCCCTGCCCTAAGCAAGATCTTGCAAAGGCCAAGGAGTATTTAGCTGCAGCAGGTAAGTCTTCAGGTGTTACGTTCAAGACTCTTGTAACTAGCACCGGATGGGCAACATCTGTCTCTATGGCCCAGAACCTTAAGGCACAGCTTGCAAAGGCAAACATCACTATGGAACTAGATATTGTTGAGCAAGCAACCTATGTCCCACGTTGGTTAGCTGCAGATTTTGCAACAACATTAGCCAACAATGGTGGACGTATTGATCCAGACACTATGTACACGCGTTATTTCACTTCAACTGGAAACCTAAATAAGGTGGCCACTTACTCCTCTCCAACTCTAGATGCGAACTTCATCAAAGGTAAAACGAGTGGAAAGATTGCAGATCGAAAGAGTGCGTACGCTGCTATTTCTAAGGAATTAGAAGACAATGCAGTTTGGATCTGGCTAGCAACACCATACGAGTACCGTGTAGCAACTAGAAAGCTACGTGGATTCTCAGCACTTGCTAATGGTTCGTTGCTACAGCTTCGTTCAGCCACCCTTGGATAATCAGTAACTAGTCAAGGCGTGTGGAGGAAACTCCACACGCCTTTATAGTTTAAATTAGGAATCTACAATGAGTGTCATGACGCGATTAGCATCAGTACTGACAACACTTTTTGGTATATCTATTTTTGTTTTTATAGTTTTGCGGGTCATTCCAGGAGACACGATTACTAGTTCTTTGGGTATAGAAACTGGAGTTCTTTCGCAAGAACAGATTCAAACATTGCGTGAGTACTATGGAATTGATCAACCACTGATTGGTCAATACTTATCTTGGATGGGGAGTCTTCTCTCTGGAGACCTTGGCTTTTCGTATTCCACTGGAACACCTGTTTGGGACTTAACAAAGCCGGCACTTCTCGTAACAATGCAACTTGCATTATTTGGCACAATTCTTGGCGTCTTAATTGGAATTTCTATTGGAATGTTTAGTGCTCGAAAGCCAGGTAGCTTAAGGGATTTCTTAGGTCAGTTCTTCGGCCTTTTGGCTCTAGCTGTTCCCGGTTTTGTTCTTAGTACAACGATTGTGACTGTAATGGCTAATAAATTTCGATATTTCCCAAATGGATATGAATACATGACTCCATTTGAAGACCTATCTATGAATTTACAGCAAATGTTATTTCCTAGTTTAGTTTTAGGAATTGCAGTTGCTGCCCCAGTGATGCGTACTACACGTTCGGCACTTTTAGAGACTGTGGATAAAGACTTTATCAGAACAGCTTATGGAAAAGGCGTTAGACCAAAAATTGTAAGGTTACGACATATCCTCCGAAATTCTTTGATACCAATTGTAACCATGACTGGAATCCAGTTTGGATATCTCTTGGGCGGTGCAGTTATTGTGGAGAAGATTTTTGCTATGCCAGGGATGGGTCGTCAGATTTTAGATGCCATAAATAAGCGTGAATATGCAACTGTGCAGAGCAGTATTATGGTTTTCGCAATTCTCTTTGTCACAATTAATTTGGTTACAGATTGGGTTTATCGAAAGGTGGATCCACGAATTAAATGAGAAATGAGAGAGTAGTAAGTCGCGATTGGATAAATTATTATTTTAAAAGTACTAGTGGTGTTATTGGTTTGATCCTAGTTTTAGTAATGGTGATTCTGTCGATGGTTTCTGCCTTAAATTTGGCTCCAATTGATCCTCTTGAGCAGAATCCAGTAGTGGCTCTGCAGGGCCCAAATGGAACTTTTTGGTTTGGTACAGATCAGTTTGGAAGAGACATATTCTCGAGGTCAATCGATGGAATGCGCCGATCTCTATCAGTGGCGCTTCTCTCAGTCGGAATTGCAGCAACAGTAGGTGTATTCCTTGGTGTGATTGGAGGATTTTTTGGAGGATGGCTGGATAGTCTCGTCGTTCGCTGCAGTGATGTGATCTTCGCATTTCCTGCGATTTTATTGGCGCTAGCCATTGTAAATAGTCTTGGTAACTCATGGATTGATACCTCTATTGCAATTGCAATTGTTTATACACCTATTTTTATCCGTGTGGCTCGTGGACCAGTACTCTCTGTAAAAGAGATGGATTATGTAAAGTCAGTACGGGTATTAGGTTTTTCTACACCACAAATTCTCATCCGTCATGTGATGCCTAATGTTCTAGCCCCAATAGTTGTTCAAATAGCTCTATCTCTCTCTTGGGCTATTTTGACTGAATCTGGACTCTCATTTTTAGGGCTAGGAACTCAACCCCCTGACGCCTCTCTTGGCTTGATGGTGTCAGATGCCCAGGCACTTGCAGCATTTGCCTGGTGGTCCTTAGCGTTTCCCTCAATATTCATAACAGTAGTTGTTGTTGGTTTAAATCTAGTTGGAGATGGACTACGCGATGCTCTTGATCCCGCCCGCAGGAGTAGTGGATGAGAAACCTATTAGAAGTAAAGAATCTTTCAGTAAATATAACTAATGATAAGCGAGTCCTAGTAAATGACGTTAGCTTTGATATTCAAATGGGAGAAGCGGTAGGCGTTGTTGGTGAGAGTGGTTCAGGCAAGACCCTTACAGCACTTTCAATATTGGGTTTGTTGGCACGTGGCTTAAGTGCTGAAACAGGCCAGATCATTTTCCAAGGCGTTGATTTACTCAAGCTTGCCGAAGATGAATTACGCAGCATACGTGGGGACAAAATCTCGATGATCTATCAAGATCCTATGACAGCCCTTAATCCTGTGATGAAGATCGGTAAACAATTACAAGAAGTATTGGATTCTCACAAAAACTCCCTAGAAAACCAAAAACAGCATATTCTCGACGGATTAGCTGCTGTTGGTATCCCCGATCCAAATCGTGCTTTCAACAGCTATCCTCATGAGTTTTCTGGAGGTATGCGCCAGAGGGTAATGATTGCGATGTCACTATTACTCTCACCTGAGTTGCTAATTGCAGATGAGCCAACTACTGCCTTAGATGCAACAATCCAACGACAAATTTTAGCTTTAGTGGCAAAGGAAAGAAAACGTAGAAATATGTCAATGCTCTGGATAACACATGATCTAGGCGTCGTAGCTAATCTGGTCGACAAGGTCGTCGTGATGTACGCAGGTCGAGTCGTTGAAACGGGAAGTGTTGAAGAGATTTTCAGAGCACCCAAACATCCCTACACTGCTGGGTTACTAGCTTCACTTCCCGCAGTCGGAAACAATCGTGAGCGCTTAGAGTCAATTCCTGGAGTACCACCAAAACCTTGGCAGGTTCTTTCTCATTGCTCCTTTACCCCTCGTTGCAAACAGGCCAGAGATGTTTGTTCAGAGAAGAGACCCGAACTTGAAAATTTTGCAAAGGGCAGCGCCGCCTGCTTCTTTCCGATGGGTGAGAAATAATGACTTTAACTATGAAAGGTGTAACAAAAAAGTATCGAATTCGCTCCCAGAACAGAATCATCAATGCCTTAAATGGGATTGATATCTCAGTGGCTAAAGGAAAAACACTTGGAATTGTAGGTGAAAGTGGATGCGGTAAATCAACCTTAGCTCGTTTAATTGTTGGCCTCGAGCAGCCAACAGAAGGGAATCTACTGTGGAGTGATTCTCCACTTGGGCAAGGGGTAAAAAATAGTTTTAAGAGTTATAGGACTAAAACCCAATTAGTCTTTCAGGATCCTTACTCTTCACTAAATCCGCGCCAAAGTATCGGGGCATGCATTGGTGAGGTTATTAAGACTCATAAGTTGCGTGCCGAAGGCGAAGTTCAACCAAGGGTGTTAGAACTGCTTTCAGAAGTTGGAATCGACTCAGATATGCAGAACCGATTTCCACATCAACTATCAGGAGGACAAAGACAACGAGTAGCAATTGCTAGGGCGTTAGCGGCTGAACCAGATTTACTTGTCCTTGATGAACCGGTATCAGCTTTGGATGTATCGGTGCGCGCGGATGTTATGAATCTCTTGGCAGATCTTAAAAGTAAGTTTAATTTGACTTACATTTTTATTAGCCATGATTTGTCTATGGTCAGACATATTAGTGATGAGATAGCAGTTATGTATCTAGGTAGGGTTGTCGAGTATGGAAGTTGGGATTCAGTATTAAACTCACCAAAGCACCCTTATACAAGAGCTTTAATTAATTCTATTCCAGAACATACAAGTGTGCGAGGAATTGACTTTGAAAATGTTTTAGAAGGTGAGGTACCAGATCCCGCCAATCTACCTAGTGGATGTGCTTTCAATCAACGTTGCCCAATTGCAGTAGCATCATGTAAAGTGAATGTACCAAACTTAATCATAGTTTCCACATCGCAATCAGTTGCTTGTCCGGAGGTTTTAAAGTGAAGATTGTAGGAATGATTTCTGGAACGTCTTTCGATGGAATCGATGTGGCTCTATGTGACTTTCAAGAGAAAGATGGGATTATCTCTTTGAAAATTCTTGATTTTAAAAGTTTTGCCTATGACGATGGTCTTCACTCAGAAATTGCAGATTCGATGCCTCCTCGTAAAGTGGATATGGAACGAGTCTGTCGCCTCGATACTCTTATCGGCCAAGCCTTTGCAGCAGCAGCTAAGGAGATAATTAAGGAAGAAAAGATTGATTTGATTACCTCACATGGGCAAACGCTCTTCCACTGGATCGAAAATAATCATGCGCTAGGTACCTTGCAGCTAGGTGAACCTACCTGGATTGCTGAGAGTACTGGGATTCCCGTTCTTTCAAATATTCGTTCCAGAGATGTAGCAGCAGGGGGCCACGGGGCCCCACTTGTAAGTTTGATTGATCAAATGATGTTTGGTGACTCTCCAACCGCTGTTGGAGCATTAAATCTTGGTGGAATCTCAAACATAACTGTCACTGGGCGAGGATTAACCCCAGTGGCTTATGACATCGGCCCTGCTAATGGATTGATGGATGCAGCCCTTCAAGCACATTCTGAGGGCCAGAAGAAATTTGATAAAGATGCAGCTATTGCCCAAAGAGGTGAGGTAAACATAGAGATTCTGGGCGAAATGTTGAAAGAACCCTATTACCAAGCGCCTCCACCGAAATCTACAGGTAAAGAGTTGTTCCACCTGCCATATATAAAGAGTTACTTTGGCGAGATGATTAATTGGAAAATAGAAGACGTTATTCGAACATTACTTGAATTAACGGTGGAGACTGTTGCAATCGAGGTAGATAGATTTAAATTAAAAAATCTTTATATTCATGGAGGGGGCTCAGCTAATCCATTAATGATGAGACGCTTACAAGAACGTCTGCCAGAGTGTCGAGTAGAGCCAATGTCTGTTCTTGGGTTAGATCCACGTGAAAAAGAAGCTGCAACCTTTGCACTGATTGGATACTTAACATGGTTTGGATTACCAGGGGCAGTTGCTTCATGTACCGGTGCTTCTGGTGCTCGAGTATTAGGCTCGATAACTCCAGGGGCGCAGCAATTACAACTGCCTGAACCAAAATTAGAAAGAAATTACCAAGTAGTTATTGGATAATTCTTTTGAGCATTTTTATCTCTAACGCTTGCCATCGCTCATCAACTCTAGTTTCACCTGTTGGCTCAAATCCAAGTCCTTTATACAAACTCCTCGCTATGGAGTTGGCTTCAAAAACCCATAATGTGATGGTTTCAAAGCCTTGCTCATTTAATCGATCTATTGCTTCTGTTAAAGATTTTCTTCCAAAACCTTTACCAGAAGCGATGGGGTCGACATACAAAGAGAAGAGATGCCCTAGACCAGCATCATCGTTATCTCTACCAATACGAAAAACAGAGACAATTTTAGAGTCCGAAATCCCTATTACCGTCTCTTTATCCCCAGGATTAACCAATGAAGGCCGCCAAAGCGCCTTTGATTCCTCAAGATTCATTGCTGCGCGTACCTCCTCTGAAAGCAATTCAGCATATGAAATGTGCCAGCAAGAATGGAAGAGAGTGGCAATCTCTTCAAGATTATCCAGAGTGGCTAAATGAAACTTCATATGATTAAAAGTATCACGGTTGAAGAACAAGTTGTAGATTTGAAGGAACCATTTATAACCTCTTTACGTCACTTACACTCCTACCCGATTGTTCAAGTTGTAATTGAACTTGAGAGTGGTGAGATTGGAATAGGACAGTGTGTTGCAACGCCTCAGATTGTGGGTGATACACATCAAGAAATTCTTAACGACTTAAATTCAGAGCTGGTGCAGGGATTAAAAGACATAAGTGCAGAAGACATTTTGGAGTTGCCGATACTTCCAAGTAGTAGAGCAGCCCTCGATATGGCGTTATGGTTTATAGGCTCACATGCACAAAGGGCAGTTAAAACAGATGTCACAATTCCAATATCTAATCTTTATGATTTACGGCAGATAGTTAGAAGTCGCGTCGATGCGGGATTTCAGCACTTTAAATTGAAGGTTAATCAAGGCAGCATTAGAGAGCTCCTACAAAGGATAGATCTGATTAGAGAAGTGGCTGGAGATAACACCCCCATAAGAATTGACCCAAATCAAGCTTGGAGCTTGGAATTTGCAGTTGATGCCTCGAGAGAATTAGAAAAAAGTGGCGCTTTCATTGAATATTTGGAACAACCATTATCTAGATCGAATCTATCCGGGCATAAATCTCTATCGCAAGAGATTGTAATTCCTCTCATGGCAGATGAATCATGTTTTTCGGCAAGAGAGCTTGAGGGCATTGTCGAATCTCAAGCCTTCAAATATTTAAATGTAAAGATCTTAAAATCAGGTGGCATTTTTCCCGCACTATCTTTAATCAAAGAGGCGCAAGATGCTGGATTAAATATCTCTATAGGCTCAATGATGGAAGGTGAAGTGGGAATTCGAGCAGCGATTTATTTAGCTGCAGAGACTGCGCCTGATGCTGTCCATGACTTGGATGCAGCATGGTGGTTTAAAAAGAGTGAAATCACTTACGCAGAAGGTATGGTCTATTCATGACGTCGGCGATAGCAATATCAAGAATTACGCGAGACAGTGCTGATATAAAATTAACTGGTCAAACGTCTAAATTCGGCCCCATGCACCATCGCTTAATAGATGAGAACAGTAGTTTTGATCTAGCATCCATAACTAAGGTTTTCTCTACCACAACTTTAATTATTCGAGCAATAGAGATTCAACTTTTAAATCTAAGCGATACGCTAAGTAGATTTATGCCAGAATGGAAGATTACAGATAAATCAAATATATCAGTTGAAGATTTGCTTAGACATGAGTCAGGATTAGAAGAGTGGCGTCCTTTTTATATCTCATGCCTTTCGCCTGAAGAAGTGCTAGAAAAGATTCGTGAGACTCCACTCAAGTATCAGTCCAAAAGGGAATTTCACTACAGTGATTTGAATTTTATTGTCCTTGGTGAAATTTTAAAAAAGATATTTGCAAGGAGTCTGAGCGAAACATTCGAAGAGGAGATAGTAAAGCCTCTAGCTCTTACGCAAACAAGATTTTCTTCTCCAGTTGACCTTAAAAACGTTGTTGCGACATCGATTGGGGACTCTATTGAGAGAAAAATGGTGAGAACTAAGAAACCGTACGATGTGCCGGAGGCAGAGGAAAGCTTCGCTGGATGGCGCGACTATGTCTTATCTGGTGAGATAAATGATGGGAATTCATTTCACTTATTTGGCGGAGAAGCAGGACATGCAGGCCTTTTTTCCTCTCTGTCAGATATAAATATCTTTACTCAAGGAGTGATAAGTGGGTTTATAGAACCCAAGAGGCTTGCGGAGTTTTCTAGGCCTAGAAACTCTGACAGACAAGGAATCGGTTTTCGGCGCTTCAAAATGAGTGATGGTGAATTTGCCATTGGCCACTTTGGATTTACAGGGACTGGATTTGCGATTCGACAAGATCTTGCTAAAGGATGGGTTTACTTAAGCAATCGGTTACATACGAATGTTGATTATCCAAGTATGGACTTAATTTGGCATGATGAATTTAAGGAATTTTCTTTCCTGGATTAAGAATTCCCTTTGGATCAAAAACTCTCTTTATCTCCCTTTGGAGATCTAGTACTTTCTCGCTATTTTCCCTGATGGCAGAGTGAAGTTTGATCGATCCAATACCATGCTCACCTGAAGCAGTTCCACCAATATCCTGAGCGATATTAATGATGTCATTAAACGCTTTAACTGCCCGCTCTTCTGCCTGCTTGTCCCCATGGTCATAGACAATCGTTGGATGCATATTTCCATCTCCAGCATGGCCAAATATCCCTATAAGTAAATTTGATTGCTTTGCAATCTGCTCCACTTCAGTAACGAAACGAGAAATCTTTGAAATCGGGACACAAACATCATCTAAAAGAGCTACGCCTTTGCGTTCTAAAGCTGAATAAGCCAACTTACGGACCTGAATTAGGCTCGCACTGTCTTTAGGATCATCTGAATAGATAGCATCGATAGCGCCATATCTTTCTGCGACTTTAACTGCTTGGGCACAGAGATCATCAGATTCATCACTTTGCATCAGTAATACAGTCCCAACGCCTGCATAACCCATGGGCTTCCATTCCTCTACAGCACGAAGAGTCGTAGCATCAATAACTTCAAGCATAGATGGCTTTAAAGCAACTAATTCAGGGATAGATAGCATCGCCCTATCTATCGATTCAAAGGTCGCAATCAAAGTTGTGGCAGGTTTTGGTCGAATCGCCAGGCCAACTGTTACTTCAGTGATTATTCCAAGAGTCCCCTCTGAACCAATTACTAGGTGTAACAAATCTAAGTTAGTCACGGATTTCTTTAAGGGTGAGCCTAAAACTATTACTGTGCCATCAGATGTAACCATACGAATTGCACGAACGTGATGAGAAGTTACTCCATATTTAACACAGCACATACCTCCCGCATTTGTCGCAACATTTCCCCCAATAGTTGACCATTCCCGACTTGCTGGATCAGGAAGATACGCAAGATCCAACTTTGCGACTTCATCATCTAATTCTTGATTAATGACCCCCGGCTCGACACGGGCTATTAAATTGACTTTATCAATCTCTAAAATCTTACTCATTTTCTCCAGCGAGATGATAATTGCCCCATCAACTGCATTTGCACCACCGGACAAACCACTTCCCGCCCCACGTGCAACTATGGGAATTTCCCTTTCAAAAGCAAATTTCATTGCCGTAGCAACTTCTGACTCATTCTTAGCAATCAGGACTGCAAGCGGATTCCCACTTTTGGCAATCTGAGATTGATCACGAGCATATGAAGGCAGGACTGAGGAGTCAGTAATGATTGTGGCATTAGCGCCAAGAGCTTGGCTAAAATCCTCTATAACTCCCATGAGCTAACTCTAACTACTCATCAGATCTCTGTAATACTCTGCGCTCTTATGGCTCGTAACATCATCAATATTGAAGGGGTCTCAAAAGCCTTTGATATTCGCCCCCTTTTAGTTGATGTCTCACTTGGCATATCCGAGGGTGAACGCATCGGCATTGTTGGTCGAAATGGTGGTGGCAAATCAACACTTCTTAAAATACTGGCAGGCCTTGAAGAGCCTGATGCTGGACGAGTCACAAGAGCTAACTGGGCAAAGCTTGGCTCACTAAGCCAAGTTGATAGCGCAGGGCCAGGGGCAACAGTTAGAGATGTTGTAGTTGGAGTTAAGAAAGTTCATGAGTGGGCAAGTGATGCTGGGGTGCGAGAGATATTTGCAGGACTCTTTGGTGGATATGAGAGCTCAATTATGGATCGCCCCTTTGCC
>SXGQ01520691.1_pt1 | contig 14991 bp, 18 predicted proteins | sample 3178371 | NCBI WGS metagenome assembly SXGQ01 (sample SAMN11356859, study PRJNA531348) | freshwater metagenome | isolation source: freshwater sample F1-20 | place: China: Fuxian Lake, Yuxi | collected 2017-12-25
ACAATCCCGCCTCAGCATCGCTCAGCGATGACCGCAACTCTTGATCGCAATCGGGGTTTTAGCGGCCAGATCAGCACCAACCACCCCAAGGGAGGGAACCCAAATGCAACGTAATCGAATCATCCCAATCCTCACGGCCTCATTGGCCGCACTTGCAGCTACGGCCTCTGTCGCATCGGCAGCCAGCGTCACCGGCACCGACTCCGGCGAACGACTTGTTGGAACAAAGGCAGCAGATTCAATCTCCGCCCTCGGCGGCAACGACCGCGTATTTGCGCTCAATGGCGCTGACGTTGTTAGTGCCGGCGAAGGCAACGACCTTGTAGTCGGTGGCCGCGGCGACGACGCGGTGTCAGGCGACGCAGGCAACGACCTGCTGTTCGCGAACGCCGGCGTTGACGTCCTAAACGGCGGCGACGGCGACGACCGCCTCTGGGCAGTGGCACGCGTCGACGTTGCTGCGGGCGCTGATGGCGCCGTCGACAAAGTTGGCGACACGCTCAACGGTGGCGCAGGCAACGACCGCCTAAACGCCCGTGACGGCGAAGCCGACACGATCAGCTGCGGCGACGGCACTGACGTCGCCAACCTCGACAACGCCGATGTGATCAGCGATGCGACGGCAGAGGCTCCGAACGGCTCCTGCGAGACCGTCAACCGCGCCGAGCCGAAGACACGTGACGCGAACGCTGTCAACGAAAACCTGCAGCAGCGTCTGGCGGACATTCTCGCCAAGATGCGCAGCAACCGTTAAGCAGCAGCACAACACTCAGCAGTAGCGAACGGCCCCGTCCCCCCGGGGCCGTTCGTCTGCTCAGGGCTAGGCCACTGCGGTAGCCTCAATCGTGATGCTCGAAGGCCCCGCCCCGCACAGCCCTAACCCGCTGAAGCTGATGCTCCAGGATGTTGTCGACGACCGCGCCGCGACGGTTCCGTGGCCTCCGGGGCCAAGGCACTTCAGTGTCGCCAACACGCGCCGGTTCTCCGACGACCCGCTCAGCATGTACCTCGAGTACTACGAGCGCTACGGGCCCGTCTTCACAATCAAGGTGCTGCACTTCAACGCCGTGATGATGCTCGGGCCTGAAGCGAACCACTACATGCTCGTCTCGCACGCCGACAACTTCACTTGGCGCGACGGTTACATGCGCGACCTAATTCCGCTGCTCGGCGACGGGATGCTGACGATCGACGGCGCCTTCCACCGCTCGTCGCGCAAGCTGATGCTGCCTGCCTTCCACAGCAAGAAGATCGCCAGCGCGACCGAGATCATCAACGATGAAGTTGACCGCGCTGCGGAGGACCTAATTCCCGGCGCCGTGATCGACCTTTACGACTGGGTCCGTCACCTCGCGCTGCGCGTCGCTCTGCGGGCGCTCTTCGGCCTCGACCCGGACAAGGCCCGTGCCGGAGACTTCGACGCCGTGACCGAGTTTGAGAACGCGCTCTCATTCCACGCCCGCGAGTTCGCTCTGCAGCTAGCGCGCGGCCCTTTCACTCCCTACTCCAAGCTGATCAAGTCGCGTGAGCGTCTAGACCAACTGATCTACGGCGAGATTGAACGCCGCCGAGCCAACGGCGAGCGCGGCGACGACGTCCTCTCACTGCTGCTCGACGCTGAGGATGAAGATGGTCAAACCCTCGAGGATCGCCACATCCGCGACCACGCGATGACGCTGCTCTTCGCCGGCCACGACACCACGAGTTCAAGCGTCACCTTCATGTTTTATGAGCTCTCAAAGAACCCCGAGCTGCTTGATGATCCGGTGATCACGCCGGAGATGATCTTCGACGAGACCTTGCGGATGTATCCGCCGGCCTACATCGGCCCGCGCCGCTCGGTCAACCCATATGAGTTTGCAGGCGTAACCGTTCCCGGCAAGGCGCACGTCAACTACTGCTCGTGGGCCAGCCACCACCTGCCGGATGTTTGGGATTCGCCCGAGATCTTCGACCCGATGCGCTTCACTGAAGCGGGTAAGAAGGCGATGAAGAAGGGGCAGTACATCCCTTTCGGTGGCGGCTCGCGGACCTGCATCGGAATGCGCTTCGGCAAGGCCGAGGTAGGAGCGATCATGCGCGCGATCTTCGAGCGCTGCCGACTCGAGGTGCTGCCCGGATACGAGCTGAACATCCGCCTCGCGCCTACGATCTCACCAACTCAAGGAATGCCTGTGATCGTCCACCGCGCCGAGCCGGCCAGGGTCTTAAGCAACAAGCAGCAGGCTGAAGTCGAAGTAGCTGCTTAGCGCGGAAAAGGCTCTTACCGATAAATAGCGTCTGATAGCTTGCCGTTATGTCAGCTAGCCAAAATGCAGCACTTCAAGCCCCTTTAGCCCCGATCATCCCGAAGCAGAAGACAACTGCGGTGCTACTTGCGGTCTTTCTTACTTTTTGGACTTGGATTTACACATACAAGGTCGATGCTTGGAAGTTCTGGTTGAACTTTGCTCTCAGCATCCTGTCGCTTGGATTGTGGGCTGTCTTCGTCGCTTGGCCTTGGGCGATAATCGATGCCGCCCGGCGCAGCGACGACTGGTACTTGGCGTTCCCGAACGGTGACATCATCAATCATCGTCAGCAGAACGAGCGCGCGCTGGCGTACCAGCAGGCGCTGGCCGCGCAGCACGCACCGGCCGCGCAGTTGGCTCAAACCCTGCCGCCGGCACCGACCGCCCCACCACTCAGCGAACCGCCAAGCGATCCGCCGGCGTAAGCCAGTTATCGCTTGCTCATTCACGGCTGCTGCGCGCTAACGGATAGCGTTCAGATTCGCCAGTGCGACGAGCCACGGCCCGAGCAGCAAAGCGAACGGCAGCGCGACGACGGCCGCTGGATGGGTTTGCAGCCAGCCTCCGAACCGGTGGAGCCAATCCGGCAGTGCTGCTCGCTGCTGCCAGAGCCGCCAAGCAGCGGTGAACATCGCACCGACGATCACAAACCAGATCACGAGCCAGCTCCAGTTGAAGCGCATTGCGCCGCCCACGTCGCCGTGTGAGAAGAGAACGAAGGCCCGCGTCGCGCCGCAGGCCGGGCAGGGAACGCCGGTTGCCTGCAACATCGGGCAACCGCCTCCGCCGTTAGCAATCGAAGTGCTAAAGCAGAGCAGCGCCGTAAGCAGCGGGGCGACCAGAACTGCCATCGCGCCGCCGCCCAAGTAGAGCGCACGCTGGCGCTCCGCGGTGAGCCGCGGCGGTGACTGAGCGTGCTCGCAGCTGCTGTGTGAAGTTGCCATCAGCCGCCCTGCTAGTTGGTGTTGAAGTTGATGTTTTCGTAGCTCGTGTTAGCAGCACCAATGATCAGCATGATCACGAAGATCACGAGTGCAACTGCTCCGAGAATCAAACCTGTCATCCACATCCAGTTCGAGGCGCCACGCTTCTCTGCGTCGCCCTTACCGAGGATGCCGCAGACGACAGCGGCGATCGCCAGTGGCACGCCGATGCAGCACCACGAAGTAAAGATGCCGCCGAGGCCGCAGACAAATGCAGCAATTGCGAGCCCGCCCTGGCCTGGGCTCACGCCGCCGGCAACCGGAGCGGCTGGTTGAGCGACCGGTGGGGTCGTCGGCGGCTGCATCGCCGGCGGCGCGGGTGGCTGAGCAGGCGGCGGCGTTGGCTCGGCTGGCGGCGGCGTTGGCTCGGCTGGCGTTTCTGGGGTTTCGGGCTGCTCTGGCGTTTCGGAATCTTTGCTCACGGCTCGACGTTACACCCGCGGCCGCAGCGAGCGCAACCTGGGGGCACAACGACAACGGGCCGCCGCGCTGCTGCGCGACGGCCCGTGGCCAATCCTTCATTTCAGTTGCTGCGCTCAGGCAGGCATCTCCCCGCTTGGCGGAGGCATGTCGCCACTTGGCGGAGCCATTGTCGCGACACCTGGGCCAGGCTTCGACTCACCATGAGCCTCAAGAAGCTCGTAATAGGTGACAGCGATGATGATCGCGAGGTACGGATAGGCGACGATCGCAACCAAGATGCCCCCGATAACACCAATGATGGGCGTAATTGCAGCGAGCAGCACAACGATGAAAAAGATGATGAAAAGCAGCACGTAAATAATGACGATGAGCCAGATCAAGCGCCAGCGATTGCCCTTCGTCAGTTCGCTGCTGCGGCTCATTGACTCGAAGACACCCTTGTCCTCGGCCACTAGGACCGGCACCGCGACAAACCACATCAACGCGAGAATAATTCCTGGAATAATAAAGAGAACAAAGCCAACAACGAGCAGGACGCTGGTGACGATGCCCAGCAGGAACAATGGCCATAGCTTGGCGCTGATGCTGCCGAGCAGCTCACCGACCGTAGCGTCAACTCTGCCGTCAGCTTCGACATCTTGAATAACTCGAACCATCGTGCCCGTCATGTAAAGGCTCGCGAGCAGCAGAGCGAGGCTGTGAATCAAGCTGATAATCACGCTGTCTTGTTGAAAATAGCTAAGAATGGCGACTGGAACGAAGAGGATCAGGGCAATAACCCAGATCTTCACGAAAGATTTCTTTAGGATTTCACCCGTGTCTCGTAAAACTTTGCCAGCCACAATGTGGCCGGGCTCTGCGCCTGCCGTAGTCATCTGAAGAATTGCTCCTTGATTTGTTTATTTGGGATCAAATTGCTGGTACGCCATTGGGGAGTTTCGACATTGCATCATCCATCTCCTGCTGCGAGAACTCAAGATTTTCGAGATTCCCGGCCAAATAGGCGTCATATGAGGCCAAATCGAAGTTTCCGTGGCCGCAGAGGCCGAACAGAATCACGCGTTCCTCGCCTGCCTGCTTGGCTGCCTCAGCTTCAGCGATCGTGATGCTGATCGCGTGCGTTGGCTCCGGCGCCGGAATGATTCCCTCGGTGCGGGCGAACTGCAGCCCGGCAGCGAAGGTGTCGTTCTGGGCAACCGAGCGAGCTTCGACCATTCCACCGTGCACCAGCGCTGAGATCATCGGCGAAGCGCCGTGGTAGCGCAAACCACCGGCGTGGACCGGTGGCGGCACGAAGTCGTGGCCGAGCGTGTACATCGGCATCATCGGCGTCAGGCCCTGCGTGTCGCCGAAGTCGTAGGCGTATTCGCCCTTCGTAAGGCTTGGGCAGGCGGCGGGCTCGGCGGCGATGAAGCGCGTCGTCGCGCCGTCGCGAATGTTGCGTCGCAGCCAAGGGATCGCCAGGCCACCGAAGTTGGAACCGCCGCCGAAGCAGGCAACAATCGTGTCCGGCTCCTCGCCGGCCATCTCCATCTGCAGAATTGATTCCTGACCGATGATCGTCTGATGCAGGATCACGTGGCTTAGAACCGAGCCGAGCGCGTAGTTGACCTCCGGGCTCTGGGCAGCGATCTCAACCGCCTCTGAGATCGCAATCCCCAGTGATCCCGTCGGATGCTGCGCGTTGGCGCGGCCGGCCTCGGTCAGGTCGGAAGGCGAGCGGTGGATTGTGGCGCCGAAAGTTTCGATCATCGAGCGGCGGTAGGGCTTGCTGTCGTATGAGGAGCCGACCATGAAAACCTCGCACTCAAGGTCGAAGATGCCGCAAGCGAAGGCCAGCGATGAGCCCCACTGGCCGGCGCCGGTTTCGGTCGTCAGCTTCTTGATCCCGGCCTTGGCGTTGGCGAAGGCCTGCGGAACGGCCGTGTTCGGCTTGTGCGAGCCGGTCGGTGAGACGCCCTCGTACTTGAAGTAGATGTGAGCCGGAGTGTCAAGCGCCTTTTCAAGTCGACGGGCGCGATAGAGCGGCGTCGGGCGCCAGAGCTTGTAAACCTCGCGCACCTCTTCGGGGATTTCGATCTCCGGCTCCTGTGAGACCTCCTGCATAATCAGCTCTTCGGCGAAGATGCCGAGGAAATCTTCCGGGCCAGCGAGCTCTTTCGTGGCCGGGTTTAGCGGCGGCAGCGGCTCGCCGGGAAGGTCGGGAGCGATGTTGATCCAGTGGGTTGGGATCTTGTCTTCTGTCAGCAGGTACTTCGTTGTGTCATCGGACATCGTGCTTGTTCGCCTCCTCGGCAATCGGTAACCGGCGACGAACACTACATCTGAGCGTCAATCCGCGCCATACTCAGGGCGCGCCCGTAGCTCAGCGGTTAGAGCCCCCGACTCATAATCGGTCAGACACAGGTTCGAATCCTGTCGGGCGCATCGATTGCCTATGCGAAGTAATTGCCACAACTCTTAGCCGCTCGTCTATCTTTGGCGCGTGGCAATCACACTCACCCAGCTGCGCAGCTTTCTTGCCGTAATCCGCTCCGGCTCGGTAACCGCGGCCGCTGAGGAGCTCGTCGTTACGCAGCCATCGATCTCCGCCGCGGTTCGCGCGCTCACGCGTGAGATTGGCGCGCCGCTATTTGAGCGCGATGGGCGCGGCGTAACGCCAACCGCCGCCGGGCGCGCCTTTGCGCCTTACGCCACCGACATCATCGGCCTGCTCGACCGCGGCCGCGCGGCCGCCGTTGAAGCTTCTGGCACTGCCGGCAGCGGCCTGCGGATCGCCGCCGTGACGACTGCCGCCGAGTCGTTCGTGCCGGTGCTGCTTAAGCGGTACGCCTCGCGCAACCACGACGTTGACCTGACGCTCGCGGTCGGCAATCGCGAGCGCGTTTTGCAGCTGCTGCTGCGCCGCGAAGCCGACATCGCTTTTGTAGGGCGGCCGCCGAGCGGCGGCCGCGAGGGAAGAATCAAGTCGCAGTCGGTGCGAGCCAACGAGCTGGTGCTGGCCGGTGCGCCGGACGAGCCGCTGACGAAAAAATCAACGGTCACGGCGGCCGAACTGAACGGCAGCCGCTGGCTGCTGCGCGAGCAAGGTTCGGGAACGAGGACGGCCAACGAGGATTACATCGCGGCCAACGGGCTAACCGTCAGCACACTGACGCTTGGCTCGAACGGCGCGATCAAGCAGGCCGTTAAGTCAGGCCTTGGAGTCTCATTCCTCGCCCGCGACTCGGTCGCCGGGGAATTGGAGAGCGGCTCACTGGCAGTAATTCCACTGACGAACGTCCCTCCCGGCCGGCCCTGGCACGTGATGCGCTCCTCGGTCGGGCCAAAGACCGGCGTCGTAACAGACTTCTTCGACTTCGCCGTGGCCGAGGCCGACAAGCCCGCCGGTTAGCGGTTGCCGGTAACTGCCGAACCGCTCGCTGGCAGCAGGCGAAGCCGGATCGAGCCAACGTTCGCAATGTGGCCCCGTGCCGAGATGCCGACGGCCTTGAACGCCCGCGCCGCGGCAGCAACGTTCTTGACACGAACGTCGAGCGCCGAGACTGAATTGCTGCGCCCGCGCTGAAGCTGAACCAGCGGCCCGCCGGGCAGGCGATAGGTGTCGCTCGCGGAGGGTGACGATGGTGCGAAGAGCTTCTTCCAGAAGCTCGGGTTCTTGGCGTTGATCACGACGCGCGAGACATTGACGATCCCAGCCCGATTGGGCGGTGCTACGCGGCTCGGACGGCCGCTGGGGAAGTTGTAGACGCAGAACTGGGCGGCGAGCTTGTTGACCTGCGAGTAGGTCGGCAGCTCAATCAGCGTGTACAGCAGCTGACTGCCTGCGCTGATCGGCGTTGGCGGTCCGTGTTTGATGCCGCGCGCGTCAAGCTCGGCCGTCAAACCGGTCAGAGATGGCGGCTGGAAGGTGACGAACTGGCTGCCCGCGTACTGCGATGTGCCGGCACCCAGCTCGACGTTGACGTTGCCGAGCCGAACTCCTCCGGACGAGATCGCGCCATAGGAAGCGAATGGCCAAGCCGACGGAAGCTTCAGCGCGATCAGTGAGTTATAGAGCTTCTGCGCCTTGGTCTCCGTCGTGACGGTCGTCACGTGGTTCAGATCGGTGACGATGTGCGCCGGGTAAGCGACGCTAGTTGCGCTCGCCGACAGAGCGAAAGCGGCCGCGAGGACCGCTACCAAGCGCAGCGAACGTACTAGGCGGTGGGTGAGACCCATTGGCGAATATTTACCACATAGGCGCAGCGATGAGGAACTACCAATCACTCGCGCGCCCGAGCATGCGATCATGCCTCTGGGCGGTTAGCTCAGCTGGTTAGAGCACCTGCTTTACACGCAGGGGGTCATCGGTTCGAATCCGATACCGCCCACTCACTCTTCGCGCCAGCTCAGTCGCCTGCCGTTCCTTCGACGCCGGCCCCGTGGCGGCCCTCGCCGGCGGCGAAGCGCGCCGCGCCGGCGGCACCTTCGATCACGGTTCCGGTGCCGCGCGCAGCTTCGCGCGCCATCCCTTCGGCCAGTGGCAAGCCTTGCGCCTCAAGCGTTGATTCGCGGTCCGCGATCATAGTGACCCACGGGAAGCCGGCGATCTGCTCGCCCAGCTCGAGTGCCCGCTCCAGCGCCGAGCCGTCGGCGACGCTCTCGTTGACGAGGCCAATCTCCTTCGCTTCGTCGACGTCGATCACGCGGCCGGTGAGGACAAGGTCCATTGCGCGGCCAAGGCCGACGATCCGCGGCAGCCGCTGCGTTCCGCCGTCAATCAGAGGCACGCCGAAGCGGCGCTCGGTGAAGCCGAAGCGGGCCGACTGAGCGGCAATCCGCAGGTCGGCCCAAAGCGCCAGTTCCATACCGCCGGCCAGGCACCAGCCCTCGATCGCGGCGATCACGGGCTTCGGCGCGGTAAGCCGCGTGAAGCCGAGAGGCCCTTCCTCTGCGGTCAGCCTTGGTGCGAGCGTTTCGATCGCTTTCAGGTCGGCGCCGGCGCAGAAGGCCTCGCTGCCGGCGCCGCTGAGGATCATCACCTTCGCCTCGTCGTCGGCAATCCAGCGCTGGTAGGCGGCGGCGAGCGCGTCGGCGGTGGCGCCATCAACGGCGTTGCGCCGCTCAGGCCGGTCGATCGTGATCACGGCGCAGTGGCCGCGAAGTTCGTAGCTGACTTGGTCGTGATCAAGCGGGCTCATCAGCCATCTATACCTCAGTTGCGCTGACTAAGTGCGAGCGGTGCCAACATCAAGCGCCGCCAGCAGCTCGTGCTCGAGCGCGGCGACCTGCGGATCGGCGAGCGTTTCGAGCGTGCGCGGGCGCGGCAGCGGGATCTCGAGCTCCAGCCGCACGGTTGCCGGGCGTGGGCCAAGCACGTAGACGCGGTCGGAGAGCAGCACCGCTTCGCGCACGTCATGGGTGATCAGCACGACGGTCCAGCGCTCGCGCTCCCAGATCTGTTCGAGCCAGAGCTGAAGGTCGGTGCGGGTGAGAGCGTCGAGCGCTCCGAACGGCTCATCGAGCAAGAGCACGTCATGACCCTGCGCGACGGTACGGGCGAGCGCGGCGCGCTGGCGCATCCCACCGGACAGCTGGAACGGGCGCGAATCAGCGAACGCTTCGAGGCCGAAAGTTGGCAGCAGCTCAAGCGCCCGTGCGCGGGCATCTCTGCGAGCCAGCCCGCCCGCCACCTCAGCGCCGAGGGCAACGTTGCCGAGCACCGTGCGCCAGGGGAAGAGAACGTCGTCCTGAGGCATCCATGCGAACGGCTGGTGTCCAGCGGCCAGCTCCTCACCGCCAGCAAGCAGCGTTCCGGAATCGGCCGCTTCGATCCCCGTAAGCAGTGAGAAGAGCGTTGATTTGCCGCAGCCGCTCGGGCCGAGGATCGAAACGAACTCGCCGGGTTGAACGCGGAGCGAAATCCCATCCAGAACCTCGAGCTCGCCTTCGCGACCCTTGAAGCTCTTACTCACTCCTTCAAGCTCAATCTGCGTCATGACGGACGCTCCCGTGACTGCGCGTACCAAGGCATCAAGAGTCGCTGCAGCGCGAAGGTCAGCGCGTAGAGCGCCAGCGTCAAAAGCGCGCAGAGGATGACGGCCGCCAGCACCAGATCGGTGCGGAACGAGTTCTTCGCCGACTGCATGTAGATCCCAAGACCGAGCTCAGCGCCGGCGTACTCGGCGAAGATCGCGGCGACGACGGCGTAGGTGACGGAGATTCGCAGGCCGGTGAAGAAGCTCGGCAACGCCGACGGCAACCGCACGAGCCGCCATGTTTTCCACCAACCGGCGCCCATCGTCTCCATTAGAGTCATCGCCGCGCGCGTAGTCGAGGCGTAGCCCTCGAGTAGGCCGACGAGAAGCGGGAAGAAGGTGACGAGCGCGACCAGCAGGATCTTCGGCGTCAGGCCAAAGCCAAACCAGATAACGACCAGCGGTGCGAGCACGATGATCGGCAGCGTCTGGCTGCCGATCAACACCGGCGTGAGTGCGCGGCGGACCGCCTGCGAGCGGTCAAGCAGGATTGAGAGCGCGAAGGCGAAGCTCAACGAGAGCGCAAAACCGAGCACAACTTCGCGCACCGTCGGCAGCAGGTTGTCCGACAGCGAGCTGCGGTCGGCCCAGCCAGCGCTGGCAACGCGGCTTGGCGCCGGCAGCAGGTCGCTACCAACGTCGCCGAGCGTCGAGTAGAGCTGCCACACGATCAGCAGCAGGGCAACAACGAGGAGTGCGGGAACGAGCCTGCCTAACTGTCTCATCGGCCTCGTCAGCGTACCGGGCTGCGAGCTTCACACCCGCCCTCTGGCCGCTCAGCCAAGCCCCTAGAGTGCTTAATCCAACGACTCGACGGAGTAGCCAATGAAACAGTCGCGTAGCTTCACGATCCCGGCGCTAATCACCACCACGCTCGTTGCCGTCGTTGTCAGCAGCTGTGGACAAAGCGATTCGGCCGATCGAAGCGAAGCCAAGGCGCCGGTCAGCATCGCGCTCGATTGGACCCCAAACACCAATCACATCGGCATCTTCGTCGCCCAGCAGCTCGGTTATTACAAGGGCGAAGGGCTCAGCGTGAAGATCCTTCCCTACGCCAACACAGCGCCGGAAACGCTCGTCTCGCGCGGCAAAGCCGACTTCGGGGTTGGCAACCAGGCCGGGATTGCATACGCCCGCGCCTCCGGCCAAGATGTGCTCCAAGTGATGGCCAACATCGCCAAGACGCAGTACGCGATCGGCGTCCAGGCGAGCAACAAGGCGCTCCAATCACCAAAGGATCTCGACGGCAAAACCTACGCCGGCTTCGGTACTCCCGACGAAGGACCGGAGCTTGAGTACGTGATCAAAGCCGACGGCGGCACCGGAATCTTCAGGACGATTACGCTAAATACGACCGCCTACGAAGCCGTCTATAACGGATCTGCCGACTTCACAATCGCGGTCACAACCTGGGAAGGGATTCAGGCCGAGCTGATCGGCAAGCCGATGCGCTTCTTCGAATTCACCGACTACGGCTTCCCGGTTCAGTACTCCTCGGTAATTGAATCAAGCAATAAATACCTGAAAGCGAACCCCGACACAGCGAAGAAGTTCCTCGCCGCAACGCAGAAGGGCTACCAGTACGCGCAAGACAATCCAGCAAAAGCAGCGGCGCTGCTCACCAAAGCCAACCCACAGACGATCAAGGACGCGCGCCTGGCCAAGCAGAGCGCGCTGCTGCTGGCGGACGACGACTATTACAAGGGCGCCGGCGGCAAGATCGGCCCGGTCGACCCGGCGATCTGGGAGAGGTACGGAAGCTTTCTTTACTCCTCGAAGCTATTGACCGGAGAGAACGGCAAGGCGCTTGCCAGCGAGCCGGACTGGTCGAAGTTCTACACCAATGACTACCTGCCCGGCGGCTAACGAACGAGCTGGCATGGCGATTGAAGTTGGAGAGCTGGCGGCGAGGATCAGCAAGCTGCCAGCGCTGGCCGGTTCGACGCGCGTAATCGCAGTCGACGGGCCCGCAGGCTCGGGGAAGACGACGCTCGCCGCGCGGCTCGCCGCGCAGCTCAGCGGCGCGCAGATTCTCAACACCGACCAGCTTTACCCCGGCTGGAACGGCCTCGCCGATGGAGCGCAGCGGCTCGTGGACGATGTTCTGCTGCCGCTTAGCGAGGATCGGGCGGCAACGGTTCGGCCATGGGATTGGAGCGCCGGCAGCGAAGCTGAGCCACGCGCGCTGCCGGCCTGCGAAACGCTGATCGTCGATGGCGGCGGCTGCGGCAGCCGTGCGGCGGCGGAGTTCCTCAGCATGATCATCTGGCTAGACGCCGACCAAGCGCTGCGCCAAGAGCGCGCGCTCCAGCGCGACGGCGAAATATTCTCGCCCTACTGGCAGATCTGGGCGGCCCAGGAACGCGAGCTTTTCGGCCGCGAGCAAACACGTGAGCGCGCCGATCTCGTGATCCTCACCGACGATGATCCGGCACAATCATCTTGATGAAGATCAGCACTTCCGCCGCGCTCCGTGCGGGCATCATTCAGCTCATTGCCGTTGGCGTGCTGGCGCTAATCAGCCGCCTGCTGCTGCCGCACGCGGCATTCGAGAGCTTCGGCTGGCTGATCGGGCCGCTCGCCTGGGTCGTCGCGGCCACGATCACAGCGCTAGCGGTCCAGCTGCCGCTTCCTCCCTCATGGCTTGGCGCCGTGCTCGCAGGCATCCCGAGCGTGATTGCAACTGTGCTCGGCGCGCACTGGCTTGGGGCGCTAATCGCAATTGTTTGCTTCGCGCTCTGGTGCGGAGGGCTCGCGGCGCGTAGGATCACAGCCTGATGGATCTTGGAATCGAAGGGCGCATAGCGCTCGTAACCGGAGCATCGAAGGGACTCGGGCTTGCCGTGGCCAAGACGCTGGTGGCCGAAGGCGCGAAGGTGGCAATTACTTCACGCGACGAGGGGAACATCCAGAAGGCCGCAAAGCAGATTGGTGCGACCGGCTTTGCTCACGACAGCGGCAACCTTGACGGGATCCCCGTTCTCGTCCATGAGATCGAACACTTCCTCGGCCCGATCGACATTCTTGTAACGAACACAGGCGGCCCGCCACTCGACCCGAACGCGCTCGGCTTCAGCGACCAGCAGTGGCACGAGGCCTACGAAGACCTCGTCCTTTCACCGTTGAAGTTCATCGAGGCCGTGATGCCAAATATGCGCTCACGGAGCTGGGGCCGGATTGTCAACGTTGGTTCGACGACGATCCGCGAACCGGCTGCTGGCCTGATGCTCAGCAACGCCAACCGGTCCGCGACGCTGGCAGCGATCAAGACGATCGCCCACCAAGTTGCCCGTGACGGCGTGACGCTAAACAGCGTGCTGCCTGGCCGGATTGCGACCGACCGCCTCTATGAGCTTTATGGCTCGCGTCAGGGAGCCGACGAGATGGCGCGTGAGGCGATTCCAGCAGGCCGGCTCGGCAGCCCAGAGGAGTTCGCTGCCGCGGTTGCGTTCCTCTGCTCCGCGCAGGCCAGCTACGTCACCGGCGTTGCCTTGGTCGTCGACGGCGGCATGATGCGCTCGGTCTAGTTGACTGCGCCGCAGAAACAGGTACGCTCATTTTTATTCACTAGATAAACTACCCACGGAAGGAACCAATGACCCGAGCCGGCCACCTATTGATCGCACTGCTCTGCGCTTCGTCATTAGCCTTTGGTGCGGCGGCGTGCGGCGACGATGAGACATCTTCGACGACAACGACGACGATCGAAGAGCAGAAGCAGAACGACGACAACCAGAACGACGACAACCAGAACGACGACGACGAGAGCGTCGCCAAGCAGAAGGAAGAATGCCTCGCCAACGCGCCCGATCCGCGCGACTGCGAGGACATCCCTTAACGGTTGAGGGTCAGGCCGCCTACGCTGGCAGCGAGAGAATGCTGCCGGCGTCGGGCGCTGCCCGACCCTTGAGCACGTCAAGGTAAAGCTGCTCGACGGCCTCTTGGCCTGAGCTGTGTTCAATCACGATCAGCTTGTTCTCAGGATCGGCAACTAGCTCGATGAAATCGTCGAGCGAAGCGGAGATCCGTTCGATTAGTCCAGCGCTGCCCCAATCATCGGAGCGCTTCTTGGCCTGCGCGGGTGCGAAGAAAAGAGCCGGCGCCGGGCCTGGCAGCCCGTCGGCGCCGCCGAGCGCGCCAATGTGCGTGGCGCCGACTGCGCAGTCGTAAACCAGTGAGTCACCGAGCTGGTTGTGGAGTGCGGCGCGCACGCCAGCATCGCCGGAGAAGTCGATGTAGGCGATTGGCACGTCAGTGTCGAGCTCGCCGATCTCGTCGTAGGAGAGAACCTGGTCATATAGGCCAAGCCGCTCGACAAACTCGACGTTGCTCGCTGCGGTAAGGCCGATCACCTTCACGCCATCGCGCCGCGCGAGCATGAAGGCTGTGCCATAGGCGGTCTTGCTCGAGGCGCTCGACATGACGACTGCCTTCGCGCCGAACCAGTCGCTGTCCTCGAAGAAGTCATCGATCAAAAATGAGGTCGAGAAGAGCGGGCGCAGCAGCATGATCTCGCTTTCAAGCGCCGCGTCATAAGTCGGGTCAGCGCTCGTAAGCATGTAGCTGTTATAGATCGAGTGGAGCTCCTTGCGGTGATCGGCGAAATCGGCGAAGCCACTTGCAGTGACGTTGCCGGGCGTGACGACGAGGTAGCTCGACATCGGCAGGTAGCCATAGAAGCGCTGCCCGACCTCAACTCCCTCGCACTCCGAAGCGACTACGTCGGCGAAACCCCAAACAGGGATGCGGCCCCAGCCGTCCTCGGCGGGGAAGAAGTCCCAGTACGACATGAAGTCGCCGAAGGTCGCGTAACTGATGTTGTTGGCGGTGAAACTGAAGGCATCAACGCGCAGCAGCGCCTCTCCGGGGTCTATCTGGCCGGCGTCGCCGCTCACGCCTTCGGCGAATTCGACAGTTTCGAGGCTGTCGCGGCGGACGCGGAAGTCGGTCATCTGACCAGCATTCCTAGTCTCGCGTAGCGGCGAGCAGAGCCACACCGTTGAGCGCCGCACCGGCCGCCACTGCAGCAGTTAAGACCCGCGCCTGCTGAGGAATCTTCTCCCCAGCCGCCAGCGTTGCGGCGCAGTCAACGACGTCGCAGAGAATTCCCACCACCAGCAGCGTGCGCAGGTTGCCACCGCGCGCTGCTGAGATCGTCGCGATGCCGAGCGCCACGTCACGGACGCCAAAAGCGCGTGCCATCACGCCGCCATCGGTGCCGGCGGCCTCCTCACCGATCCATCGTGAGCTTGCCTGCTCAGCGTTGGCAACAAA
>SXGQ01790469.1_pt1 | contig 14991 bp, 9 predicted proteins | sample 3178371 | NCBI WGS metagenome assembly SXGQ01 (sample SAMN11356859, study PRJNA531348) | freshwater metagenome | isolation source: freshwater sample F1-20 | place: China: Fuxian Lake, Yuxi | collected 2017-12-25
ACCCTTGGCGCGGTGGTGCCTCCCGGTTTGAAGAAACCGCTCGATGTGCTCGAGACGCTGGAGAACAAGCTCAGCGGCCTGGTCGCGGCCGGGGCGGTCGTGCCGATCTCGGTCTCCGCGGTCAGCCGCATGATCCTCGGCGATGGAAAGGTGGCGGCGGCCGGGGGCGATCTGGCGGGCAGCGGCTTGGCGGTGCTTCCCCTTGGCGCGGCCGACTTCAGCTCCCTGCTCAATGTTTTGACGATACCGCTGGGAGTGGCGGTCTTCCTCATCGTGTGGCTGGGCTCGCACGCGATCAACGTGCTGATCCTGCTCAGCCCGTGGGGCGCGATCGACGCCGGCCTGAAGGCGGCGCGGACTGCCTTGCTCGGCTTGGTCACAGTCACGGCGACGATCAATCCTTGGATCGGCGCGATCCTCTCGATCGTGGTGATCATCGTCGCTTATCTGGTCGCGGGCTGGGCGTTCCGGCTGACGGTTTTCGGCTCGGTCTTCTGCTGGGATTTCCTGACGGGTCGCCGGAAGAGTTTTTCACCCGCGGAGGGGGCCAACCCGATGTTTGCCGGCCCCGCCTTTTCAGGCGTTCCGGTCCGCACTTACGGAGCTTTGGAGCGGAGTCCGTCGGGTGGCTTGGAGTTCAAATACCGTCCGTGGCTCATGTTGCCGGAAAGGAAGACGGTGGTGCCGGCCGATGAGCGAGGCTTGGCGGTGGGCGAGGGGGCTTTTTTCTCGGACATTCTCTCTCCCGACGGGAGATCCCTGTTTTCGTTGCCTCCCCGCTATCGAGGACACGAGGCGAAGATGGCCAAGCTCTACGGCTTGGGCGGCGGTGTGAAGCCAGCTGGCTTGAGGAAGGCTTGGGCGATGCTGCGAGAGATGATCGGAGCCTCCAAGCAACCTGCAGTTTAGGCAATTTATAACTAGCTAAATGCGGCGTATAGATTTCATAAAAAATTCACTGAAAGCGACTTCAGCGCTTTCAACCTACAGTCTAATCAGGGCTGCAGACAAGGTTGGGCAAAAGTATCGGACGGCCCTGATCGGAGCGGGTTGGTGGGGGGGGAATGTGCTCGGGGAGGCCATGGCGAGCGGACGCTGCAAGGTGGTCGGCATTTGCGATGTGGACCGTCGCGCCTTGGATCCTGCGGCCGAAAGGGTGGCGAAGCTGACGGGCGACCAGCCTGGCCGGTACCGGGATTTCCGCGAGCTGCTCGACAAAGAGAGGCCGGAAATCGTGATCGTGACCACCCCGGATCATTGGCACGCCTTGCCGACGATCGCGGCGATTAAAGCCGGGGCGCACGTCTACGTCGACAAACCCACCGCGCATACGATCGGGGAGAGCCAGGCCATGGTGCGGGCGGCGCGGGCGCACGGCCGGGTCGTTCAGGTGGGACATCACCGCCGGATGGCACCGCACATGATCCAAGCGCGGGATTTCATCCGCGCGGGCGGCTTGGGGACAATCGGCATGATCCGTTGCCACCTCAACGCGGGTGGGACGGGGCCCGAGGAAGCGCTGCCCACGCGTCCGGTGCCCCCGGAGCTCGACTGGGACCTGTGGTGCGGCCCGGCCCCGCTGCGGCCGTTCAATGGTGGCAACCCGGCGAGGCCCGATGACGCCCCCGGCACGCGCGGAATTCATCCCCGCGGCCATCGTCATTACCTGGACTTCGCGAACGGTTCCCTCGGCGACATCGGCGTGCATTGGCTCGACACGGCGCTCTGGGTCACCGGCGAAACCGCGCCGCGGCGGGTACATTCCACCGGCGGCCGGCCGATCAAGGGTCCCGCGGTGCTCACTGCCGACGCACAGACCAGCGACGCGCCCGATCACCAAGTCGTGCACTACACGTTCGACCGCTTCACGCTGACATGGGAATCGCGGCTTTTCGGCGGAAACGACTCCGAAAAAGGCGATGTGGCCGGCATGTATTTCTACGGCACCAAGGGTACTCTCCAACTGGGTCACCGCGGAGGCTGGATATTCTATCCGGCCGGCGGCGGCACCCCGCAGGGTGAGAAGGCGCGCCTGAACGAACCCGATGCGCAGAACATCCGGGAACTTTGGGCGGACTTCCTCGCCGCCATCGAGACCGGGGCCAAACCGGCTTGCGACATCGCCGACGCGCACCGTGCCACCACCTGCGCCTTGCTGGGCATGTTGAGTCTGAAGGCGGGCCGCAGTATCGCTTGGGATGCGTCCCGCGAGACCATCCCCGGCGACGCCGAGGCCGCGAAGCTTCTGCGCCGGGAATACCGGAAGGGCTGGGAGTACCCGGTTTAAGCGGATCGCCGGGCCAGACGGGGACCCGGCTTTGCTTCGTCCCACAACCGTCTTGCGCGCAGTCGTGTCAGGGCGGTAGACAAGGGGTTGCGGTGGGGGTTGAGCTCCGCCGTTCCCTGTTTTTAACCCAAGTCATCCATGAAAATCCCAACCAACCAGGTCTGTCGTTCAGGCGCGGCACGCACGGTGGCGCGCCTCCTTTCGGGGTTCGTCGCGCTCCTCCTAGTCGCCTCGGTTCAGGCGCAGACGGCGCCTTCGATATCCACCCAGCCGTCTCCCGCGACCGTCAATCTACCCGGAACGACCTCCACGACTTTCACCGTCGCTGCTCTGGGCGATCCTGCGCCGACCATCCAGTGGCAATTCAACTCCGGTTCTTCCGGGTGGGTTGCCCTCACGTCGGATGCCAATCACACCGGAGTGAACTCTCCCACGCTCACGGTCTCCGCGATCACCGCGGGAATGAACGGCGTGCAATACCGGGCGGTCGCCGCCAGCTCCGCCGGCACGGCCACTTCCAACCCGGTGACCCTGACGGTGCAGGTGGTTCCGGCCTTCACGTCGGCCGCCACGACGAGTTTCACCTTCAACACGGCCGGTACGTTCACGGTGACCGCAACGGGTCAACCCGCCCCGACGCTCACCGTCGCCTCCGGCAGCCTGCCGACGGGTGTGACCCTCTCCGCCACATCCTCCACGGGAAACACCAGCACCGCCACCCTCAGCGGGTCACCGGCGAGTGCCGCGGGCACGACGGTGGCGCTCGTCCTGCGAGCGACCAACGCCGCCACCGCGACGGATCAGAGCTTCAACCTCCTGGTGATGACCGTTCCGGCGATCACCTCCAATCCTTCGAACGCCTCCGGCTCGTTGGGCGAAACGGTTTCCTTCACCGCCGTGGCGTCCGGCTATCCCGCGCCTAGTTTTCGCTGGCAACGCCAGCTGGCGGGAGGGTCCACGTTCGTGGATCTCGCCGACGACGGCACTTTCAGCGGCACCGCGACCGGCACTCTGAGCATCCCGCGTTTGGTTTCGGGGCTCAACGGCGACGCCTTCCGGGTCGTTGCCACGAATGCCGCCGGCACCGTGCAAAGCGGGTCCGCCACACTCACTGTGGTGAACTCGACCGTCATCTCCACGCTGGCCGGCAAGGCGGGCGAGGCGGGCTCCGCCGACGGCGCCTCCACCGCCCGCTTCAACGGACCTTCCTCCATCGCGGTGGACAGCCTTGGAAATCTCTACGTCGCCGACAGCTCCAATCATATCATTCGCAAGGTGTCAGCTTTCGGGGTGGTCTCCACCCTGGCGGGTGTCGCCGGACAGTTGGGCAATGCGGACGGCGGCGCCGGGGTCTCCCGTTTCAGCGGTCCCTCGGCGGTCGCGGTTTCGCCCTTGGGTGTTGTTTACGTGGCCGACACCTACAACCACACCATCCGTGCGATTTCCGCGGACGGCACCGTGTCGACCTTGGCGGGCTTGGCCGGTTCCTCCGGTAGCGCGGACGGCACCGGTTCGGTCGCGCGCTTCGCGTTCCCCTCCGGCATCGCGTATTCCCCGGATGGATCCCTGCTCGTCGCGGATACTTTCAACCACACCATCCGTAAGGTTCTGATCAACGGCACCGTTTCGACGATCGCGGGCCAGGCTGGATCGCAAGGCTCGGTCAATCTCACCGGCACCGCCGCGCGCTTTTCGCTGCCGAACAGCGTCGCGATCGATGCTTCCGGCAACGTCTTCATCACGGATTCCGGCAGTCATGTGATCCGCCGCATGGACACCACGCTCGCCGTCACGACCCTCGCCGGCACCGCCGGCAGCGCCGGTTCGGCCGATGGCACAGGCGCGGCAGCGCGTTTCTCCCAGCCGTCCGGCATCGCGGTTGATTCCGCCGGAGTGGTCTATGTCGCCGACACGCTCAATCAGACGATTCGCCGGGTGTCCGCGGCCGGCGTCGTGACAACTCTCGCCGGCTCGGCCGGGCAGGCAGGCTCGGCGGATGGTGTTATCGCCGCCGCGCGTTTCCGTCAGCCCACGGGTCTCGCGGTCGACTCCGCCGGAGTCATCTACATCGCTGACACGCGCAATCATCTCCTGCGCCGGTCGGGTGTTGCCCAGGCGCCGTCCATCACCGTGCACCCGCAGTCAACCCTGGCTGCGGTCGGCGGCTCGGCCAGTTTCTCCGCCGTGGCGGCGGGTACCCCGGCCCCCACGTATTTCACGTGGATGCGTCAGCCGGCCGGCACCACCGGGTTCTCGGTCCTTTCGGCCGATAGCACCTACGGCGGGGTGAACACGGCCACGCTCACGGTCTCGAACGTCACGTCCACGATGTCCGGCGACCGCTTCCAGGTCGTCGTCTCGAATCTGATCGGCGCGAACGCCACCTCATTGTCCGCCGCGCTCGGGATCGGATCCGCCCCCGTCTTCTCCAGCGAGGCGGGCGCCTCCTTCCGGGCCACGGTTGCCGGCACCTTCTCGGTCGCGGCCACCGCTTCCCCGGCGGCGACGTTCTCCGCGACCGGGCTGCCCTCCTGGGCCAGCCTCGACGCCATTTCGGGTGTCCTCAGCGGCACCGCGCCCGACACGACGGGTTCGCCTTTCACCATCACGCTCACGGCAAGCAACGGCATCGCGACCAACCAAGCCTTCACCCTCACGGTGCTGCCGGCGGTTCTTCCCCCGACTATCGCCACCGCCCCGGCCGCGATCACGGTCAACCAGGGCCAGAACGCGACGCTCAGCGTGACCGCGACCGGCACCGAGCCGTTCACCTACCAGTGGCGGCGTAACGGCGTCGCCATCGAGGGCGCCACCGCGGCGAGCCTCGCGCTCTCCGCGGTCCAGTCCGCCGCGGCCGGCAGCTATTCGGTCACGATCACCAACTCCGCGGGCTCCGTCACCTCCACGACCGCCGCGCTTTCGGTCAACACCGCCCCGGTGATCGTGCAGCAGCCGCGCTCGGTCGCGGTGCTTGCGGGTTCAACCGCCACGCTTTCCGTGAACGCCGCGGGGAGCAGCAGCTTCTCTTACCAGTGGCGCAAATACGGCGTGGCTGTCGGCGGCGCCACCAACTCCAGTCTGGCGCTCGCCGGTTCCGCCGCCGACGCGGGCAACTACGACGTTCAGGTAAGCAACGCGCTCGGCATCGCGACCAGCGCCGTCGCCCAGGTGTCGGTGGCCTCCGCTGCTTCCGCTCCGGTCATTACCGTCCAGCCCGCCGCTCGTTCCGTGATCGCGGGCGGTGCGGTGAGCATGGAAGCCAGCGCGATCGGCGTCCCCGTCCCGTCGTACCAGTGGCGTAAGAACGGCGCGGCTGTTTCGGGCGCGACCAACGCCACCCTTTCGCTCACCGCCGCGCAGGTCGCCGACGCCGGCGCCTACGACGTAGTGGTCAGCAATTCGGCCGGTTCCGTCACGTCGTCGCCGGCGGCCCTGCGGGTGGCCGCGCGGAGTTACGTGGGGGTTTATTTCGGCACGTTCGCGTCCGGTCAGGGTTCACTCGCCTTGCTCGTGCGCGATGACAACTCGGGCGTGATGCTCGGATTCGTATCAGGATCCTCCATCCCGGTGATCGGGCAGTCCTTCACGGTGAACGATTCCGGCGCCTTTTCCTTCGCCCAGTCGAGCGGCGTCTCGCTCGTGGTCGCCGGCACGATCGCCGCCGACGGGTCCGTCACGGGCACCACCGGTGGCACGGTGTCGGTCTCGTTCTCCGCCAATCGCGCCCCCGCCGGCGCCACACAAACCCTCGCCGGTCTCTACAAGGCGGGGGCGGCGGCGAGCGGCGCCTCCGCCCAGATCATCGCGGGTCCCGACGGCCGCGCCTTCGCGCTGGTCACCGCGGGCGCGTCCGCCGATGGAGCCTCGGGCAGCGTGACGACCTCCGGCGCGGTTTCGGTGACCACCGGCCGCAATGTCGTCACCGCCGCGATCAACGCCTCGACCGGTCTGCTCACCGGATCTGTGGCGGGCGCGATCAACGCGACGCTGGCGGGCGGCGGCGAGTCCGCCCTCGGCCTCCAGCGTCTGGTCAACATCTCGACGCGGGCACGCGTCGGCTCGGGAGACGGCGTGGCCATCGCCGGTTTTGTGATCGCGGGCGAGGAGTCCAAGCCCGTCCTGATCCGTGCGGTGGGACCGACGCTCGGCGCCGCGCCGTTCAACGTTCCCGGTGTCCTCGCCGCACCGCGGCTGGAGCTGTTCCGCGGCACCACGTCGCTGGCGGTCAACTCGGGGATCTCCGCGAACCGCGCGGCGATCGACGCCGCGGGCCGGCAGGCCGGCGCCTTCGCCCTCGAGGCCGCGGGCAACGACGCCGCCATCCTGACCACGCTGGCGCCGGGCAACTACACCGCCCAGGTCAGCGGGACTTCCGGCGCCGCGGGCATCGCGCTGATTGAGGTGTACGACCTTTCGACCACGGCCGCCGGGCAGAAGATGCTCAATATCGCCACGCGCGCGTCCGCGGGGTCCGGCGACAACACCCTCATCGCGGGATTCGTCGTGCCGGCCGGCGCCAGCACGCGGGTTCTCGTGCGCGCGGTTGGTCCGGGCCTGACCCTGTTCGGCGTGACCGGGGTGCTGGCCCAGCCCGTCCTCCAGCTGCAGTCGGGTGCGACGATCGTCGCGCAGAACACCAATTGGACGACCTCCGTCGACCGCGACGCGATCACTGCCGGCTCCTCGCAGTCCGGCGCTTTCGCGCTGTCGGCCGGCGACTCGGCCCTCATCGCCACGCTCGCTCCCGGCAATTACACCGTGCTGGTGACGGGCTCCGGCGGGACCTCCGGCATCGCCCTGGTTGAGGTTTACGAGCTGCCGTAAGGTATCCGCGCAATTTAATGATCAGGCCCGGGCTTCGCCGCCCGGGCCTTTTTTTGGCCCGATTTGGCCGGACCGTTCACCGGGCGGCCAAGGGCCGCGCCCGGACTCCGAGGTGATTGCCGTTCGAGCGTTGGGCGGCCTCGCGCGCCAGGGCCGTCCCTCCGAGCAGTGGCAGCCAGCCGCCACCCGCCGGTTCGTTCCGCACCACCGGCCTGCCATCCTCCTCGAGCACGAGGGTGGTGGATCCGCCGCCGTCGAGATTAAGGCCCTCCCACGCGCCGATCCGCAGGAGCCAGTCGGCCAGCTCCGAAAGGGTCGCTCCTTCACTCCGGCCGCGCCGCCGGCCGTCGATCACGAGAAGAAACAGGCGGTGGCCGGTTTCGTCCAAGCCGACCGCGGTGCGCGGGTGCGACTTGTCTCCGCCGGTGTCATTCTGCGCCGCGACATTCCTTCCGGCGGTGACGATGATCCCCGTTCCCGCGACGGCCGTCCAATAATCGGTCACATTGAAGTCCTTCCCGCTGCGGGTGATGACCGCGCGATTTTCGCGGGTGATCGCGAGAACGCAGTCGCCCGGGCCGAGACGAACCGGAGGGGAGACCTCCTCGCCTCGGGAAACGGCCAGACCGGAGAGGTCCTTCTCGCCGGGCGTACAGCACGGGGAAAAGAGGTTGGCGTTGATCGCCACCTGTAGCCCGTGCCGCCGAACAAAATCGGTCGCGGTCTCGCTGTTGGTCTCGCCGCCGGTATCCCCGTTTCCCTCCGTGGTCAGAAACTCGATGCCGAGGGCGCGCAGGTCGATGCGTACGGCGATTGCGCGCTGCGGGCGGCCGTCGGGGGTTGTGGTCTCGCCGGAGGCCAGCTCGACGCCCGAGTGGATCGGGCGCCATGGGCTGAGTCGGGGATCGGCGGCGGAGGCGGCCGCCGTGGCCAGCAGCGGTAACACCAGTCGCCACAAAGCAGCCATCGGCGAAGGTAACAGCTGGGCGGCCGGCCGTTCAGGCCGCGCGCGGCTCGGGCACGAGCGGCGCGGCCGGCGGGCGCTGGCGGGCGAGCAGGAGCGCCTCCACCACGAGCCAGACCGCCATGGCGGATAACAGCACCACCACGCTGAACTCCACGTGGTGCACCGCGGCGGCGGTGCCGGTGCGCACCCGGCCGAGATGGGTCTGCACGGAGATCAGCAGGCTCCACAGCGTCATCACCAGCATGAAGATGGTCGGCCCCAGGGTGATCCAGACAGGCCGGCCCCGCCGGTGCAGCCACACCGTGACTCCGAGAAGCGCGAGGGCGGCGAGCAACTGGTTGGAGGTGCCGAACAGGTTCCAGAAGGCGCGCCAGACCGGCAGCGGCTGTCCGCCCACGACAGCGGGCGGCAGGCTGACGACGAGCGCCGGAAGCAGAAGGGTGAGTCCTGTCGCGAAAATCATGCCCAGTCGGCCGGTCCAGCCGGTGAGCTCCATCAACACGTAGCGGGCGAGGCGGGTGCAGGCGTCGAGGGTGTCGAAGACGAAGGTGGCGAAGCACAGCAGGCCGAATTGCCGGGCCACTTCCACGGAGATCAGCCCGAAGGTGGCCTGGTTCATGAAGATCCCCACGCCATCGGCGTAGGTGAGATCGGGCCGGCCGGTGGGCTTGGCGAGGATCATCACCGTGGCGAGGCTCAGGCACGCGAGGAACGACTCGAGGAGCATGCCGCCGTAGCCCACGGCGCGGGCGTCGGTCTCGCGGTCGAGTTGCTTGGAGGTGGGGCCGCGGGCGACGATGGAGTGGAAGCCGGAGCAGGCCCCGCAGGCGATTGTGATGAAGAGTACCGGCAGGAGGGGAGGGGTGGCGCCGGTGAAGCCGAACAGGTCGGCCTGAGAGACCGCGGGTGCGACGATCGAGATGTTGCCGCTCAGCCCGCCCACGACGACTCCGACGACTCCGACCACCACGATCACGTAGAGAAAATAACCTCCGAGCGCGCCGCGCGGCTGCATCAGCAGCCACACCGGGGACAGCGCGGCGAGGAAGCAGTAACCCAGCAGCAGGTAGTCCCACAGCAGTTGCGGACGCGCGCTGCCGGTGACGGCTCCGAGGTCGAACGGCAGATAGGGTCCGGCGACGATCGCGACCAGCACGAGAGGCAGGAAGATGAGCTGGGCCTTACCCTCGCCCAGCCCGAAGCGGCGCATGCAGAGCCCCATGACGATCGCGAGACCGAGGTAGAGGATGGAAGAGGTGGCGACCGCGGGGCCGGGCGCCGCGGCGTCCGCCACCGAGGCCTTCTGGACGAACGTTCCCGCGGTGACGTCGGCGAAGGCGATGATCACGTACACCAGCGAGATCCAGATGAAAGCGAGGAAGAGCACGTAGGACCGGCGGTTCATGTAACGTCGCACGACCTCGGCGATCGACTTCGCGTCGTGCCGCACCGAGGCGACGAGGGTCATCATGTCGTGCACGCCGCCGATGAAGATCGCGCCGAAAATGATCCAGAGCCACGCGGGCAGCCATCCGAAGTAGGTCGCGGCCAGGATGGGGCCGACGATCGGCCCCGCGGCGGCGATCGCGGAGAAATGCTGGGGCAGCAGCCAGGAGGTTCGGGCCGGCTCGTAGTCGAGGCCGTCGCGCCGCGTATGGGCCGGCGTGCGGACTGTTCCGTCCAGCTCGAGAAAGCGCGCGAGGAGGCGGCCGTACCAGCGGTAGGCGAGGGCGAGCACGACACCGGAGACGGCGAGGAACAGGATGAGCGACATGGGGCGGTCGCCGCCGGGAGGGCTGCCGGAACGATTCCCGCGGCCGCGGCGGACGGGTCGAGAGAGCACGCCTCCAACGTCCCAATGCAACCTTGATGTTTCCGCGCGATGGGGCTTCGGTTCCGTGTTCCCGCGCCCGCCCTTGGCCGTATCCCGCCAGAAACCTTCCCGCTCCCAACGCATCGCCCCAACCGGCGGCGTCGTCGTTGACCACGGCTTCATCCCGGTGCGCGCCAAGCTCATCGAGGTCGCGGCCTTTCTCGACCGCGTCGAGCGCCACGGGGCGGCCGGGGATTTCCGGTGCGCCGCCCTGCGCGAGGCCGCGGCCCTGCTCGCCGACGGCCGCCCGGAGCGGGCGCGCCGGATTCTTGAACACCTCAGCGATCCGACGACCGCGCCGGAGGCCGTCTCCTCCGGCAAGGCCGCGCTCGGCGCGTGGTTTGCCCCGGTCGTGCCTTCGGCTCGCCCGGTCCGCCGCCGCTGATCCCGCCATGCGCTACATCGAGCCCCACGGCCACATGGTGAGCCGCACGACTGACGACTACCAGGCGATGGTCACCGCCGGTTGCCGCGCGGTCTGCGAGCCGGCGTTCTGGGCCGGTTTTGACCGCGGTTCGGTCTCCGGTTTCCGCGACTACTTCCGCCAGCTCACCGAGTACGAGCCGGCCCGCGCCGCGAAGTTCCTGCTGCCGCATTACAGCTGGCTGTGCCTTAACCCGAAGGAGTCGGAGGACCTCGCGCTCGCCCGCGACGTGCTCGCCCTCATCCCCGAGTTTCTCGAGCGGCCCAACGTCCTCGGCATCGGCGAGATCGGCCTCAACCGGAACACGCGTAACGAGCTCACCGTGCTCGAGCACCACGTCGAGCTGGCGGTGCGCCACGACCAGCTGATCCTCGTCCACACGCCGCACCTCGAGGACAAGCTCAAGGGCACTCGCCTGATCCTCGACCTGCTTTCCTCGCACCGCGGGGTGCGCCCGGAACGGGTGATCATCGATCACGTCGAGGAGCATACGATCGAGCACGTCCTCGACCGCGGTTTCTGGGCGGGCATCACGCTCTACCCCGACTCGAAATCCTCCCCGCCGCGCGCGGTCGACATGCTTGAGATCTGCGGCCGCGAACGCATCTGGCTGAACTCGGCCTGCGACTGGGGGGTGAGCGATCCGCTCGCCGTGCCCAAGACCGCGCTGGAAATGCGCCGTCGTGGCCACAGCGAGGACTTTGTCGACGCGGTCCTCTACCGTAACCCGGTGCGCTTTCTTTCGCAGTGCCCGCGGTTCCGGGTCGCGGACGCCCCCTGAGGCCGCGGCCTCCGCCCCCTCCCGCGGATGCAACTCTCGTCCGGCCTGCACCTCGCCTACTGCACGAACGTGCACCGGGGCGAGACTTGGGCCGAGACCTTCGCCGCGCTGGAGCGCCACACGTTGCCGGTGCGCCGCCGCGTGGCGCCGGGGCGTTCCTATGCGATCGGCCTGCGCCTCGGGCGTCGCGCGGCGGACGAGCTGGCGCGGCCGGCGGAACTCGCCGCGTTCCGCGCCTGGCTGGAGCGACACGACTGCTACGTTTTCACCATCAACGGATTTCCCTACGGCAGCTTCCACGGCACCCGGGTGAAGGAGCAGGTGTACGCGCCCGATTGGTCCACGCCCGAGCGGGTCGAGTACACCTTGCGGCTTTTTTCCCTCCTGGCCGAGTTTGCTCTGCCCGGCGCCGCCGCGAGCGTCAGCACCGTCCCGGCCTCCTTCAAGGCGTTCGTCGCCGCCGAGCCGGCCCGCCGCGCGCGGATCTTCGCGCGCCTGACGGAGTGCGCCCGGGGTATCGCCGAGCTCGCCGCCCGCACGGGGCGGGATCTCCATCTCGGCCTCGAGCCTGAGCCGTGTTGCGAAATCGAGACCACCGCCGAGACCGTCGCCTTCTTCGAGGCGTGGCGCGCCGCCGAGCCCGCCGTCGACCGGGAGGGGCTCCTGCGTCACGTCGGCGTCAACTACGACTGCTGCCACCTCGCGGTGGAATTCGAGTCCGCCGAGCCGGCGCTGGATCGCCTCGCGCGCGCGGGTCTGCGGCTGAGCAAACTCCACCTGAGTTCCGCCCTGAGGGTGACGCCCGATGCCGCCGGCCGCGCGGCGCTCGCGGCGTTTGTCGAGCCGGTGTACCTGCACCAGGTCGTCGCCGCGGATCCCGTGAGTGGAAAAGTGCGGTGGCGCTTCACCGACCTGCCCGACGCGCTTGCGGAACGGGAGCCCGCGCCCGCCGGCGAGGAGTGGCGCGTGCATTTCCATGTGCCGTTGCACGCGTCGCCGGGAGAGCCCTTCCGGGACACCCGGGATCACCTGGAGGGTGCGCTCGACTGGCTGGCGGCGCGTCCCGAGGCCTGCGCGCATCTCGAGATGGAGACTTACACCTGGGAGGTTCTGCCTCCCGCGTTACGGCTGCCGATCGAGGACCAGCTGGTGCGCGAATACGCGTGGACGCTCGACGCGCTCGCGCGGCGCGGGCTCGCGCCGCGTGAGCTGGCGCAGGCCGCGGCCCGCGCGTGACGGGGAACCCTGCTGGATGAAGGCACGCATCTGGCTCGATCTCGCCCGCGCGGGCAATCTTCCTTCGGTTGCGGGCAACGTGCTCGCCGGCCTGGTCCTTTCCGCGCCGGGCTTCGCTTCTCCCGCGCCCATTCCCCTGGTGTTCGCGGTGTTCGCCGGGTGGCTGATCTACGCGGGAGGCGCGACCTTCAACGACGTGGCCGACGCCGGGTTCGATGCGCGGCATCGTCCGGAACGCGCGATCCCGCGCGGCTTGGTGTCGCGCTCCGCGGCCGCCCGGGTGGCGACGGTGCAGATGGCGACGGGGCTCGGGCTGCTGATTTTCGCCGGCGCATCCCCCTTGTGGGCGGCGTCGCTGGCGGCGGTCATTTTGGCGTACGACTGGACGCACAAACGCTGGACCGGATCCGTCGTGCTGATGGCCGGATGTCGGGCCCTGTTGGGGATCACGGTAGCGTCTCTTCCGGGACACGGCCTCACGCCCGCGCTCCTCGCGTGGCTCGCGGTTCTTTTCGTGTACATCGCGGCCCTGAGCCTGCTCGCGCGGCGGGAATACCTCCCCGGTGCGCCGGCGGCGAAGATCGGCCGATCCGTTGGCCGGCTGCTCGCGTTCATTCCCTTTGTTGACGCGGGTATGCTGCTTTCCTTCGGGGCTTGGGCGCCTGCCTTCCTCTGCGCGCTCATGGTGCCACTGGGTCGCTGGGCGCAGCGGGTGGTCGCAGCGAATTGAGCGACTCCGTCTGCGCTGGCGGGATGCCGAGCGCGGTGGCGCCCCGTTCACTTCTCCAGCCGGTACAAATGGGTCTTGCTGCGGACGAACAGCGCGCGGCCCGCGACCGCGGGCGAGGCCATAAAGCCGCCGTCGAGCTTGTTCGCGGCGAGCACCTTGAACGTCCGGCCGGCCTCGATGACCGTCCCGTGACCGTTCTCGTTGAAAAAATAGAGCCGGCCCTCGGCCAGCACGGGCGACGAGGAGTAACTGCCCGCCCCCGGAAGGCGTTCCTTCCAGACTTCCTTGCCGGTCATCGCCTCGAGGCAAGTGACGACGCCGCCGTCCTGGTCGACCATGAACAGCAGGTCGCCGGAAAGCACGGGCGAGGGGCGGTTGGGCACGTTGCGGGTAATTTTCCACGCGACGTGGGTGTCGGTGACGACCCCGCTGCCGCCGAGGCGCACCGCCCATAGTTCACCGCGGGCCAGACCGGTCGCGGTGTAGACGAATCCGTTGCCCGCCACGGGCCGCACCGTGCCCGAGTGGTGCTTGCGTTCCTCCACGCGCCACAGTTCCCGGCCGTCGACCGGATCATAGGCGTAGGTCGCCTTCGAGGCGGCGCTGATGAGGAGCGGCTTGCCCTCGTGGGTGATGACCAGCGGAGACGAGAAGGCCTTCCGGAAATCCCCGTCGCGGATTGGCTTCCCCTCGGGCGTCAGGTCCTGGAAATCGACCGAGCGATTGGTCCGCCACACGTCGTGACCCGTGCGCTTGTCGAGGGCGACGACGTATTGGTGGTCGGCGCCGTCGAAATGCATGATCAGCAGGTTTTCCCACAGCGTCGGCGACGAGCCCGCGCCGCGCCAGTGGTTGCACGGGAGGTCGCGGCGTTCCCACAGCACCTTGCCCGTCGCGGTGTCGAGGCAGACGGTGCCGGCCGATCCGAATGTCACGTAAATGCGTCCCGTCTCGATCACCGGAGTGGGGGAGCCGTAGCTGTTGAATTTGTCGGCGTACTGCGGCTGCTCGACCGTGAACAACGCGAGATCGTGCACCATGCGGCCGGACTCACGATCCACGGCGATCGCTCCCAGCTGGCGGCCGTCCTCGGTCGCCGTCGTCACCCAGATCTGCGCGCCCCAGACGACGGGCGAGGACCACGCCTTGCCCTTGAGCGGGGTCTTCCACTTCACGTGCTCCGTCTCGCTCCAATTCACCGGCAGGCCCGTGGCGTCGGCGATGCCCTGGCCGGTCGGTCCGCGGAACTGGGGCCAGTTTTCCCCCGCGCGCGACGTGGCGGCGAGGGCGAATAGGGAGGCGGACAGGAAAACAAGCTTCGGCTTCATGGGGGGCGGGGTCGGGCGAAGGTGTGCGGGCGCCGCGACGCGAGGCAAACAAAACCCCGGCCGGCCGGCTCGACCGGCATGCCGTTCCCTGTTTGGGTTCGTCCACCCCATGATCCGCCTGCTCGCCCTGCTGGCTCTCGCGGCTTTCCCCCTGCTCGCCGCCGCATCCGCGGCGCGCCCCAACCTCGTCCTGATCATCACCGACGATCAGGGCTACGGCGACTCCACCGGGTTCGGGAAAACCGATCTGGAGACGGTGCACCTCGACGCGATCGGCCGCGCGGGCGTGCGGTTCACCCGCTTCCGCGTGAACCCGCTCTGCGCCCCGACGCGTGCATCGGTCATGACGGGGCTCGACTCCCTCGCGACCGGCATGTGGCGCGGCCCTTCGGAGGGGCCCCGTTCGGAGGAGCGCATCCAGGCCAAGGCGCAGAAACGCGCGGCCAAGGTCACCGCCCGGCCGGCGGGGGATCCCGCCAACGACGAAGATCCCGCGTCCCGGATCGAGCGACGGCTCGCCGCCGATCTTCGTCTCCTCCCG
>SXGQ01411494.1_pt1 | contig 14990 bp, 15 predicted proteins | sample 3178371 | NCBI WGS metagenome assembly SXGQ01 (sample SAMN11356859, study PRJNA531348) | freshwater metagenome | isolation source: freshwater sample F1-20 | place: China: Fuxian Lake, Yuxi | collected 2017-12-25
AGTCATGAGGCAGATCAGTCCAGATCTCAGAGACATTCCCTTGGAAGAAGTACTGCGTCAACGGGTAGCTAAGAAGTTGTTCCGTTTGGCAGATGGCTCGGTGCCAGACAACTGGAACAAGCCATTTAGGCAGTACTTGGAAGAAACGCAGTTGCTGAAATGTCCCTTCACAGATAAAGACCGCAGCCTTTACAGCCTGAGGCACTACTATGCTACTCAGCGACTGCTGGATGGCATCCCTATTCATGATCTTGCTCAGCAAATGGGCACTTCTGTGTTGATGATTGGCAAACATTACAGTCATCTCACACCCCTGATGAAAGCCACTCAGTTTGCTGGCACATTGAGCTCAGACGGCAGTGCTGAGACAGCAGAGATCAAGGCCATCATGGCAGCGCAAACCGTGAACCACAACATCTTGAGCCTGGTGCAATTGGGTACAGAGATGACCACACCCTTGATTGTTCAAAGCCCTGGCTTGGCAAAAGATTTTGAGCAACGCCTCAAATCTCACACACCCCAACCTCAATAACCCCTAACACCGCCCTAGCCCACCTACGACTGGATATTCAGCATGACTCAATACATCCATGACTACTTTGCAGCCCATGCTGAAAGGGCGATTTCTGGCATGAAAGAGAGTCATCAGGCACAGAGTTTTTATCGCCGATTGCTAGCGAGGCTAGAGCGCGGTGAGGATTTGAGCGCAGAAGTACCAGAAATTGCACGCGTAGGCAGTGCTGTCGCAGTAAAAGTGGTCAAGCAGGCCATCGCAGAAAACGAGAATAAGTTTGATGCAGTTTGGAATCTACCCAAGTCTGTTCAAGGCATAGGTCGTCAGCATGTGAGCATGGCCCGCGAGCCCTATGAGATCTTGCCCAGAGTAACGATGGCATTTACTTACACTGGTGCTGCGGGCAAGGTCACTGTGCACGCTGTCACTGCTGGGGAAAATATCGCCATGGAGTTTGCCACCCCCAAAAACAAAATGGCTGCAACAGCTGCTGTGTCAGAGTTGGAAAAAGCCCTGTCATTCGCACTACTTGCAGCAAAGTAACGCTAATTTAGTTGTCGCGACTTGTGATAATTGAGCATTAATCTAAATGTAAATAAATCGCAAAACAGCATAGACCTAGGGAATTCCATACATTTGAAATTATTCAAATTGTATAGAGTCATGACCATGAACTTTGGAGCGTGATCATGAATAAATCAGAACTGGTAGAGCATATTGCGCACCAATCAGGCTTGTCAAAAGCAGGCGCCTCTCGAGCTTTCAGCGTCATCTTAAATTCCATCACGAAAAGTTTGAAAAAAGGTGAACCGGTATTCATAGCAGGATTTGGCACTTTTGCTGTGAGAAAGCGCTCTTCCCGCATGGGCAGAAATCCAAGAACTGGCGAGCCGGTACAAATTACTGCTGCCAAAGTTCCAATCTTCAAATCTGCCAGTGCTTTAAAAGATAATTTGAATTAACAATAAGAAGTTCATTACAAATTATCAATAGCTGGCCACCAAGAATGGCATGGCACCAAAGTTGTCTCGTACAGCTTTAGGTTGAGCAGCGATCAAATCATGGGACTCCAGCCCGATTTGGGCTTCAAAGCGTGAGACCAATTCTTGGGTAATCATCACACTCACACGATCTAGCTTCTCACGCCTAGCACTTCCCTCGGGGGCTTGAATCTTTTGACATTCCAAAGCGTCCATAAGCTGGACGAGTGCACTTGTGCCAACCGCATGCTGCGTAGTTACGCTGCTCCAGTAGCCTGCACTCTTGCCCATCATTTTGCTGAGCGAGCGCACTGTGATGTTGGGAAATACCTCAGCCAAGGCCCAATAAAGATCCGTATTGAATTGCATGTGTGCTCCTTAATTGCATAAAGTATTTATGCAGGATAAATAAACACATGAACACATACAAAGCAATGGTTGCAGCGCAAGTGGGTAAATCAAGTCGACTAATTAAAACTCAGGTTCGTGCGGCGTCTGCGGGTGAAGCCAAGTGGCTGCTTCAGGCCATATACGGATTTCACGCTTTAGTCTCATCTCCAACAGAAGTACGAGAAGATCTCATAGTATCTTCCCTAAAAAACACAAAGGCTAAACGCAAATTGCACGGACATTTTTTGGATCAAAGCTGGCGCGGGAGAAACCCTTAATTGACTTTTTGATCACATACAAGCACTATTTGTATTCGATTATGGATAAAACTATACCCCGCAATTTAGCTACGGTTGCTGTGACTCGCAACGGCCCCACCGGCCTCGAAACGCTCCTCCTTCAGCGCGCCGAGCGAGGTGACCATAGCAGCGGCGCCTGGGTGTTCCCCGGAGGGCTGGTCGATACCGCGGACTCCGATGTGCCTGTCAGCAACCTCTCTGATGAACGTGCAAACGCCACTCTCGCTGTGGATCAAGGTGGGGGCGCGTTTTACGTAGCCGCGATCCACGAATGCCTGGCGAAAGCTGGCCTATTCTTCGCCACTGACCGCATGGGCCAACCCGTGCGCTTGGAGGGTGAAGTAGGAGCGCGCCTGATCGACCTGCGCTCTGCGCTTCAGTCCGGTACCGACTCGATGGCTCAAGCCTGCCGCGAGCTGCAGTTGCACCTCGCTGCGGACCATCTGTTCTATGTCGCGCACTGGTTGACCCCAGTGGGGCGTGCGAAGCGCTTCGACACCCGATTCTTCGAGGCCGTCGTGCCTCAGGGACAGGAGAGCGCACACGACTTCAAGCAAACGTTGGACTTCATCTGGATTCGTCCATCCGCAGCTCTGGCACCCGAAAACACTCGGCGACTGATGACGCCGACGCGTGCCGTGCTGGAACTGCTTACGCGGTTCGCAGACACAGCAGCGCTCGTCGAATGGGCGCGGTCACCGCGCGAAGTCAAGCGCGTGCTGCCGCGCCTTGCCACCGGCGCGTCCGGGCCGCGTCTCGTCCTGCCGTATGAGGCGGCGTGGGAAGAAGTCGGCCTACTCGATCCCAAAGGCCAGGGCATCGCCTGGTGTAAGCCGCGCGTCGACGTTTCGGTCCGGCTTTCGCCGACGCTGTGCCGGGTGATGGCTACCAACGGCGGTAACACCTATATCGTCGGCATGGAAGAATGCGTGGTCGTCGCGCCAGCAAGCGCAGCCCCGGCCCACCTCGATGCGGTCATCGCCGCGCTGGCGGGACCGTTGACCACCGTCATCTGCGATGACGAAGACCAAATGGCAGCCGCTGAACAGATGCAGCTACTCACCGGCGCGGCTTCCTGCGCCGCCTCACTTTTACCACAACAGGAAACAAGCTATGAAGAACCGTCTCTGCGAGATGTTCGGCATCGAAGCGCCGATCTTCGCCTTCTCCCACTGCCGCAACGTGGTGGTCGAAGTGTCCAAGGCCGGCGGCCTAGGGGTCCTCGGCATGGCGCGCATGAGCGCTGAGCGTGTCCACGAGGAGCTAACGTGGATCGATGACCACATCGGCGGCAAGCCCTACGGCGTCGACATCCTTAACCCTGCAAGCTACGAGGACTTCGGCGACCGCAAGTTCGATCCCGAGCGCCTGCTTCCGCAGGAGCACCGCGATTTCGTTCGCAACATGCTTGACGATGCTGGCATCCCACCCCTGCCTCCCAACGATGCCGACCACATCATGAAGGCTATGGTCGGTGAATTTACCTTCACGCCCGCCGAGAGTGCGAAGATGCTCGACATAGCCTTTCGGCATCCGATCAAGCTGATAGTCAACGCGCTCGGCTCGCCCTCAAAGGAGCTAGTCGAGCGGGCCCACGCGAAGGGCGTGAAGATCGCGGCGATGGCGGGCGCCCCTAAACACGCTCTGCGCCACAAGGAAGCGGGCTGCGATTTTGTGATTGCTGTCGGCACCGAGGCCGGAGGACACACAGGCAGCACAACCTCTATGGTGCTGTGGCCGCGCGTTGTCGACGCGGTGGCGCCCATGCCTGTTCTCGGCGCGGGCGGCGTCGGCCGGGGCCGGCAGATGGCGGCCGCATTGTCGCTCGGCTGCGAGGGCGTCTGGTGCGGCTCGGTCTGGTTGAAGACGCGCGAGAGCGAAGTGACGCCCGAGATCAAGCAGAAGATGTTCGAAGCTGGATCCGAGGATGCCGTGCTCACCCGCAGCGTCACCGGCAAGCCCTGCCGCACGCTTCGCAGCAGCTTCACCGACGCGTGGGAACGACCCGGCGCGCCTGAAACGTTGTCAGCCCCCTTACAGGCCCTGCTGTGGTGGGGCCAAGGCCGTACGCGCGTTGAGCGTGTTCGTGCAAAGGAATTCCTCACCTACCCTGTCGGCCAGATTGTGGGCGACATGACCGAAGAAACGTCCGTGCGCAACGTCATCCAAGACATGCTGCTCGAATTGTCCGAATCCAAGGAGCGGCTAGATGGCCTGCTCGGCTGAAAGGCGAAAACACATGATGATGATCCGAAGCCTCTTCTTCGCGCCCGCCAACCGGGCCGACCTCGTCGCCAAGTTCCCGCGCTTCACGGCCGACTGCTACGTCGTGGACCTTGAGGACGGGACGCCGCTGGCCGAGAAAGAACGCGCGCGCGCCGGGCTGGCCGCACTGGTGGCGGCAGCGCGCAAGCAGCTGGTGGGCGGGTTACTGACCGTGCGGGTGAACGAGCCCGAGTCGGACCAGTATCTAGATGACCTGAACGCCGCCCTGCGCGCCGATGTCGATGGGATCGTTATACCCAAGCTGGAAAAGGTAGAGCAGCTCTATCCAGCGCTGCACCTCATGCGCCGACTCGACCGGGACACCCCACTAGCGGTGCCGCGGTTCATCGTGGGTGGCGTCGAATCGATCGCCGGCGTGACCAATTCGGCAGCGCTGTGCGCCGCGCATCCGGCTATCGCCGCAGTTTACTTTGGCGCTGAAGACCTTGCGAGCGACCTCGGCGCTCGCCGCACCGCCAATTCGGCGGAAGTAGCATATGCTCGCTCACGCGTGCTACTGCATGCGAAGGCAGCCCGCATCCTTGCGCTCGACCAAGCCGTGCTGGAAATCCGAGACGACAACCATTTCGAGGGTGACGCCACTATGGGCCGCGACATGGGCTACGACGGTAAGATCTGCCTGCTACCGCGCCAGCTCGACGTGGCCAACCGGGTTTTTAGCCCCAGCGAGGTCGAACTCGAACACGCGCGCCGCCTAATCGCACGCTATGAGGAAGCGATGGCCCGCGGCATCGGCACTATCGATTTCGAAGGCAAGATGGTCGACGGCCCGCTTCTGAAACGCGCACAGCGCATAGTCGGGTTCGCCGACGTGCTGACCGCGCGGGCAAAGAAATGATCCGCATAGACCCCTCCCACCTCGACCTGCGCAAATGGATACGGAAGGGCGACCACATCCTCGTTGCGCAAGGAACAGCCGAGCCGCAGACGCTGACCGAAAAGCTCGTCGAACAGCGCGCTGAGCTCGGTGGCGTAAACACCTTCCTCGGCGCAATGTTCTCCGAGACCTTCCAGTCCGATGCGGTGGACGGCCTTGGTTTGCGCGGCATCGGTGGTGTCGGCACCAACCGCCGTCTGATTAAGGCCAGCCGGATGCGCGTCATCCCGGCGCATGTCTCGCAGATCCCCGCGTTAATCGAAAGCGGTTCAATCGGATGTGACGTGGCGTTCGTGCAAGTCAGCCCGCCTGACGAAAACGGCCGGTACAGCCTCGGCCTGGCGGCGGACTACACGCACATCGCCGTGGACAAGGCCAGGATCGTTATCGCCGAAATGAACCGGCATGTGCCGCAGTCGTTTTGCGACGGCGCCCTGACCGAAGCCGACATCGACGTGCTGGTCGAGACGGACCGACCGCTCTTGGAACTGCCGTCGGCCGCTATTGGCGCCCTCGAACGTCAGATAGCTGTCCATGTGGACCGTTTCATTCCCGACCGGGCGACGCTGCAGGTGGGGATCGGCGCTATCCCCGAAGCCATCATCGCGATGCTGTCCAGCCGCAAGGACCTGGGTATACATTCCGGCATGGTGGGCGACTCGGTCGTGGACCTAATGGAATCCGGCGTCGTCACCAACGCATTCAAGGAGATCGACCGCGGGCTCACGGTGAGCGGCGTCCTCTTCGGAACGCGCAACAAGCTCTACCGCTTCGCGCACCGCAACCCGGCGCTGCGCCTCAAGCCCATTCCCTATACGCATGGCGCGGACGTACTTTCGCAGCTATCGCGCTTTATTTCCGTCAACTCTGCCGTCGAGGTGGACCTGACGGGCCAGGTGAACTCCGAACTGGCTGGAGGCGACTATGTGGGCGCGGTCGGCGGACAGGTCGACTTCGTGCGGGCCGCTGGGCACTCATGGGGCGGTGCGTCGATCATAGCATTCCCAAGCGCCGCCAAGGGCGGCAGGGTGCCGCGAATTGTTGCCAGGCTGAGCGGCCCGGTCACGACGGCGCGCGCCGATGTGGACATCATCGCCACCGAAAACGGCGCCGTGAGGCTCCGCGGCCTGGACCTGCAGCAGCGGGTGCGCGCGATGATCGACCTAGCTGCACCCGACTACCGGGAAGCGCTGGCTCGCGAAGCGCGCGAGCTTTACGGAACCTGAAGGCCGACCGGGGGCTTGCAACAGGCCCTAGTAGTCGCCGAACACCGGCTTGCGCCTTTCGACGAAGGCATTCACGGCCTCGACGTGCTGCGGGGTCTTGTGTGCCAGCGCCTGGAAACCCGCCGATAACTCCAGCAGGCTTTCAAGCCGCATGTGCTGGCCCTCGCGCAGCAGCCGCTTGCTCAGGCGCAGCGCGCCGCCTGGGTTAGCGACGATGCGGCTGGCGAGCGAGCGAGCCTCGTCCATCAGCCGATCTGCCGGAACTACGAGCGACACTAGCCCACATGCTAGCGCTTCCGCCGCACTGACCGCGTCGCCAGTGAAGGTCATCTCCGCTGCCTTCGACATCCCGACGACACGCGGCAGCAGCCATGCACCGCCGTCACCTGGGATGAGGCCCACCTTCACAAAACTTTCCGCAAAGGAAGCCGCATCTGAAGCGATGCGGATATCGCACATGCAGGTGAGGTCGCAGCCGGCGCCGATCGCCGGGCCGTTAACGGCGGCGATGGTTGGCACTTCCAGGTTGTAGAGTGCGGTGGCCACGCGCTGGATGCCCTCTCGGTACCAAGTTCTCAGCGCCTGGGGCGACGCGTCAAACAGCTCCTGCATGTGCTTGAGGTTGCCGCCCGACGAGAAAACCGTTCCGGCAGCCGTCAGGATAACAACGCGCACCGAAGCATCACGGGTGATGCGCTCGCAAGCATCGACGAACTCCTGGGGAGCGTTGTTTCCGGTGAGCGCGTTGCGCGTATCCGGCGAGTTCATCGTCAAAGTGACTACGGGGCCGGATTGTTCGTAAAGAAGGAAGGCAGTCACGCGGAGATCTCCTTGTTGGCGGGAATCAGGCTGGTGCGTATGAATTCTAGCGCGCCGCGGCCGTCGGCAATGAAAGCATGCCCAAGCTCGCGGTTCCAGTGCATCTCGGAGCCAAAGTCGGCGCGCCACTCGTGGATGCGCCGGGTGAAGAGTTGCAGGTCGAGTTCGGCGGTCACGCCGATGGCGCCAAAGATCGCGTGCGCCAGCGGCGCCACCAGCGACGCGGCCTCGCTTGCGCGTGCCTTGCCTGCCGCGGCGCGCAGGAGCACGGGCAGGCAGCCCGCAGCCGTGCAGCCGATCTCCGCTGCCATCCGGGTCGCAGCCACGTTTTCGGCCACGACGGCGAGCTGGTGCTGGATCGCCTGGAACTTGCCAATGGGCTTGCCGAACTGCACCCTGTCGTTCGCGAATGCGATCGTCATCGCTAGTACGCGTTCCATCGCACCGGCGAGCTGCGCCGCGGTGATGGCCGCCCCGGCCGCCATCCAGTCGACGCTGGAGCCGGCGCGGATGATCTCAGCGGGCAGTGCGTCCCAGTGGAAACCCGCGCGCAGGCTGCCATGGATACCGCTCGGCTCACGCCGCGCCGCAGCCACGGGCAATAACAGCCAGCCATCGCCCTGCGACAGCGCAACCCATTGCGCCGTCATCCCGCAAGGCACCTGGTGGGCACGCACACCACCTTGCGCAAGGGTTTCGACACGCGCCGCGATCGCGATCGGCCCTCGGGGCGTGCTGGCGCCCTCCTGCGCGAGTAAGGCCCGCACTAGTAGCGTCGCAGCCACGGGCACGGGCAGCACTAAGGCACCCGCCGCCACGAACAGCTCAAAGGCCTGGGCCAGCGAGAGTCCTGCGCCGCCTGCCGCTTCGGGCACCATGGCCTCTAGGAAGCCAGACTCCTCGAGCCTCTTCCACAATGCGTCCACGTTCCCGCCAGCCTCGATGGCGCGCACCGCCGACAAGGGGAATGCATCGGCGAGAAGAATCTCGAAAGGCGCTGCCAGATCGTTCATCGCAATCCCAGTCCGCGTGCAATAAGCCCACGCAAGACTTCACGCGTGCCGCCGCGCAGTGAAAAAGTCGGCGCGAACTGCGTAACGTAGGCAAGCGTGCGCATCAGCTCCGGCGAGGCCACGTGGTCCGTGTCGCTCGCGATCGCGTCGGCGATCGCGAGCGGGATGGTCTGCTCGAGTTCGGTGCCCAAGTCCTTCACCAGCGATGCCTCGGTCATCGGGCTGCCGCCCGCACTGACCCTAGCGGTCACGGCCACGGACATGGAGCGCAGCATCGCCAGGTGGCCTACGAGACGGCCAGCAAGGGCCAGCGCCTGCTCTTTCGGCGCCTGCATTTCGCGCAGGTGATCGATCCAGGTGTCTAGCAGCACCATGCTGGAGTAAAGGCGCTCCGGGCCGCTGCGCTCAAGCGCGAGTTCGGTATTAACCTGCTTCCAGCCGGTGCCTTCCTCGCCGATCAGGGCGTCGTGCGGCAACTCCACATCGTCAAAGAACACCTCGCTGAAGTGGCGGTCGCCAGTCAGGTCCTCGATCGGGCGCACGGTGACACCGGGCGCCTTCATGTCGATCAGAAGCTGGGACAGGCCCGCCTGCCGGTCCTCAGGCGTGCCTGAGGTGCGTACGAGCGCGATCATCCAGTGAGAATGGTCGGCGTTGGTTGTCCAGATCTTCTGGCCCTTCAGGCGCCAGCCGTCCGGCGTTGGCGTCGCCCTCGTGCGCACGCTGGCCAGGTCCGATCCGGACTGCGGCTCGCTCATCCCGATGCAGAAGAAGAGCTCGCCCCTGCAGACGCGCGGCACGAAAAAGTGCTTTTGCTCCTCGGTGCCGAAGCGCAGGACCATCGGCGCGCTCTGGCGCTCCGCGATCCAATGGGCAGAAACGGGTGCACCGCACGCCAGCAACTCCTCGACAAGCACGAAACGCGCGAACGCATCGCGCCCGCCTCCACCGTATTCCCGAGGCAATGCCGTGCCGATCCATCCGCGCTCACCCAAGGCGCGGCTGAAGTCCGCGTCGAAGCCGAGCCAAGAGCGCGCCCGCTGCTCAGGCGGCACGCCCCGCAGCTTCTCTTCGAGAAAGTTGCGTACATCGGAGCGGAGGGCTTCCGCCTGCAGCGGCAAGGGCTGCAGGGACAAGGTCTCGACCACGCCTTACCTCAACCCGGCGCGAAAGGCATTCACGGTCTCGGTGCCCGACCTGCCGCGCTTGTCGAGCGTTTCTGCCCATTCCTTAATCACTTCCTGCGAAAGCGTCGACAGCGTAGCCTTGTCGGCGGCGGACATCGGCGTAAGCTTCACGCCAGCTGCCTTGACCTTTTCAATGTCGCCCGCTTCGTCCTTTTCTACCTGCAGGCAGGCGCTCTTGGTTAACTGCTCGCCCATTACGGTGAGTTCCTGCTGGATGGCGGAGGGCAGTGACTGAAAGCGCTTCTCGCTGATTACCCAGTTTGCAACGAACGTGCCAAAATTCTCTCCAATTGTACCAGACTTAGACAGTTTTTCGATGTCATAGGGTAGCAGGCTGTTAAAGGGAAACAGGACGCCGTCTATGGTGCCGCGCGAGAGCGACTCATACACTTCGGGCGTGGGCATCAACACCGGCACGGCCTTCATCTTCTTGAGCAGCAGTTCCTTTGCTGAGCCCGAAGCACGGATCTTCATGCCCTCCACATCCTTTAGCGTCGTGAAGGGCTTTCGCGTGACCACCTGGTAAGGGGGCAGCACTATCGTGAACAACAGTCGTACGCCGTTAGGCTCGAACTCCTTCTTGGACAGAGCACCGCCCGGCTTGGCCAGGTTCCAGTACGCCATGGTCGGCATGCACGAGCCGGTGAACTGCAGGGGCAATTCGGCGACGACGGACAGGGGCATCTTGTCCGACACGAAGCCCGGGGCTACATAAGCAATGTCGACCACTCCCGACTGAGTGAGCGCCAGGAGGTCCTTGGCCTTGCCCAGCTGTTCGGCCGGGTAGTACTCGAACTCTAAGCCCTTGGCGGCCGGGTTAGCCTTCAGCCGCTCAATCATCGGCAGCGTGAAATACTTGGGCAGGTAGTGGCCGACGGGAAACGAGTCGGCGATCTTAATCTTGATGCTCTGAGCGCTGGCCCCGGCGGCGGCCAGGAGCGCCGCAGTTGCGATGGCCAAGGGCATCTTGTGAATCAGTTTGGTCATGGTGTGAACCTTTCGTTATGGTTGAGGTAGAAATCGGATCCGGCTTCAGGGCGCCATCTGTTTCGGCAGCCAAAGGACGATGGAGGGGAAAGCTACGAGCACGGATAGCAGCATCAGGTGGCTGAAGACGTGCGGCCAGACGCCCGCGAATATCTCTTGCAGGGGGCGTTTCGCGTAGCGGGCGACAACAAATACGTTCAGCCCCACTGGCGGCGTGACGAGCCCGACCTCGGCGACGACAATGACGATGACGCCGAACCACACGGGATCGAAGCCCAGCGCCTTGATCAGCGGCAGTACGACAGGCACCGTCAGGATCAAGATCGCGACCTGGTCCATTAGGCACCCCAGCAAGAGGTAACCTAAAAGGATGAACACCAGTACGACCCAGGGAGAAACACCGAGTGATCCGACCCAGGCCACGATCATCTGTGTGCTCTGGGTCATTGTCAGAAAGTAGCCAAAGATCTTGGCGCAAACTATGATCATAATGATCATGCAACTGGCGTGTGCCGCGTGCGTGAGCGCCTTCATAAAGCTCTTGCGGTTGACCGTTCCCGCCTTGATCGCCAGAAGGAAGGCCCCGAAGGCCCCAATGCCTGAGGCCTCTGTCGGCGTGGCGATGCCGCTGTAAATAACCCCGGTCACAGCCATGAAGAGCAGCAGCATCGGGCCGACGACCTTCAGCGAGCGGATCTTCTCCGTCATAGTATAGGCATGACCGGGAGGCGCCGCGGACGGATCGATGAGGACAAGCACATAGACGGTGGCCATGATCGTGAGCGTTACGAGAATGCCCGGAATCACGCCACCGATTAGGAGCTGGCCGATATTGACATCGGCAATAATACCGTACAGCACCAGGGCGATGCTGGGTGGAATGAGCATTGCCAGCGTTCCCGAGATGGCGACCACGCCGCCAGCGAGCTTAGGGTCGTAACCTTGCTTTAGCATGGCCGGCATCGTGGTCGCCGATAGGGTTGCCGCGGAGGCAGTGCTCGAGCCGGAAATCGCACCGAAGCCGGCCCCGGCGAGCGCGGTGGCCATGCCTAGGCCTCCCGGGACCCGGCCCACCCAGGTCTTGGCGGCAGTGAAGAGGCCGTCAGCCACACCGCTCATGATGACGAACTCCGCCATCAGGATGAACATGGGTATCGAGATCAATTCGTAGCTGCCCGCTGTCGATAAGGGGGTCGTCATGATGACACCCGCTAGCACATCCAGCCCGCCAATCATGAACAGGCCAAGGCTGCCGGCTATCGCCAGCGAGAACGCGACTGGAGTGCCAAGCGCCAGCATCACGAACAGTAGCAGGGTGATTCCAGCGGCCATCATTGCGCAAAATCCTCGGTGCCGGCGATCGGGGGCAGGGTCTGCAACTCGCGGCCGCTGGCGAGCGTGCCGAGGTAGCCGATGGCATTGAGGATCAACCGGATTGTGAGCAGGCCGAAGCCAATTGGCAACATGATGCTGATCGTCCAGGTCGGCACCGCCAGGCCGCTCGACGATACGGCAGCAGTCGTGAAGTCGAGCATCGTATTGCTGGCCGAGACCCAGGTACAGATCGCAAACGCGGGGATCGAGACTAGCGTGGCAAACGCCTCGAAGACATAACGCAACCGGCGGTTGACGTAGTTGTGCAGGATGTCGACCGAAACGTGCGCGTGGGCCTTGAGGGTGTGCGACACTGAAAAAAAGAAGATCCCCGGCATCAGGTAACTGGAGACCGCTTCATAGGCCCAGTGGATGGGCGCGTTGAAGATGTAGCGCAATGCGACGTCGCCCACGACGACGCACATCAGCGCAAAAAGCATCGCGCAGCCGACGAACATCACGACGTTGTCGATCGCGTCGAGAATCCGCCGCAGCGTTTGGTATCCGTTGAAGTTCATGGTTCAGCGACCTTTCCAGACAGGTTGTCGTTTTTCTCGAAATGCGCGGGGACCCTCTTGCGCGTCCTCGCTCAGGTACACCTTCTCAAAAAGGTGTGTCGCCGCTCGCTGCGCTGCGGATCGCCCCATTTCAGTAGATAGATAAACCATTTCGCGCGCCGCCCAAACCGTCAGCGGCGCGTTGGCGACGATCTTTGCGGCCATCGCCATGGCGCGCGGCAGGACTTCCGGCCCCGGCACTACGTGATTCACGAAACCGATTTCGTACGCGCGCTGGGCTGTGATCGGCTCGGCCGTCAGCAGCAGTTCCATCACAGCCCGCTGATGCACCATGGTCACGAGCGAAGCGGCCCAAGGCATGCCACGACCTACACGGGCCTCGGTTATGCCGAAGGTCGCGTGCTCGGCGGCGATGCACAGGTCACACATCTGGGCGAGCAGCCAGCCGCCCGCGAAGGCCAGTCCGTTAACAGCGGCGATGGTGGGCTTGGTCACACGGATGCTGTCGCCGATGATCGGCAGGAAGCCCAATGGCGGAACCGCTAGACCAGATTCGGCGGCTTCCTTCAGGTCCATGCCGGCGCAGAAGGCCTTGTCCCCAGTTGAGGTCAGAATGGCGACGAGCGCCGAGTCGTCCTGCTCGAAGCGCTCGAATGCAGTAAAGAGGCCGGAGCGAACTTCGCCGCTAATCGCGTTGAGCTGGTCAGGCCGGTTGATTCGGATTACGACCACGGACCCGTGCTGCTCGTAAAGCAGGCTCGGATTGATCGCTTCACTGCTTCCCGGCGCGCTCATGCAATTACTAACTTACGAAGCATCATGGCTGTGCGCCGGCAGACGGCCAAGATCTCACCGCGCTGATTCAGGCCCGTATGCTCGAACTCGACCAGGCCGGTGTCGGGGCGCGACTTGCTCGCACGCACAGATACCACGCGGGTGCGGGCCTTTAGCGTATCGCCATGGAACACAGGCTTGGGAAATCGCACGTCGGTCATTCCCAGGTTGGCTACCGTCGTGCCCATGGTCGTGTCGTTCACGGTCATGTCAACCAGGATACCCAATGAGTACAGGCTGTTAAAAAGGCGCTGACCCCATTCGGTGCCAGCAGAAAAATGAGCGTCCAGGTGAAGTGGTTGCGGATTCATCGTCAAGAGGCTGAACATCGTGTTATCCATGTCCGTGACGGTGGGCGACCAATCGTGTATGAATTCCTGGTCCTCGAAAAATTCCTCAAAATGCAATCCTGCCATGCTGTCATTCCCTATGTTTTAGGTTCATACCCACAGGCCGTAAGTTCGCCCCTTAGGACGCCCCAGGCCGCGGCCCATTCCTCGCCACCGCCTTGCCCGGGCGGCTCGGGGACGTCAGCCGCGGTGGCGCTGAAACGCGGCGCCGGCGCCGGCTGGACGACACCTGCGATCTCGATGAAGTTGCGGCGTGCGGCGTTGTGCGGATGTCGGGATGCTTCAGTCGGCGAGAGCACGGGCGCAAAGCAGCTGTCGCTACCTTCGAGCATTTCGCACCACTGCGCGCGGGTTCGTTTTTCGAAGATCGCCGCCAGGCTCCCGCGCAAGCGCGGCCAGTTAGCGTTGTCGTCGAAAGCGGGCAGGTCCAGCGTGTTGACTCCAGCCTCCGCGAGCTTTTCGATAAACACCTGCTGAAACTTGGCCTCGATGGGCGCCAGGCTGACATACTCACCGTCGGCGCAGCGATACACGTCGTAAAAGGGCGCGCCGGAGTCCAGTAGATTGGTGCCGCGTGGGCCCGTTTCTAGCCCTGCAGCAGTGAGCCCATGCAACGGCGTCATCAGCGCCCCCACACCATCAACCATCGCCGCGTCGACTACCTGCCCTTGCCCAGTGGCGCGGGCATGGAGCGCGGCGCTCATCATGCCGAAGGCCAGCATCAGGCCGCCACCGCCGTAGTCAGCAACCAGATTCAACGGCGGCGTCGGCGGGCTGCCTTCACGGCCGATCGCATGCAGCGCGCCGGTGAGCGCCAAGTAGTTGAGATCGTGGCCAGCGGCGTGCGCGAGTGGGCCTTCTTGGCCGAAGCCGGTCATGCGGCCGTAGATGAGTTTCGGATTGTCGGCCAGGCATACATCAGGACCGAGGCCGAGCCGCTCCATCGTCTGGGGACGGAATCCTTCAATGAGCGCATCTGCCCGCGCCACAATGCTGCGAGCCAGAGTTCGGCCAGCCACACCCTTTAAGTCGATGCGCATAGACCGCTTGCCGCGTTGCAGCAGGTCGAACTGCGGAGGACGCGGAATACCCAGGCTGCTGGGCTCGAAGCGGTCCAGGCGCAGCACCTGCGCCCCGAGGTCCGCCAGTAACATGCCGCAGAACGGCGCCGGGCCGATGCCCACGAACTCGACGACGCGCAGCCCGGCCAAGGGGCCGCTTCGCGCAAGGTCGTGAGTGCCGACTGTCATGAGGTCAGTACGACTTCGGCAAGCCGAGAACTCGCTCGGCGATATAACAAAGCACCAACTGCGGGCTGATCGGCGCGATACGCGGG
>SXGQ01601717.1_pt1 | contig 14989 bp, 13 predicted proteins | sample 3178371 | NCBI WGS metagenome assembly SXGQ01 (sample SAMN11356859, study PRJNA531348) | freshwater metagenome | isolation source: freshwater sample F1-20 | place: China: Fuxian Lake, Yuxi | collected 2017-12-25
CGAGCTACCGGGCTGCTCCACCCCGCGTCGTGGAACGAAGTGTATCGGCGAAACGGGTGTCACCAACCCCGGCACGAAGGACGGCACGGCGTTCACGGTCGCAAGCGGCGCGTACGTGACAACCCACAAAGTGGTCGTTGACGACACCCATCGACTGCATGAAGGCGTACATCGTGGTCGGCCCGACGAACGACCAGCCTTGTTTCTTCAGAGTCTTCGAGAGAGCCGTGGACGCAGGGGTGCTGCCGGGCAGAGAGCCGAGGGAATCGGGACCGGGCAGCGTCTCTCTGTCGACGAACCACCAGACGACATCGGCAAGGGACTCACCCGCCCCATGCATGGCGTTCAGCCGCTGTGCGTTGTTGATCGTCGACTCGATCTTTCCGCGGTGGCGGATGATGCCCGCGTTCGTGAGGAGTTTGTCGACTTTTGAGTCGCTGAATCGGGCGACCTTGATGGGATCGAATCCTGCGAAGGCGTCCCGGAACGATTCACGTTTTCGCAAAACAGTGATCCAAGAGAGACCGCTCTGAAATCCTTCGAGGCAGATCTTTTCGAAGAGTCGAGTTTCGTCGGTGGTGGCACGACCCCATTCGTTGTCGTGGTACGCGACGTAGATGTCGTTCCCTTCGCACCACGTGCAACGTTGCGGGACTCTTGCCACGGCACTGTCATACCATTCCGACACCTTGTCGGCTGATTACGCTTGTCTCCGATGGCAACGAGGTACGGCTTCAAGAAATTCAGGAGTCTGGTGGCAACCGACCTCGACACGCTGCGAGCCGAGTTTGCCCAGATGCGTGTCGACCTCGATGCGACTCGCAAGCAGCTCGATGGGATGATCGCGGTCAACGAAAAGGTGGTCGCGGACCTGCGGGTGATCGATGACCGCTTGGTGCACATGGGGCGTGAATTCGCAAACCAGATACATGAACTGTCAATGGGAATCGACGGCCTCGAAAAATACGCCGACTCCATATCGGCGGAAACCGTCGCCGAACTGCACGGCGCGCAGGCACGACTCGCCGCCGAGCAGGTACGGTACGAAATCGCCTTTCGCCAGGACCTTGCGGAAATCGCCGACCAGTTGCGTCGCGCGCGTTAGTTGCCGATGGATTCGAGCGCCTGACGAATCAGATCACGCGCCGCGGCCTGCTTTTCCTGGAAGGTGACGAAGTCGGGCGGTGACTGACCGAGAGCAGCATCAGCCTCGGCGAACAGGTCATCGGCACGGGCCAGCAACTCGGCGGGTGTTTGACCCGTCGTGTCGGGAACCGTCGTTTCCGGCTTGGTGCCGGAGTCGTTTGAACCTGAGTCTGTTGAACCGCCGCTGGTGTCCGTCGACTCCGTGCCCTTGCCATCGTCGACCCTGTCACCAAGGTCGGTGTCGAAGCCGGCGAACAACTTTCCGATGGCGGCGCTGACGGAGTCGGCGATCACCGATTCGTCCTTGTATGACGCCATCACTTTGCGCACGAACACCTGACGGGCCGCCGTGTCGTCGGGACGCACGAAGAGCGGACGCACGTAAACGAGACCCTTGCCAACGGGCACGATCTGCAGGTCGCCGTACACGACCCGGGATCCACGGAGGTCGAGCGGCGTGATCGTTTGCGAAATGATCGGATCGCTGTCGAACTGTGCCGCAACGGTGGCAGGCCCCGGCGGCAGTGGGTCGTTGAACTCGTACAGCGACAACCTGCCGAACGAATCGGGATCGCTGGACACGACCATCATCGAGCGAAGTTCCTTGCGGGCATCGTCTGAGGAGAACGGTACGAACGGCCGCAGCATCGAAAACGTCGGGGTCTTCACCTTGCCCGTGGGGTCGTGGAAGATCGTGTAGTACGGCTCGAAGCGCTCGACGTTCGCTTCCCGCACCTCGACGGCATCACCCGTCGCTTCGGCTCCACCGGCAAGTCCACCGGCGAGGGTTGTCGACTGCTCGGGCTCGAGCGGCGGCGCCTGCGCCACGCTCCATGCACCGTCACGGTTGAAGAACAGGTTGGGATCATCGAAGTGGTATTTCGCGTACATGTTCGTCTGCACACGGAAAAGGTCTTCCGGGTACCGGAAATGAGCGCTCAGCGACTTCGGGGCCTTGTCACCATCGGTGAAAAGCTTCGGGAACACGTCACGCCACATTCGGATGATCGGGTCCTTTTCATCGATGACGTAGAAGGTCACCTCGCCCGTGTAGGCATCGACCACGGCCTTCACGCTGTTGCGCGCGTAGTTGAAGGAATGCGACAACCCACCACCGGGTGTCAACTGGTCGGTGTTCGCGCGTTGCGCGTGTGGATATCGGCTCGTCGACGTAAAGGCATCGATCACCCAGTCAACCTTGCCATCATGCACAACCGGGTAGGGGTCGGCATCAAAGGTGAGAAAAGGAGCCAACTTCTCGACGCGGTCACGCACGTCGCGCACGAGAAGAATCTGCGAGTCGCTTTCGACGAGTCTCGAACCGAACAGGTTGTACTCACCGAAATTGATGGCCATGGCAATGCGCTTGAACGTCGAGTCCATCTTGATTCCGGCCTTGCCCTTGTAATCGAGGGGCTTTTCGCCGGCACACGGCTGTTCGGGTGTGCCCGTGTTCGTGATCGCATACGTCAACGGACCATTGCCGAAATACAGCTCGGGGCGCTTGACTCCCAAGTCGACGTACACCGGTCGGCCATCGGTCGTCACGGAACTCGCGGGCGCGGCGACCACGTTGCACCCGTGCGTATAGAGAAGGTGGCGTGACACCCATGTGCCGTTCGGAATACCTGCAGAGTTGAGTTCCCGTGTCGCGAGCATGACCTGCTGCAGACGGCCGTCGATCGCGTAGCGGTCGACGTCGAGGTCGCGGATGGCATAGAACGACGTGAGTCCTTGGTCGAGCGAGAAACGGTCGCGCATCTGCGTGGGTTCGAGCTGGCGGACGTCGCGCAACGCCGCCACGTTCGCCTCGACGTCATCGAGGCCGATGTTCTCGACGTCGAAGTCGACTGTTTCAACGGTATCGAGGCCGAGTGCGGCCTTCGTCGCGTCGAGATTGCGACCGATGTACGGCAACTCGCGACTGCTCACGTTGGGCTGCACGACGAAACGCTGAATCACGGCCGGATATGCGGTGCCGGCGACGACGGCCACGACGAGCCACAGTCCGACGGCCAATACCGGAAGGCGCCAGCCACGCTGACGCACGTTCCACAGGAACAGAACCGCTACCGCGAATGACACGAGAATCATCAGATTGAGGGCTGGAAGCTGCGCCTTCACGTCGGTGTAGGTGGCGCCCTGCACGACGCCGCGAGTCGAACGCGTGAGGTCGAAACGCTGCAACCAATAGTCGGCCGCGCGCACCAGCGCGAGACCCGCCAACAACACCGACACGTGAACCTTCGCTTGAGGTGTGACACGTTGCTCGGGGTCTTGCACCCGAATCGAACCGTTCACGTAATGCGACACAGCCGTGATGATGGCGATGAGAACGAGTGCACCAAAGAACCAGGTCGCAATGAACTCGGCAAATGGCAGGCGGAAGACATAGAACCCGACGTCGTTCTTGAACAACGGTTCGTCGATGCCGAACGACTTGTGGTTGCGGAACATCATCCAGTTCTGCCACTGGGCAGATGCGGGCAGACTGATCAGGAAGCCGAGCACCAGGGCGACGAGGGTGCGTGTCAAACGACGCCGTTTGCGCAACAGAGTTCGCAACTGGGCGAGGGCCCGTTGTTCCTGCGAGTCAGGAACTGACAAGGGAGCCATGCGGTCGGCGATCGCCAGATTGACCCAGAGGAGCACGGCGAACACGAGTGCAAACGCTCCGATGAGCATCCACTTGGTGCCGAGGACTCCCCAGTACACGTCGGACCGACCAAGCGAACGATGCCACAGAACGTTGATGTAGAAGGTGGAGAGACTACGAGCCGACAGAATCAGAATCAGCAGCACCGCAACGACCGCGATGATGATGATGCGACCGCGACCCGGCTTACGAATTTTCAGCTTGGGGCGACGAGGAGAGTTACCGGGCAAATCCGATGCGTTGCGCACGCTCGCAGGCTAGTTCGGGAGAGGCGCCAACAGGCAACGGCAGCCCGCATGCGCGAGTGGCTCGCTGTGTCCCGTGGGGACTTCTTTCCCGAGAACAACACATCCTGCGAGTGAGTTGTCTTCCGCATCGGCGCATGCCGGGCCGTTCGGATCGACCATCCAGCACACCTGTGCACCCGGGGCAAAAGTGACGTACATCCCGCGGCCGTAGGCCAAACACGCAACGTCATCGATGTGTTCGTCGATCTGGGTCGATTTCCACTGCCGATAGACACCACGAATCGCCTTGGCAGCACCTTCTTTGTCGGTGGCGTGCGTCACGAGCACTTCGCTGATCTTGTTGCGCAGTGGCGTAACAAGGAGACGCTTCACGATTTCGGTGATGGCGGGATTGATGTCGGCCTTCGTCGGCCCGCGCTTGGCATTGGCATCGACGAAACATGCTCCGGCTTTTGCGGCCGCCATTACTTCGTTCGACAACGCTTCGACGTACTTCGCAGTGTGTTCGGCCGGAGTGCCACACATCACCTTCAGTTCCATCACGGGCTTGCGCTTGCGCAGATGTTCGAGGATCTCGTTCTCTTCGTCGGCAAGTGCGCGCTTCAGGTTGCGCGACATTTTGGTGACGAGCGGCGCAAGGGCTTCGGAGCGGCGCTCAAACGCGGCGTCGTTGCGCACGGGTTCGATGACGGCTGACGTCTTTGACGTAGCTCTCGTGTCGTCCTCCTTCTTGCGCACTTCTAAGACGCTGCCTTCGCTCGGCTTCGACACCGACGAGGCTCGCAAACGCGCAAAAATGTCGTCGACCTGGTCGCGCGGCGGTGCAGGAACTTCGGCTTTCGGTTCCGGCTGCGAATGGTCGACACTCGGATGATCCGAATTGACGCGCGTCGGCTCGGGACGGGCACGATCCTTGCCGAACAGCGAGACGACATTCGAGGGCTCGGGGGTCACGACTTCGACCGGCGAAGCAACGACATCTCTCACTTCCACGACGTCGTGTTCGACGATGGGATCAGAGGTCACCTCGACGGCGTCCTCGATCGTCTCGTCAGCGACGAGTTCGACCTCCTCACACGCGGCTGTTTCCTCCGCGACAACTTCTTCGACCGTCACTTCTTCGACCGTGACTTCTTCGACCGTGACTTCTTCGACCGTGACTTCTTCGACCGTGACATGATCGTTCGGCTCGACGTTCGGCTCCTCAGTGCGGCCGGACTCGAGGTCGTGCTTCTCACGGTCAAACATCTGAAGGACGGGGGTGCCGAGCGTGACCGGCGCGACGGGGCCGGTGGTCGGCGCAAGATTCACGAACTCGCGAGGCAGGTCGTCGTCGACGGAGACCAGACCGGTCATCACGTCGTCGGTGGCGAGACGGGCACGCTCGAACGCGTTCAACAGGCGATCGCGGTTGGCCACGAGCTGTTCGATCTGGGCCCGCGCGAGTTCGCGGCGGCGAGCCAGTTCCGACAGCACCTTTTCGCGGTATTCGCGGGCCTCGCTGACCATTTCGCGACCCTGCTGTTTGGCAAGTTCGATTTCAGCTTCGGCATCTGCGGCTGCATCGTCGCGACGGCGCACGGCCTCGATTTCGGCTTCTTCGCGCAGCCGGGTGGCGTCTCCCGCGGCTTCTTTGACCAAACGGGTGGCGTTTTCCTCGGCCCGCTGGCGGATTTGGGTGCTTGCCTCGCGGGCAGCCCCGAGGACGCGGGCGGCCTCCTCGCCGAGCAGGGCGGTCACGACTTCTTCATCGAGCATTCCGGGGGCGGACATCCCCCGTGTCTGCATCGCCTTCAGTTCACTTTCGAGGAACCTCTCGCGCTCTTGCAAACGGGCAAGCTCGGCCGAGACCATGCGTAGGAAATCGCGCACCTCGGTTTGGTCATAGCCACGACGCGCAACGGTGAACGCCGCGGCACTGACGGCCGCGGGCGACGACGGGTCGGGGCGTGAGAATGAAATCGCCATTTGTGAAATGGTACGCCCGCTCCACACCCGAAACGTGGCATTGCCCGCCGCGTCAGTCGCCCGAAGGCTGCGCGGGCAACTTGCCCCCGCCGTACTCAACCAGCGCATCGAGTGCCTCGTCGAGCGTACCGACGGGCATGATCCTGAGCTTCGGACCCACTGCGGCACGTGCCGACGCAATCTCATCGGGTGTCTGCAACTTGGGAACAAGGAAGAGTCCGGCACCACTGCGTTCGACGGCAACGGCTTTTTGCCGCAGCGCACCGATCGCGCCGACCGTTCCATCTTCAGCGATGGTTCCCGTCGCCGCAACCGACTCTTTACCCATGAGGTTTCCGGGCGTGAGTTCATCGAGTAGCGCGAGCGCAAAGGCGAGTCCCGCCGAGGGCCCACCGATCGAATCGGTCGATATGTCGACTTCGAAAGGGACGTCGACGGTTCGCGTATCGGCAGGAACGATTCCGATGATCGTGCGATTCGGGTCGTCGGGGCTGGTGATGAGACGCACTTTCTCCGTGCGGCGTGTCTCGTTGGGGTTCGAATTCAATGTGTTGACGACGATTTCCACGACGTCACCCACCTTGCGACCCTCCATTGCCTTGGCCAAAACGTCGAGAGCGGGAGTCGGTGTACCGGCAAGCGATTCGATCACATCGCCCGGGTTCAACCGCCTACACGCCGAGTCGACCGCCGGCTTCTCCTCGCAGATCACCTGTTCGACAACAACCGATCCATAGTTGAGGGCAACGTCGTAGCCGAGACGTTTCAGCGCCACGTACTCGGCGATCTGCTTGGCGCCGACCATCGCCTGGAAACCAAGTCGACGCTGCTCGACGGGTGATCGATCACCGAATCGCTGAAGCCTCGTCTCGACGGCGATGTCGTCGTCGACCCAGCCGACGAAACCTTCGAGTGCCGTCAACTGCGACCCGTATGCGGTGACGAAACGAACGCTGTTTTCCGTTCTGTAACGCGTGACATCGGTGGCACCCGTTCCGAATCCAAGTCGCGGAGCAACGGAGTCGACCGAACCGGGTGCCGTTTCCCATCGCTGGATGGTCATGGCACCGGCCACGATGATCGCCACGAGTACCAGCCACGAAAGGGTCAGCATGGGAAGGGCCCACCACAGTCGGCGCACGGATGTCGTCGGCTGGGGCACGGCGGGAATCACCGGCGGGGGCAGTACGCTCATCGGCGATTGATCGGGAGACGCATCTGACATGACCGTGCTGATTGTTGCATTGTCGACGGCGGATGTCACCGTGCGCGCCGGTGCCGTCGGTCTCGTCGCCACCGTTGCCATCGCGTTGCTCGTCCTGCGCCTCGATTGGACCCAGCTGCGCCGCGGTGTGCGCCGCCCCGCGCCGATCTATTTGCGTGTCGACCAGCGGCCCGGGCAGGTCTACCGTCCGCCGTCCGCACGGCGCCGCGTCACGGCAACGGGCGGTCTCCTCGGGTTCGCCGTTGCGGCAGGCCTTGTCATCGCCCTCGCCGTTTCCGTCGCGGCCGGCTTGCTGGTCGAGTCGGTCACCAACCTCTTGCGCTAAGCCGTGGAATCGGGCCAGGTCACGCTTGCGGCCGTCACGCTTGCCGCACACGACCACGACTTCGCGACACTCGAAGCCGCCTTTGACGGCAACGACCCGTACGTGCGCGTCATCGCACTGTCGTCGTTGCACAAGTGCGACGCACTGACTCCGCGACACATCGCACTCGCGCTCACCGATCCCGAACGGCAGGTGCGCCACCGGCTTGCCCGGATCGCTGCGCACGACAGACGCGTCGATCTCGTGCGACTGCTGGCCGACGAGGACTTTGCCGTGGCGGAAACCGCGGGGTGGGCACTGGGCGAACGTGACTCCGTGTCCGACGCCGAAATGCAGGCGCTCGTCATGTCGGCGACGACTCATCCACATCCTCTCGTCCGCGAATCGTGCGTCGCAGCACTCGGTTCGATCGGCGACGAGAGAGGGCTCCCCGCAATTCTGAACGCCTGCGACGACAAGCCCGCGGTGCGTCGGCGGGCGGTCATTTCGCTCGCACCGTTCGACACCCCCGAAGTCACGTCCGCCCTGCGCGCAGCCCTCAGTGACCGCGACTGGCAGGTGCGCCAGGCCGCCGAAGACCTGCTGGCGGCGGCTGGTTTGTCCGACTCCGAAACAGGTGCCGACGAGCCGTAACGTTTGGGGAAACGCGCGTTTCGAAGGAGGGGTCCAATGGACGCAACGTTGATCGAGCGCATCAAGCGAGACATGCACGAACAATTCGAACGTAAGGGCAACCCCGAGGGTTTCCCCGCATTCCACGACGTTCCGATCAGCCGCTACATCTCCGACGAGTTCTGGGAACTCGAGAAAAAACACCTGTGGTCACGCGTGTGGGTGATGGCAGGCCGCGAAGAGGACGCCGCCAACCCCGGGGATTACTTCACCTTCGACCACCTGCGCGTTCCAATCGTCGTCGTGCGCGGCAACGATCGAAAGTTGCGTGCGTTCTACAACACCTGCCAGCACCGCGGGGCGCCGGTGGTGCGCGAGGAAAAGGGTTGTGCCAACCAACTGCGTTGCCAGTATCACGGCTGGGTCTACAGCATCGATTCAGGTGAATTGAAGAGCGTGCCCGACGAGCGTGACTTCATCGGTTTGTGTCGCGAAGAGAAGTTCCTCACGGAGATCAGCTGCGAGTCGTGGCAGGGATGGATCTGGGTGAACCAAGACCCCGACGCGGCCCCGCTGCACGAATGGTTCGGCGTTCCGTTCCAACAGATGGAGGAACTGTGCGGATCGGAACTGCGCGCGGTCGGACCACGCGTCATGGACATTCCATGCAACTGGAAAGTCACCGCCGAGGCATTCCTCGAGGTGTACCACTTCCGCTTCATCCACGACCGCGGTGGCTGGAGCGCGCTCGACAACCGTGGCGCATCGATGGGCTTGTTGCCCAATGGTTGCAGCCGCATGGTGACACCTTTTTCGAAGAAGGCATGCGAACTACGAGGCATGAAGGATTGGGCCGACTTCCAAACCTTCAAGGACCCGCGCTTCATCGACATTCCGTCGGTCAACGACATGATCCGCTCGACGAGCACCGCGTTCTCGCTGTTTCCGAACCTCATATCGCCCGTCGCGGCGTACGGATTTCCGTTCATCATGTTCTGGCCGATCGACAAGTCGAACACCCGTCTCATGTGGTCGCACTACGCGCCAAAGGACTGGGAGGGCGATGAACTGCCACCGCACTGGCAGCAGCGCATGGACGAGTTCGATTTCATCATGGACGAGGACAAGTGGAACATGGCCCCGATGCAGCGCTCACTCGAGTCCCCGGCAATGAAGGGCGTCGTCGTCAACTATCAGGAACGGCGTATCTGGCACTTCCACGAGACGGTCGACCGCACCATTGGTATCGACCACATTCCCGCCCACATGCGGGTTGCCCAGGTCCTCGGCCCCTACATCGAAAAGGACTGACACGATCTCGTTTTGAGCATCGTCTAGAACAGAAGTTTGTTAGACTCGCCATCGACATGGACAGTCCCGTTGGAGTTCCCCAGCCGATTCAGGCTCGGGCAGAAGCGACTGTTTCCGTTGTCATCGAGGCCACGATCAAAGCGATCGAGGCGCACGGCGAGGCGAGCGTTCGCATCGACGACATTCTCCAGGAAACCGGCATCTCGAAGGGTTCCCTCTACCACCACTTCGGCGGTCGTGAAGGCCTGATCGCCGCTGCACGCGTCATGCAGTTCAGCCGCTTCGTGGCCGAAGACGCAAAGAACATTCGCGAGACCCTCACGAAGACCACGACACTCGAAGAGTTCGTCGCGGCAACGTCGGCTCTCGTTCAAACCGGCAACTCTGCCGAACGTGAACGTGCCCGCCACAACCGTCTGTCGGTCATTGCGAGTTCGCACGGCCGACCCGACCTGCGCGAGTCGCTCGCACTTCAACAGCACTCGCACACCGAAACGATCGCCGACGCGGTTCGCTACGGACAAAAGATGGGTTGGATCCGCACCGACATCGACGCGCGTGCGGTCGCGGTCTTCGTCCAGGGCTACAACCTTGCTCGGGTCTTGCTCGACCTCGACACCGAGCCCGTCACGACCGAAGACTGGGAACAGGTCGTGCGCGTGGCCCTCGGGTCGTTCTTCGTCACGCGCGGGTGAACAGTCCCGCGTGACACCCCCCTCCTACTGTTCACAGCGAGGAGGATCGAGTGACTGCATCACCGGCACTTGCTTCTCGCGACATCGTGTCGCCCATCGGTGAATCCCACCCGCAAAATCACCTCCAGCATCTGACAGCCGAACACGTCGCAACGCTCGGCCTCGATGGTGTGCGTCGCGCGCTCGAACGCCTGGCTGCGATGCAGCGCGATATCGATGCGGTTCGCATGCTGCTGAATGGTCGGCTGCGGCAATTGTCCGCCGCATCTCCGGCAGTCATGCCCGAACAGGTCATCATCAAAGCCACCGCGGTCTCACGGCCCGATGCACGTCGCGACATGCAACGCGTCGACACACTCGAGAAGTTTCCGCACATGCGCGAGGCCGTGTTGTCGGGCGACATTTCTGCTCACCACGTCGACGTCATCACGCGGGCGGTGCGCCATCTCGACGTCGAGGCATTTCAGTTGTTCGCCAACGACGAAAGCCGTCTCGTCGGTATCGCACGCCGCACATCACCCGACAACTTCTCACGTTTCGTTCAACAAACCGCACTACGTGCCGAACACGACAGCGGGGTCGACACCACCGAACGACAGCGCCGGCGCACCTGGCTGCGGCACTGGGTCGACAACGACTCGGGCATGGTACGCCTCCATGGCGAACTTGATCCCGAGTCGGGCCTTCGATTGGTCGGGCGGCTACAGAGCGCCGTGCAGACACTCTTCAATGCGGGCGAAGGCCGCGATGCATCCGGCACCCCCTCCGACAAGCCGGCACATCTCAACGCCCTCGCTCTCGTTGCCCTCGTGTGCGACTCCGCGGGCTCGAATGTCGTGTCGATTACCGGCGCCGGTACACGCACCGATGTGAGCGTCGTGGTCGACATCGACACCCTGCGTCGCGGGCTCCATGAGAAGTCGGTCATTTCGACGGGCACCGACATTTCCCTGCCCGTCGAGACGGTTCGGCGTCTCGCCTGTGAGGCCCGCATCATTCCGGTAGTCATGTCGTCGACGGGCGTGGTCCTCGACATGGGCCGCGCAACGCGAATCGCATCTGCCCATCAACGAAAGGCCCTCGAGGCAATGCACTCGACGTGTGCAATCCCACGATGTGCCGTGCCGGTCGCGCGCTGCGAACCTCACCACATCAACTACTGGGTCAATGGCGGGCCGACCAACCTCAACAATCTGGTACCCCTCTGCAACGAACACCACCGCTGCGTGCACGAAGGTGGATGGCGAGTGAATCTCGACGCAGACACACGTCGGGTCACCGTCGCCCTACCGGGTCAGTAGTTTTGGCACATGAGCCCGCGCACCGCCTCTGAACTGTTCGACCTCTCCGGAAAAGTTGCCGTGGTCACTGGCGGCAGCCGTGGCCTCGGCCGCGAAATGGTTCTTGCCTTCGCCACCCACGGAGCCGACGTCGTCATCGCCAGCCGCAAAGTCGCCAACTGCGAATCGGTCGCCGACGAAGTGCGTGGCCTCGGCCGTCGAGCACTTGCCGTTGGCTACCACGCGGCCAGCTGGTCCGATGCGGACACACTCGCCGACGCCGCCTACAACGAATTCGGGCGAGTCGACGTGCTGGTCAACAACGCCGGAATGTCGCCGCTGTATCCCTCGCTCACCGATGTCAGCGAAGAGCTCTTTGACAAGGTCATCGGTGTCAACCTGAAGGGTCCCTTTCGTTTGTCAGCGAACATCGGCACGCGCATGGTCGCCGGCGGCGGGGGTTCGATCATCAACGTCTCGTCGGTCGCAAGTCATCGCCCCAGCCCCACCGAGGCCCCGTACGCTGCAGCCAAGGCCGGCATCAACAGCCTCACGAAAAGCCTCGCCGCGGCGTTCGGCCCGAAGGTCCGCGTGAATTGCATCGTCCCCGGCCCATTTCTCACCGACATTTCGAAGGCGTGGGACATGAACACGTTCAGTGAACACGCAAAGATCGCCTACGCGCTCGGTCGCGGAGGCGAACCGAGCGAAATCGTCGGTGCGGCCTTGTACTTCGCTTCCGGTGCAAGTTCGTACACCACCGGTGCTCTTCTCGACATCGACGGTTTGCCTCGTTGATGCGTGTGCGCCTCACCTAGTTTGGTCCCGTGACATCGGGGGACGTTGACGGCAAATTGACAGCTGGCAACAAAGAGTTCATCGCAATGGTCACTGCCTTCATGGCGATGGGTGCACTTGCGATCGACATCATGCTCCCTGCATTCCCCGACATGAGACGCGAGTTCGGCATGTCACCCGACTCCACCGACGTCGGCTGGATCGTCACCGCGTTCTTCCTCGGCGTGGCGATCGGTCCGTGGCTGTACGGCCCGGCGTCCGACCGCTTCGGGCGAAAAAAACCACTCGTAATCGGCACGATTCTCTACATTCTCTGCGCCCTCGTCTCGTGCCTCGCGCCGTCGTGGGGTTGGATCAAGGTGTCCCGGTTCGTGTGGGGTCTCGCGGCCGGTGCACCCCGCGCGATCGCAACGGCGATGATCCGTGACCGATACGAGGGCGACACGATGGCACGCCTCATGTCGACGATCATGGCCGTGTTTCTCCTCGTGCCGATTCTCGCCCCGGGCTTCGGAGCACTCCTCCTCATGGTCTTTCCGTGGCGTTCGGTCTTCGTCTGTCCGGCCATCCTCGCCACTCTTCTTCTCATCTGGTCACGGAGACTCCCCGAGACGCTCGCGCTCGAACGCCGCCGACCCTTCACCTGGCGCTCGGTGGGACAGGCCGCACGCGAAGTGGTGACGCATCGCCAGACGGTCACCTTCACACTCTCGGTGATGTTTCTCTTTTCCGTGCTGACCGCCTATCTCGCGGGGTCAGAGGTGATCATCGAAGACGTCTACGGCTACGGGCCGTGGTTCCCGCTCATCTTCGGATGCGTCGCATTTGCCTTCTCGATGAACGCGTTGAACAACGCCCGCCTCGTCCGAACCCACGGCAACATCCCATTGATCCGGCGCCTCGTCGCTCTCGCCATCGCGAGCGGCGGCTTTTTCCTCGCGATCGCTTGGTTCTCCGACGGATCCCCCGCGTTCTGGCTGTACATGTTGGCAATACTTCTCGTCGTGCCGATCGCCCAGGGTCTCGGCCCACTGTGCAACACCGCCGCAATGTCACCCGTCGCCCACATCGCAGGCACCGCGTCGAGCGTCATGGCAACAGTGACAACCGCAGGCGGCGCACTGCTCGGCGGTTTCGCCAGCGACCGCTTCGACGGAACGATCCGACCACTTGCGACGTGGTTCTTTGTCTGCATCGTCATCGCGGCGGTTCTCGTCGCGATCGGTACGGGTGTACCAACCCGGAAACGTTCACTCAGCACACATTGACGCGGGGTACATCTGTTTGGCGACAGATGTTCGTTGATTGACACAACAGCGGTACGTATTTTTCGTTGATGTGAATGTCGTTGATTTCGCCGAGCGCGTTGCCCGCGATCTTCACGATGGACCACTGCAGGATGTGTTTGCAACGCGGCTACGACTCGACGTCCCGGCCACCCGTGTTCCGCCGGATATCGAGGCCGAGATTCGACGACTCTCCGAGTTGCAGGGACGGATCATCGTCCGCATGCGAGAACTGGCACGACCCGAAGCGACGACCCACAGCCACAGCCACAGCCTTCTCGAGACCCTTGCCGACGCGGTCGCCGATGCGTCGATCGCGTTGGGCTTCCAACCACGTTGCTCCATCGACCCTCGAGTCGACGCCATCACGGATGTCACTCTCGCCAGCGACATCGTTCACGCCGTGCGCGAAAGTCTCTCGAATGTCGCGCGTCACGCCCGGGCATCACGAGTTCGGGTATCGCTGTCCATGGGTCCGACGACGGTGCGCTTCACGGTCCGCGACGACGGAGTCGGCATCTCGCCGACGGGCCGACGCGGAAACGGTCTTGCAAATCTCCGCGCACGTGCGGATCGCAACGGTGGTTCGTGCACGTTCCGCGACGCTGCGGGTGGCGGCACCGTCGTCGAATGGTGCGTTCCACTCGTCGTCAGCGCAGGTGATACGCCCCTTCGAGAAGGTCGTGTGTCATCCGCCAGTAGTCGACGAGCCTCCACGGCATCACGGTGACAACTCGGCCACTTGCGTTGCGGTAGTAAGTCGACATTCCGGGGTGCGTCCAGATCATCCGCTCATGTGCGACGTCGGTGGCAGCGATGTTCGCTTTCGTCGCGTCATGGTCGGCCTCGATCACCCTCGCTCCTTGTTCGACGATTCGCACCATGCATGCCGTGATGTGTCGTGCCTGGCATTCCGACTGGAAGATCGCGCTGCCACCATGCCCGAGGCCCGTGTTCGGCCCCTGCAACAGGAACATGTTCGGGAAACCCGGTACCGAAATACCCAGGTATGCATGCGGATTCTCATGAGCCCAGGCTTCGCTCAAGTCGAGGCCGTCTCGACCGGTGATGTTCAAGCGTGAGGCCATCTGCGTGACCTCGAAACCCGTCGCAAGAACGATCACGTCGAGTTCGTGCAGCTGCCCACTCGACGTCGTCACACCGGCGGGCACGACGCGTTCGATCGCGTCGGTGACCAGCTCGACGTGCGGTTCCCTCAACGCCGCGAACCACCGGTTGTCGAGAAGAATTCGCTTGCCGTAGGGCGGATAGTCGGGCAGACATTTTGCGAAGAGGTCGTCACGACCGGCCAACTCGGTCGCCATGTGCCGCACCATCTCTTCGCGGTGAAGGTCGTTCTTCTTGTTCACCGCACGCTCGGGAAACTCCCACGACGGATCTTTCTGAATGTACGGATGCAATCCGTCGGCAAAACGCCA
>SXGQ01158398.1_pt1 | contig 14983 bp, 11 predicted proteins | sample 3178371 | NCBI WGS metagenome assembly SXGQ01 (sample SAMN11356859, study PRJNA531348) | freshwater metagenome | isolation source: freshwater sample F1-20 | place: China: Fuxian Lake, Yuxi | collected 2017-12-25
GCAATCAGCCTAGAGGGCTATTGCGTAGGTAGAAACCTCAGCAGCTCAGGATGTCAGGGGGTCGGGCACCAATTCGTGGTGCACCACGGGCGCCACGAACCCGAGCGTTGCCAGGTCGCATAGGCCAACTTGGCGTTGATCTCGGGGTTCAGTAATTCCGACGCATCGGTAATGCCGTAATTCTTCATCCACGATTTATGGGCGTTCCAGTTCAACTGGAACAAACCGATACAGCACGAATTACGGCTGAGCGGATTCCATCTGCTTTCACGGTTCACCACATAGAAGGCATTTTCTTCAAGGTTGTCTGGCCATGCATCGCGAACAAACTTCTCAAGTTCGGCCCGAGTAAAAGTCTTCGTCGGCACGTACTTAGGTGGTTGCGTTGTTGTCGGCGCTTGAGTCGACGGTGCAGCAGCCGACGTCGTCACCGAACCCTTGGGCAAACACAACTCTTGACCGGGCAACAACGTAGAACGTGATGTCTTGCCATTCGCTGCAGTGAGTTCGGAAATCTTGATACCAACTTTTGAGGCAATTCCACTCCACGAATCACCCGCTTTCACTGTGTATTTACCCACACATACAATTTTCGGTGTTGTGGTAGTTGTGACAACATCAGGATTGATTGGTGCCGGCACTGTTGCACCCGGTGGCAAGCAAATCTCTTGACCCACCATGAGCGGCGACTGAATTGTTTTGTTGTTCGTCCCCGCAATCAAACTGGCTTTCACACCGGCACGGTCAGCAATTCCAAACCATGAATCGCCGGCTTGCACGATGTACTTCGATGCACAGACGCGCTTAGGAGCTTCGGTCGTTGGAGCCGGCGTTGATGGCACGGTTTCGGCAGCGGTGACAACAACTTGAGGAGCAGGCGTCACTGCCAAGGTCACGGGCACGGTCGCAGGTGTAACCACTGTCGTCGTCGTGTCGCCGTTCGCATCGAATTGCACGATGGCCGCGGCCCCACCGGTCTCAGCGATGTCAACTGCATTGCCGTCACCCCGCAAAGCCCAAGCAATCGGAGCGATACAGAGACCCGCCACCAATAGAGCAGCCAAACGACGACGGAAAGGGTCTTGGGGTCCGCGAGGAAATCCGCCACCTGAACGTGGACGACGCTGGCGTCCCGACCCGTTCGACCAGAACTGATCAGTCACCGAGGATTGATGGTAAGTGCTCATGATGTTGAGGCCGTCCAAAAGTATGAACCGCCTTCGTCAGTGTGGTCGTTTCGTCACACAATCGCAACAGAGCCCCCAGGCTCACCGCCCCGTTAACGAAGGTTTTCCACAGGGACGGAGGCAAAAAGCCCACCAAAAAAGCAATGGCGCTTTCTTTTCCACAGATGAGAAAAGATCGCGCCAAACGCCAACAAAATGGCGGAGAGGGTGGGATTTGAACCCACGGACCCCGTTTCGGGAGTCAACGTCTTAGCAGGACGTCCCATTCAACCGTGCTCTGGCACCTCTCCAAGGTGTAGCGGGTGAAGCCTACAGGTGGCCCTGAACAACTTCTCTCGCAACACTTGAGCGGAACGGGAGGGATTCGAACCCCCGGGCCTTGTGAGCCTTCCGCTTTCAAGGCGGATGCATTTGTCCGCTCTGCCACCGTTCCGCCTGTGAGGCTAGCGACAAAAAGCCCGAGAGCAATCGGTCGTAAACGGGAATAGTGGGGACAGTTATTGACCGATGGTGGCCCGAAGCTGATCGACCCAGTCGTCGGCATGCTGCCAGCGCGGGTCGGCGTGTTCGCGAGCCGTGTGCACATGGGATGAATGAGCCGGGTACGAGCCCAAGAACTTCACTCCCCCTTGTTTGGCATGAAGTGCGCGCAAAGCATCAGCCACGAGTTCATCGGCAATATGACCTTCGAGATACATCACGAAGCAATAGTCGCCGAGGCCGCCATCTTTTGTCGGACGTGACAACAAGTTCGTGATGTTGACGCGTCGCGCCGCGAACTCTTGCAAGATCGAAATCAAACTGCCTGGTTCGTCGGCACGCTGAAACACAACGATGCCCGTGATGTCATGTCCAGTAGGCGTAGGGACACCTGATTTGCCAACAACGACGAAACGCGTTTGATTTCCTTCGTGATCGGCAATATCAGTTGCCAACACATCGAGTCCGTACAGAGTTGCAGCATTGCGTGGGGCGACAGCAGCAACACCAGCAACGCCATGTGAGGCAACGGTTTTTGCTGCGTCAGCAGTGCTATTGGCGGCATGAATTTCGGCGTGGCCAACGTTCTCGCGCAAATAACGATGACACTGTGCAGTTGCTACTGGGATCGACAACACTGTCGTGACATCGGCAAGTGATGTTCCTGGCATCGCCATGAGGCAATGCTCAATATCAAGAACAACTTCGCGCTGAATCAATAAGTCGTAATCGAATGACAACGCATCTTGGGTGAAGTTGACTGTTCCCTCAATTGAGTTCTCAATTGGCACTACACCAAAATCAACATCGCCATTTTCGACCGCATCTAAAACATCGGGAACCGAGCGGAATGCCACCAGCTCGCCATGGTCGAGATCGGGTTGTGAGCGCACGGCCTGTTCGGTGAAGGTTCCGAAAGGTCCCAAAAACCCCACCCGCAATGAGCGGCCAGTCGTTTGCTGAGAATCAGTGGAAGTGTTCACAGTCGCCAAGGCTAGAGGCACGAGCGCTAAGTGGCAGGATGATTATGTGGATGTTGAAACCCTGCGCCAATTGATTGAGGGAGTTTCATCAGGATCTATCGCGCCTGACGAAGCCGTTGAGCGTTTGAAGCGCCTGCCGTTTAGCGATGTTGGCGACACGCTGGTCGATCATCACCGCCACCTACGCCAAGGTGCACCCGAAGCCGTCTACGGGCCGGGCAAGAGCCCCGAACAATGCGTCTTGATTGTGCGTGAACTACTTGACCACGGCACCGGACCAGTTCTCGTCACCCGCACAACCACCGAGCAGCAACAAGCACTCGAAGCCAATTTTGGAGTTACCGAAACCGCCCACGGATCGATGCTGTGGCGGGCACCAGAAACTTGGTACACCGGCAATGCATTAGTGATCTCGGCCGGCACTGCCGATGTCCCAGTTGTCGACGAATGCATTTTGGCTTTGCGTGCGCATGGCATTGCCGCGAACCGCATCACCGACGTTGGCGTCGCCGGTTTGCATCGTCTGCTGAATCGTCTTGATGATGTGATGGCCGCTGATGTAATTGTTGTTGTCGCTGGTATGGAAGGCGCTCTCGCAAGTGTGATTGGCGGCCTGAGCGGCAAGCCAGTCATAGCCGTGCCAACCAATGTGGGATACGGCTCAGGTCTTGAAGGCGTGACTGCACTTTTGGCAATGCACGCAACATGCGCAAACGGCGTCACTGTTGTGGGTATTGATAATGGTTACGGTGCGGCGTGCGCAGTGGCACGGATTGTTCAATCACTCCGCCCCGATCAAACACAGGCGAAGCAAGTATGAGCACTGCTGCTTGGTTCCATTGTGGTGCTGGCACTGCCGGCGACATGACTTTGGCATCGCTCATTGATGCTGGTGCCGATTCGTTACAGGTCATCGAAATACTTGGCGGACTTGCGCTTGATGACTACGCGTTAATGTTTGAACGCACGCAACGTGCCGGAGTCGGTGCAACACGAGCCATCGTTGGTGTGCATCATCATGACGATCACCATCACCACCGCGCCTGGCGCGACATCAAACAGCTCTTAGTTGATTCCGAACTTCCTGCCCGTGTTCGTGAACGAGCGCTCAAGGTATTCGAAATGCTCGCAGAGGTTGAAGCAAACATCCACGGGGTTGCCGTGAACGATATTGAGTTCCATGAAGTCGGCAGTGTTGATGCGATCGTTGACATTGTCGGCGTTTGCGCAGCACTTGAGGTACTCAAGATTGATCACGTCTTCTGCAGCAATATCGCGGTCGGTCACGGACATATCAATTCGGCGCACGGGACTTTGCCCAACCCTGCTCCCGCAGTCACCGCCTTGGCCGCGTCGCGGGGAATCACTTTGATTGGGCTAGACGATCACCGCGAGCTGGCAACTCCGACTGGTGTTGCTTTGATGGCTGCACTCGCTGATTCGTTTGGGGCGATGCCACCACTCACCGTGAGCAGCGTGGGTTATGGTGCCGGAACGAACGACATTCCTGGTCGGGCCAATGTTGTCAAAGTTGTCATTGGTGAAACGTTAGAGAAGACCGTCCTTTCGGGCGCTGGGCAAGATGTACAACTACTTGAGGCAAACGTCGATGATGTCACTGGAGAAGTCATCGCCCACACCATTGCCGAATTACTGACTGCTGGTGCGCATGATGCATGGGCTACGCCCATCGTCATGAAGAAAGGTCGACCTGCATTTACTGTTCATGCGCTCTGTGATCTTGCACTCACCGAACAGATTTCTGCCGTGTTAGTTACTGAAACAGGAACACTCGGTTTACGAGGTTCGATCATTCAACGCTGGCCACAAACTCGCGAAGAAAAGTCAGTCACGGTTCACGGCCATACCATCCGCATCAAAGTCGGTAGTGGACGAATCAAGGTTGAAAACGATGATGCAGTGACGGCATCGCGGGCATTGTCATTGCCACTTCGCGAAGTTTTAGCCCTGGCTGAACAAGCAGCACGCCAACTCAACTAGCAAGAGCGGCGGTCACGATCTGATTGATTCGATCAGTTCCAAGTTCGCCCGAGGCCCGTGCTTTTACTTTTCCATCTGCACCAACGATTGTGAAGAACGGGAAACCCGAAACTCCATACGCCTGCGCCGCATCCATTGCTTCAGAGTCAGCCATCACTGGCCATGGCCACGCTTTGTTCACGACCCATTGTGATGGTGGATAGTTCGGTCGATCACTAGCGACTGCGGTGCTCACAGCAATCACTTGCAAATCTGCGGGTACAGCCCCCGACTCTTTCCATTCAATGAGACGCGGAACTTCATCATTGCAATGTGGGCACCAGTGAGCAAGAAACACGACCATGTACGGCTTGCCATTACCCGGCGTCACCGAAAGATTTGAACCGTCAAAGGCGTAGCCATTCAAGGTTGGTGCAGTTAACCCAATCGTTGAGTCATCGCCTGATTCGGGCAAGGCCTCAAGTGCTTCACCAATAACAACTACTGGCTGGTTCTCGCCAGCCGAAACCGTTCCATCACTATTTGGAACCTGTGTCGTATCTGAAGAAGCTGAATCGTTTGAGCCTCCAGCAACAATCGCGATCACAAATGCGATAACTATCGCCGCAATGACGCCGCCGATAATCATCTTGCTGTTGTTCGACTTCTTGATTGGTTGCTTGGCCATTTTCTGGTTACCTCTCCGATAACTCGTCGCGTGACTTCTTCGGTTGAACAAAAAGTAGTGCAACGATCGCGATGAAACCACTCAGGGCCATGAACGACAGGGTGACAAATCCCATACGACGGAACCAGACGTCGGTACACGATGGTCCTATTCCACAAGCGCCTTCACCGAGCGAAGGCTTCCATTCAATGATGTAGTGATAACTCGACAGACAGACACCAGCGATCAACAGCGGTAGCGCGTACCATCGCACATTGCGATCTTGACGAATAGCGGCAACGAGCAAGATGCCAGCTAACGGGAACATACAGATGCGCTGAAACCAGCACAAACGGCACGGGACATAATCGGCGATTTCGCTGAAATACAGACTTCCTGCGGTGGCCCCAGCGGCAACTAGCCACGCCAACCACAGCGATAAACGTCGAATTTCGGCAACGATTGACGCTTGAGGCGAAACAACACCTGACACGAAGGCGTAAGACAGTCCCCCCATCAATGCGACGAGTGCCAGCAGAGACGTAAAAAGTTCAACGGTTCTTACATCCATCATTGTCAGTATGCCCGCCCCACAGGCAAGAATGGAATCCTTGAACGAGTTAGAGCCAAAAGTCCCCATCGTCATCTCAGTCCAAGATCTACAGGCTCTTGACCGTACCGATGTCGTCATTGCTGATGTGCGTTGGTATCTCGACGGACGCGATGGTCGTAAGGCCTACACCGAGGGGCATATTCCGGGCGCGATTTTTGTTGACCTCGATCGCGATCTCGCTTCATCAGATCGATCAGATGCCACACGTGGTCGCCATCCATTCCCTACCCCATCGGCTTTCGCCGGAGCGATGTCACGACTAGGTATTGGTAGCGACTCATACGTTGTTGCCTATGACGACACCGGCGGCATGACTGCATCGCGGCTTGTTGTGATGTTGCGCATGCTTGGTTGCAAAGCATCGGTACTTGATGGCGGCATTAATGCCTGGCAACGAGCGAATGACCAACCACTTGCTTCTGGTAAACCCACGACCGTCAAAGCAGCTTCGTTCGCAACTGTTGAGTGGCCCGCCGATCAAATCGTCACCAAACAAGAACTTGAGTCAATCGTTACTGAAGGTGCGATCAATTCTCGTCGCGTCCTTCTAGATGCTCGTTCGGGCGATCGCTTTCAAGGCGTTGTTACTGAAGCAACTGCAAAACTTGATCCGCGACCTGGGCACATTCCTGGAGCATTCAGTGCACCGTGGAACGCCGTCATTGATAGCGACACTTCTTCATTCAAATCAGTTGAAGAATTACAGAGCCACTACGAATCACTCTGCGTCGATCTTGCCGATGAAGTGATCGCATATTGCGGCAGCGGTATCTCGGCATGTGCCAACGTTGTTGCTCTCGAACAAGCCGGCTATCCAACTCCACGATTGTTTGTTGCTTCGTGGTCTGGTTGGTCGTCCGATTCCGAAACACCAGTTGACGTTGGAACTGTCACACCCGATCGCGAGGCGTTTGCCACGCAAGTAACTGCCATCAGTACGAATGCGGTACGTGCCCTTCGGCGCACCCGTCAGAAGAATCGGCTGGCCGAAGTTGAGTGGTTTGAAGCGTTGTACCGCGTGTACTTGGCCGCATTTATCTTCGGCGGCGGAATTCTGTTCATTTCGGGACTCGTCCCCGATCAGCCCGTCGCCGATTCAATGGCAGCAGACGTCTTGAAGTTCGGTGCCGCATGGCTCGGACTCGCTGGCGTCTTGGCATTCGCGATGGGACTGCGATCAGGAAGTCGCGGAGGTCCATTAGCCATTGAAGAAGCCGATGTTCGCCACGTCTTGTTGGCACCCGTGAGTCGTCGGCGAGTATTGCTTCGCCCTGCAGTTCAGCGACTTCGTTCAGCGATGTTCGCAATCGGTGCTGCTGGTGCAGTTGCTGGCCAATTAGCTGGTCGCCGCTTACCCGGAAGTGGAATGTCATGGGCAATGTCTGGCGCGCTGTGGGGCGCAACTGCTGGTGCGCTCTTTGTTGGTGCTGCTCTGTGTGCACACTCACTCAAACTTCGAGGCTGGATGGCCAGCTCAATTGGTGGTGCATTGATTGCTTGGCAAATTGCCGCAGCTCTTCCGAGTTCACAACTCACTGGTCCTGGTGATCTTCACGGTGGACTTGCACTTTGGGGAGAGCGCACACAATTCAATGAGCTCATCCCATCTGCCGTAGCTGCGATATTGATTGCGGTTGGACTTGCGCTCTTGGCACGCCAATCACTCGAAGCATTGTCCCGTCGTTCGGCACTGGTTACGCAGTTGCGCTTTGCCGTGACCTTGCAAGACCTTCGTACGGTCACATTGTTGCGACGCCAACTCAGTCAAGAGCGCAGCCGCAATCGACCGTGGATCAAAATCAAACGAAAGAACGCTCGTGGGCGTTTTTCTGCTGAATGGATTCGTGGCTGGCATGGACTGTTACGTTTCCCACTCAGTCGTATTGCTCGCATCGGAACGCTGGCCATGATTGCTGGGTTATGCCAAGTAGCGATGTACAACGGAACAACTCCAGCGGCATTAGGCAGTGGACTTGCGTTGTTTATTCTGGGACTTGAAATTTGTGAACCGTTTGCGCAAGAGATTGATCAAGGTGAGCGCACCGATGCTTATCCAAAAGCACGCGGAGTGATGTACATCGCTCTTCTTAGTTCCACAGCCGTCATTGCTATTCCGATTGTGGCCATCATGATTGTCACAATGGGTCTTGTTGAACCAAACATGTGGTCTATTGCCGCGATTTGTGCAATCCCATCGGTGATTGGCGCAATCGCGGGTGCAGCGATCAACATTGTGTCAGGAGCCCCAGATCAAGTTTCATCAACAGCGCAGGCCAACATGATGCCCCCCGAAGTTGCCGGCACTGTGAGCCTCATCAAGGCAATTTGGCCCGTGCTTCTTGCTGTTGTCGGAAGTCTGCCGATGGTTGGAGCCCGGATGGCGATTGCTGATGGCAATCCTCCCGAAGCGCCCGCTGTACGAATCGCGATCGCGATCGCACTTTTGACATTCATCCTTGCTGGCTGGATCCGATTCCGTGATGACATTAAGAAGTCTTTGAACAACGCCGCTGCCGAAAGTCGCGGACAGAAAACTCGTACCGGAGGAAACTCATGAGCCGCCACCCCAAACCACCCAGTGCACAAGAGGGCGACAATTCGTCCACGGGCCGCAAGGCCGAACCGGTCTTGCCTGCAGCGCTCATTGCCAACAATGTCGCTAAAGATTATGGCGACGGACCAGCCTTGTACCCGTTGTCCTTACGAATCGAAGAACACGAAAAGGTCGCGTTGATTGGCCATAACGGTTCAGGTAAGACAACCTTCTTGCGCATGGCCACAGGATTGCTCGAGCCGGCATCTGGTTCGATCACTGTCTTTGGACAAGCACCAGGTTCAATGGACGCACGCAGCAAACTGAGTTATCTCGCCGACACTCCAACGTTCTACGACGACCTCTCGGTGTGGGAACACCTCGAATACACCGCGCGCCTTCACAACATGGGTACGTGGGAACAAAAGGCCGCAGATCTTTTGGGACAACTTGGTATCTACGATCGCGCCGATGATCTGCCCACTCGCTTTAGTCGTGGACTCAAACAAAAAGCAGCCATCGCTATTGCGTTCATTCGACCGTTCGAATTGATGCTCGTGGACGAACCTTTCGTTGGGCTGGATGCCGATGGCAAAGAAGCACTCCTTGATCTCTTCGAACAGGCCTCAGCCGATGGTGCTGCACTCGTCGTGGCCACCCACGAACTCAGCTTTGTCTCGCGTACCGCACGCACGATTGCCTTACGCGATGGGTCTTTGGTGTTCGATGGCGAGTCGTCACAAGCCGAAGCCCGAGGTCTCGTGGCCGTCGAAGGCACCGCTACCCAAGATTGAAAAACCAGCACTACACTCAGCAACATGCTCGAGTTCACTTCACTCAAAGTTACGGCAAACGACTCCGCCGATCTCGCGACCCAACTCACCTCAATGTCAGCCCAAGGTTGGCAAGTTGTCAGTATTGTTGCGACGGGCGAAATCGTGGCGTACTTGTCGCGTCCAGTCAATGTCACCGCAACAGCTCCCTCCCCAGTTCAGCCAACTCCCGTGTCTGACCCAGTTGGTTGGGCCGCAACGACGAATTCGCCGTCAAGCCCTGGGTCATTTATCTCGCCGACTCCAGCGTCAGGCTCGACTCCACTTGCGGGTTCGACGCCAACACCATCGGTTGTTCCGAGCGTCCCTGCCGATTGGTACAAAGATCCCGCTGGCCGTTACGAGTTTCGCTACTGGGACGGTTCGAAGTGGACCGAAAATGTCTCACGTGCCGGCGTGATGTATAAAGATCCCCCCACTAAGTGACCAACGGACTACGGGACCCTCAATCAGTTCTCGTCACTTTTGGCTAGTTTGATTCTGTGACTACTTCTCTGATGCGCGCAACGTCAGTCGGCCACGCGGGCATTTTTATTGAGACCCGGCAAGGATCAATTCTGTGCGATCCGTGGTTCAACCCAGCATTCTTCGGGTCATGGTTTGTCTTTCCGCGTAACGATCAATTGCCCAGCGATTTTTATGATGCACTGCGCAAGCCGTCGTACTTGTACATTTCGCATCTACACGGTGATCACCTGGATGAAGAATGGCTCCCCGCCAACATCGATTTGGCCACACCGATTTTGTTGCCCGGATTCCCAACGCCCGAACTCGAACGTCGCCTGCGCAAAATTGGCTTTACTGAATTCATTCACACAGTTGATGGGGTCGAGCTCGACTTAGGCGATGGCCTCACAGTTGCCATCCACGTTGAAACATCAATCACCGATGGTCCTGCTGGAGACTCTGCACTTGTTGTCAGTGATGGCGTTCATCGATTGGTCAATCAAAACGATTGCCGTACCAGCGATCTACATGCACTTCGGGCTCACGGGCCAATCGACCTACATTGGCTGCAATTCTCGGGAGCCATTTGGTATCCCATGGTGTATCAAGAATCTCCCGAGCGCATGCGTGAACTCATTGATCTTAAAGTCGACAGTCAGTTCGCCCGTGCGATGCGTTATGTCGAGGCACTTGATGCTCGAGCCGTTGTCCCGTCGGCTGGTCCACCGTGCTTCCTTGATCCTGATCTCTTTCAATTCAATGTCATCACCGGTGATGAACTGTCAATCTTCTCAGACCAAACTCAGTTTCTGTCACGACTTCAGGAAGCCTCACGCCACGGCATCATGAATATGCCTGGCACCCAAATCACTATCGGAAATGAATTACAAGTAGATCATCCGATTCCGACTGCCGATATGCAGAAGATCTTCTCTGACAAATTGTCGTATCTTCGCAACTACCAATCCGACTACCTTGCTTGGCTTGAAGACATGAAGGCTAATTGGGCCGAGCCCACCGAAGATTTGTTGAAGACGCTCAAAGCATGGTGGGAGCCATTGCTGGCAATGGCTCCATCTCTGCGACAGGGAATCGGTGCCGCATGTTTATTGCGCGCTGGCGACCTTGACGTCTTGATTGATTTTCCAAATGGCGAAGTTCGAGCTTTCAATAACGAGCCGTACGGATTTCGTTTTGAAATTGACCGTCGCTTAGTTGAAACAGTTGTGGCACAAAATGCAGAGGACTGGAGCGACAAGTTGTTCTTGTCGTGTCGCTTCTCGGCCTGGCGTTCAGGTTCGTACAACGAATACATCTACAACTTCTTTAAGTCTCTCAGTGTCGAACGCATGCAGCGCACCGAAGCCGAAGCAGTCAAGAAGTTTGCGCCGGCCATACCTAGTGACGAAATTACAATTGGCGACTACATCGTCGAACGATATTGCCCTCACCGCAAGGCCGATCTTTCAGTCTTTGGCGAATGCTCTGGCACCGAACTGGTGTGCACTTTGCACGGTTGGAAATTTGATCTTGAAACCGGTGAATGCCTCACCGCTCAAGATCGCAAGTTAGTTGTCCGACGCGCTTAGTAACCGCAGGCGGTACGCAAATCGATAGGTACCCGCCGCAATCGAATGTCGTGGATCAATATCGGGTCCGCAACTCGCGGTACCAACTCCTCGATGGGCGACATCAATGTGCACAGTCAAGGCTTCACGCCAGATCAATTCGGTGACGTCGGCTGCGGCAAAGAGATCCTCATCACGATGATGAACCGCCGACATGTGTAAGTCCACCGGATTCAGCGCTTCAATTCGTAATCGCATTCCATCACGACTACGAATGATCTCCATCCAGCGACAATCGGTGCGTAGACCAAATTCTTGAGGAACGATGTAGGGCAACTCATCGGGTTCGTCATTCCAGATACCCAACACAGCGCCCGAGTTACGATCGGGCATATTTTCTAATGGTCCGCGGCCGTACCAACTCAATTCATCAAAACCGGCTGGCAATTCAAAGACCACGCCAATACGCGGCAGGTCAGCCAAAGACTCTGGCACGACAACGGTGTGATCAAACACCACCGCTCCGTCGGCGTCAACATACGAATCGCATGTGTGATCGACAAGAGAATTTGCTGGCTTGGTGTTGACTCCGGCGGCTAACCAATTCCAAAGAGCGCTACCACCTACACCAAGTTGCGATGCCAACTGAGGCATCAACTTAAAGCCATCATTATCGGTGGCGGCCCGCCATAAATTCAGTCGAGGGTTTCCGCCAAGAAGTACATCAATGTCGGCGCGATCTTCACTGGATGAACGCTTTGGTAAACGTTGAGCTGTTGCGGCACGAACAACTACTTGATCCCAGCCAACTAAGTACTCGGCATCACACCACAGAGTTGCTTCCTTTACGAACCAACGAACGGTGAGAAGAACTTCGCCGTTGAGTTTTTTTGCTTCAAGGAGATTGGTTGGAGCATCAACCAAAGCCGATTGCCCAGCCTCAACTTGGGGCGACCAGTTTCCTAACTCGACAATCTCACCATCAAGAGAGAGTTCCCAGGTTGCGTGCAACCATGAAGCATCATGAAACGATTGGCGATTCGTGACGCGCATTTTCCAGCCCGTTTGTTCAACGGCAATTGGTCGATGCACCCACATCAGTTCTTGAATCGCTGGGTGGGGTTCACACTCGGGTGATACCAAACCATCAGCAACGAAGTTTCCGTCGTTGGGATGATCACCGAATTGACCACCATACGCAAAGCGTTCTTGACCATTCTTCAATGTTTGACGTAAGCCGTGATCTTTCCACTCCCACACGAACCCGCCCTGCAGTAATCGATGTCGATCAATCACTTTCCAATAGTCAGCAAGACCACCGTTTGAATTTCCCATGGCATGGCTGTACTCGCACAAGATCAATGGTCGCTCACCGAGTTTTGCGGTGACATACAGATCTAATGCCGATGCCGGCGCATACATCGGGCAGACAACATCGGAGACATTCTTTCCGCCGTCGCTCCAACCAGCATGAAAGACCGCACCCTCGTAGTGCAACAAGCGACTCGGGTCAACGCGTCGAATGTGGGCAGCACATGCATCATGATGTTCGCCATAACCAGACTCGTTGCCAAGGCTCCACATAATGATGCTCGGGTGATTGCGATCACGTTCAACCATGCGTGCCACTCGCGACAACCACGTCGCGGCATATCGCGGGTCATGACACAGGCTTGTGTTGAAACCATGACTTTCGATATTCGCTTCATCAATGACATACAAACCGTATTCATCACAGAGGTCGTAGAAACGATGGTCATTCGGATAATGCGACGTGCGAACTGCATTGATATTAGCGCGCTTCATTGTGATGATATCTTGGCGCATATCTTCTACCGATACTGCTTTGCCTTTGTCGGGATGGTGATCGTGACGATTCACGCCCATGATGGTGATGGCCCGACCATTCACACTGACTAATCCATCTTTGATTTCGACACGTCGAAACCCAATGACTTGAGCGACGACTTCAGTAACCTCACTATCGGCATTCAACAATTCACAAAGCAGGCGGTACCGTTGTGGTATCTCGGCCGACCATGGTTGCGCTTTTGGTACGTCAAATGTTGTTGTTGCGATGTGACCCGAAAATGCATACGGCTGAATATGTCGATACGGAACTTTGGCGACGTGTACTTTTCCAAGACGTTTTCCGTCAATCGTTTCAACCCACGAACGAGTTGTCCAACCACGGTCAAGCGGACTTTGCGAATTGGTATCGGTTACACCGACATAAGCCGCAACATTCATCTTTGCAACACCTAGATCGGCATCCCAATCAGCGTGAGCGTGCAGTTGCGCAATATGTATGTGGGCGCGCGACTCTAGAAAGACTTCACGATGCAACCCAGCCATCCACCATTGGTCTTGGTCTTCAACATATGACTGTGCGCTGTAACGAGGCACAAAAATTGCGAGCGTATTCTTGCCTGCTTGCAAATAGTCGGTGATGTCATATTCGCTTGGCAAACGACTGTCGGTCCCGTATCCGACGAAAGCACCATTCACGAATAATGCATGCACACTTTCGGCGGCACCGATATGAATAATCGTGCGACGTGATTTCCAGTGCTTCGGCACCGTAAATGTGCGGCGGTACACACCTGTTGTGTTTTCTGCTGGAGTCTCAGGCGGACGCAACGGCCAAGGCATTTGCACATTGGTGTAGTGCGGCAGGTCGCCAGTTTTCTGAACGGTCCAGTTGCCAGGAACTGCAACTGTTGCCCATCCTGTTGTTGTTGCGAGATCGGTTTTGATGGCGGTATTCGGAACTGCATCGGGCGACGACCACAGTTTGAGTTGCCACTTGCCATTCAGACTTTGCCACCACGGCGATGCTTCTCGACCTATGCGCGCTTCATCAACATCCGAGCACGCGGTCATCACCTGACGCATTGGTAGGCGACCAATCGACACTTGCGTCGGGTCAAGCCACGGACGAAATTCGCTAAAGGCTGAAATCACTCTCTTAGCGTGTCACGCCGCAGGCGGCGTGGAGTGCACCCAGATCTTCATTCCCATCGGAGCCAGGTCGGCCGACCACAGGAAGTCCATCGCCGGCGTCGACATTCGGACGCACCCATGCGATGCGGGATAATTGGGGATCTTGTAGGCCCCATGAAGTGCGATGCCCTTGTTGAAGTATTTCGGTCGATAAATATCGCCAAGATCTCCGGTTCTCCAGCCCTTTTCAACCTCGCGGTTGATCACAAAAATGCCGTCGGGAGTGATGGCGTCTCCGTGAACCCACTTACCCCACTCGTTTTTGTCGCGCTCTTTGAAAGGGACGCCCGAACCCGTTGAGATATTGATGGTCCAGACCGTATGGGCTTCCTGAATAATGAAAAGCAATTGGCGATCTTTGTCGACTTCGATCAAAGTGCCGTGATTAGTTGTCCCATGAGCCCGAGTTGTTGCGCTGCTCAAGGCTGTAGCGGTTGCCTCGTCGACTTCTGAGTTCGGATCAAGTCCCGTGTATTTCTGGCAGGCCATCACTGCTTGAGACGTAGTGACGCCGTAATCGCCATTCGTTGACTGCAACCAAAATCCAAGATCAAGCAATCGTTGTTGAACCCGCGCGGGTTCGGGACCATCAGTTTTGCCAATAGCTACAAGAGGCACATCCAACGGAGCAACTGCGACGACGATTGGTTGCAAAGGTGGCAACGTGGTGGTCGGCGCAAGCGTTGTCA
>SXGQ01406518.1_pt1 | contig 14983 bp, 31 predicted proteins | sample 3178371 | NCBI WGS metagenome assembly SXGQ01 (sample SAMN11356859, study PRJNA531348) | freshwater metagenome | isolation source: freshwater sample F1-20 | place: China: Fuxian Lake, Yuxi | collected 2017-12-25
ATTGAAGTTAAATATCAACGTAATATTGAATGCACATCTTGTAATTCAACCGGTGGTGACACTGAAACGTGTGGAACCTGTCAAGGGCAAGGATTTTTCGTACAAACAATCGGTGGAGGATTCTTCCAACAAACCATAAGACAAACTTGTCCTTCTTGTGGGGGTAGAGGAAAAATTGTCATTAGACCATGTTCATCTTGTTCGGGTAGAGCGGTTAAACAGGAAATAAAGGTGGTTAAGTTTGAAATCCCAGTTGGTATTGATTCGGGCCAATTTATTAGAATGTCGGGATTGGGGGATTTTTCAAATGGAATATATGGTAATTTATTACTTAAAGTTGAAATTTTGGATCAGGATGGATTTTCAAAGAGTGATATTGATTTAGTTTATAGAAAAGAATTTGACTTAGAATCATTAACTCAAGATAAATTTACCATACCACATCCTGATGGTGAATTATCAATTACAATGCCCGATGTGTTTGATACTACAAAACCTTTAAGGGTTAAACATAAAGGATTTAAATCGCCTGGATTAGGTGATCTTTATGTTGAATGTGTAGTTAAATTCAAAAGAGAGAAATGATATCAGTTATTAATGAGTAAAGACCGTAACCTAAGATTAACAACATAAAAAATCCTGACCATAGGAATATTTTGTTTTGTTTTGTGTATCCACCTTTTTGCTTACAAGTGGTACAAGTTTTTTTCTTTTCCATATTAATATTTATTAGTATGAAAGAAATTATAAAAGAAGTTCTGAAAAAATATATAGAGGAAAAGGAATTTAAGAAACCTCGTAAGATGAGTAAATCATATTGTAAGAGCACACCTTGTAATAAAATGGGATTTAGTCAGAAGGCGAGTTGTCGTCCGTATAAAAATTGTTATAAGTGATTTTGTAAATTCTGAGAACATTCTTATCTTTGTGTATTAAAAGGAAAAAACAATGGAAAATAAATTACCCGATTTGTCAATAGGACACATTAAACAAATCATTCGTCGTAAGACTAGCCAACAGGTGGTTAAGTCCAAGAAAGTTTATTCACGCAAGGAAGGAAAAAAAGTTGTTTATTAAATAAGTTAAGGTAAAATTTTTAATTATGGCACATCCAATGTTACATGCGAAATCATCAGTAAAAAAGTTTGGTGGTAAAGTTGAGGATTATATCCATATTCATAATTGGTTTGATGAAACTAAGGCATGGTATGGGCATTCAAATCACAGGATATTTAGGCATCATAGTGAAGGTATTTTTGAATGTCAAAAAGTGTTTGGTGAAACATTCACCAATTCTGATGGTACGGTTGTTTATACTAGATATGTTGGAGAACAACATGTTAAGGAAGATTGTTCCAACTATATACCATCGGCAAAAGAATGGGTGAAGGCTATTGAAAATAAAGAAAGACCTATTTGGATGATAAGGACAATGGATTTAAATATAGAAGACTGATATTTAATAATATGAAAGTAATCAAAATACCAACAAATCTTCCACTAAGTACAGTAATAAAAATTACCGATATGCAAAAAAAAATGCTTTGGGCTTGGGATGAGGAAATTAAAGTTGGATATTTTACGTATGATAGTTTAAAAAGGTTAGTTTCTTGTTACAAATTGCATAGTGGGTTTGGATTATCTGCTGATAATTTTCCAATAGTAGAGTTACCTAATTTAGTTGAGATTAGTAATCGATTTGATGCAGATGGTTTAAGCGTACGATGTTCAATACCAAATCTAAAAAAATGTGGTAATTTATGGGCAGAACATTCTAAGATAATAAATTTAAATTCTTTAGAGGAAATTGACAAAATGAATACACCGCCTCTAATTAAAGAGTTACCGTCATTAAAAAAATGCAGTGGTTATCTTTCATTTGAAAAAAACCGTGTACCTGTTAAAGTGAGTCAACCAATTGAGGGTTATTTTGATCTTTATCTGAGTAATTCGTTTGAAGGATATACTGACGATGATTTAAAAGATATTTATGGTGAAAATATACAAGAGATTTATAGAAGATACTAAAAGATAATAAAAAAAAACATAAATTATGGAATTACAGGTTAATGATAAAATTAAACAAAGACTTAAAGCTTTTGGGTATTACATGAAATTCGCAATGAGAACAACTAGAGCATATACTACTGTAGATTTTTATGAGGGTGAAGACGAGTTTAATTACATGCAAGATTGGTGTACAAACGACTACGTGCATTTTAAAAGTGTTCTTAATATTGAAGAACTATTTCAAAATCTTTTTAGTGAAAGTGATCTATGGAATACATTATTTGATAACGTTTATGATGATATTAACTATTCAGAAGTCCGTATTTATATAGACGTTGATAAACAAAAAGTGTGGTTTGATGCTAAATATGAGTCATACTCATCTGATGATTCAAGTTCTGAAGGTGAAATATCTGAAAGTTGGATGGAAAGGTTGGAGGGTCGTGGTGTTTATACTGCTAGATATAGTGGTGGTGGTGATAGCGGACATATTGATAGTGAAGAGTTTAATGGTGATGATGAATACAATGGGACCGAATATGAAAACTATGCCTATAAAATTTTAAGCGATGAATATGGTGGGTGGGAAATTGATAACGGTAGTTCAGGTAAAATTACTATTAACACAATTGAGGGTACTTGGGAGATTGAACACACTTGGTATGAAACTGATATGTTTGATGCTGGTAATCCCGAAGTTTATTTTTACTTTTAATTAATATTGGAATATGGGACTTAGGTCCCATTTTTTATATTTATAAATAAACATTATGAGAGATTTTTATGACCCTGAAGAAGAAGATGAGGGTGCTTATGCTGAGGACGATGTTGAATCGTAAAAAATGATGGGAAGGGATTCCCTTTTTTTGTTTTTGTAGGTATTTATTATAAATAAAAATAATTTATGAAATTACAACTAGCGGAGTCGCAGGTTAATCGTTTAATGTTATCTAACCGAGAATTAAAAAGAGTTAGAGGTATCGTTGAGAATTTTGATGACGAGGCTAAGATTGCGGTTATTGAATATTTGAAGATATTATATCCTAATGACATTATAGATTTAAATGAAAGTGTTATGGATTGGATCCAAACTGCGGGTGATATTGTGGGTATTTTTGATCCAACAGGTGTTGTTGATTTAGTTAATGGTGTTATCTACTTCTCAAGAGGTCAAAAGTTTTTTGGAATATTATCAATGATATCGGCAATACCCTATGTTGGTGATCTTATTGCGAAACCAATAAAAGGGGTTGCGATGGCTAGTAAAGGTGTTAAAGGGTTGGAAGTGGCGATGGCTACGGGTAAGAGTTCAAAAGTCGCACAGGAGATCTTAAAAGGTGACAAGGCGGTTACTAGTTTGGCTAATACAACATCAAAATGGGCACAACCATTAATGAATATATTAGAGAAAGGTAGGAAAATACCTTTAATTGGTAGGTTCATTAATTTAATCTCAGATTGGATTAAATTATTCACTGCGGGAGCTAAAGAAGCGGCATTAACGGGAAAGACATCAAAATCGGTTAGAGTGTTTAGAGATTTTAATGTTGATAAGATGGGTAAATTAACTAAGTTTTTCCGTAAGATTGGTTGGTGGAGAAATCCTCAATTAAGTAAGTTAATATTAAAAACTAAATTTTGGGGTAGATTTTTAGATTACATGGGTATTACTAAATTCACAACACCCGAGCAATTGGTTAATAAATATGGTGAGGAAACCGTTAACGAGAAAATGGAAGAATTTACAAACACTCGTGAAGGTAGTCAACTATTTAATGACGAAGTTTCGGGAACGACCACTAAACCCGAAGCAGTAATTAAACCGGTGGAAGTTGAAAAACCATCAAGTGCTAGTTCTAACTCTATTGATGATTACTTTTCTAAATTAATTAATTTTATATAATATGCAAGTTGAAATAATTGAAAACATGATGAAGATGCAACAACAGGTTAAAATGTTGCATTGGCAAACCACAAGTTATGCTCAACACCAAGCGTTTGGTGGTGTGTATGATGCTTTAGATGACTTAATTGATAAGTTTGTTGAGGTTTGTATGGGTAAACATGGGAGACCTAGATTAAACAATGGTGTCTTAAATATTGAGATTATTGATATTGATGAAATTAGTGTTGATGATTATGTAAACTCATGTGTTGATTTTTTACTATCATTGAATGATGTATATGATGCGGGCGATAGTGATCTGTTAAACATTAGAGATGAAATGATGGCAGAATTTAATAAATTAAAATATCTTTTAACATTAAAATAATATGAGTAAAATTGTAAGACTTACTGAATCTGATTTAGTTAGATTAGTAAAAAAAGTAATAAGTGAACAAGTTGGATCGGGAGTTAGATTCGGATCTATTATGACCAATGATGGTAAAATTATTGAAAAGAGTTTAAAATTTGTTAATAGAAATAAATTAACGGTTTTTAGAGTTAATGGTACTGTTGTTCTAGATCCAAAGGGTAAGAATCAAAAACTAACACCAGGTATGGTTGTAAGAGTTGAGGACATGGTAGATGTTAAACCCGGTGGATCTGTTACGTTTCGTGACGTTGAAGGATGGGGAATGGGTGAGTTACATCTTATGAATGGTAAACCTTACATGAGTATTTCTTGGGATTAAATAATCTCAATTCTATCACCTTTTTTTATTCCGTACATATCACAAGCACCACCATTTAATTCTAACACAAAACCACCATAACCTTCATAAGTTTCACAAGGATCTTCATCACAAGGAGGACATTCTTTATGTATAGAGGTGATCTTAACACCTGATATAAAAAGTATATCTAATGGTTGAACACAGTTTTTCATCCAAAAACTTTGTCTTTCTGATGTTGGCATAATAAAAAACATACCGTAGTTAGGTCCGGGAAACGTTCTTCCCATCATACCTTTTTCCAAGTCTCTTTTGGAATGTCTAACTTCACATTTGAAAACTTGGTCATTTATTCTTATTTTAACTTGATATAACATACTTATAAATATGGAAGAAATCGCAGGAATTGTATATAAAGTTGGAAATGAAATTCTTTTGTGTAAAAGGGCGATGGGTCAAACACTTGGTGGTTATTGGTCCATTCCTTCAGGTCATGTTGAGGATTACGAATCACCACCCGAAGGTGCGATGAGAGAGTTTTATGAGGAAACGGGATATGAATTACAAGGTGATTTCAATTATATTGGTAGAATTATAATAAAAGGTAAGGTAACAAAGGTAATTCATATGTTCTTATATGAGTCCGATGAGATGATTGATATTGATTTGGATATGGCTCAAGATGGGTTTGAACATACTGAATGTGGGTTCTTTGATTTGGATGATTTACCGACACCGATGACACAATCCTTTATTGATTTTTTGAGTAGAATTTGATTATTGAAGATATTTATTTATAAAACAGGATATTATGAAGAAATTTTTCAAATCAATGTTGAGTTCCGCATCGGGAGATGTGAGCTCAAAGAGAGTAATTGCTTTCATTGGTTTCCTTGCTCTTGCAGGAACAATGATAGCTAATTCATTTACTCACGAAGAAATTAAACCATCGGCTGAGTTGGTAAGTGCGGTTGAGTATGTTACCATTGCGTGTTTGTTCGGAACATCATTGGATAACTTCGCAGCACCTAAAAAACCTAAAAAAGATGAGGAGACTGAAGGGTAATGTTATACAGTAAAGAGAAAATCCAAAAGGCGGTTGAAACAAAAGGTTATAAGTGGTTTGATTCTAACACTGACTACGATGTTAATATTGTGGGTGTAAGAAATTCGGCGACAGGTGATAAAGTAACTAATGCTTTTGATGATACTATTACACTATCTTATAAAGTTGGTGGTCAATGGAAGTATCATGAATGGACCATTACTACCGATCCCGGTAAGAAGGCGATGTTGGAATATCACAATGCTGCAGGTGTGGCAAGATTGGTTGAAGGACAATATAGAGGTTCTCACATAATTGGATTACATCAAGGTAAGTATGAAGCATTGAGACAGGCGAAGAACGTAAAGGTTTATCGTGATGCTGATAAAGATATGCAACACGACGAAAATAAAATCCAAGAAGGTGTTTTCGGTATTAACATTCATAAAGCGGGTGTGGATTCAACATACGTGGAAAATTGGTCGGAAGGTTGCCAAGTATTCAAAAGATCTGCGGACTTTAATTCTTTTATGGAAATCATTAGGAAGTCTCGAGATGTTCACGGTAATTCATTCACATATACTTTGATTGAGTCAAAGGATATTGTATAAAAGAAACGGGGGTCATTGACCCCCATTTTTATTTTCATCTGTTTGCGTAAATTATATCTGTCGTTTCACACTTTGGGTAATCAACCCTGTAGGATCGATCCCATTTACGATGGTAGTCGTAATTTGTTGTAACAAATCTTGAATATTTGTTAGGTCTTGGATTACCTTTATGGTAACAAGCGACTGCCTTTTCCCAAGAATGATATCTGTTGTAATGTTTCTTCAACATCTTCAACGAAATTCTAACATTCGTTTCAATATCATACATTAAGATTTTGTTACTTAAGTTCTTCTCGAGTTTTTTTGCGTAACGTGGTATGATTTGCATTGGACCAACGGCTCCACATCTTGATCTTCTGTGTGGGTCGTAGTTTTTGTGAGTAGGTCCTTTGTAACCTGTTTCAAGTTTTGCTATGTTATAAGCGATGTGTTTGGGAACATTCAATTCTTCTGAGTATTTTTCAATACATTCGTAGAGTTTTTGAGATTTTATTGTTCCATAGTTTTTGTGTGATTTTGCGACAGAAATTGAAATAAAAACAAACGAAAATAGTAGTGTAAAAAGTGTTTTCATAATTAAATTGTTTAGTTGAAAAGTGTTTATCTATAACAATAAATAAAAAAGGATTTGTATAAAATGAATTTTTCGGTGTGTTATTAGGATATCATTAACTTTTCGTTTTAATGTGTAATATGGTGTTTTTTTGTTCTTATGGTGTTGTTAGGTAATATTTTGTTGGTTTTTTGAAAAAAACAACATTAACACTTTGAAGTATGAAATTTTGTAATTATCTTTGTGATATGGTTACAAATATTAGTACTTCAGTTAAGAGAATCGGTAGGAAACGAACTGAAAAGATTGCCGATGTTGTTATTGGTTGGTGTAAAACTAACATGGGTGTGAATAGACGTAGAAAATCACCAATATCACACTTCTGTATTAAGGGTAGTAAAGGACCTGATGGTAAGACAACATTTGGTTGGTATGATCACGAAGATAACATCATCGGTATCAACTATACTATGCACAAAACGTTAGGTGATTTGATACAAACAATCATTCACGAGTATGTTCATTCTATGCAACCTGTGGCGACAAAATATGAGAAGTTATTAAAGGTGTATGGGTATGAACAACACCCCTTGGAAGTTGAAGCTAGGTATCTTGCATACCACAATCATTATACTTGTTTCAAAGAAAACGAAGAAATTTTCAAAAATATCTTGACATAATGAAAAAAAGTTTGTAATTTTGTAGTGTTGATTGAGATTTTTCACGTTTACGGAATATTTATAAAAACTATCCCAAAAAAAATTTCAAAAAAACACTTGACAGAACGAAAAAGTTGTTATAACTTTGTAGTCCAAAACGTCGGATAATACTCAAAACCGACAACGTTCTTTGAAAAAGACCATTTCCCCTCTCAAGGAATTAGGTCAACGGTATTGGCGGCTTAGCGTCATTAGATAACCCCGGTGACGGGACTAAATGGGACTTTATGGTTTAGCAACCGACAGTCTCGCAGATCATAAGATTTGACAACTAAGCAAATCAACTACGGATGGAATCTCGGGGGCAACCGCTGAGAGAATCTATTCATCTCGAGAAGTGAGACTCGAGGTTGAGGTGGTGACACCAATAGGAAAAGTTGAAGGTGAAGGTTCGACTCCGACTGCAATTGGAAGTAGGGCTTGGCACCAGTTCTGAAGGGTTTCCGAGTTGTGAAACAACGTAATCCTTATGAACCGTAGGTTTGCAGACTTACAGAAGGTCGTGAAGCATTTTGTGTCCAAAAGATATGAAACTTCTCCCGAAGCACGTCCTTCAAAACTCACGGCTACTCAATTTGTATTTGAACTAAAAACAAGATGAAGCGAAAGTCTTCGGGCGTTGTGATGAAAGGTGTCTAATTCTTGGGACCTTGCGTCAACCAAGAACTTAATCAGACCGCAAGTCTGTTAGGTTTCATAACGAAAATGCTGGTAGGACGGCCATCCTTTAGTCAGTCTAGCAAGATTGAACAGACATAAGTAAGTGTGGAGTAAGTCACAACGAAACGAGTGGTAACCGATAGTTACCGACACTGGTTGATACGTATGGCAACATATGTGGACAAGATTGGGGAACCAAACCTCGGATAATCCCTCCAAAGGCAACCAACAAAAACGTTTAGTCTCAGCGTTATGTTAATTAACCTATCATGTTTGTGATGGGTTTTTTTGTTTAATAAGGTATTTATATTAAAAGTTTTTATGAAAATATTAGTTGAACAATTTATTGAGCTTTTGGGTTTGGATGATTTTGTGCAGGGAAAAATTCTTAGCGGTATTAAAGCAATGAAGGATAAAAAAGAATATCCAAAATTAGGTGATAAAGGTTTTAAAGTAACCGCAATTCAAAAGTTACTTAAAGATTTTGGTATATCGGGTGTTAAGTTGAATGGTAAGTACGATTCGGAAATGAAGAACTTTATTGAACAATACCAAAAATCAAAAGGGTTGAAGGTTAATGGTGAAATCACTGATGAATTTTTTAGTAGTATTTTGCAAGAAAAACCTGGATCACCAATTGATACGTCAAATAAAGAAGAGGTAAAAACTGATGTACCAAAATTAAAAGGAAAAATTAAACACAATTATTCGGGGTCGAAGGGTAGTGTTGTTAATGGTATGATTGATGAGATGAATAAAGTTGGGTTGACAAATCCTTACGCACAAGTGGCAATTCTATCAACAATTACTAAAGAGTCCGGATTAACTATCCAACCTGAAACACCATATAATAAAACATCCAATTCTAGAATAAGAAATATTTTTGGAAAACGAGTTAAAAATTTAACTGATGATCAATTAACAAAATTGAAAAGTAATCCCAAGGAGTTTTTTAATCTTGTATATTCAAAGGTTGCGGGGAATCAAGGTGGTAATGATGGTTGGACGTACAGGGGTAGAGGGTTTAATGGATTGACAGGTAAGGGTAATTATGCTAAATATGGTAATATGATTGGTAAAGATTTGGTATCAAATCCTGATTTATTAAATGATCCGAAGGTGGCTACTGAAGTGGCTATTAAGTTTTTAATTAGAGATGTTAATAAAGAAAATAAATTTACAAATTTGGATGATGCCATAAGACACTATGTGAAATTAAATGCGGGTGGATCGTTAAGAGATTTTGATGTGACAAAAGAAAAATCAAAAAATTTTGAAATAGTTGGATAATTAAATTTCTATACTTATCTTTGTTGTATGATTAAGATGATTAGTAGAGTTAAAGTCCAACACCTTGAGTTGGGTGTTATTTTGGATGAACAGTTTGTTGATGGAACACAATTCAAGCTGTTTCTTAAAATGATTAATGGTTGTTTTGTGGAATGTTCGGACCTTAGATTTTTCAATGGGTACGATTTCTTCTTGAATATTCCTTACAACATACTTAAGGAGTGTATTATTTCATCAAAAGTGGAGGAAATTGTTGAAATGACAGATATTGTAAAATCTAAGATTGAAGCTCTTGAAACTAGATAATTTATGAGAACGATATTAAAGTTGGTTATTTATGTTTTGGCGATCATAGGTTTAATTCATATTTTAGAGGAGAATAAAAAAAACAAACAATGACTATAGGACAAATAATTGCAGAATCAACCGATCATCCGGTTTTTGAAGGTGGTAGGATTTTTAAAAAAGAGTTTGGTAAGAGGTCTTTAATAGTTGTCGGAGGGTCTGATAAATTATACGGTAATTTCAAAGACACATTTGAAGTTCATATTGTTGAAGGATCAAAATCTGTGGTTCAAGATTATTTTCCACATCACGGATCGTTAATTCCGTATTGTAACGGTAAATATGTTATTGATGTTTATACCATGTTAGAATCTTCTTTGTTGGTTTGAGTAAACCAAATGGTGGACCCAATCTCGGTTGGCTCAAAAAAGTGGGATTAGTTTCCCATTTTTTTTTGGATTTTACTTTTTTATCTTTATCTTTGTGGTATGAACAGTAAAACTATTGAGACCTTTGAATCTTTTGATGATAATATCAAACAAAAGATTAGTGAGACTTTAGGTTATTTTGATTTTCACCGAGTTAAGATCACGATGCAATCATTGGATTGGTGGTGGGCATCAACTCGAGGTGTTCCGAGTATTGATAAAATGGTTGAATGTGCATATGGGTTACTTGTTGATGCAACATCAGGATCAATTAAAATTAAAGGTAATTACACGGTGAGTACAGGAGGATTCGAGGCTGAGGTATTTTGGGATAAGGACTTAAATAGGGTTGATGGTGTGAATTTGATGTTTGTTGTTAGTCAATGGGATTGTGAAGTAGAACATAAATAAAAAAAAGATATGAAAAAGTTATTTTTGGATGATGTAAGAAATCCGTTGGATTGTATGGTTTATATGCCGCAGCGTGTTTATGCTGATAATGATTGGGTTGTGGTCCGCAATTACGATGAGTTTGTGGATTACATTAAAACAAATGGGTTACCGGATTTAATATCCTTTGATCACGATTTGGCTGACGAACACTACGATCCTTCAATGTATAATGGAACATACAATGAGAAGTATGAGACCTTCAAGGAAAAGACGGGGTATGATTGTGCCAAATGGTTGGTTGATTATATGATTGATAATGATCTGAAGATGTGTGACTTTATTGTTCATAGTATGAATCCTGCGGGAGCGTACAACATCAAGGGGTGTATAAATGGTTTTATTAAACATCATCACTGATCAAGACAATGACGGAAGAAGAATTTGAAAATTTTGTAGCAGTTGAATACAGAATGGATAAGGAAGGAATGGATTATTGTTTTGAACATTATTCTAGTTTTAAGGAAATTAAAGATGAGGAGTTTCACCGATTGAGAAACAATTTTTTAACATCGATGAAAGAGATTAGGGAATACGTTGAAAATAAAATTAAAGAAGGTAGAGAAGAGTATGGATATTAACAATACAACCCAACCTGTTTTGGTTGGAACGAACGTATTATATTTGTCGGATTGTTTTGAGGTCTTTCCATTAATCGAGGATAAAAGCGTGGATATGATTTTGTGTGATTTACCATATGGTACGACACAAAATAAATATGATGTGGTTATTCCATTTGATAAATTATGGAAAGAATATGAGAGGGTTATTAAGGATAATGGGGCTATAGTATTATTTGGTCAAGGGTTGTTCTTTGTTGATCTAATAAATTCCAACAGAAAATTGTACAGGTATGATTTGGTGTGGAATAAAGAATTGATAAGTGGTTTTTTAAACGCTAATCGTATGCCATTGAGGCAACATGAGAATATAGCGGTGTTTTATAAAAAACTCCCAACATATCATCCACAATTTACAGAAGGTAAACCGTTACATTCTAAAGGGAATATGTATATGACTAAGGATCATAAGAATAGTAATTATGGTAAATTTGAAATGACTGATGACTCAAGAGCGGGTAGCACACAAAAACATCCTAGAAGTATATTAACATTTCAAAAACCACATCCGAGTATTGCGAAACATCCTACAGAAAAATCAATAGATATGTTAGAGTGGTTAATTAAAACATATACAAACGAAGGTGAGTTGGTTTTGGATAATGCGATGGGAAGTGGTACCTGTGGTTTGGCCTGTTTAAAAACAAATCGCCGGTTTATAGGTATTGAAAAACAGGACCAATATTTTCAAATTTCAGTTGAAAGGATGGTTAATTACACTAAGATTATTGAAACTAAATAAAAATAATATGGTTACTAAATTAACTTATAAACAAGCATCGGAGTTGGCGTTTACCGTTAGGTGGAAACTTGGAACGTGTTTCAGTGGTGATGATTGTTGGTGTCGTCCGATTCAGGGGGAACAACCGATTATGTTTGATGATGGTGGTGTTGAGAGTGAGTATTTTATTGCGAGGAGTGGTGAACTATCTAAAGATGTTGCGGAATATTTTGTTAAATTACACAACGAAAAGTTGGACTATTAACTTATTTGTTCTTATATTTGTTCTTATAAAAAAAAGTTATGACATTACACACATTGTTAAACATCATTGGTTTTTGTTTCTTGGCAAGTGCTTGGATCGTTCATTGGACAACGGATGTGTCCAGTGAGAAAATTATACGTGCTAAACTAGCATTATCAGGTATCGGGATGGGAGTATTTATCTCGGCTATTGTAGTAGGGACATTTCAATATTTTGTAAAATGAAGGCTAGAGAACAACTTATCAGTGAGATTGTTGATCACTTTAATTGGGAGAAGACTCACAAAGCAATGTCACTTCTCAAATGGCAATGGGCTGATACTATAACAGATGATGGAGTTCCAACTATTGGAAACTTAATGGTAACAGCTATGAAGTTGCTTCAAGATGCTTATGATGGTGCTATGAAAGAGAAAAAGACTTACCATTCATGTACAGGAGGGTTTGAAGCGGTGGCTCATGTTGATGAGGATGAGTTATGGAATTTAGAACTTCAATTTGTATTAACTAGTTGGGACGTAGAAGTTAATGAACAAAAATAAAAATATGAAACTAGGAGAATTTATTAAGAACTTCAGTCACAACAATGTGATCAGATTGGTTTACAAAAACAAAGGAGGACACGAAGTTGTGTTGAGTGATTGGAATGATGTTTCAATGGACCACGAGGTAAATAACCAAAAAGGTAAATTCAGACATTACGTTAACAACGAAGTGTTAGGACTTACCACGATATCTTTTGGTGCGGGTTCAAGAATCCACCACCCTGAAGCATTAAACATTGTTATTGAAAGATTGGAAGACCAACCTTTTATTGAAGAGGTAATTGATGACCAACAGTATTATGAATCAAATTAAAGTTATGGATAAAGAAACATATTCAATACCCATTTATGAAAATGGGGTAAAGACAGAGTGGACTGTTGATGGTGTAGTTGGAGATGAGAAATATCTTACACTATTAGAATTAGGTAATGGAAAAGATTTACCGGATGCGATTAACACAACAACGAAACAATAGAAAGTTATGGATAAATTAGAATACCAAGAAGAGTATATTTTTGATAATAGAGAGGTTAATACCTCACTACCTGGATGTGAACTATCGGACATTGATAGTTTAAAATACTTTTTCCAAAAATATCTCTTCTCAGTTGAAAATGAGAAACCATGTCAAAAGCAAGCAACCATACTAAAAATGTGGATTGATATTATACAACAACGAAACAATAGAAAGTTATGAATAAAATACAAGTAACACAACCAACATTTCTAATCAATTTAGATAATCCGACAGAAGTTAGTTATGTGCCAATGGAGGGTAATTGGAAATCAATTATAGTTCAAACATATCTACACGGGTTTCCTGATATACAAGATGATGAAATTCTTTACATCTATAAAGAAAATAGAGGTTATATTAAAAAAGAAAAAAATGATTTGGATATTCAAGGTTAATGAAGTATTTTGGAATAATAAACCAAAAGTTAATGAGTATTTTACATTTGATGTTGATGATATACATTTTGATATAACTGAATATGATGTATCGTTATACTTTGGTTTGGCTGATTACTTCTTATTGAGTGATTCAAATGAGGAAGATGTTTATCAATTGCGATTGGAATCAATAAATAGAAATCCGACTAGAGTAAACATCACAGAACAAACTGAGATGTGTAATCTTATTAAGGAATTTTACAGAGACAATAAAAAATAAAAAGTTATGACTAAAGAACAAATACTAAAAGAACTACTAAACATCTACAAGATACAAGCAATTGATTTATCAATAATGTATAAGATTGAATTTGGTGATGATGTCCTTGCTGAGATTAATCGTCTACAGAATATGTTGATGGAGATGGAAGAACAAGAGTTATGGGACCAAACTTTAATGGATGGACTTGAAGATGAACCACCTTATGTGAGTGATGATTTTCAAATTGGTTCTGATGGTGCTTATGAGCAAGGAATAGTGGATCAGATAATGGGAAAAGTAATAACTCATATAAGTACCACATCAAGAGAACCTAATATGATATTAGTACATCCCGCTACCTTTTATAAATTAGTGTATGAATTTAAAAGGTTTGTTACTTTTGACCCAACTAGTAACTTTTCAGATGTTAGATTTAGAGGAATTAAAGTATATAAATCTACAGATGTATTAGAGGGAGATGTGTTAGTAGGATGATAAAAATTGTAATATGAATAAACTAGATACAGACTACCAAAACCTACTCCAAGACATTCTTGACAATGGAGTTAAAAAAGAAACAAGAAACGGAGGAACCATCTCAGTATTCGGAAGACAGATCCGTCATAAGATGTCAGATGGGTTTCCATTACTCACTACAAAGAAGATGGCTTGGAAGACGATGGTAACTGAGCTCATGTGGTTTCTTTCTGGCTCGACTAACATCAAATACCTTGTTGATAATAATTGTCATATTTGGGATGGTGATGCTTGGGCTAATTACAAAAGAAAGACATTAGATAAGTTTATGAACGATACTACAATAGCAGGTTATGCTATTACAAGTAAAGAAGAGTTCATCAACAAAATCAAAACAGATGATGAATTTGCTAAGAAATGGGGTGAGTTAGGTCCAATTTATGGTAAGCAATGGAGAAATTGGAAAACATTCTTTACTCAAAAACAAGGTGTAGACCAAATCGCAAACCTAATCAACGACCTCAAAACAAAC
>SXGQ01607403.1_pt1 | contig 14978 bp, 14 predicted proteins | sample 3178371 | NCBI WGS metagenome assembly SXGQ01 (sample SAMN11356859, study PRJNA531348) | freshwater metagenome | isolation source: freshwater sample F1-20 | place: China: Fuxian Lake, Yuxi | collected 2017-12-25
CAGGCAGACGCTCTAACCAACTGAGCTACCACCCCGGATGGGAAAGAGGGGCGAGAATCAGTTCGTGAAAAGCCGAGTCAAGCGGTTTCCCGAACTTTTCGGGCGCGAGTTGGGTCAGACCTTGATGCCCTTGCGCTTCAGGGCGGGGCGAAGAAGCCGCACGAGGTTTTCGCGGAGGATGAGGCGTTTGGCCGAGTCCGGAATGTCGGCCCCGAGCACGCGGCCGAGCTGCGATCCGAAGCTGCGGCCATGGACGTCGCTGCCGTAGAGCACGCGTTCGGCACCGAGCTCGCGCACGGCCATCTCCACCTGCCCGGATACGGGGTCGCCGCCGCCGAGATCGGCATGCAGCTCCGGGCGCGAGCGGATCGCGCGGATGCCGAACGCCCACTCGCCGCCGCCGGTGTGGCCGCAGACCATCGGCACACCGGGGTGCCGGGCGGAAAGCTCGGCCAGCTCCATCGGCGTCGATTCCTGCGGCAGGTTGCCCTTGCCGCGCTGCTTGATCCAGGTGTGTTGGAAAATGAGGGCATCGAGCTCCACCGCGCGGCGCACGATCGGGTCAAGTTCGCGGCGGTGGGCGCGGGTGCCGACCCAAAGTTTTATGCCCACCATCGGCCCGTCGGCGACGCAGCGCTCCAGCTCCGCCAGTGACTCCTTCGTGTGCTCGGGGTTGAGGTAGACGAAACCGAACGCGCGGGATCCCCATTCCTTGAGGATGGCGAGCACGTCGTCGTTGCTCCGCCGGAACTCGTCCGGTTTCGGTTCGTGCTGCCACGGCGGGCTCATGAAGATGCACATCCGCTCGACGCCCACGCGGTCCGCGATGCGCACCAGCGCCTCCATGCGCTTCGCGGGGTTGGCGCCGGGCGTGCCGACGTGCGCGTGGATGTCCCACGCCCCGAGCTTGCGCAGCTCCGCGGTTCCCCAGGCGGAGGCGGCGGGCTCGGTCGTGGCGGAGGAGGCGGCCGGCAAGACGAGCGCGGCGGCGGCGCCTCCGGCGAGAAAGTCGCGGCGGTTCATGCGCGGGAAAGGGCGAGGGTGGCGTTGGCGTGCCGCACGGCGGCGGTCTGCGCCGGTGAGAGGTCCGACTCCTGGAGTTTGAGCAGCGCGGATTCGAAGACAAAATAGGGCGAGTGGGAGCCGAAGCAGATCCGAACCTTCGGCGAACGGCTCAAAAGGTTCTCGATGCCGGCGACGCCCTCGAGGGTGGCGATCTCGAGTAACACCCCTGCCTGCGAGAGCCGCGACACCAGCGGCGGGCCGGAGAACACCCGGGATGTCGCGTTCAGAAGCATCACACGCGCTCCCGGGGCGCGGGCGATCAGTTCCGGCAGGGCGGCAACGTTCACAAACGGCGCCGTGAGCGCGGGGTTCTGCGAACGGTCGTCCTCGATCGCCAAAGTGATTTGGACCAGCAGACCGTACCGGGTCGCCGCGGCGAGCAAGCGGGCGAAAACCTCGTCTTCCAGCTTGTAGGAATGGTAGCCGGGAAACAGCCGGATGCCCGGCATCCCGTGCACCTCCGCGCAGCGGCGCACATCCTCCTCCCAGTCGGGCGCGAGTGGATTCACCGTGCCGAAGGGAACGAGCAGGGTGCCGGCGCAGGCGGCCGCGAGGCGGGCGTTCGCACCGGCCAGGTCGGTGTGCAGCACGCCCTCCACCGAGCCGGCCCAAGCCGAGGTAACCCCGTGGCGCCTAAGGCGGCCGATCAAAGTCGCGGTGGAATCCGCCCACGAGCGCCGGACGACCCAGTCGCCGAGGGTCACGTTGACGTCGATCAGGGGCTCTCCGGAGGGCGCGGCCCCAGCACTTGCGGCAAGGATGGTCGGGAAAAGGGAAAGGCGCGGACGTTCCATGGGGCGCTGCGAGGCAAGGTGCCGGCGTGACGCATGGCAAGCGGTCAGGACTATCCGGTGGGGGATTGGGATTGCGCGTCCCGGCGGGGGGAAAGAAACGTGGTGCACCGCGTTGCCACCCCATGCTCGTTCGATTTTTCGTTCTGCTCGCCCTCATGCTTCCGACCTTGGTCGCGTCGGAGCCGTCCGGCACGCTGCGCATCGGCGTCGGCCGCGCCGACATCACCCCCGGAACCGACGTCCGGAACTGGGTGACCGGGAGGTCATACGGCGCGGTGCTGGATCCGCTGCTCGTGCAGGTGCTCACGATGGAAGACGGCGCGACCCGCGCGGCGGTGGTGCGCTGGGACCTGACCGACGTCTCCGAGTCGGCGCGCGACGAAGTGCGCCGCGCGATCGAGGCGGGGACGGGAATTCCAGCTGGAAACATCCTCGTGAACGCGAGCCACACCCATTCCGCGCCCTGGTCGCCGGTGTACCGGGACGGCTACCGGGGCCGGGAACGCGACAATTGGTGGGCGTTGCGTTACATGCCCGTGCAGAACGACCACCCGCCGTTCCGGGCCTGGATGCAGCGGCTGCTCGACGCGAGCGTCGAGGCCACGCAAGCGGCGTTGGCGGGCGCTCAGCCGGCCGCGCTGAGCATCGGGCGGGTATCGATCTCGGAGTACCTTTACAATCGGCGCCCGCGCGCGCCCGGCTGGGGACTGGCCGAACCCAAGGGGAGCCGCACGATGGCGGCGGCCGGTCCTGAGTGGAACGCCGCGGTTCTGACGGGAGGCGCGACCTTCGGTCCCATGGATCGGACGCTCGCGCTGCTCTGGTTGCGTTCGTTGGAAGGGCGCAACCTGGCGACGGTGTTCCACACCTCCCTGCACTCGGTCTCCATCTATCCGTCGAATCCTGGCATTTCGGCCGACTGGCCGGGTCCGGTCGCCCACGCGATGGCGGCGGCTTTCGGCGGCGAGGCCCTGTTCCTGCAGGGCACGGGTGGCGACATCACGCCTTGGCGGCGCGGGCCGCAGGCCGTGGCGGAGATGGCCGACGTATTCGCGCGCAAGGCGCGGGAGGCGGAGAAATTCGCGGTTCGGCTCCAGGTGCGGCCGCTTCGGACGGCCCGGGTCACGATCGATCTTCCGCTCACGCCGGCGGCGCGGCAGCGCACCGGGACCGAGGCGGTCGCGGCTGAAGTGCAGGTCATCGTGTGCGGCCCCCTTGCGTTGGTCGCCCTGCCTGGTGAGCCGCTCACCGACCTCGGGATAGCCATCCGCGAGGAGTCGCCCTTCCCGCAGACCCTCGTGCTGGGCTACAGCAATGGCATGGGAGTACACTACGTCGGGATGCCAGGGGAAAAGGCGCGGGGTGGGTACGAGGCCGGTGTCGCCGGCGCCGGGACGGATGAATGCGGACGCCTGCTGGTCGACGGCGCGATTCGTCTGTTGCGCGAGATCTTCTCCTCTTCCGGCTATCCGGGAAAACCATGAGCGCATTTTCACGACGAGACCTCCTCACGGGCGCCGGCGCGGCGGCGGTTCTGGGGGTGACGCGCGGCCGGGCGGCGGGCAAGGGAGACGGTTTCCATATCGCGCCCTTCCGCTTCGACGTCACGCCCCCGCTGGGGCACGCGTGTTGCGGGGGATGGATCAAACCGGTTTCGGTCGTCGACGACCCCCTCGAGGCGATCGGTTATGTGCTGCTCGGCGCGGGCGCGCCGATCGTGGTTTGCGCGGTCGATTGGACCGGGATTCTCAACGAGGCACACGTCGCGTGGCGGGTCGCCCTGGCCGAGGCGGCGGGGACGACGCCGGACCGGGTGGCCGTCCATTGCGTGCACCAGCATAACGCCCCGCTGGTGTGCCTTGATGCCGACCGACTGGCTGCGGCGCATCCGGATTTACCGCGGGTGGTGGACCGCGACTTTCACCGCCGGTGCCTTGACGCGGCTCGTGCGGCGGTCGGCGCGGCGCTGCAAGCCCCGCGCGCGGTCACGCACGTCGCACACGGGCGGGGGAGGGTGCGGCAGGTCGCCTCCAATCGCCGGATCGAGCGGGGGCCCGACGGCCGGATCCTCCGCATGCGTGGGAGCTCGTGCCGCAACGCGGAACAGATCGCGCTCGAGGAGGGTTTGATCGACCCGTGGCTGCGGACGATCGCGTTTTACGAAGGTTCCCGCCGCGTGGTCGCGTGCCACTACTATGCCACGCATCCGATGAGCTACTATGGCGACGGCCGGGTGAGCAGCGACTTCTGCGGCCTCGCCCGGAAGGCGCGGCAGAAGGAGGACCCCGGTTGCACCCATCTCTATTTCACCGGTTGCGCGGGGAACATCGCCGCGGGCAAGTACAACGACGGCAGCCCGTCGGCCCGGGAGGCGCTCACGAAGCGCATGATCCAAGGTATCGCCGAGGCCGAGGCCTCGCTCCGGCCGGAGCCCTTGGAGCGCGCGGCATGGCTCACGCGTGAACTGCGTCCCGAGGCGAATCCCGAGATCGGACCGGCGGCATTGCGTGAATTGATGGAGAAGCCGAAGGACTCCCTGGTCACCCGCCTGCGTCCGGCCTTCAAGCTCGCGTGCCTGCGCCGGGTGCAACGCGGGGATCCGTTCATCCTTTCCGCGTTGCGACTCAACGCCGCGACGGCGCTGCACTTGCCCGCGGAACCCTTCATCGAGTTCCAGTTGGAGGCCCAAGCGATCCGCGGGGCGGAGCCCGTGGCCGTGGCCGCCTACGGCGACGCCGGTCCGTGGTATATTCCCACCCGCGCTGAATTTCCCGCCGGTGGTTATGAGGTCGATTATGCGTTTCTTGCGCCGGGGACGGACGCCTTGGTGCGAGGAGCCATCCGGTACCTGATGGCCTGAGGGCTTGTCGGGTCCGCTCGGCTTTCAGGTTTGGAATTGCGGTCGGGGAAGGCCTGCCACAGGCAGGAGAAGGTCGCGGATCCGGAAAATCCGCGGCGCAGTCAAATCATAGCCAACCCAAAACAAAAGATCGTAAGCCCATGAAAAAGTTCATCGCCATCATCGTCGCCTCCTCGTTCCTCGCCGCACTAAGCTTCGCCGCCGACTCAAAGGAGCAGACCCTCACCGGCAAGGCCATGTGCGCAAAATGCGAGCTGAAGCAGGCCGAAAAGTGCACAAACGCCCTGCAGGTCGCGGGTAAGGACGGGAAGAGCACCACGTACCTTCTGGCCGACAACAAGGTTAGTAAGGACTTCCACGGCAAGGTTTGCAAAGGAACCTTGGACGGGGTGTCCGTGACTGGTTCCGTCAAGTCCGAGGGCGGTAAGCAGATCATCACGGCCTCGAAGATCGCGACCAAGTAAGAGTCCGTTTTGTCTCTTCGATTCCGCCGCTCCGGTTCCTCCGGAGCGGCCTTTTTATGCGTGTTAGCCGCCGGGTGGAGGCCGGCTTTGCGCTTGCCGGGAATGGAAGTTCCCGCCTTGTTTTTCAGGTCAGTGTTCCGCGGGCGTAGTTCATCGGTAGAACGTGTGCTTCCCAAGCATGAGAGGCGGGTTCGATTCCCGCCGCCCGCACCAAAGCTGTCAGTACCAACCAAAAACACCCAAAACACACCCATGAAGTCCATCACCACGTTCATCGCCGCCTCCCTGTTCGCCGTCGGCGTCGCGTTCGCCGCCGCCGAGAGCAAGCCTGGCAAGTGTTGTGTCGCCTCCGAAAAGAACGGAAAGAAGTGCGACCACAAGTGCTGCGTCGAGGCCGCCAAGGCCGGTGACAACTGCACCAAGTGCGGCGGAGCCGGGAAGATCGCCCCCGCCAAGAAGTAAGTTTCCGGTCTTTTTAGACCTTCAAGCCGCGACGGTTAGCCGTCGCGGCTTTTTTACGCCCCGACGACCGCTTCCGCGGCGGGACGGCGCAGCGAATTCCAGCGAGCGAGCACGCGGGCGCGGATCTCCTTCGGCGCCAGCCCGTGCCTGGCACGCAGGACCTCCACGCTGGAACCATGCTCGATGAAGTTGTCCGGCCAGCCGATCCGTTCCACGGCGGTGGCGGAACCGGCTTCCTGCAGCGCCTCGAGGACGGCGCCGCCGAATCCCCCGGCGAGCACGTGATCCTCCATCGTCACGATAAGGGAAGCCCTCGCGGCTTGCTCGAGCAGGAGGGAGCGATCGAGCGGCTTCGCGAAGCGTGCGTTCACGACGCCGACCGGCCGGCCCTCCGTGGTCGCGAGATCATCGGCGAGGGCCAAGGCGTCCTGCACCATCGGGCCGAGCGCCCAGATCACGAGGTCCGACCCCTCGCGCAGCGTCTCGGCCCGGCCCACCGGGATTTCGGCGGGCCGTTCCTTGATCGGTGCGCCGGTCCCGGCGCCGCGCGGGTAGCGGATGAAGCCCGGGCCCTCGAGACGCAGGCTCGTGTGGAGCATGTCGACGAGTTCGTCCTCGTTCCGCGGTTGCATGATGACGGCGTTGGGCACGCACCGCAGGTAGGATAGGTCGAAGAGCCCGTGGTGCGTGGGGCCGTCGTTCGGGGAGAGCCCGGCGCGGTCCATGCAAAAGGTCACCGGCAGGTTCTGCAGGGCGACATCATGGATGACCTGGTCGTAGGCGCGCTGGAGAAACGTCGAGTAAATGGCGCACACGGGGCGGAAGCCCTTGGTCGCCATGCCGGCGGCGAACAGGACGGCGTGTTCCTCGGCGATTCCGACATCGAAGAACTGGCGCGGCACCGCCGTGGCCAGATGGGAAAGCCCCGTGCCGCTGGGCATGGCCCCGGTGATGCCCACGACCCTCGGGTCCGCCTTCGCGAAGCGCACCAACGCCTCGCCCAGCACGTCCTGGTAATTCGGCGCCGTCCCGGGTGCGGGTTTGCGGCCCTCGCCGGTGACCGGGTCATACGGACCCGATCCATGGAAACGCTCCGGATGCGCGATGGCGGCCTCCAGCCCGCGGCCCTTCTTGGTGAGGACGTGGATGATGACGGGGACGTCGCAGTTCCTCGCGAACTCGAGGTTCTTGTGGAGCGCCTCGTGATCGTGCCCGTCGACGGGCCCGAGGTAGCGCAGGCCGAATTTTTCGAACAACGAGGACTCCATGAAGAAGTCCTTCGTCTCCCGCTTCCACCGGTGGTAAACCCGGTTCATCTCCACGCCGGTCGGAAAGCTGCGGAAGAACGCCTCGATATCGTGGTGGATTCGGTTGTAAGTGGGGCTGGTGCTGATGCGGTTCAGATACCGCGAGATCGCCCCGACGTTCTTCGCGATCGACCATTCGTTGTCGTTCAGGATCACGATCAGCCGCTTGGTCGCGCTGACGACGTTGTTGAGCGCCTCAAGGGTCACACCGCAGGTGAACGCGGCATCGCCGCATACCGCGACGACATGCTCCCCGGTGCCGCGCAGGTCGCGCGCGGAGGCCATGCCGAGGGCCGCGGAGAGCGCGGTGCCTGCATGGCCGGCGCCGAAGGCGTCGTGCGGGCTCTCGCCGCGGCAGAGGAAGCCGCTGGCGCCGTCGGTCTGGCGCAGGCGCCGGAAAAACTCCCCGCCCCGTCCGGTGAGAAGCTTGTGGACGTAACCCTGATGGGCGACGTCGAAGACGAATTGATCGGAGGGTGTCTCGAAAACCCGGTGCAGGGCGATCGTCAGCTCCACCACGCCGAGATTGGGCCCGATATGTCCCCCGTTACGCGCGGTGACCGCGATGAGTTCCTCGCGGATCTCCTGCGCCAGCCGGGGCAGGTCGACCGGCGCGAGCGCCTTCACATCGGCGGGGCCGCGGATGGCGTCGAGGAGACGGGGGGAGGAGGCGGGACGGTCGGCGTTCATCGTGGCTTGGGTCGGGCGCGGGGGAGGCGGAGTCATCACGCCTCGCGGTCCGTTTCGACCTTCTCGAACACCACGGCGCCGTCCTTCGTTTTCTTGAGTTGCTCGATCCGCAATTCGGCCTCCTTCAGGCGCGACTCGCACACTTGCAGCAGCTTGGTCCCCTGCTCGAAGCGGGCGATCAGGTCGGCGAGGGGAACCTCACCCGACTCCATCGACTCCACGATCGTCTCCAGCTTCGCGAGGGCCTCCTCGAACGACGGTTGTTCTTTCTTTGGTTCCACGGAAACGGTCACGGTTGCCGTCCGTTCCGGTCATTTCAACCCAGTTTCCACGCCGAGCGCGGATTCATGCACCGTCCCCTGTTTCGGGTATGCCGCGGGCATCTTTGGACTGGCGGCGGCGATTGATTCGGGTCCATTGGCCCCATGACCCCCGTGCTCTGGATCGCGATCGGACTCCTGCTGGTGCGCCTGGCGGCCTCGCTCGTCTTGTCGGCGCTGAACCGTGCCTCCGTGCGGCGGCACGAGGGGCGCCCGCCCGAGTCGGTGGCGGCCATCATGGAGCCGGAGACCTACGCCAAGGCGGGTCGCTACACGCTGGCCAAGTCGCGTTTCGGTGATGTGGGCGAGGTCTTCGACACGCTGGTGCTCACCCTCGTTTTGGTGGGCGGCGTGCTCCCGGCGTTGTTCGACGAGACGGCGGTCTGGGGCGGGCCGGAGTCGGTGTGGAACCACGCGGCGTTCATCGTCCTCGCCGGTCTCCTGTTGTCGGTGCCTTCCCTGCCGTTCGACTGGTGGGAGCAGTTCGGCTTGGAGCAGCGCTTCGGTTTCAACCGCAGCACGCCGCGGCTTTGGGTGATCGACAAGATCAAGGGCACCCTGCTGGGAGTCGCGCTCGGCTTCCCGCTGTTGTGGGCGCTGCTCTCGCTGGTGCGCCTCGCGGGACCGCTGTGGTGGGTCTGGGGTTTCGTGCTCCTGTTCAGCTTCCAGCTGCTGATGATGATCCTTTACCCCAAGCTGATCGTGCCGCTGTTCAACAAGCTCACGCCGCTGCCGCCGGGAGAACTGCGGGACCGGCTCATGGCGCTGGGTGAACGCACCGGCTTCCGGGCGAGCACGATCGAGGTGATCGACGGCTCGAAGCGGTCCGGGCACTCCAACGCCTACTTCACGGGGTTCGGGCGATTCCGCCGGATCGTGCTGTTCGACACGTTGGTCACGCAGCTCACGCCGCAGGAGCTCGAGGCGGTGCTGGCGCACGAGATCGGCCATTACCGCCGCGGCCATATCCCCCGCCTGCTCGCACTCTCGGCCGGCATGATGTTCGCGGGCTTCGCCGCGATCGCCTGGCTCGCCGGCAGCTCGTGGTTCAACCCGGCCTTCGGGTTTCCGCCCGCGCAGCTGGCGCCCTCCTTCCTGCTGTTCGGCCTGCTCAGCGGCAGCGTGACCTTCTGGCTCTCGCCGCTGGGGAATCTTTTGTCACGGCGGCATGAATACGAGGCGGACGCCTTCGCGCGCGACGCGATGGGCGGCCCGGAGGCGCTGGTGTCGGCGCTGCGCAAGCTCGCCCAGAAGAACCTCACCAACCTCACGCCGCACCCGTGGTTCAGCGGCTTCCATTACTCGCACCCGACCCTCGCCGAGCGCGAGGCGGCGCTCCGGCGCGCCTGAGGGCTTTCCGGTGCGCCCGGGGGCAAGGCGACGGTTGGCGGTGGCGGCGGCGATCGCCGTCTCGGCGTCGCTGGGCGCCGCGCCGGCGGCCCTGCGGATCGCGACCTACAACGTCGAGAATTACCTGCCCGCCGACCGGATGACGGCATCCGGTTTCCGGCCCGGCTACCCGAAGCCCGAGCGCGAGAAGTCCGCCCTGCGCGACGTCATCCGCGGGATCGCGGCCGATGTGCTGGTGATGCAGGAGATGGGCCCGCGGTCCTACCTGGAGGAACTGCGGCGCGACCTGCGGGCGGAGGGATTGGATTACCCGCATGCCGCCTGGGGCAGGGGCGCGGACGCGGACCGGCACCTGGCGATCCTGTCCCGTCCGCCGCTCCTCGAGGCGCGGATGCACGAGGATCTGTCCTTCCCCTACCTCGCCGGGCGGGAGAGCGTGAAGCGGGGGCTCCTCGAGGCACGCGTCGAGACCGCCGGCGGGCCGGTCACGATTTTCGCGGTGCACCTCAAGAGCCGGTTGACCGAACGCGAGGAGGATCCGGGGGCCGCCGTCCGGCGCGCCGCCGAGGCGGTCGCGATACGCGACCGGGTGCTCGCGCGGTTCCCGAGTCCGGCCGGGGCGCGGTTTGTGATCCTGGGCGACTGCAACGACGGCCGGGGCAGTCGTGCCGCGGCGGCCCTGCAAAAACGCGGCCGGATCGAGATCTCGACCCTGCTGCCGGCCGCCGACTCGCGCGGCGAGGTCTGGACGCACGCGTGGCGCCGCGACGAATCCTACAGCCGGGTGGATCTGATCTTTGTCTCCGGCGGGCTCCTGCCCTGGGTGGCCGGAGGGGCAGCGGGCATTCACGATCAACCCGCGGTCCGTTCCGCCAGTGACCACCGGCCGGTCTACATCGACCTCCGGGCCCGCTAGGTAATCTCCTCCCGATCCGCGGTCAGCGCGGGGAGATCGTCACCGGCACGGTGACTTCGCCCGCTCCGAAACCCTTCAGGTAAAGCGTGCCGTTGCCCGGTTTCCCGCCCTCCACCGTGACCGAGACGCTGGTCTGACCTTGGGGCACGATGACTTCCGGCATGATGATGCTCTCCGGGACATCGGTGGCCACGTCGAGCAAAGTGCCTCCCGGGGGAGCGGGATTGGGAAGCGAGAACGTCAGCGTGCTCCGATCGCCGGCGCGCAGGTAAAGGGCGGTCGGCGCCACCGTGATCGTGCTGGCGTCGATGCGAAAGGTGCCCACCGGGGAGGTCCCGGCGGCGCTGCTCAGGGAAACCTGGTAGTTGGCGTTGGCGCCCAAAGCCGGAACGAAGAAGCTCAGGGAGTTGGCGGACTCGAAGTTGGTGCGGGCGGGGGTTCCGTTGAAAACGATCCTGTCCTGCGGGGTTAAGCCGCGACCGAGGACGCTGATGCGGGCCCCGACCGGCCCGCGGTTGACCTCGAGGGAAAGGACGTAGCGGCGCACGATCTGGACCGTCTCGACCTGCGTGTAGGCCTCCCCTGGGGTCTGCACGTTGTTCCCCTCGACGAAAAAGTTCACCAGAAAATAATAGGCCACGCGGTCGCGCCCGGCGGGCAGTTGGTATTCGAACTCGTAAAGGCCCTCGCCGACGGCGCCGGAACGCATCGGGAAACTGCGTCCGTCGATAACGATTGTCGGGGAAACGCCGGTGATGGTGTTGGAACGTTTGGCCACCCGGAGGGTGAACGTGTAGATCTGGGAGGGATTCTCGGCGACCGAGCGCGGGGTCAGGTCGGTGAGTGTGACGCTGTCGCAGCCGACGAGCAGCAGGAGCGAGAGGAGGGAGAGCGCGCGCAGGAGGATTTTCCTCGCGGCGGAAATTCGGGTGGTGTGCATTGGACGGAAGATGATCGGTCGAACCGACGGAGGAATTTGAGTAATGACCGGGCCTGAGACAGGGCAAGCCAAAGGTGGGTGGTCGTCCCGCCCGCCGCCAACACTTCCGCTCGGACTTTACGTCCACGTGCCGTTTTGCGCCTCCACCTGTGATTTCTGCGCGTTTTACCAGGAGGCGCCCACGGCGGACGACGTTGCGCGTTATCTCGACGGCGTCCGCCGGGAGTTGTCGCAAGTGGCGCCGGAGCGGCCTGTCGGCACGGTTTTCTGGGGCGGCGGCACGCCGGGCCTGCTGTCGGCGCGGGACCTCCGCGAAGTGGGACGAATCGTGCGCGGGGCCTGCGGGGCGGATCCGGAGGAGTGGACGATCGAGCTGGCCCCGGGTTCGGTGACGGAGGACCGGCTGGAGGCGCTGCGGGACGCGGGCGTGACCCGGATTTCCCTCGGGGTGCAAAGCTTTCAGCCGGTGCTGCTCGAGGCGCTGGGTCGGCGGCACTCGCGGGAGCAGGTTTTGCAGGCGTACCAGCGCGTGCGCGCGGCGGGATTCGCCAGCTTCAACCTAGACCTGATGTTCGCGCTGCCCGGGCAGGCGGATGAGGCCTGGGAGGCGGACCTTGGCGAGGCCCTGGCGCTGGAACCGGACCACCTTTCAACCTATTGTCTCACCTTCGAGGAGGACACTCGGCTTTGGGTGAAGCTTTCCCGGGGGCAGGTGCGGCGGGACGCCGAAGCCGAAGCGAGGCTTTATGAAGCCACGTGGCAGCGCCTGGAGGCGGCCGGCTATCCCCAATATGAGATTTCGAACTTCGCGCGGCCCGGGCACGTCTGCCGGCACAACGTGAACACCTGGCGGATGGGCGAATGGATCGGCATCGGTCCCTCCGCCGCCTCCCAGCATCGCGGCTGGCGAGGAGCCAACGTGGCGGATCTTTCCCGCTGGCTGGAAGGCTTGGAGCGCGGCGAGCGCATGACCGAGGATCGTCGCGCCGTGACGCCCGGATTGCTGGCGGAGGACGCGCTGGTGTTCGGCTTGCGCATGAACGCGGGGGTCGACCTCGGCTTCTGGCGGGCGCGCGCTCCCGACCTGCCCTGGACCCCGGTGCTGGAGACCTTGGGCGCTTTGCAGGAGGCCGGTCGTCTGGTGTCGACGGGGGACTTGGTCCGCCTCACTCCGACGGGCCGGCTGGTGGCCGACGCGATCGGCGCCGAAATCATCGCCGCGTTTTCCCCGGAGGCGGTGATCGCATGATCCTCCTCCGCCTTGTCCTCGGGCCGCTCGTGATCTCGTTGCTGCTCGCCGGCTGCGCCACTCCGGGGGAGCCGGGGCCCGGCGCGGGTAGAATCGTGCGTTTCTTCCTCGAAAGCGGCGACGACGAAGGGATCCCGGCGGTGCTGCCGCGCAGCGGGGTCGCGTTGCGGCTGAACCCGAAACCCGTGATCACCGAGTCCGACGTGATCGGCGCCGATGTGGCCGAGGTGGATCTCGGGCGGTGCGTGCGGTTCCAACTCGCGCCGGCGGCCGCCCGCGATCTGTACCGGCTTTCCGTCGTCCATCAGGGAAGACGGCTCGTGCTGCAGGTGGACGGGGTGTTTCTCGGCGCGAGGCGGATCGACGGAGCCATCGCCGACGGGCGGGTGTTCACGTTTGTGGAGATTCCGGAAGAGTCGCTTCCGCTGCTCGTGGAGGACATCAGGGTCGGCTCGGCGGCGGCGCGGAGAAAGGATGCGAGATGAGGATGGATCGCGGGTGGCGCTACGGACTGGTCGCGATCCTGGTCGGCGCGGCGGTTACGGCCACCTCGGCGGCGGAGGGTAGGTTCCGCCTGTACTGGCCGACACCGCACTCCGGCTGGGCCGAGGGCAAGCCGCCTTCGCAGTGGCTGCAGCATGCGGGGTCGGGAGATCCCGCGAGCGGTGGCTTCGGCGGCGTGAGGAGCGGGGGAACGCGTTTCCACGAGGGAATCGACATCAGGCCGGTTGGCCGGGGACGCCACGGGGAGGCCACGGATCCGGTTTTCGCCGCGATGGCCGGAGTCGTGCGGCACGTGGTCATTTCACCGGGGCAGAGCGGCTACGGCCGCCACGTCGTCGTCGAGCACGCCGGCCTCGCGCCTTCCCTCTACACGCTCTACGCGCACCTCGCGCGTGTGGAGGCGGGCATCCGTCCGGGCGTCCAGGTGCTCGCCGGGCAGACGCTCGGGTTGATGGGGCACAGCTCCGGGGGCTACATGATCCCCCCGTCCCGGGCGCACCTGCATTTCGAGATCGGCCTCGCGATGACCGCGGATTTCCAGACTTGGTACGACCGGCGGCGTTTCGGATCGCGGAACGAGCACGGCATGTGGAACGGCATGAACCTCATCGGGCTCGATCCGCTCGCGTTCTACGACGCCTGGCGGGACGGCCGGCTCACCTCGGTGCGCGATTTCCTGTTCGCGCAACCCACCGCGGTGCGGCTGCGGATAGCGACCTTCCGTACACCGGACTTTGTGACGCGCTACCCGGCGCTGCTTACCAAGCCGCTCCCGCTGGGCCTCGTCGCGGGCTGGGAAGTGCGTTTTGCGTGGACAGGGCTGCCTTTCGCTTTGACTCCGCTCACCTCCGCGGAGGTGGCGGGGCTGCCGGCGGGGCAGCCGCAACTCGTGGAAGTCGACGCGGCGATCGAGCGACGTGAGCGCAGCAAGAGCCTTGCGGTGGCCCGGCGGGGCGGATGGGGCCCCGGCAAGGATCTCGAGACTGTGCTGCAGCAGCTCTTCGGCGTCCGCTGAAGGTTCCTGCGAAGGCCTTCGGGTTTTCGACCCCGGGCGGCCCGGATTACACGGGGGAAGCAACGTTATAACGGAAGCCGGAATCACCGCGTGGGGATGTTCCCGCCGAGCGTCCCGGCGAGTCTTCACGGGAACCGCCTTCGCCGCGGCCGCGTGGAAATTCGAGGCGGCTGCCGGGGAAGGCGTTTCCGCGGGTTCTTCCGGGTTGGGCAACAAAAAGGCCGCCCCGGTCAGGTGGCGGCCTTGATGGCGGGAAGGGGGAGCGCCGGCTTATTTCTTCAGGCTGGCCCGGAGGTCGTTCAGCTGGCCGGCGCTGCCGAGCAGCAGGTTGCGGCTGGCGATGAACTTCGCGTACTCCTCCATGAAGACCTTGCCCGGCGGGCGGAAGTCGAACTCGGCGGGCTTGTCGCGGAAAAACTCGCGGTGCACGCGGGTCCAGACCAGGCGGCCGTCGGTGTCGATGTTGATCTTGGTGACGCCCAGCTTGGCGGCGGGGAGGTACTCGTTGACGTCGACGCCGACCGCGCTGCCGAGCTGGCCGCCAGCGGCGTTGATGCGCTGCACCTCGTCCTGCGGGACCGAGGACGACCCGTGCATGACGAGCGGGAAACCCGGCATCCGGCGCTGGATCTCGCGCAGCACGTCGAAGTGGAGGGACTGCCGGCCCTTGAATTTGTAGGCGCCGTGGCTGGTGCCGATGGCGGCGGCGAGGCTGTCACAACCGGTCTTGCGGACAAAATCCTCGGCCTCGGCCGGATTGGTGAGAGTGGCGTGGCCGTCCTCCACCTTGATGTCCTCCTCGACGCCGCCGAGCCTGCCGAGTTCGGCCTCGACGGAAATGCCCTTGGCGTGCGCGGCGTCGACGACCCGCTTGGAGATCTCGACGTTCTTGTCGTAGGGTTCGTGGGAGGCGTCGATCATCACTGAGCTGAAAAAGCCCGAGTTGATGCACTCGTAGCACGTCTCCTCATCGCCGTGGTCGAGGTGCACCGCGAAGATGGCCTCGGGGAAGATGTCACCGGCGGAGCGGATGATCGCCTCA
>SXGQ01211766.1_pt1 | contig 14977 bp, 11 predicted proteins | sample 3178371 | NCBI WGS metagenome assembly SXGQ01 (sample SAMN11356859, study PRJNA531348) | freshwater metagenome | isolation source: freshwater sample F1-20 | place: China: Fuxian Lake, Yuxi | collected 2017-12-25
AGGGACAGGCTCCTTTCAAGGGACAGGCTCCTTTCAAGGGACAGGCTCCTTTCAAGGGACAGGCTCCTTTCAAGGGACAGGCTCCTCCCCTCAAGGGACAGGCTCCTTGGAGACTGGATCGGTTGCCAACGGGTCGGAGAAGCCGGACGATCTGGCCATGTCGCAGCTGGTTCGCTTGACGGGCTTAGTGGTGTATCCGGTGAAATCCGCGCGGGGCATCGCCCTAACACAATCCCTGGTGACGTCGCACGGGTTAGCCCACGACCGGGAGTGGATGGTGGTCGATGAGGCTGGCCGCTTTGTCACCCAACGGCAGACGCCCCGCATGGCCCTCATCGAAACAACCCTGACCGCCGACGCGCTGGAACTCCGGGCCCCAGGCCTGGAACCGCTCTCGGTCCCCCGGTTCCGGGCCCCAGGCAGTCCGTTCGAATCCACGATGCCGGTGACCGTGTGGCGACACGCCACCCAGGCTCTCGACGAGGGGGACCGCGCTGCAGCTTGGTTCAGCGAGTTCCTGGAATTGCGCGCGCGACTCGTCCGATGGGATCCCACGCGGCGACGACTCAGTTCCAAGGAGTGGACCGGGTCGCGGGAGGCCGAGAACTATTTCAGCGACGGCTACCCATTCCTGGTGGCCTCCGAGGAATCCCTGGCCGATCTCAACCAACGCATCGGCGGCGGCTCACAGCTCCCCATGGACCGGTTCCGGCCGAACCTCGTCATCGCCGGGGGCGGTGTGGGGTCCGAAGACCAGGGCACGACCCTTTGCTCCGAAGCCGTCGAATTCGCCCGGGTTAAACCTTGCATCCGCTGCGTGATGACCACGACCGATCAGGAGACCACTCGGCGCGGCCCGGAGCCCTTGCGGACCCTGGCCCGCTATCGTATGGACCCGCGCTTTGATTCCCCGCTCTTCGGCCACAACCTGATCCTCATCCGCGGAGCCGGAGCCACCCTGCGCGTCGGGGATTCCTTGGAGAGCTTCTGATCGTCCAGAAGGCCGTCCGACAGCAGGGCAATAAGTCGCACTCCGCTCCGCTCTAAGCTTGCGGCTGTAGTCCGTTGCCGGACCCTTCCGGCACTCCATGCAACGGTTCCAAAAACTATTGGTCCTGAGCCTGATCTGGGCTTTGAGCACCCGTGGCCCGATGTCGGCGCAAATCCCGCTCAATCCCAAGGACACCGTGGTCTGCTACGGCAATTCGCTGGTGGAACGCCTTCTGGAACATGGTGAGTTGCAGGCTTGGATCCATCTGGCCGACACGAACCGACCGCTGCATTTCCGCAGCTTCGCCTGGACCGGTGACGAGGTGGGGCACCGACTGCGGGCCGAAGGGTATGCCGATCACATGAAATCCCTGCTGGCGCTGTGGCCCGCCCAGGTCGTGGTGGTTGGTTATGGAATGAATGAATCGTTTGCCGGATCCAAAGGCCTTCCGGAGTTTCGTTCGCAATGGGAGGTCTTGCTCGGACAACTGGAACGATTGCACCCGGGAGCCCAAATCGTGGTCTTGTCTCCCACCGCTGTAGAAGCAGGACACCCCGGGCCCGATGCTGCGATCCGCAATGCCGACATCGCGGCCTATTCAGAAGTTCTCCGCGAGACGGCTGCCGCCCGAAAGGCCCTTTACGTCGATCTCTTGGTTCCTAGCCAGAAGGCTTATTTGGCCGCCAAAAAGCCTCTGACCACCGACGGCCTGCACCTCAATGATTCCGGCAACCGCAACATCGCCCGCGTCATTGCTCACGCAATCGTCGGTGCACCCGCACTCGATCGGATCAAGCCCGCCCGCCTGAAGGAAGTCGCCGCCGCGTCCTCCCAATTGGCTCACTTCGTGGCCGAGGTGGTCCGCCCCAAGAACGGAATCCTCTACTATGGCCAGCGCAAGCGGGCCGAGGAACGCGAGGCCGAGATCCCTCTCTACCTCAAGCGCATCGAGAAGGCCGACGCGTTGGTGCAGCAAATCGCCACCAGCCCGAAAGCCCGATTTGCCGACGCCCCGTTCATTGCACTGGCCCCGCCCCCGGTGCCCGAGTCCGGCGGAACCACCCACAGCGTGGGTACCGTAAAATCGGCCGCCGAAATGCAGGCCGGATTCCAGGTCGCCGACGGCTACGCCGTAAACCTCTTCGCTTCGGAAGAACAATTCCCCGCTCTGCGCGCCCCGGTGCAAATCGCCTTCGATGGCCGAGGGCGTCTTTGGGTGGTCACCATGCCCAGCTTCCCCCACACGCTGCCGGGTCAACCCCAGGAAGATCAGCTCGTAGTGCTCGAAGATACCAACCGGGACGGCAAAGCCGACAAGCTCACCGTCTTCGCCTCCGGGTTTGATGCCCTCGACGGAGTCGCCTTCACGGCCGACGGCGTGCTGATCTCCGAACAATCCCGCCACTGGCTCCTGCAAGACACCGACGGGGACGGCCGCGCCGATCGCAAGACTGAGCAACTCCGCGGCCTGGACCTCACCGACTCGCACCACGGCGGCATGATGGCCACCGATCCCACCGGAGCCGTCTGGTTCTGCGACGGCGTGTTCCACCGCTCCCAATTCGAAACCCCCTTCGGCCCGGTGCGCGGGGTGGATTCAACGACCTATCGAATGAATCCCCGCAATGGTCGTATCGAGCCGGAATGGCAAAGCATCACCCCGAACCCTTGGAAGGTCACCTTCGACCGCACCGGAAACATCTTCCAAATGTACGGCGACGGATTGGTCCTCGACGGATTGCCTCTCACCTGGACCCCCCTGGGCATTTACCATCCCTTCGCCTATGCCCAGACCGTGGGCTACGGCAAGGGCAGCGCCGCTGCGAGCATCTCCAGCCTGAATTTCCCGGAAGAATACCAACAGGGAATGGCCTCGGCCGCCTGCGTCGGACCTTACGTGGTGTCGCTCACACGGTTCGACTTCAACCAAGGGATGGTGCGGGGCAGCGGTCGTTTGGACTTGGTCTCTTCCAAGAATGCGGCCTTCCGCCCTGTCGACGTGGAGTTCGGCATGGACGGCGCTCTCTACGTCTCCGACTTCGCCAGCGCCATCATTGGTCACGCCCAGCACCCCATGCGCGACGTGCGTTGGAACCACGTGAAGGGCCGCATCTGGCGCATCATCAACCAGTCGCGCCCGCTGACCACCGAATGGCCGCGGATCGAGGGAGCCAAACTCCCCGCCCTGCTGGATTTGCTAACCCACCGGCAAGATCTGGTCCGCAAACATGCCCGCCTCGAACTGCGCCGACGTGGAGCCTCTGGCCTGAACGCGTTGGAGGCTTGGGTCGAGCAACATCCAAACGACGAACAAGCGCTGCTGGAGGCGTTGTTCGTGGCCGAGAGTTTTGGCGAGGTAAGACCAGCTTGGTTGGCCAAGCTCAGAACGGCCCCATCTCCCCTGCACCGCGCGGCCGCCGTTCGCCTCACTCGCTATCAGGCCGATCGCCTGACCGGAGTAGCGGACGCCTTGCACACCGCAGCGGCTGATCCGCACCCCCGGGTTCAAATGGAAGTGGTGGATGCGGTGGCGCACCTGCGTCCAACCATGCCCACCGTGGAGCATGCCCTGCACGCTCTCCCGGGAACACACGCCGACGTGAAGCGCATGATGACCGACCTCCGCCACGGAACCCAATCAGCCCGAAGCAGAAGCGTGCCCGTGCTGGAAGTGGCCCCGGGCACACGCCTCCGACACTGGCAATGGCTGGGAGCCCAAGGAAACTCCGAGCCACGCACCTGGGACGCGGAGGCCACCGACCTACCTCGAACCGGAGCCGGCCTTTACCGAACCTTCCTCCGCAGCGAAGTCGCCCAACCAGCCACCCTCTCGGTGAAACACGGCTTCCTCGACATCACCGTCAACGGGGTGCAACTGCTCTCGCACGACTCGCAGTGGAGCAGCGAGCAGCAGGTCCAACTCGAACTCCAGCCGGGGCTGAACCGCATCGAGGTGCTCTTCCGCAATCTCGGCGGCCGTCCTCCCGCCGTCTTTCTCTACGATTCTCTCGGACGCCCTCTGCCCCGAACCCAACTGGCTGCCGACGCCGAGACCTTGGGACAACTGGCTCAGGCTTGGGAATCAGCCGAGCGCGGAATGGGCCCTACGCTGCGGGTGCAAGCGGCGGCCGGTCTGCGATTCGTGCCCCGCGAACTGCGGGTGGCGGCCGGTTCTGCCGTGCGGCTGATCTTTGAGAACCCCGACGTCATGACCCACAATCTGGTGCTTGTGGACGCCGGTGCCGCCGACGAAATCGGAGCCCTCGCCGACCGGTTGGCAGCCGACCCGCAGGGCATGGCCAAGGGCTACTTGCCGGTGTCGTCCAAGGTGCTCCAAGCCACGCCGCTGGTGAACCCCAAGGGCCGCGCCGAATTGAATTTCACGGCCCCAAAGACGCCGGGACGGTATCCGTTCCTGTGCACCTTCCCCGGACATTGGCGACTCATGCGCGGCGAACTGATCGTGGAATAGCCGCTGCGGCTCTAGGCCGCCAAAATCGCACTCACTCCGCCGACCTCAGCGAATCTCAACAAATCCCAACAAATCCCAGCCCTTCTCAACGCGGCCGAGTCTGGGATGCATTGCCGGGTTTCCAAACCTCGCAGAGCGGCGGAGACACCCGCTGCCACCCCGGCGGCAGTGGCTCGTCGGCCAGACGGTACATTCGTTCAGGACTTCCGGCCTTTTGGCATTCGTGCAAGGCGATCATACCGCGTCGGGGCGGAGCCTGTGTCACCGAGCCCTCCCGCCACAGTTCCAGCGGGCCGGAAGCCGAGTCGTCTTCCAATCTCCAGGAGCCAACCCATCGATCCTTCCGTCGCTCGGCCGACAGGCGGTAGTGGTCGTTGAGGTAGGCAACCTGAAGCTCCAGTCGGCCGTGCCGCAACCGCCCGTCGGTCAGATGAGCGAAGCGATAATCCGTGTCGGGATCAAAGCGCGCTGCAACGCGCTCGCCATCGACCGCGAGTTCCAAGGCGAAGCGATGACGCGAGCGATCTTCACGAATGGCCAACGCCTCCCATCGACCTGAGACCTTTCCAGCCTCGGCCTCCCGGCGCGGCGGCCAGGCAAAAAAGACGGGGTCGCTGAAACTCTCCTGTCCCTTGCCCGGGATTCGACGCAGCTCAATGCGACCTTGGGTCTCCACGGCGAAGATGGGTACCAAGCCTGAGGGGGCTGCCTTGCCCGTCACCGCTCGGAACGCGACTACCGTGTTGCTGACCACCGCGACGACCGGCGTTCTTCCCGGCGCCGACTCAAACGCAAACCCGCTGAGCGCCGCCACCGTCTCGGCAGCCCTCGAAGACTCCGAGAAAACCGCACCCACGACCGCCAGCAATGCGGTCAAGACCCGCCGACTGCGGAGATTGCAGAACCTGATCGTCAGCCGACGCACCACAGTCATCGGCGCTCAATCATCGATGGTCTGGCCGACCAATTGGCGAAACTTCCAACCGGTGTTGTCGTCGCCGCCCTGGGTCTGCTTCATGAGCACGCCAAGAATCTGCTCCTTAGGGTCGGCGAAGTACTGCGTGTTGAAATACCCGCCCCAATCGAAGGTGCACTCGCTGCCCTCGCCACCCCGAGCCTGTCCCTGCTCGGTGACCACTCCGAAGGCCAGTCCGTAGTGCTTGTCGCCGCCGCCGAAGAGGTTCTTGGCCACTTGCTCGCGCATCATCATCTCGATGGTCGTGCGGCTGAGAATCCGCTTTCCGCCCAACTCGCCGCCATTGAGGTACATCTGCAGGAAGGTCGCGTAATCGAGCGCCGTGCTGCACAGGCCGGCACCCCCTGAGAAGAACGACTTCGCACCCGTGATCGGATAGTTCGGATCGTAGAAGGTCACCGGATAGCGCACCCATTTTCCGCCCTCGGGCTTCTGGACGGCCACCAACCGAGCGGCCTTCTCAGCCGGCAAGTAGAAGCCCGTATCCTTCATGCCGAGCGGTCCGAAGAGGCGCTTCTGCAGGAAGACATCGAAGGGCATGCCCGAGACCACCTCGATGAAGTAGCCGAGCACATCGAGCCCCTCGCTGTAGGTGAACTTCTCGCCCGGGTGATGGTGCAGCGGCATCTTGGCCAAGCGCAGCACGCTCTCGCGAATGGTCACGGGCTCGGTGGTGAAGAGATCCACCACACCGGCCTTGGCATAGAGCTTCTTGAAGCGGGCGTCGCCGTCGATAACACCGTACCCAAGGCCCGAGGTGTGCGTGAGCAAATCACGAATGGTGATCTCGCGCTTGGCGGGCTCGCCGGTCCAAGTGCCATCGGCCTCGTTGTAGGTCTTGAGCACCTGAGGCTTCTTGAACTCCGGGATCCAGTTCGACACCGGATCATCGAGCCGGAAGCGCCCCTCCTCCCAGAGCATCATCACCGCGGTCGAGGTAATGGCCTTAGTTTGCGATGCGATGCGGAAGATATCGTCGCGCTTGAGCGCCCGGCTGGCCTCATTGTCGGCCATGCCGAAGGCCTTGTGATAGACCACCTTGCCATTACGGGCCACCAGCGCCACCGCGCCCGGAATACGCGCCTCGCGAATGGCCTGCTCGCAAACGGCATCGATGCGGGCCAATCGCTCGGGCGACACTCCCGCTTTCTGCGGGGCCACCTCGCGCAAGGCCGACGACTGCCGCACCGACGCCGTCTGCGCCACCGCGGCCGGCACGCCCGCCGCCACCGCCGACAAGGTCAGGCCTAAGGCCAGGGCACGGCCACCCACGGCAAACGCATCGAAGATCGAGATCGGTTTCATGGAAGGATGATGGAAATCGGGATAGCAGGTGGAGTCGATGATGGTCGGTGGACTTGAACCTTGGGACTGCAAGACGCTCCAACAAAGCCTCCCCAGAGTCACGCCCAACTGGAAGGCCAGACGCCCAGGCCACCGGACAACCGCCCCGTCACGACTAACCGGTGAGCCCTCCCACCGAGCCCGCCCCGGCACCCCGGGGCCCTTGGATCGTCACCAGACGTGCGGCTCGATGGACAGCAACCGTTGGAGGGTCGATTCGGGTACCCCCCCGTACAAATCGACAAACAGTTGTCGCAAACTCTCCGTCATGCTTTGAAAAGAACCCTTTCTCCACTCAATCGTACCCGCAACCTGCTCGCGCTCCATGGCGACTAATACCGGATCCATCCTTGGGTCTTCGGAAAGGGCTTTCTCCAACTCAATCTCCCGCTTGAGGATGTCTTCGACTACCTCCCGATGACCCCACAAGATTCGTGCCACGCCCATGGCGCCGGTATAAAGCTTAGAAGACTTACGAACCGACGCTACGTCGCTCAGAATCGATAGAATTTGAGCGTACTCCGGGTAATGTTTCAGCTCTCGGTTGAACTCGTATCGGGACGCGACTTCCCAGGCATCAGACATCCAAAAACGATTGGTGCGATGTCCATTGCCTTCGGTCGAAGAGAATGTGATCGAATAACTCAACGAATCAGGATCGTCCTTCGACAGCCGGTCGATGTCCTTCAGCAATTCCGGCCGCCTGCCAATCAACGCCGTCGCCATAATCAGGGAATCGAGGGTCTCTTGCGGAGTTCTTCTGAGAACATGTCGGCGATCCAAAACCCAGCACACCGAAAACACGCAAAGCAAACAAATCCACAGCCAAGGTTTTTTCATCATGGGAGTCTTTTCGTCGCTTCGGGTGAGACGGGGGTTCCGGAGTTCGACAAAGACGCGGACGCTGGACTCGTCGGGAGGATCAACGGTTTGGGAACACCCCAGATGTAGACCGAGTTCAACCGTTGGAAAACCGCCTCTGGAAGTGCCCCATACAACCGTTTCAAGCGATCCTGACACCGCCTCTGGTAATACCGTTGTTCCACACGCACCCGATCTCTCAGGACCGAACTGGAGTTGTCCGTCGTGGCAATGAGGGCCTTTTGGTGAGACACCACTTGGTGGGTATACAACACCTTGAGCAGACTTCGCCGAATCACCTCTCGCCATTCAGCCCGGGCCACGAACACCTCATGAATCCCGCTGTATAGAAACCCCGATTCGCGCGCCGCCGGAAATTCTTCCAAGATCGCCTTGATTTCACCCAATCCTTTCTCATTTGAAATCAGCGTCAAGAACTCCTGTTTAGCCATTTTCTAATAATCCTGGGTTCCTAACCACCGATCAGCCCCGGGAAGCTGCAACCCTTGCACCGTCCGGCTTCCGGAGGGAAATTTGTAGACATTGGATACAATCCCTAACGGGTATTCATCCGACTCCAAAGACATCCTTGCCCACTCTCCGTCCCCGCTGGAAAGCTTTCGACGGATAACACCTTGAATCCCGTACACATGATTCAGGAGAGGAGTCGTCGTATCCTGCCCACCTCCCCATGGAACGCCACCCTTCGCCGCCAATCGTTGCTCGCGCCAAATCCAACCTACCATCCCCACAGAGATGAGAATCAAGAGCGTCCACGGAAGCACCCATTTCTTTACTTGCGGCTTATTTGTTCTCATCATCGTTGTCTCTTTGAATCATCAAGAAGTTAAATTTACAAACACTGATGCCAGCGGAGATCACAACCTTGAAGAGAGAGCGAGCTCAACTACCAAAGAACCAAATCAACAAAACCGATTCACACCTTTGGAAAACCCGCTTATTAAAATGTTTGTTGATACTCCACAGCCATCAGCCGCTGGAAAAGATCTTTTGGAAAATCTCCGTACAATTCCTTCAATACGGCCCAATACTGCTCCTTATCCTCGTTGATGCTTTGCCAAGATCGCAGGCATTGTTCTTGGTGCCTTTCGTAATCCCGCTGTATTCTTGTCTCTGTAAAATCATTGACCTTATTCAACCTCGTTTTCACCCTGCTTTCAAATCTAATCTCCGCGTCAATTGAGCGGTTCACTTCGTTACAAATGTTATAAAGAACAAATTTTGCAGCATAGGCTCCTGTGAATAGCCGTGATGAATCCCGTGCTGGCGGGTACTCTCTGAGAATATCAAGAATTTGACTTTGACCCGGTTCAAGCGCGCAGTCATTTTGAAACTGTATTTTTGAAAAAAGCTCCCAGTCGTCCGTGCCAAAATGTTTATTTTTGCGGACAGAGGTGATTTGCACCCGGGTGCTGTTAGTACCTGTTTTAACAATATTAGTAACAGTCGTCACATTGGTTTCATACCTGTCATTCCAATATTTGTCCATAGAATCACTCGATTGAGGATCAAATCCAAGAGGCTTATGAGTTCCTGTACGGCTCTGTAGTGCGTCGAACTTTTTCGCATGCGTGATGTAACCGCTATCTATTGACATTTCAGACACCTGCTGATCAGGCACAATCATCCGTGGTTTTATAAAATAAAAAGCCATGATAACTATTACAAAAAAGCCAATAACGGCAGAAATTTTCTTCATTTCAATAAAATTTAAATCTCTTTCTAGGGCAAACCGATCGCTTACAGGCTGTTCAATACAACGGGATTCCAAAACACAGGAATCGACATTAAACGATCAAAGCATGTGTCTGGAATCCTCCCAAACAACTTCTCTAAACGCGTTTTCCCATGTTGATAGTAGACCGCCTGCTCGAGGCGAGACTTATTGTATATAGTGTAAAATTCATAATCTTTGTCGGCCAAGACTCTTGCACTATTCACGCCGTAAGACAATATGTTTTCCTCTTTAAAACGCCGCTTGAGTTGTCTGATTTGCGCTCTGATAGTATATATCTCCCAGATACCACTATACAATTTTGATTCAGCGTCATCAAGCCCGTACTCGGATATGATTTCACGGAATTCAAGGAGCGCAGGCTCAATCGCAACACGACTTTCAAACGCATCTCGGGCTTTGGTTTCATATTCTTTTGTTCCCAGAAGGCTCGGGCTTAGGGGCCAAACAATCGATTGTGTAATAATGATTCCGTCCGAAAGAATAAATACGTTGCTTAATTGACCGTTGGCATACTCTGTGCAGTTAACCACTACTCCAGAAGCAGCGATATCACCCATCGAGGCTCTCCATTGCCTGCCTCCACCATTTCCATTTGTAGGACTATCCGATTTTTGAATCACCACCTTGCTTGGCGATCTAGCTTCCACAGTACGATTTTTAGAATAGGTTAGTAAACCTCGCACTGAGAAATACAGCACCAGCCCTACAATCCCCACTAGCACCAGTAATCCTGATCTCAACTTTGTCATAGCAGACTCAAGGGTAAATATATTTTTGAACAAATTCAGGTTTTCACTATTGATTTAGAACGATAGTAATTTCTGGCATCCAAACTGGTTACTTGTTGATTGCTTGAGAATCCATGCCAGCTGCTGCTGAATGGAGTCAACCCGGTTTCCCATCGTTTCCACAGATATGGTAACTGTTATGGAAAAAACCTAACACAGACACCATGAACATGACGCCGATCAAAGAAAACATGATCCCTCCCTCAACACGAACGCTGATTGCGAACCAATCTGCTAGAGTTCCCATGCAATTGCACGGTGCTAACCCAACGTTATTCCACATAATGAATCTGTAGCCAGCCAAAGCACTACTAAACGCCCCCAAAACGGCGTGAGCAATTAAACTATTGCGAAACACAAGCAATACCACGGCAACAAGCAGTTCAATAAATGCACCAATTGCCAACGATTGTCGCTTTGTGATAAAACCAATAACGTAGTCCGGACTGTCAAGCGATGGCAGGGCCTGCGGCATCGAAATGCTGTGTTGTTTAGCAAGCGCGAGAACGAAGAGAACCGCGGCAATAAAAATCTCTGTCCTCAATAAGTTTTTCGAGGAAACTTGCAATCTGCTTGTTTTCATATTTAAAGCACAAATACACACCTAGTTTAATTGAATTAAAAATACGCTCTATATTCCAAAATACAACCGAATCCGTCATTAATGTGTACGCCAAAATTTTTCACAATTTGACGCCCTATTTTTAACCGATATTTTTGTGATTTAATTTTAATTCAAGCAATTTTTTCACTGTCAAACCTTATATGTGCAACAACGGTTTGATCTTTCACATTTAACATAAAAACCTACCGCACCCTGTCAAAATAGGTGCGGCAGGCTGATTGTGTGTACCTTAAAACTTTTCAGAAGGTTGGCTTAAAGCAGAGTGTTTGGGCCACGGAATTCGTAGACGTGGGCGACACGTTAACACATTCGATTATCGTTTTTGAATAGGACGCGTCGCGGCCCAAACCAAGTGTCCATTGATTGCACTGCCCAGACCAAGTTACGACTTGCACTGTTACATTTGTACAAGCACAACCACAATCGTAGAAATAGCAAGACCCACAATATCCCGACCCTGGTGTCGTAGTTTTAGTGCAGCGTGCATAGTTCCTGTCACACCCGTCTATTATAGTTCGATCCGGATATTTTTCAGGCTGTTGCCCAGCATATGCAGTAAAAAGCACTGCAAATGTTCCAGCGACATAGTAGTAGCTTAGTTTTGGTTTTTTATTCATTTTATTTTTATTTTTGGTTTAAATGACTTAGCATTCAACTGCTAGGTCGAGAATCACCTTTTTTGAAAAATATTCTTATGGTGGCTATAACAACCGGGACCACTGCAAGACAAAATATGATCGCTATCGCCCAACTTGTACTGAGGTTAGATGCCCCCTTTCGCTCCGCACTTACTTGGCCCCTAAGCCTGTGATAGTAAGTTGAGTCACGTCGAGGCCAAGGTTCGTGGTGGAGCAGGTAGGTTTTTGGATTACCAACTTTGTCGAGAAAACGATGATCGTGTACCATGACAAGATCCGGCACCGGCACCTCTGGAGCAGTTGAATCAGACGACTTATAAAGATTGATTTTGATTTCCCAATTAGCCATCGGTTTTTCTGTTCCACCCAAACCATCCGGTTTGTGGAAGCGAGTTAGATTCCCTGATATTGGATACTTTTTGTCTTCATCCCATTCTGATTGATACCTTAGAAATGGATAACCATATTTTATATCAGAAAGAGGAACCCTGATGCGGTTATCACGTGTGCGAGCAAGTTTAGAGATATCAAAATCCGACACCCCTAACGACTTAAGTTCCATTTCTTCTAGATATAACACAGGTGGTAAATTTAGCGTAAACTGCCTCATTAAACCGGTAGGTACCGTCCTTGCATTGGTTACCTCGGCTTCAGCGAACGGAAGTTTGCGCTCCATTAATTGTGTGGTTAACACCAACGGGTAATGACCATTTAAAGTTGAATTTTTAATCCACGTACCTGACATAATTAGCGCCAACCAAACAACTTGGGCTGAATCGTGTACACCAAGAGGATAGTTATCAGCTGTTATTGCGGCTGAATACACATTACTACCATTTAGAACAGCCGGATTGGAATAACTTACAGCAACAGAATCTTGATCACAGAATGACCCAATTCGGGCGATTTTTTGACCCTGTTGATCTGCAATTTCAATATTATATGTTTCCCCAGAGATTTTGGCGGTGAAATTGTATTTGCTGACAATGCTTTTTTTGTCTAGATCTTTCGTTTCGAATACCACTCCTGTTAAATAATCTACATTTGCATGGCATATAGATTTTGCATCAAAGCCCCAAATTAGAAAACATAAAGCCACCCTGCTTTTAAATAGCTTTTTTGCCGCTTTGATTAGCGTTTTCATTTATAAAATGTGTTTATGATTTCCTGAAGTGTTGCGCACTCATATTTATAATTGACAATAAGCCAGGTTTGCATACTGGATTATCAAGGGAGACCGGCTCACTTTTTACATTTTGTGTAAGCATAGAGAATTCTTGCTGATCGGCGGCCGTGAGAAGCGCGCTGTGGGCATTGCACGCGCTGAATGGCGCGCTTCCGTCGCCGGGGTGGCGGTGGCGATCGGGGGGCCGTGGATGGTGACGGCAGGCATGGCGATGGTTCCTTGGAGGCCTTGAGAGCTGGGGAAATCGTTGAATGCTTGGGTATCTGGTGTTTGGTATATCAAAAACTAAAAACACGTCAAATGATTTTGGATATGCTTCGTTTTTAACAATAATCTGCATCAGATTTGGGCTGAGTACACTCGGATCCCTGCACCAGTCTTCGCTCGGTGTGGGTGGGTTCTTTCTGGAATTTTGCGGATTTTTGCCGTTCGTTGGGGTGCGGTGACTCCTTCAGTAGGGGCCCAATTCTTCGACCGGTGGCTGCCGCCTTGGCCTTTCCTACCCGCGCCGACCAATCACACCCATCCGCAGGCGACCATCGGGTTGCGGCCGCCAGAATTTGCTGCACGAGCACCAAGACCCGGCGCTGGCCCAGGGACGATCGGCTCCCGGTTCCGCCATGGGCTCCGGCACCGGTTCATCGCTCCGAACCCGGTCGGAATTTCGCCGGCATACAGCGCGCCATGGAACTCTCCGAGTGCATCGGGCGGGCGAGGGGATTAGTCTCGGAGGCAAATGATGAACACGAACCCTGTCTCCCGTCGGGCGGCGGTGAAAGCGATGGCCGGGGCAGCCGGCGCGATAGCGTTGGGCGGATCCGCAGCTCCGTTGGCCCATGACCGTGGGCTGAACAAGATCCGGCTCGAGAACCTGAACCCGGGAACTCGCGATTGGATGCTCACCAAGACTCGGATCGACCCGACGACCCGCTACCGATGCCCGTGGATCGAGGGCTACGCCTCGCGGACCAGCGTTAGCGCGGGCCAGTACCTGACCTTCCACGTCAGCACCAATCCGGCGTCGGACTTCACCATCGACATCTACCGCATGGGCTTTTACGGCGGGAAGGCCGGTCGATTCATGCGTCACATGGGCCCGTTCAAAGGTCGCACCCAGCCCGACCCCGAGGTGGGGCCGAAGCGGGATCGCCTCTGCCAATGGGAGCCTTGTGCCCAACTGCTGATCCCCGAGGATTGGGTCAGCGGCGTCTACATGGCCAAGCTCACCGAGCTCACGGAGGGCATCCAAAGCTACATCGTCTTCATTGTCCGCGATCAGCGGGAGGCGAGCTACTTGTTCCAGTGCTCCGACAACACCTGGCAGGCCTACAACCGCTGGCCCTCCCAGTTCTCGCTCTACGACGACGGCAAGAACGAGTGGTACTGGGGCGGCGGCGTGCGCGTGGGCTTCAACCGGCCTTATGGCAAGTACTGCCAGATCGTCGACCAACCGCTCTCCATCGGTTCCGGGGAGTTCTTCCTGTGGGAGTACCCCTTCGTGTACTGGCTCGAAGCCCACGGCTATGACGTGAGCTACATCTCCAACGCCGACACGCATTTCGACCGGGCCGGTCTGTTGCGCGCCGATGGCTTCCTGAGCGTCGGCCACGACGAGTACTGGACGATTCAGATGTACCGCAACGTCGAGGCGGCGATTCTGGCTGGTGTGAGCGTGGGCTTCTTCTCGGGCAATGCCGTCTGCGGACGTATTTTGGAAGGCGACCCCAAGCTGCGGTCTTTCGAGCGAGTCGGCGTGTACGGACCGCCGGGAGGCACCCGCGAATTTGCATCCATGAGTTCGCTCGCGCACGAGCGTCCCTACGCCAATGAACTGGTCGGTGCCCACAGCACGGGACCGGTTACCGGCGGCGCTGACTGGATTTGCACGCGGCCTGACCATTGGATCTACCGCGACACCCAAATGAAGGAGGGCGACCGGATCCCCGGACTCATCGGCTGGGAATGGCACGGCGATCCCGCGCCGATCAAGGGCCTCGAAATCGTGGCTACCGGCCCCACGCAGGACGCTCCGGGCAAGCCCAACGGCGGTGTCTACACGGCGACAACGTATCCGGGCCCGAAGACCAACATCGTCTTCAACGCCGCGACTTGTTGGTGGGCCGACGGCCTCGCCGAGCCGCCCGGCTACTTGCACCCCAAGGTGTACACCGAGCCCAAGGGGCCCGACCCGCGGGTGCAGCAAATCACTCATAACGTGCTGCGCCGCATGCTCGGTCGATGAGCCTCGGCGGCATGCCCAAGGCCGGGCTCAAGGCAGCGCTCGTACAGAAGGCTATTGAGCTGGGCTTCGACGCCTGCCGAGTGACCACGGCCGAC
>SXGQ01796897.1_pt1 | contig 14975 bp, 9 predicted proteins | sample 3178371 | NCBI WGS metagenome assembly SXGQ01 (sample SAMN11356859, study PRJNA531348) | freshwater metagenome | isolation source: freshwater sample F1-20 | place: China: Fuxian Lake, Yuxi | collected 2017-12-25
ATGGACGATATAAACACTGAACTATTTCTTGTTCTTTAAATGAATGTTGAATATTTTTAGAAATATCCTTTCTTAATGCTCTTGTCCAACTTATTCTTAAAGGATTTTGGTCGATAAATTCTTCAACTTCTAACTTTGTGTTCTTTTGTTTTTCTGCTGCAAAAGCGGTGCTTTGTTCATTGAAAAATGTAATCATATTTTTCATTTTTTCAGCAAGACCAGTCTTTGAAAAACTCAAAGACCAAGCATCCCTGCCAGTAGCAATACCAACTACATTTACATTGAACAAACTTTGTGATTTCAAGTTAAATTTCTTTTCAGGTTCGATAGGTATAAAATCATCAAAAGCACTATTTCTCATACTTAACCAATCCCCGTGATCATTTGGAGAAAGTACTTTTAGAGGGATTTGAGGATTAGCAAAGGACTTAAAATCATTAATTATTTTTAGTTTTTCTTTTTGGTCTAAATAATCACCAATATCGTGGTAATGAATAGTTGCTTTTTCTGTTTTAACTTCTGGGTTTTTCACCAATAAATTAATGGAAATAGGTGTTCGTGAACCGCTTCCAAAAATCTTTCCTCCCTCTTTACGGCTTAATTCGCCACTTGTTCGTTGGTTACCTCGTAAATTGAATACATAGATAGATGTAAACTCTTTTTCTAAAGATTTACGGAAACCATCCGTACTATTGCCGTCTAACCAAGCACCATTTGACACAAAAGCAATGATACCACCGTTATCATCTAACCTATCAGCACTCCATCTAAATGCTTTGATATAGGCATCATATAAAGATTTATTAAGTCCTGCTGTTGACTCTTTAGCGTACGTCGCAGCGATACGATTATCTAAAGTTGGGTAAGATTGATTTGCGGCATTATCATTAGCGGATTTTTGACCTATTGAATAAGGTGGATTACCCATTATTATTCTTAAAGGTGCTTTTTGTTGTCGTTGAACTCGTTCACTGTTTTGTGGGAACATTTCAGAAAAAAGTTTTTCTCCGTCTTGGCTTTCGCCTAACTGAAACGTATCGGTAAGAACAATTCCGTCAAAAGGGATATATTTTTCTTTTCCAATACCATCATCTGGATCAAGTGTTTGGTCGTGAAAAGCACTTTCAATATTGATTGCCGCTATATAATATGCCAATAATACAATTTCATTGGCGTGTATTTCGTGCTTGTATTTGCGTTCTAAATCCTTTTCCTCAATCAAGCCACTTTGTAGCAATCGAGTAATAAATGTGCCAGTACCAGTAAATGGGTCAAGAATGTGCACGTTCTCGTCCGCTATGCTCCTTCCAAATTCTTTTTTGAGAATGTCATTTACCGAATGAATTATAAAGTCCACAACCTCAATAGGTGTATAAACAATCCCTAACTTCTCAACCATTTTAGGGAAAGCAGTTTTAAAGAACTTGTCATATAACTCAATAATAATGCGTTGTTTTCCCTCTGCGTTATCAATTCCAGACGCCCTCATTTTTACCGATTCGTAGAATTTATTCAATGTTTCAGCGTCCTTGTCAAATGATTGTTCTTCCAACAAGTCCAACATCTTTTGCATCGATTGGCTCATTGGATTGTTGTTCACGAAAGAATATCCCTCAAACAAGGCATCAAATACTGGTTTTGTAATGATATGTTGTGACAACATTTCTATGGCTTCCGCTTGGGTAATGCTTGGGTTAATGTTTTTATGTAAACCACTTAAAAATTTATCAAACTCTTTTTGGTGTTTGCCATTGTCATTTACCAATTCGGCAATTCTGGCTGTTTGTCTTGTTGCAATATCTGCGACAGATTTTGCCCATTGTTCCCAATACCTTCTATCGCCAACTTTGTTCACCATTCTTGCGAATACAACATTCTGTAATTCTTCAAATTGCAAAGAAATCTGGTCAGAAATGTTTTTTGAAGATGCTCCATTGTCATTATCTGTTGGATAAATTGGATTACCGTCTTGGTCAAATGAAATTTCTGGTCTGCCAACCAAAATTTGTTCTGGTCGGTGTTTGTTGAGTTCAATTTTATTAACGGTTGCATTAAAACGGTCATCGTGAGCACGTAAGGCATTTAAGACAGTCCAAACTACTTTGTAGCGTTCATTGTCGTCCAATGCTTTATCTGCTTCCACATCAGCTGGAACAACAATAGGAATAATGATATACCCATATTTTTTACCCTCCGAACGGCGCATTACACGTCCGACAGACTGAACAACATCAACTTGAGAATTACGAGCAGAAAGGAATAATACGGCATCTAATGACGGCACATCAACCCCCTCACTTAAACAACGAACATTGGTTAAAACTCGACATTCCTTATCTGCTGGTTCATCTTTAAGCCAAGACAATAATTCATTTCTATCCGTTGCGTTCATTGTTCCGTCAATGTGTTTTGACGCAACTAATTGAGTTTGCTCTTGTTTTTCGGCTGGTAATTCTGAAATATAGGTTTCGGAAGCAAGATTAAAGGTGTTTGTAATCTTTTTAGAGGCAGCAATACTTTGACAAAACGCAACTGCTCTTCGCATTGGTTCTGGGTCTGTTTCTTTAATTATACCTAAATCACCTAAAATCTGTTTGGATAAAGCATTGATACAACCAATCAACTTTGAAGCGTCATCCGTATTGATTTCACTTTCCTTGTCCATTATCATTTTTTGGACTGCTGGTGGCACATCGTTTTCATTCAATGTAAGAATGAGCACTTTGTAATCGGTAAGCAAGTTTTTCTCTACCGCTTCACCAAAACCAATACGGTACATTTCTTCACCATACAAACTCACATCATCCATTGAACACAAGATTGCCTCTGCTTGTGCGGCTTTGCTCTTTGTTTCGTCATTATAAAGACGTGGTGTAGCCGTCATATAAAGTCGTTTTTTTGACTTTATAAAATCATTATTGTGCACTTTCGTAAATGCACTTTCGTCCTCATTAGCAAGTGAAACGCCAGTGGTTCTGTGTGCTTCATCACAAATGATTAAATCAAATTCGGCATATTTAGGATTGCTTTTCGCTAATTCTTTTTGAGCCTTCGCAATTACTTCAATAGATTGATAGGTTGAAAAAACAACGGTTAAACCATTGCTCGATTTAGTTTCCAATCCTTTAAATTGGTGAAGTATGTTCTCCACATTGGTCGATGCTGGAAATGCTAAATCAATAACCGAAGAAGTGTCAATATCTTCTAATTGCTTACGATTTTTTGTGATTTCTGGATCAGAGCAAATACAAATTGCATTTATTGGTTCTAAAGCGTCAGCATACCATTCATTCAATGTTTGTCCTAACAAGGCAATCGAAGGAACCAAAAACAAAATAAATCCTTTGCCATCCGTTTCATTCTCAGCAATACGCAGTGAATTGAATGTTTTTCCAGTACCACAAGCCATTATAAGTTTTCCTCTATCGTTGGCTTTGAAGTGTTCATTTGTTTTAGTGAGCGCTTCCTTTTGGTGTGGTCTTAATGTTTTTTTATTGGTTCTTGCTACTTCACCAGTAATTCCATTATCTAATTTCTCCCAATCCAAAGGTGCTTCAACAAGGTCGTACAAGTTAATTCTTGAAACGGGTGGGTGTTGGTTTTTGAAAGCCTCTTGAGCGTTTACTCCCCACTTATTTGTTGTAGAAATCCAAAGTCTATGTGCAAATGAGGTTGTTTTTAAATCCTCACCCTTAAACTGACGGCTTGAAGTAGATAAAAAACTATCAACTGAACCTTTATCAATAACAGAACTTTCTTGATAGCACTTGCATTGTATAGCCCAATAATCACCCTCTATTGTTAAGGCAACTAAATCAATTCCAGTATCACCGCCTCCCAAATCATTTTTTGCTGGGAACTCATTCCACATCCATACCTTTTTAAACTTGTAGGCATACTTTGGGTCGGTCAATAAATAGGCTTTCATTAGCCTTTCAAATCGCTCACCTTTATCTCTTTCGGAGAATGAAATTTTACGGTATTTTTCTAAAATGGAATGGAATGAATTTGCCATTGTTATATTGAGTTTTTAATAATTATGTTCATAGCCTTTTTACCCAAAGGCTCGTCTTTGATAATCTCGTCTAATTGGTCTGCTAAATAGAGTGTAAGTAATTCCTCTTGATCGGCATTTAACACTTCTGCTAATTTGGCGATATGTTCTTTTTTCAAGTTCCTAACCCCTTTTTCAATTTTACTTATTAGGGCAGTATCAATTTCAAGATGTGCAGCCACTTGTCGCAAGTACAAATGCTGTTCTTCTCTTAACGTTTTGATTTTAACTCCGAACCTATTTTCCATCGTTGTTATTTTGACTTGTCAAATTATGTCAAATATAGCAAACAATATGAATAAATATGTAAATTTGAAATACTACTAATTCAGATTAAGTAAGGGGGGATTATTTAGTTTTTGTATCATATTTGTACCTCTATGCGCTGTACCCTATGATAGTAAAGGAAAAGTAGATATTGTATTGGGAAGTAAATTATTTACCTCTCATTTTTTATTAGCTTCAGCCCACTCTTCACAAAAAGCGAATCAGAATTAATTCGATTTTTTACATCAATCACAAGTGTTGAACCATTAGTCCTGTACACTTACTTTTATGGGCGATTGACTAGTTTAGTAATGAAAATGGATTGTTGTAAGTAATTTTCCAAACACGAAATCGTTTTAAAATAATCTTCTAGCCTGATTGTTATTTAACATATCTTTTCCCACCATTTCTAATTACATATCTCCCCCCTCTAGGTCCCGTATGAATTACTTCACCTCCACCACCTTCATTAATTTCAATTTCATAAAGATTCAGTTCAATATTCAAATTATTTGTATTCTTTAAAACATTTAATGTGTTGAATACTTTTCTAGTTCTATCTGTTATAGCTTTTCCTTCATCTTTTGCTACTCCTTCATCCCACAACTTGAAACGTAATTTAATATTCCTTTCTTTTTCTTTATCCATTTCATAGTAGGTATTTGGTCCTATAAAATCAGCAATATTCTCATCTTTCAATTTGAATTTTTCAAAATCCTTGCCATTAGAAAATCCCTTAACTGTTACTTCAGGTTTAAAGCTATTTGCATATAGATTATTAGGAACTCTATCAATCACCCTACATTTAATATTGATTTCAATTAATGGGTAAGCATTTGAACTTGCAATTTTCATTAAATTTCTTTCCGTCCATGATTCTTCATATTCTTTAAAGCTAATTTCTGCACTATTTACCAAAACACACTTTCCAAGAGGTCCTTTAAATTTAACATTGGAGCCTTCCAAATTAAAACGAACCTCCATATCTGTAATTTTTTTCAAAACTGCTTTTGACAAAGCAGAGTCTAATTCACTATTTTGAAGACTATCTTGATACTCATCAATTATTTGAAGACATGCATCATAATTCTGAGGATCATTATTCAAAGACTCCTCAATTTTTGTAGATATTATATTCTCCTTATCGTTTTCAGAAGAATTTAGCATATCACAACTAACAGTTAAAAAAAGAACTGCTGACAAAAGATAGATTGAAAATGTATTTTTCATTAGATTTAATTTTGAACGTGATTATATTTTTTAAAGATATAATTCTTTTTTAACATCAAGCAATTTAAAAAATATAAATTGGAACTAAAATTAGGATAGCATAATACCCAACTCAAATTCAAATTCCCCATTACCTCTGCAAGCAACCTCGCCGATTTCATACGAGCTTCAAAATCAAATAAATTCGTAATAGCCATAAGTTCTTCAGCAACAGTATTTTAAATGAAGGATTTCACCTTCTTTTTTACAGTTTCTTTGCTGCCGATGAAGGCGTACTTTGACATTTGTTGTACTGAGGGTTGTTGGATGATTCTTCGAAATTCATTCGTTACTTCAAAAGGAGGTTCTAAGAGACTTCTGTTTCCTGTTAAAATTCCAATTACTCTTGAATAATAAGAAGTTGAAAGAAATTCTGCTTCTTCATCGGTATCTGCTATGATGATTGAAAGTCCTGCTATGGTATAAGGTTGAGCTAAAGTTTTAGAAGGCTGAAATTGACTTTTATAAATCTTTAAAGCACTCAAAATATTAACAGTTAAATTGCCTCGAAATAGGCTTTTTAGTTTTAGTTTATACCTTTTTTACCTCAAAATCATAAGTTACTGATAATCAAAATATTTTACTTTTTGTATCGACAAGTAGATAAAAACTAAATCTGATATATTTAACAAACATGTGAATTATACATCTCATTCACAAAGTTTTGCAATAGAATAATCTTCATTCATCCCCACTTTTGCCCCACATTCATTATACACTATAATTGATGTCAACTTATCAATTATGGAAAAAATAAAATTGTTACTATTTTTCAGTCTGCTTTCAATTTCGAATGTGTTTGCTCAAATCTCCAATGAAGAGTATTATTTACTCACTGAAAATGCGGACAATCTAATTGAAAATGAGCAATTTGATAAAGCGCTTCCTTTGTATCTTCGATTGAACAAAAACGATACGTTAAATGCGGACTTAAATTTCAAAATAGGTGTGTGTTACATCAATTCTAAATTAGATAAAAAGAAAGCAGTTCCTTATTTAGAAAAAGCGGTTAGTTGTCCTGATAAATGTACGTTGAAAGATGACAATGACCATTTAATGGGATTCTCTTATCTAGGTGATGCACCCATTCGAATTTTAGTAAAAGAATTTGGAGTTTCGAAGTATTTAGCCATTTTTTTAATGACCTTTTTCACGATGTGTTTGATTGTGTTGTTTACTATGAAAGAATTTTAGTAAATAATCTTCTATCATCGTTCGAATCCTTTTTTAAACCCTATCTTACCAAATCTCTTGACAATCTGTCAATTGCAACTCCCCAACTTTGGAACATACATTTGATACGTTGATCAACAGTTTTATAAAAGATAAAATAGGAATAACAGAGAATTTCTTGAGTAAAAACTTATCGTTCCAACTTACTAATAACCTGAAATCCCTTTTCTCAAAAGACCAATTAACACTGGCCGGAACAGGTAAATCAGCTGATATAGATCGCTCAAAATTGGTGCGAGGCGACAAAATATTTTGGTTAGATCGAATTCACAAAGACGAATTTGAAAATTCCTTTTTCGATGTGATTGATGCCTTTGTATTGTATCTTAATCGCACTTGTTATACTGGTATTACAAGTTACGAATTCCATTATACCCTTTATGAACCAGGGACATTCTATAAAAAACACTTCGACCAATTTCAAAACAACGACAGTCGTAAATATTCGATGATTTTTTATCTTAACGAAAACTGGAAAACAATAGACGGTGGAGAATTGTGTATACATCAAGCAAATTCGTCCCAGTCCATCTCGCCTACAAATGGTAAAAGTGTGTTTTTTAAAAGCAACGAATTAGAACACGAAGTGCTGAATACTACCAAAAATAGAATGAGTATAACGGGTTGGTTTAAAGTAGGTTGAAAAAATTTATTGCTAAAAATTTCTATTTATCAATCTATCTTTAAAATCTAAACGTAACCCCACCCATTACTTGGAAACCTTGTACAGGGGCATTGTACCATCTTTTATATCTTTGGCCAGCTAAGTTGTTGAATTGCAAAAAGGCTGAAATACGTTTGTTGTATCTATATTCTACACTTAAATCTGCGTCTGCTACAAATCCTAAAGTTTTGGCGATTTGATTATCTTCTACCGTTGTATTTTCTTCTTTTTTGTATACCAATGCTTTTCTTCCACCTTCAAAATTTACATCTATATTGGCGTAAAATTTATCGTATAGATTGTAACTCCCTCTTGCAATGATTTGAAATTGAGGTAAGTTCCATGCATACGAATTATTATTTAATGCATAAGAGTAATAACGGCCAATCGCATCGATTTTTAATTTTTCAACTAATTGATATGAAATAGATCCTTCGATTGTTGTAATGCTCATTGTATCGAAAATAATGTTGAATTTATTTCCCAATGAAAAAGTAGTATCCGTTACAAATAAGGCTTTATTTTTCACATAGGCGAAACTTGCGCTTGCATTGAAACTGATGCGTTTCGTAATCGTTCCTTTAATACCGAAAAATAAATCTGCTACTGTATTTTCATTTCTCATTTTAACATTCGTCAACATAAATTCATTTTGACCTGTTAAACTTTTGAATGTGTTTTGTTTGATTCCTCCTTTTGCTCCAATGTATGGAATGAATAAATCATTAAATAAAGAGTATTTCAATTCAGCAATTGGATAAATGTATAAACTGTTCTTTTTGTCAGCATCCATTGTTAAGTCTAAACCAATTTTTGCTTTGAAACGATTTTCTTTTGCAAACGTTGTGATAGAAGGCTTTAAACTTATAACCGTATTATTACGAACAATTCCTGAATCCAATACTGAAATTGTTGAATCTTTTAAACCGTATTTGTATCCATTAAAAGCAGTATTTAAATCGACCGAAAAGACTTCTTTCCCTAATTTATAATTCAATGTACTTGTTAAGGCTACTAAATTTTCTTGCGCTCTCCATTTTGATAAACTATCAATGATTGGTTTTTTAGATAGAAAATTGTTGTAAGTAAGTCCGATTTTGTAGTTGATTTTAGCACTATCTGCTTTGTGAGAAGCAAATGAAAAAGTAGCACCTACATCGCTGAAACGTTGAGCAATTGTATCTCTATTCAATTTTGGATTTTGAATTCCATAATAATGAAATCCTTTGTTGTTGTAATGAATATCTCCTAACAATGTGTAGTTTTTCTCGTTTATTCCACCAAATAATTTCCCAGAATTACGATCAAATTGGGCAGGAGCATACCCTTTTATTTCTCCGAAAGAACTGACGTGTTTCAAATGAACTCCGTAGGTGTATTTTCTAGAACGAGCGTTCGAAAAATAGACTTCTCCCAACGGCATTAATGTGCTTCCAATTCCAGCTTTGATATACGAATGGTATAATTGCGCTAGTTTTGGCTCTGTTTTAATTGTTGCTGGTTGAATTGGCTCTAAGGTAATGGAAGTTTTGTGTTGCAAAACCATCAACGGATAATTTGTAGCCGGAGTAACAACAATTGTATCAATTACTTTTGGGTTGTCCGTAAGACGATACGCTTTTTCAATCGTACGATTTCCTTTTGCTTTTAAATCAACAATTTTTTCCTGACCCCACACTGTGAAGCCACAAAAAAGGAATGCGAAAAGTATACCCTTATTTATCATTAGATTCTTCATTTACTTCAATTTCAGTTGTTGTTTTTGGGGCGATTTCTTTATCAGTATTTTTCAATAACATCAATTCTTCCCATACTTCATTTGCTTCTGCTATGATACCATCTTCTTTGTTTGGATAGTTTTCAATAACCGATTGTAAGGTCTCTTCTGTTTGAAACAAATCATCTTTTAATATTAAGACTCTTGCTTGAAGAATAAGCGCCTTAGCAACCCAATAATTATACGTTGGTTTCATTTTTAACAACCCTCTAATTTCTACATCGGCTTTTTCTAAATCTTTTAGGTCGTAATACATTTCCGCTAATAAAAATTTCGCTTCTGCTCCAGTGACCGTAGTTGTATTTTTTACCAACCATTCCAATGATGGCTTTGCATCTGTATAATTTTTCAACGCATAATTTGATAAGGCATTTGAATATTCTGCTTCTAAACGAATCGTAGTATTTAGCTGACCTGTTTCTAATACTGATTTAGCGTAAATAGAAGTATTTTGCCATTTCTCTAATAAGAAATAACTTCTCATTAATCCCAATTTAGAATTGTACACCACGCTCGGCGTATTACTAATTTTTTCTAATCGTTCGTAATATGGAATTGCTTCTTCATATTTCTTATTGTTGAACAAGTATTTAGATACTCGAATCGCAGCAATTTCTGTAAATCCATTTGTTGGATCTTCTAATGTTTTTATGTAAATCGTTATCGCTTGCTCCATATTATTGGAACGATAATAACAGTCTGCTAAGTGATTTTTAGCATCTTTCGCATAAATTCCTTCTGGATAACGTGTTAAATAATCTTCAAATTTCGAAATCGTTACAGACAATGGGGAAAGTGTATCATCATACATCTCTTTTGCAGGAGCAAAGAACAATTCTTCTTGTTGATTTTTCGTCATTCCAGCACAAGGGTATTTCTCTCCAATCTCCAACGCTTTAACGGGTTGTTTTAAAGCATTATACAAAGCAATTAATCCTTTCGCTCCAATTTCACACATTTCTCTATCTTCTCCAAATTCTTCTAAAATTAGCTTATAGGCTAATTCACATTTAGGAAATTCTTGTTTTTTGTAATGAATATCTGCAATTTCTACTCGTGCCGCTTTCACTAACACATTGGATGGATAATCAGCAATTATTTGCTCGAAATAACTTTTTGCTTTGTCGTATTCTTCAATTCCTTTAAAGGTAATTGCTAAATCTTCAATCGCCGAAAGCATATACTTAGAATCTTTGTTATTGTTTATCAAATCTTGTAGATGTTCAATTTTTTTAGGCGTCCCATTTGGTGAATATCCGTAAGCTTTTGCCAAATAATACAAGGCTTGATCTTCGTAACCTGATTTTAATTTTAGGGCTTCTGAATAATATTTAATGGCCGTTTCGTTTTGACGCGTTACATAACATCCATCTGCTGCACGCATACACGCATCAGCTAATTTGTGTTTATTGGTCAAGTTGGATTGTTGAGTGTACGTTCTAAATGCTTCGATTCCTAAAAGGGTATCGTTACTAGCATAGTATGCATACCCAATGTTGTAATAAGCATTACTTTTAAGTTCATGCGCAAGGGTTGCGGGTAGTGTTAAAAAGGTCTTATATCCTTGAATTGCTTTGTCGTATTTTTTTTGTTGAAAGTAAGCATCTGACGCCCAATATTTTGCTCTTCCAGTAATTACAGGATCGATTGGGTAACGGTCGACTAACTCAAAAGAAGAAATTGCCGATGGATAATCCACTTTTTGATACAATTCAACTCCTCTATTGAAGGCTACAATTTGATACGCTGCTTTTAATCGGGTATCCTTATTTGGTAATTTTTCTAACGATTGTAAGGCTTTAGCATAGTTATTTGTAGTTGTATAAACAGTTACTAAATATTGATAAATATCGTCTTTACGAATAGATTTTGGATAATGCTTCAAATAAAATTGCATCGCTTCAACAGCTTCATCATATGGATTTACATCTAATTTATACGATAATACCGCATAATTATACAGTGCATCTTCTTTGATTTTTGGATCCATATCAATTTTAGACGCCTCTTCAAATGCGGCTCTTGCAGCTGACATTTTATCTAATTTCAAATAAGACTCACCGATATGATAATAGGCTGTCTGTCCAATTGTATCTTTTATCTGTACAACATTGTTAAACATTTTTATAGCCTCATTGAACATCCCAGCTTTGTAGTAAGAAAATCCAAGTTGGTAATCATCTGAACGAAGTGTTTGTGTTTTTTTGTTGTATTGTAAAAGGTAAGGAATGGCTTCATCGTATTTTTTCAAACGGTAATAAGCATCTCCTAATAAATGATTCATATCGTTTGCATTCACCAAATTGGTTGTATCTACAATCGTTGGGGCGAATTTAGTTACTTCATCATACTTACCTTGTGAATGATAAATCTGAACGATGTAATACGGAGCAATTTTCGCGAAACGTTCAACTGATTGTAGTTTTAAAAATCCTTCTAAAGCGATTTGATACGACTTATCTTGGTAAGCGATGTGTGAAAAATAATACAATGCCGGAGAAGCATATTGCGAAGTACCTTCTTTGATTTCATAAAATGCATTTCTAGCTTCAGGAAATTTGGACTCTTGAAAATCGGAGTACCCCACTTTAAAATAATATTCTTCAACTTGATCAGGTTCAACATCGGAAGGCTTTAATTTATTCAACCATTCTAAAGCATTTTTGTATTTCTTTTGTTGATAGAAATACTGACCCAATTTAAAATAGATTCCTTCTCTATAAATACTTTCAGGGTAATTCGTGTTAAAATCTGTCAATAATTTAACTGCGTCATTTTGATATAATTCCAAAGCACAAATTGCTTCGTAGTACAAAGATTTCTGATATAAAGCATCATTTTTTTGTTGAAATTGATCAATAAATGTCCTAAACTCATAACGAGCCGAACCAAATTGTTCTTTTTGAAAAAGTTCTTCAGCTCTATAGAAATTAGCATATACACTGTTGTATTTCTCCGAAGTTTGTCCAATAACTTGAAGACTTAAGCATACAAAAATTATAACCAAATATTTATACATAATGGATTGCGTTTAATCAAACAAAATTAAGGGAGATGATCGTGTGGTAGCGAACAAAGCCTAAAAGTTTTAAACTAGAATTTGTTGAAGAGGTGGATGTAAGATTTTAGTAGATTTAAAAACGAAAAAAGGAAGTCGAACAACTCCAACTTCCTTTTCCTATTATTTGGTATAAAACCTATATTTAAATAAAATCCAATTCTTTTAGAACGCTTTCGAATTCGTCTTTGTCGAGCGGTTTTGATAAGAATTTCTTTACAATTGGAGTTTTGTCGAATTGCTCGTAATCTCTTTTGAAGTTAGTCGCGCTTAAAATGACAAAAGCCGGTAATTCTTCAATTTCGTAATCTTCAAATAATTCATCTAATAAGTCGATAAACTCAAATCCATCGATTTCGGGCATTGAAATATCTACCAAAACAAAACCAGGCAATTCAGCTTTTATTTTGATTAATTCCTCAAAATAATTCAACGCTTCTTGAGGAGCTGTTTTTGATTCAATAGTTTCAAAAAACCCAGTACTGTTTATAAGAAACTTGTTGACTTTGTTAACAATAACATCGTCATCTATTAATATAATTTTCTTATTATTTAATTCCATAATATAAGTAGATTATTGAGTCAATAAATATACAAATTATTTATTTACTAATAAGTATCTCATATTCACTTTTTTATCAATAATGTCAAAAAGATCGTTTACAGAAACTCTTTCTTGTAACATTGTATCTCTATCTCTTATGGTCACTGTATTGTCCTCCAATGTTTGGTGATCGACTGTTACAGAATAAGGAGTACCAATTGCATCTTGACGACGGTAACGTTTTCCAATCGCATCTTTTTCATCGTATTGACACAAGAAATCAAATTTTAAGCTATTCAAAATTTCTTTTGCTTTTTCTGGGAAACCGTCTTTTTTCGTTAACGGCATAATAGCAACTTTATAAGGTGCTAAAGCTGGATGTAAGTTTAAAACAACTCGTTGAGAACCATCTTCTAATGTTTCATTTTTATGTGAAGCACTTAAAACAGCCAAAAACATTCTATCCAAACCAACTGATGTTTCAACTACATATGGAACATAGTTTTCGTTGATTTCAGGATCAAAATATTTCAATTTCTTCCCTGAAAATTCTTCGTGTTGTTTTAAATCGAAATCTGTTCTTGAATGAATTCCTTCTAATTCTTTGAATCCCATTGGGAAATCAAATTCAATATCAGCTGCTGCATTTGCGTAATGAGCTAATTTAATATGGTCATGGAAACGGTAATTTTTGTCACCTAATCCCAATGCTTTGTGCCAAGAGATACGCGCATCTTTCCAATACTCGTACCATTTCATTTCTTCCCCTGGACGAACAAAGAATTGCATCTCCATTTGTTCAAATTCACGCATACGGAAAATAAACTGACGTGCAATGATCTCATTTCTAAATGCTTTACCTATTTGAGCAATTCCAAATGGAATTTTCATTCTTCCTGATTTTTGAACGTTCAAGAAATTCACGAAAATTCCTTGTGCTGTTTCAGGACGTAAGTAAATAGTTGAAGCATCACCTGCAACAGATCCCATTTCTGTAGAAAACATCAAATTGAATTGACGAACATCTGTCCAGTTCTTAGAACCACTTACAGGACAAACGATTTCCAATTCCTCGATTAAACTTTTAAGTCCAACCAAATCATTATTTTCTAATGTCTCACGCATTTTATCTTCAATCGCTGTAATTTTTTCAGCATTTCGAAGTACGTTTGGATTCGTGGCACGGAATTGTTCAGCATCAAAAGTTTCACCGAATTTCTTTGCACCTTTTTCAACTTCCTTGTCAATTTTTTGGCGAATTTTCTCCATGTGCTCTTCTAAAAGAACATCCGCTCGGTATCTTTTTTTAGAATCTTTGTTATCGATTAAAGGGTCATTGAATGCATCAACGTGACCTGAAGCTTTCCAAGTAGTTGGGTGCATAAAAATAGAAGCATCTATACCCACAATGTTTTCGTGCATTTGCACCATTGATTTCCACCAGTATGCTTTTATATTGTTTTTAAGTTCAGAACCCAACTGACCATAATCGTAAGTTGCTGCTAAACCATCATAAATTTCTGAAGATGGAAATACAAAACCGTATTCCTTCGCGTGTGAGATTACCTCTTTTAATTTGTCTTCTTTTACTTCCATAAGACAAAGTTAATGGAAGAATTAAAATGAGTGTAAAATCAATATTAAAATTTAGAAAAAAGTGATTAGAATTTAGACTTCGGCGTGAGCTCAGTAGAACGATCGCTTCGCTTTTAGAGGTTAGATCACTTCATTGTTAGACTAAATTATCAAGTCTATTGTCTAACGTCTAAAAATCTAAAGTCAATTTTCTAAGACTTAATTCTCTTAACCAATAAAAAAGATTGAATTATCATTAGACATAAAAACACGGCCAAAAGATGGTAAGAAACCGCTTTTACATTGTGGATTTTTGTCACAACAAATAACATAACTGAAAACATTGAAGCCATTAATTGTACAGTTGTTAAAATCAAGAATCGATTGACAAAATTATCTGGTGCTTTATCTAAACCCGGAGAAATAATCAATGTTCCTAAAAAGTAAAGGATAAACAAAAACCCATCAATAGAAAGTATACTTTTCAGCGTAAGGTTAAACATTCCTATTGAAAATAAAGAAAAATGTAAAGTA
>SXGQ01881386.1_pt1 | contig 14975 bp, 11 predicted proteins | sample 3178371 | NCBI WGS metagenome assembly SXGQ01 (sample SAMN11356859, study PRJNA531348) | freshwater metagenome | isolation source: freshwater sample F1-20 | place: China: Fuxian Lake, Yuxi | collected 2017-12-25
AGCACGCTGCTGCATTTACTCGCGGGACTTGACGCGGCGGATTCTGGCGAGCTTGAAGTGGGCGAGTCGCGGCTGGATGGACTCTCTGAAAGTGAATTGACAATGCATCGACGTCGCCGAAGTGGCGTGGTTTTTCAGGGATTTAACCTGCTTCCAACATTAAACGCCTTGGAGAATGTGACGTTGCCATCCACCCTTGATGGCGTGGCGCACGCCACGGTTGCGCCACGCGCGCAGGAATTGTTGCGCGAGTTGGGCTTGGGCGATCGAATGGATCATCGGCCGGATTCGCTTTCTGGTGGCGAGCAACAACGCGTGGCGATCGCGCGCGCGCTGCTGAATGAGCCGCCAGTTCTTTTGGCGGATGAGCCAACTGGAAATCTTGACAGCGACACCAGCGACCGCTTGTGGCGATTGCTTGCGGGTCTTGCGGCGCGGCGAAATATGTTGGTGGTGATGGTCACGCACGAACCCGCCGCGGCGGCGCACTGCGAACGAGTTCATGTTCTTCGAGATGGCCTTTTGGCCGGGAGCTTTGATGTTCAAGGGATGGATGCTTCCCAGTTGGCGCTTCGCGCGGCGGACATTGTTCGCTCGCCCAGGTAGAAGCGCGCTGTTATTTGTGGCGATCGCAATGGCAAGCACGCTGGTGACAGCGGTTGGAAGCGGCATGCACTCGGTGCAAAATAATGTGCGGGGAAAGTTGACCAGTTTGCTTGGCGAAGTTGACGCTCGATTGGTGCAACAATCAGCGGCGCCATTTTCCGCGGGCATTATGGATCAAATCAAATCTTGGCCGCAGGTTGAGGCTGTTTCGGCGAGACGTTTGGGCTCGCTCACGCTGAGCCGCGCCGATGGCGCGCTGGATTCCGCTGGAAAATTACGGCGAACCACGGCGCAAGCCCGCGGCATAGATCCACTCTCAGATCCACGATTTGATCCAATGCCAATGCAACAGGGTCAAAGACCAAGCGCGCCAAATCACATCGCGCTTGATCCAGTGACCGCGAAAGATTTGAACGCGCAAATTGGAGACGCGCTTTTGGTGTTGCGTCTTGGCGAACCCGTGCGACTGACGGTTTGCGGAATCGTGCAACGACCAATGCTTGGTGCGCTGCAAAAACCAGCGGTGGTGTTGTATCGATCCACGTTGAACAGCGCCATGGGCCGCGAGGACGAGGCAACGCAGATCGCGATCTTGCTCGCTCCGGCGACGGATGTTGGCGCGTGGTGCAAAGCCCATGCGCAAGATGTCGAACCTGACATGCTGCTGGAGCCCGCGGAGATGGCGACATCGGGTATGGACAAGCAGGTGCTCGCGGGCCAACTTGGATTCACGCTGGCCACGGTGATCGCGTTTCTTGCGTGCTCATTTATTGTTGGCGTTGGCATGACCACGGCGGTGGCGGAATTGGAACGCGAATTGGCGACTATGCGATGCTTGGGCGCGTCGCGTGGGCAACTGTTCGCGGGCCAATGCGTCGCGGGCTTGGTGTTAAGCGCAACCGCTGGAATAGTGGGAATTCCCCTTGGTTTTGCGGGGGCTTGGCTGGTGACGTGGTGGTTCCGCGACAGTTTGCCCGAAGGATTTTCGCCATCATGGCTGGGCGCCGGACTGGCGCTTGGCGGCTCGGTTATGTCCGGATTTCTTGGGGCTTTAAACCCCGCGCGGATCGCGTCTCGCACGTCGCCGCTGGAAGCATTGCGACGTAGAGCGACGCCTGTGCGGCGCGCTGGAATTTGGATTTGTCTTGTAGTTGGAATTGCCTGCGCATGTTTTGAAGTGCTTGTGCTCACTCTGCCAACGGACACGCAACAAAAATTTTGGCTGCACGCCCTGGTTGGATTGCCCATCATTCATATCGGCTGGTTTTTATTGTGCGTGCCCATCATGCAACTCGTTGGCGTGGCGCTTTCCGGAGTGCTGACACGAATGCTTTCACTTGCGCCAGGCCTGTTGCGCGGTGGAGTGTCGCGCGCGCCATATCGACTAGGTCTCACCGCGGGCGCGCTGATGATGGGCATGAGCATTCTGGTGAGCTCATGGAGCAATGGCGAAAGTGTGCTGAACGAAATTCGTTCCAAGGTGAAATTTGGCGATGCGTTCGCTTTTCGCGTCAGCGGTTTGAGTCCGCGCGATCAAGAGGTGCTTCGAAAACTTCCCGGCGTGCGCAACGCGGCGGCGGTTGGATATTTGCCGCTGAAAACAGATTCAAAGATGGCCTTAGGGGTGCAATCCATAGCGCCGCCCAACGTGATTTGTGTTGGATTTGAGCCAGATTCATTCCTAAAAATGAATCGCCTGGATTGGATTCGCGGCTCACCGGACACGGCCCTGCCACTTCTGAAAAGTGGCGAAGGCGTTTTGGTGGCGGAGCAATTTCTAACGGCGCGGGGAATCGATGTCGGCGACTCCATTGATTTAATTGGCCCTAAAAATCGCGTGACCATGAAAGTGGTTGGAGTTGTTTCAAGCGCGGGGTTGGACATGGCAACGCAAGTGTTTGGAATTCGCAGCGTCTATATGGAGCACGCCATGAGTTGCGTGTTCATGGACTTGTCGGCAGTGGCGAAAAATTTTGGAGTGCGAGACGCGGTGATCATGCAAATGGATTTGGGACCGATCGGCAGCTCCGCGCAGGATGACGATCTGGCCGCGGCCGTTGCCAACGCCGTTCCTGGCGCGATGTTTGCAAGCGGCCGTGGCATTCGTACGCAAGTGGATGAGGTTGGCAAGGTGATCCTGGGCATGGGCGGCGCAGTTGCGTTCGCGGCGTTGTTGCTGGGATGCTTTGGCGTGGGCAATGTGATTGCGGCGCAAGTGTCTGGGCGCGGATATGAGTTTGGGGTTTTGCGCGCCACTGGCGCCAGTCGAAACTCCATCGCGGGCTTGGTGCTTGCGGAAGCCGCGATGCTGGCGATGACAGCGATCCTGGGAGGAACCGCATTGGGTTTTGAACTAGCGTGGGCGGGATGTATTTTGTATCGCGACTTGATTGGACTCAATTTGTCGCTGATTTTCCCTGTGATTCCATGGATGATTGGCGGCGCCACGTTGCTTGTATTCACGCTTTTGGCTGCGTTACCCGCCGTGGCAAGGCTGCTGAAAAAATCTCCGCGCGAACTCCTCACCACAAACTCGTGACTTTCAATTCGCATGCAATCGCGCCACTTCCTACAGTGCGTGGGTGAGCGATCGTGAATTCAAACTGAAGGCTCCATTTGCACCCACTGGCGATCAGCCCGAGGCAATCGAATCGCTTGTTCAAGGTCTGAAGGAAGGCCGTCCATGGCAAACACTTCTTGGCGCCACGGGCACTGGAAAAACTTTCACCGTTGCCAATGTGATCGAGCGGGTGCGCAAGCCCACGCTGGTGATCAGCCACAACAAAACGTTGGCCGCGCAACTGTATGAGGAGTTGCGCGAATTATTTCCCGACAACTCCGTGAATTATTTCGTGAGCTTCTATGACTTCTACCAACCAGAGGCGTACATTCCTCAGCGTGACATTTATATTGAGAAGGACGCGTCGCGCAACGACGATCTTGATCGCTTGCGCTTGGCCACAACCAGCGCCCTGCTTTCGCGCCAAGATGTGATCGTGGTGGCCAGCGTGAGTTGCTTGTATGGATTGGGAAGTCCCGCCGAATACATGAATCGAATGCTTGCGGTTCGCCGCGGCGAAAAGCTGGATCGGCGCGCCTTTTTCCTGGGTTTAACCACCATGCAGTACATGCGCAACGAGGTGGCGCCGGAGCGTGGAACCTTCCGTGTGCGCGGCGATTTGATCGAGGTGTATCCCGCCTATGAGCAACATGCGATTCGCATTGGAATGTTTGGCGACGAGGTTGAGCGCATTGAAATTGTGGATCCGGTGAGCGGCGAAATTTTGGCGGAGGAAGTTGCCGCGTTTATATTTCCAGCCAAGCATTACATGATGCCTGAGGATCAAATACAAAAGGCCATGGGCGAAATACGCAAGGATCTCACCGCGCGCGTTCTTGAATTGCGCTCCGCGGGAAAGTTGGTCGAGGCGCAGCGCCTACAAGGCCGCGTGCAATACGATTTGGAGATGATCCAAGAGACTGGCTTTTGCAGCGGCATTGAAAATTACAGCCGCTACTTCGATGGCCGCTCCGCGGGTGAGCGCGCCTATTGCTTGTTGGATTACTTTCGCAGCATTCCCGGGCGCGAGAAAAATGATTGGCTATGCGTGATCGACGAGTCGCACGTCAATGTGTCCCAAATGCGCGGCATGTACTTTGGGGATCGACAGCGCAAGGAAACGCTGGTGGAACATGGTTTTCGCTTGCCCGCGGCGCTGGACAACCGCCCGCTCACATTTCCAGAATTTGAATCATTGGTGCCGCAAACTATTTTAGTGAGCGCCACCCCAAGCCCATGGGAATTAGAGCGTTGCGGCGGCGTCGTCACCGAGCAAGTGATCCGTCCCACTGGTCTTGTTGATCCACCAATCACCATCTTGCCCGCGCTCAATCAAGTGGCGGATTTGATCGAGCGCGCCCACGAACGCGCCGCGCGCGGCGAGCGCACGTTGGTCACCGCGCTCACAAAAAGATTATGCGAAGATTTGTGCACCCACTTGGACAAGCAAGGCCTTCGCGTGCGCTACTTGCACAGCGAAATTGAAACGCTTGATCGATTGGAATTGCTGCGGGAACTTCGCGAAGGCGTGTATGACGTTCTGATCGGCGTGAACTTGCTGCGCGAGGGATTGGATCTTCCAGAGGTGAGTTTGGTTTGTATTTTAGACGCCGATCGCCAAGGGTTTCTGCGCAGCACCTCAAGTTTGATTCAGACCATGGGCCGCGCCGCGCGTAACGCAAACTCGCAAGCCATTTTGTACGCCGACAAGGTGACCAAGGAAATGCAGGCGGCTATTGATGAAGTTTCTCGGCGCAGAGAAATGCAAATCGCCCACAACACCGCCAACAACATCACGCCCGAAACAATTCACAAGGCGATTCGCCGAGGAATTGAGCAGGAGTTGGCGGCTTCCCGCAGTGTGCGCGCCGCCGCCGGCCGTAAAGATGACAAGGAAATGGACCGCGAGGAAATGCTGGAAGCCATGCACGCGGACATGTTGAACGCCGCGGAGGAAATGGAATTTGAGACCGCGGCGAAGTTGCGGGATCGCATCAAGCGATTGAAGGCGGCGCCACTGGTGGAGGGAATGGTGTTGCCCGAAGAGGAACCCGCGCAAAAGCGCTCCACCAACGCCGGCATGCCTGGCACACGCGCCAGTGGAAAACGCATTCGACCCTGACCACGCAATCTCGCGCGCGCTTGCAATGCTCCTAAAACAAATAAGCCCCGCTTTCACGAGGCTGTTTCCATCAAGTTGATTTTGGGTTCAAGTTGTTGCGAAACAACACAATCGCAACCAAAATTTTCAGGCGCAGATCAATCCTTGCTGATGATGCTCTCCGCAATCATCGAGCGCCCAAGCCGAGTTCGCCGGCACGCTTCTCGCAACGCCGCCAACTCCGTGGCGTCTGGAATTTCATCCACGCCAGGGCGACGAACAACTTCAAAGTCATCTTTGAAGACGCTCGGCTTGGCAATGGATGGTGTCGCGTTTCGATTTTCCATATGTGTACTTTAGGCAGGCAAGTGATTTTTTGGTATATCGGCTGAAACTACGAGTTGCGCCGCAAGAAATTCCTATCCACTCCTACCATGCTTCTTCCTACACATATTTCCACCATAAAGACCTAAAGAAACATACGTTATCGCAAATTTAGCAAATAAAAGAGCGCCTTGGCATGTTTATTGATCCTATAAGTAATCCCCCCATACTCAGACGTATGCCTAAATTCATATGGAACTTGAATGACTGAACCCAAACGCGAAATCCAAATTGTGAATGCGTGCGAGCACAATTTGAAATCGCTCTCACTGTCGATTCCGCGCGATCAACTGGTGGTGTTCACGGGCGTGTCCGGCAGTGGCAAAAGTAGTTTGGCTTTTGACACCATCTTTGCCGAGGGTCAACGCAAATACATGGAGAGTCTCTCCGCGTATGCGCGGCAATTTCTAAACCAAATGCAGAAACCGAATGTGGAACGGATTGATGGTCTTCCGCCCACAATCGCGATTCAACAACGCGGTGGCGGACACACGCCCCGCAGCACGGTGGCCACCACCACGGAAATCTACGACGCGATGCGCTTGCTGTGGGCGCGTTGCGGCACGCCAACATGTTGGCACCGCGACGGCGACGGAAAAATTTGCGGCCGTGAAATCACCGCCATGAGCGCCACGCAAATCACGGACTCCATTCTTGATGCATTTGCTGGCAAACGCGTCATGTTGGCGGCCACCGTGATTCGCGCGCGCAAAGGATTTCACAAAGATGTGCTTGAAGCTTTGCAGAAACAAGGCTTGGTGCGCGCGCGCGTGGATGGAAAATTGATCGATATCCGCGAGGCGCTGAAAGCTGGCGGCGAAAATCCGCTTGGTATTGGCCGCTACGAATTGCACACCATTGAAGCGATCTTGGATCGCATTGTTCCCGCGCAAAGTGATCGACAACGATTGGCTGAAAGCGTGGAGACCGTGTTGAAGCTTGGCGCTGGTAGCGCCCTTGCCTTAGTGGAGGACGGCGCGAATTGGAATGAGCATCGATTTAGCGAGAAGTTGGCGTGCCCGGAACATCCCGAGTGCTCGCTTGCGGAACTTGAGCCAAGATTATTTTCATTCAACTCGCCGCAAGGCGCGTGCGCGGAGTGCAGTGGTCTTGGTCAAATTCAAGAATTTGACGCCGAACTTGTGGTGGTCAATCCCGACGCTGGAGTTGCCGATGGCGCCATTGAACCTTGGCGGCGCAATGGCCGTCGCATGAACATTTATTACGGCAGAATTCTGCGGGCTTTTTGCACATTTTTCAAGATTGAACGCGAGCTGCCCTATTCCAAACTGCCGCCACGAATTCGCCGCTATCTCATGGATGGAATTCCCGAGGAAGATGCCGAAAAACTTGGCGTAAAGTTTGAGGGCGTGCTGCCAAACTTGCGCCGCCGCTATTTGGAATCCGAAAGTGAGTTTGTGAAGGAGCGCCTGGTTCATTACATGCGCGGCGCGGCGTGTCCCGCGTGTCAAGGGCAACGTCTTCGCCCAGAAAGTTTGGCCGTGAAAGTTCTTGGCGGCAAAAAACAAATGAGCATCGCCGACGCGAGCAATTTAAACGTGGGCCGTGCCATTGAGTATTTTAAAAATCTCTCGTTGTCCCCCAATCAAAAGCAAATCGCGCAACCCATTCTGAAAGAAATTGAATCACGTTTGGGGTTTCTTTACAGCGTTGGCTTGGACTATCTCACCTTGGACCGGGCAAGCGGAACACTTTCCGGTGGCGAGGCGCAGCGCATTCGCCTGGCCACCCAAGTTGGCAGCGGCTTGGTTGGTGTTTGCTATGTGCTGGATGAGCCAACCATTGGCCTGCACCAACGCGACAATGACCGACTGGTAAAAACCCTGCGCAAACTCACTGATATTGGCAATTCCGTGATCGTGGTGGAGCACGACGAGGACACAATTCGAGCCGCCGATTTTGTGGTGGACATTGGCCCAGGTCCTGGCCGCCATGGCGGAAAAATTGTGGCGCACGGAACTCCCGCGGAAGTCGCCGCTCATGCCACGAGTTTGACCGGCATGTATCTGCGCGGCGCTCGTTGCGTCGAGGTTCCTCGCGCGCGGCGCAAAGTGAGCGAGGCGAAATCGATCGTGGTCAAAGGCGCCCGTGAGAACAACCTTAAAAATATTGATGTTGCATTTCCACTGGGCGGCCTGATTTGCGTCAGTGGTGTCTCCGGCAGTGGCAAAAGTTCTTTGGTGAATGAAGTGCTTCTGAAGGTGGCGCAAAAGACAGTGCATGGATCCAAAGTCGCCGCGGGCGCGCATGATCGCGTGACTGGACTCACGGGAATTGAACGCGTGGTTGAAGTGGACCAAAGCCCCATTGGTCGAACACCGCGCTCAAATCCCGCCACTTACACGGGGATTTTTGACGATATTCGCAAGTTGTTCGCCGCCGTTGCCGAGAGCCGCGTGCGCGGCTACGAACCGGGTCGATTTTCTTTCAACGTGAAAGGCGGCCGCTGCGAAGTGTGCCAAGGCCAAGGCGTGCGCAAGATTGAGATGCATTTCTTGCCGGATATTTTTGTGTCCTGCGAAGCCTGCAACGGAACGCGCTACGCCAAGGAAACGCTTGATATTCGTTTCAAGAACAAGACCATCGCCGAAGTATTGGACATGACCATTGACGACGCGGTCGTGTTCTTTGAAGCGCACTCGCGTATTCACGCCATGCTGATGTGCGTTCGCGATGTGGGTTTGGGCTACATGCAACTTGGCCAAGCCAGCACCACGCTTTCTGGCGGCGAGGCGCAGCGAATTAAATTGGCCACCGAGCTTGGAAATCGCTCCACAAATTCCGCGCTGTATGTGCTGGACGAGCCCACAACTGGATTGCACTTTGACGACGTGCGTAAATTGCTGGAGGTGCTCAACCGCCTCGCCGACGCCGGACACACGCTGATTGTGATCGAGCACAATCTGGATGTGATCAAGTGCGCCGACTGGATCATTGACTTAGGACCGGAAGGCGGCGATCGCGGCGGAGAGGTTCTCGCGACAGGAACACCCGAAACTGTCGCCCAGAATTCCGCCAGCGCCACGGGAATATATTTGCGGCGAATGCTGGATCAGAATCAATCCGTGATGGACGCGAAGTTGCCCGAGAAAAATACAGTTCAAAAGACGGTCAAAAAAACAGGCAAATTAAAGGCGAAATCAAGCCAAAATCCAACAGCTCAATCCGTGACCAAGAAAATTTCAAAACGCGCGCCAACAAAATCCTTATAGCCGCGCGGATACACTCCGATGCATGAGCACAAGCGACGTCACTCTCACGCTCCGGCATGTCACCCATCCCGAGGACGCCAATCATCAAGGAACTATTTTTGGCGGAAAGATTTTAAGCCTGATCGACGAAGCTGCATATCTGGAGGCCCGCAAGCATGGCCTGCATCGCTGGGTCACAATTCTTTTTGACAGGGTTGAATTCAAAGCGCCGGTATTCACGGGCGATGTGCTTACGGTTTTCACAAAGACGGTGGCGACTGGCCGCAGCAGCGTCACTGTGGCGGTTGATGTTGAGGCCGAGCGCTATCGCGGCGGCGAAAAAGTAATGGTGACCCACGCCACGGTAAAAATGGTCGCGGTGGATCAGGCGGGCCGCAGTGTTGATTTCCGCACCAATCCCGACATTTCTGACGCATCACACGCATGATCAGCGCCGATATTCATAAACCCGTTCGCGTGGCGTGCATGATTTCCGGTGGCGGTCGAAGCGTTGTGAACTTGCAAAATGCGATCGCTCAAAAAAATATTCCAGTGCGCATTGTGTTGGTTGCGTCCACTCGCCCCAATGTGCCGGGCATTCAAGCGGCCGCGGCGTTGGGCATTCCCATCAGGGAAATTCCCCCGCTTCCCGCGGACACTTTGGATGATCGACTGGATGCGGAGTTGAAAAATGTCGGCGCGGAATTGATCGTGCTGGCTGGATACTTGCGGTTATTGCGAGTGGAGCATTGGAAAAATCGCTGCATCAATATCCATCCGTCTCTGCTTCCAAAATACGGTGGCCACGGAATGTGGGGCGAGCATGTGCACAACGCTGTCATTGCCGCTGGAGAAACTGAAAGCGGTTGCACCGCGCATTGGGCCGACGAAAAGTTTGATCAAGGCTCGATCATTCTTCAGCGTCGCTGCCTGGTTGATCGCGGGATGAACGCGCAACAACTGGCGCAACGCGTCTTTGAAGAAGAGCGCGTGGCTTTGCCCGAAGCCGTTGAGCGTGCCGCGCATTGGCTGCGCCACGGAGGAACTCGACCGATTCTTGGGAATGTCTTCGAACCCCGAGCGGGAATCTGATGAAGTTTCTACATTTGAACTTGTAATTGCCCCAACGCATCCTAGGTTTAAATGCACTCAGTGAGTTTCATACGAAAGGACCACTCATGCTCGTGAACATCAGCGCCAAGCACCTGGAATTAACCCCCGCCATTGAACAATACATCCGCGGCAAAGTGACGCGCCTTGAACGCCACTTTGACAAGGTTTTGCAAATCACTTTTGTGATTGAAAAGGAGCCGAACCATGGCTTTCATGTTGAATTAATCACGGACGTGGAGCATCACGAGGACTTCATCGCCAACAGCAAGCATGATGATTTGTACGCCTGCGTTGATCTGGTGCTGGACCGCGGCGTGCGGCAATTAACCGACCATAAAGATCGCATTCGCAGCCATAAACACCCAGAAGCCGATCGAACTCATTGATTTTGTGCGGTACGCGCGCCAATTATGTCGATCATTCTGTCTAGAGATATTTTTGCGCAAGCAGAAATGTGAAAGGAAATAGGACGATCGCATGAAACTTCGCCAACTGGTCATGGAAAAAGCAATCGTTCCGGGACTGAAATCATCCAAGCGCGACGAGTGCATTGGCGAGCTTCTTGACGCCTTGATGAAAGGCGGCGCGTTCAAGCCCGCCCAACGCGATGACTTTCTAAAGGCGGTCATCAAGCGCGAGAAAAAAGGCTCGACTGGTTTCGGGCACGGCGTGGCGGTGCCGCACGTTAAAACACTTGAAGTGAAGAAGTGCGTGGCCGCCATTGGCCTGCACCACGCGGGTCTTGATTTCAACGCGCTTGATCGCCAACCTGTCCATGCGATCTTTTTATTGCTGAGCCCGGAGGACAAGCCAGAACTTCATTTAGCCGCGATGGAAGGATTGTTCTCCATTCTGACCCAGGATCAGTTTAGAAAATTCCTGCGCCAAGCCAAGACCGTGGCCGATGTGGTCACTTTGCTTGAAGAAGCCGACGCCAATCCATTGGTACGCTAAAGACTTGAAATCGTCGCGCGTGGTGATATTGAACCGGCTGGGGCTTCATGCACGCCCCGCAATGGCATTCGCCTCGATGGCGGGTTCGTTTACTTGCTCCATACAAGTACATCGCATGGATAATCAAGAACGCGTGGACGGCAAGAGCGTGATGCAAATGTTGATGATGGCTTGCACGCAAGGAACAGAAATTGAAATCGAGGCCGACGGAGTTGATGCACTTGAAGCCATCGCGGCTCTGCGCCAATTGGTTGAAAGTAAATTTGAGGAGGAATGAGCATGCAACACACAATCGCAATCGCGGGCGACGGACAAATGGCGCTTGTGTTGGCATCGATCATTGTTGATGCCGGCCACAACGCATGTCTTTGGAGTCCGTTTGCGGATGCGGCGAAACATCTTGAACAAACTCGCGTGAGCCCGCGGCTTGCGGGCTTTCAATTGCCCGCGAATGTGCGCGTGAGCAACTCCATTGAGGAAATTTTTTCCACGGCAACATTGGCGGTCAGCGCAATTCCCGCGCAATTTGCGCGCGACACGTGGCGGCGCATTGGACCGGTTCTTGCCGCGAACACGGGAATTGTGACGGTGACAAAGGGCGTGGAAGTTTCATCGCTGTGTCCCCCGCTTGAGGTGTTGCTCGCCGTGACGGGACATCGTCCGCTGGCTGTTTTAAGCGGCCCCACGATTGCCAGTGAATTGGCGCGGCAACTTCCGGCAACATTGCTGGCGGCCAGCGTCGATGAGAAATTCGCGTCGCTTGTGCAAAATATTTTCTCCCGGCCATGGCTGCGCATCTACACCAGTCAAGATCCGATCGGCGTGGAGATTGCCGGCGCCGCGAAAAATGTCGTGGCCATCGCGGCCGGAATTTTGGATGGTTTGCAAATGGGAGTCAACGCCAAGAGCGCGTTGTTGGCGCGGGGCTTGTCGGAAATCACCCGCCTTGGCCTGGCGATGGGCGCCAAACAAGAAACTTTTTTTGGCATCGCCGGCGTTGGCGACTTGGCGACCACGTGCTTCAGTCCCGAGGGACGCAATCGAACCCTGGGCGAGCAGATTGGCAAGGGCGTTTCATTAGCCACCGCCCTGGCCACCACAAAAAGCGTGGTGGAAGGTGTGGAAACCTGCAAAAGTTTGCGGTCCTTGGCGCAAAAATATAATGTTGAAATGCCCATCGCCGCCGCGGTGTATCGCGTGTTATTTGAAAATCTGCCGCCCACGCAGGCGGTCCGCGATCTCATGAGCCGCAGCGTTAAAGTGGAGCGTGTTGGGTAAGTTGATGAACTCTTGAAGATTGAATGTGTAAGGCAACGCTTGCTCTTGCTAGGCTTACACGCGCATCCAAGAACAATGTTTATATTCATGCCAGACCCTAAATGAAATTTGAATTATGAGCCAACTTCCCAACGCTATTTCCAAGTCAAATTCCCGCCGCGATCTTTCCCAAGGTGGAGAACGCCTTGAACGAAGACTTTTTGTGGCGCTGGCTGGCGGAACATTATTGCTAATCAGTTGGATTGGAAGTTTGCTGGGACTGCAACCACAAGTGGCGCAAATTCCTGCGGCGATTGGAGCGTTGATGTTGGTGGCGCCTTTGGCATTTGGCGCGTTGAAAGAAATGAAATTGGGTCGACCCAGTGGCGACTCGTTGGCGAGTTTGGCCGTATTGGCGGCGCTTGCCAACAATTTATATTTGGCCGCCGGCTTTCTTGCGTTCTTCCTGTGGCTGAGCGAATTGATCCTAAGCCGCACCGCTTGGGGAGCGCAACGCGCCATCCGCGATCTTGTGGAGTTGACCCCCGACATCGCGCGCTTGATTCAACAAGATGGAAGTGAGAAAGAAACCACGCTGGATCAAATTCGCGTTGGGCAAAAAGTTCGCGTGCGTCCGGGCGAAAATCTTCCCGTGGATGGTCGCATTATCGCGGGGCAAAGCAGCATAAATCAAGCAAGTCTAACTGGCGAAGCGATTCCAATCGAGGCCAGCGAGGGCACCGCGGTGTACGCCGGAACCACCAACCTCACGGGACAGTTGGATATTGAAGTGACAGCAGTCGCTGGTGAAAGCACGATTGGAAAAGTGGAGTCGTTGATTCGCGAGGCGGAAAATGCCAAGGGCCATAAACAAGAACTGATCGAGCGCTTGGCGACCTATTACGTTCCAGTTGTGTTGATGGTGGCGGCGCTTGTTTGGTTCTTCACAAGCAAAAGTGAAATTGCCGCGGTGCGCGATCAAGCCGCCGAGCGCGCCGTGACCGTGCTCGTGGTGACATGCCCGGGCGCGTTGTTGATCGCCTATCCAACCGCCATGGTCGCGGCTTTCGCGGCCGCGGCGCGTTTAGGAATTATGATCAAGACCACGCGCGTGCTTGAGAGCGCGTCCAATATTGACACGGTGATCATGGATAAAACCGGAACACTGACCACTGGAAAATTCAGCGTGGGCAGATTGGCGCCCGCCGAGGGCGTGGACCCCGCGCTTCTCTTGCAAGCCGCCACCGACGCCGAGCAAAGCAGCAACCATCCGCTGGCGCGAAGTATTCTGGAAACCGCGGCAAAGGCCCGTATTTTGCCCCGCGCTATTCGTGATTACAAGGAACTTCATGGCCGCGGCGTGAGCGCTCAAACCAATGACGGACAAGTGCTTGCCGGGCGCGCGCAATGGCTCATGGAAAAAGATCCATCCATCGCGGCAGCGGTTGACCAAGCCAGCAAACGAATCGAAGGCATGAGCAGCGTGCATGTGATGTTGGGCGGCCGCTATTTGGGCGCGGTTGGTCTTGAGGACAAGTTGCGCCAAAATGCCAGCGAGGTGATCGCGCGGTTGCGTGAACTGGGCGTGCGCAAAGTGTGCATCTTCACTGGCGACCGACTTGAGGTGGCCACGCGCGTTGGCGAGGCTGTTGGCGTGGACTCCATAGAGGCGGAATGTTTGCCCGAGGAGAAACACGAGGAATTGAAATATCTGATTCGCCGCGGACATCGCACATTGGTGGTTGGCGACGGAATCAACGACGGACCAATTCTTGCCAGCGCCGACGTGGGCGTGGCCATGGGATTGTCGGGCAGCGACATCGCCACCAATTCCGCGGGCGTGGCGTTGATGAACGACGATCTACGCCACATTCCGTTTTTGCTTGAGTTGGCGCGGCGCGCGCGCGGCATCATCGCGCTCAACATCGCGGCGGCGTTGGTGTTGGCCATCATTGGATTGGCGCTGGCCGCCACAGGACGAATTCAAATTTGGATCACGCCGTTTTACCAAGCGGGCGCGTACATTTTTGTCATCGCCAATTCGCTGCGTCTTGTGCGCTTTGGCGAGGACGTGCGCGGCGCGGAGGAAATTCGCCGCTCCATGGAGTCCGCTCGCCCAGTGAAACCAACTCGCCAAGCTGATGTTCAGCGAGTCACCGCGGGATAAATTATTTTCCGCCGCCGCTGTCGCGCACTGCTTGGATAATTTCTTCGGCTTGAGCCTCGCTGATTCCATCCGATCCAACGCGCACAATCATTCCTTGCGACAAAGGTGCCACCAAAATGGCGACGTACACAATTTTGCCTTTGAACATCAACGCCAATAAATCACGCAGATGAGAACCGGTGTCACTTTGCAAACCACTGCGTGCAGAAACTTTGACGGTGAGATAAAGAAAATTGTCGCCCGAAGTGGAACGCGCCGCGTTTGAAATATCTGAAAGCCGAATTATGGGATCGGGAGCAACCCACAATTTTCCGCCGCCTTTGACCACTTCAAGGTTGGACATGTCAACAAATCCCGGCAACTGTTTTTCACTGGCCAAGTGCCACTGCAATTGAAGCTTTGGGGCGGTGGATTCAGCCACCGCCGTTGATTTACACCCACAAGTCAACGCGACCAAACACAGCGCCAGAACTGTCGGAAAGAATTTCACGCTATGGTGATTTCCTTATCCAAGAAAACATCTTGAACTGCGTTGAGCATCTTCACGCCATCGGCCATTTGTTTCTGGAACGCCTTGCGACCCGTGATTAAACCCGTTCCGCCAGCGCGCTTGTTGATGAA